>Ga0209002_10002633_pt1 | contig 14400 bp, 14 predicted proteins | sample Rifsed16ft2_FD_184010 | JGI IMG/M metagenome (GOLD analysis project Ga0209002, IMG submission 184010) | Soil microbial communities from Rifle, Colorado, USA - sediment 16ft 2 (version 2) | ecosystem: Environmental > Terrestrial > Deep subsurface > Rock core/Sediment | place: Rifle, Colorado...
CAAAACTAAAAATGGGAATTCGGGTTTTTCATCCATCAAAAATCCTGAATAAATATGCCCTTCAATATGATTAACAGCTACGAATGGTTTGTTAAGCGAATATGCAAGTCCTTTAGCAAAAGTTAATCCGACTAATAAAGCGCCAATTAATCCGGGACCGGCGGTTGCACAAATTAAATCTATCTCATTTAGTTTTAGATTTGATTTCTCAAGTGCATTTTTTAAAAGAGGAATGATAATTTGAAGATGCGCACGGCTTGAAAGTTCGGGAACAACTCCGCCAAACTGAGCATGAAAATCTTGAGAGGAGATTAAGTTCGCAGTAAGAATATCATTGGAAATAATTGCAACCGAAGTTTCATCACAAGAGCTTTCAATTCCTAACACATTCATTTGCCAAAAGAAAAAATATTTTTAAAAACATACCCGGCAATTTGAGGATTTTCTTTTAATCGTCGTATTGAATAAGCAAACCAATCTTCTCCAAAAGGCACATAGATACGCACTTTGTAGCCGTCAGAATTTATTCTGTCGCGTAATTCTTCTTTTACACCAAGCAACATTTGAAACTCAAATTTATCTTTTGGAATATTCATCTCTTTAATCATCTTGTAGGAATTTCCAATTAAATAATCATCATGAGTAGCAATCCCAACATAGTTCCTATTTTCCAACATCAGTCTCAAAGCTTTCAGAAAATTATCACGTATTGCTTGCCTTTTTTTGTAAGCAATGCTTTCCGGTTCAACATAAATACCTTTACAGATACGATAATTGGTTCCCAATTTATTTAATTGTTCAATATCACTAAGAGTTCTTTTTAGATAAGCTTGAAGAACTACTCCTACATGCCCAATCTTTTCATTCACTTTTTTATAAACACGAATGGTCGGATCAGTAAATGGTGAATCCTCCATATCAATCCGAACAAAGTTGTTAAATGATTTAGCTTTTTGAACAATTTCTAAAATTTGCTGGAAAGCAAATTCTTCATCAATTGCTAAACCCATTTGCGTTGGTTTAATTGATAAGTTTGCCATCAGCTTATTAGTTTCAATCGCTTCAATAACTTCAATGCATTTTTTCTTTGCCTCAATAGCTTCCTCTTTATTTTGTATGGATTCACCAAGAACATCAAGTGTTGCAAAAATTCCTTTTGAATTTAGCTGCTTCACTAAATTGATGGCATCCTGAAGTTCTTCACCGGCAATATATTTTCCCGCGAAAACTCTTACCATGGATTTCGGAAGCATCTGGGTTACTTTAACGATCAGCGTATTTAAGAGTGACAATTCAGTATTCCTTAAATAATCTTGTGAAGTGGTAGAAATTATAAAAATGTATGAGTAAACTTAAAAAAGTTTTTCAACTTTTTCGTTAGAACTAAGAAATCATTTTCAATTTTTGCGGTCGAATGAACCATTTATTTTATTGTTGGATTAACCCCCCTAATATTTTAATCAACATTTCAGCTTTTATTTTAAGCTCTTCTAAAGACCCGTTATTCGCAAAAACAAAATCCGCACGTTTCTTTTTCTCGTCTTCAGGTATTTGACTCGATTCCCGCTTCATAAACTCTTCTTCTGAAAAATTATCGTGCTGTTTCTTTCTTTCCATTCGAACTTTATAATCGGAAGCAATTAATACAACAATATCAAAAAGTTCTTCGATATCAGCTTCATAAATCAATGCCGCCTCATGGAATACAAGGTCGGACGATTGGAACTTTTCGTTCATCATGTTATTTACTTTTTCGATGACGAGAGGATGAATTATGGAATTAATTTTATTGAGGTTTGGTTGATTTGAAAAAACTTTATCGGCTAAATACTTTTTATTTATTTCTTTTCCTTGATATGCTCCGTCTCCAAAATACTTTACTATTTCCTTTTTGACTTTTTCATCATTAACTAATAAATCTTTCGCAATCTCATCGGCTTTGATAACGGGATAGTTCAATTCTTCGAGGTATTTGCAAAAACTCGATTTACCGGAACCAATGTTTCCTGTAACAGCTATTTTAAGTTTCTTCATTTTATTTTGATTACCATTTATCTTGAAGACGATATGAAATTATTTGCCACTAATTGTCACGAATAACAATGATGGTTATTTGTATGATTGATTCATGACATAGTTATAAAATAATGCCCATCAAAAAAGATGGGCATGGATAAACCTAATTATTCAGTCATGTTACGCAGATAAGAAATTAACAAAGAGATGACATCTTTATTTCTCATAGATTTTAGATAGAGGTAATATTTTTATTCAATTTTTACCATTTATTTAATTCTTAAAAAGATGTCATCTCTACATTTTGCGTAAGGTGACTTATTCACTAAAACGAACTGCTCAAATATTTTATTTAGCATATCCAATTTTACGAACTTCTCGGATTACAGTAACTTTAATTTGCCCGGGATATTCCATTTCATTTTCAATTTTTGTAGCAATTTCACTTGCAAGTCTATCAGCCTGGGAATCATCGACCTTATCATATTCCACAACAACTCGAATCTCTCTGCCAGCTTGAATGGCATAAGTTTTTGCAACACCTTCAAATGATTTTGCAAGGGCTTCAAGAGTTTCAAGTCTTTTAACATAACTTTCGAGTGGTTCGCGTCTTGCACCTGGTCTAGCACCGCTGATTGCATCGGCAGCTTGAACCAATGGAGCAATCGGGTGTTCCATCTCAATATCTTCGTGATGTGAACCAACTGCATTTACTACAATGGGATGCTCTTTAAATTTTTTGGTTAAATCATAGCCGAGTAAAGCATGAGGACCTTCAATACTTTTATCCAAAGTTTTTCCAACATCGTGGAGAAGACCGGCTCTCTTTGCTAAAGTAACATCCAAGCCAAGTTCAGCGGCCATTATCCCGGTTAAATAAGCAACTTCAACACTGTGCTGTAACAGATTTTGACCATAACTGGAACGATATTTCATTCGTCCAATGCATTTAACCAGTTCGGTGTGCATGTTATGGATACCAAGCTGCATGATTGTGTTTTCACCTTCGCGAACCATTTCCTCTTCAAGCTCTTGACGAACTTTTTCAACAACTTCTTCAATTCGTGCGGGATGAATTCTTCCATCTGCAATTAACCTTTCAAGGGAAAGTCTTGCAACTTCTCTCCTGAACTGATCAAAGGAAGACAGAATTACGGCTTCTGGAGTATCATCAACAATGACATCAACACCGGTAGCTGCTTCGAAGGAACGGATATTTCGTCCTTCTTTACCAATGATTCGTCCTTTCATTTCATCATTTTGGATTTGTACAACCGAAACAGTCGTTTCAACTGCATAGTCCGCAGCAGTTCTTTGAATGGCTTGCACTATTATTTTTTGAGCGTCTTTTTTAGCGTCGGTTTTTGCTTTATCATGCAGGTCTTTAATTAACCTTGCGCTTTCAGCTTTTGCATTGTCAACAAGATTTTCCATAAGCATTTTTTTTGCTTCTTCTTTTGACAATCCTGAAATCTTTTCAAGCTTTTCATTTTGCTCGGCTTCGAGCTTTTGTATTTCTACAAGTTTTAAATCAAGATCTTTTTTTATGTTCTGTAATTCTCTTTCAAGCTGTTTGTTTTCTTTTTCTTTTTTTAGTACCAGATCAAATTTCTTTTCTATATTCTCTTCGCGAGCAGACAGCTGTTTTTCGATGTTGGAGTATTTTTGTTTTTTTTGATTTAGATCATTATCGAAATCCAGTTTCTTTTTGTACCATTCATCTTTTACTTCAAGTAATTTTTCTCTCTTTAAGTTTTGAGATTCCTTTTGAGCATCGTTTATAATTTGTTTAGATCTTTCTTCGGCGGCGGATAGACTTCTTTTGCCAACTTTAGAGTTTAAGTACCATCCTAAGAAAAAAAATAAAACGATGAGAAAAATTACCGCTGGTATAATCACTGAAAGACCAATGTTTGCAACATCCATATTTCCTCCATTACGGTAATAAATTTAAGCCGGCCTGCCAGCTACTGACTAATGGGAAAAACCCAAAGTAATCAGTGTGGGAAATCGCCCGAACGGTTTTTGCTTCCTCTGTTCCAAAATAAATCGGATTCCTGATTACTCAAGATAAGGCCTGCAATAGACGCCGAAAGTCAAAATCCCTATTGAAGAAAGTTAGTTTTTCTTTTTGTGATAACTGACAGGGCGGCAGTTTAACTTACATTAAGATGGATTGGACATTTGCGGTTCGTTGAGAAGAAGCTTTAGCTTTTTGATTTTATCGGATGCTTGAATTAAGAATTCCCGGTTTTTATTCTTTTCAAGAAAAAAATCATACGCAATATTCAGACATGCTATTATAGCTATTGTTTGAGCGGGCTGGTCTGGAAGTTCTTCCTTCGTTTCTTCCATAACTTTGTTTACATAAATAGCAAGCTCTTTTGCTATTTCTTCATTTTCGACCAGCAAAGAATATTCTTTGTCAAATATTTTTATTTTCAGCTTCTTTTTTTCGGACATTTATGCCTTTTCCATCAAACGATCAATAATTTTTAAGAACTTAAGTGATAATCAATTTTATTAATTAGATTTTCAATTTTAGATTTAAGCGATTCTTTCTCCTTCGAAGTTAGTGAGTTAAAAATATTCAATTCTGTCTTACCTATCAATCTATCAATTTCCCCCTCAAGTTTAATTACCTTTTGGTTAAGTGCGGCATTTTCAGCTTTTAGCTGTTCGATTGTTCTTTCAACGTGGATATTTCGGAGTTCAATATCCTTTGCTTTGTTTTTAAGAACTTCAGCTTGAGTTTCAATCAAGTTGAGGTCGTTAATTATACTTTCGTATTTTGAAGGTTCGCTCACTTATTTTCCTCTTAAGGTTGCATTAAACTTCTGGGTGATGGACTTTATTAATGCCGTAAAATCCTTCTCAACTTCCACTTCTGTTAATGTTCTATCATCAGAACCGTATTCAAGTGAAAATGCTAAACTTTTTTTATTTACTCCGACAGATTCTCCTTCGAATATGTCAAAAAGTTTCACAGTCTTTAGTAATACTGAACCTTCACTTTTAATATGTGCAATTATTTCTTCAGCCAAAATCGCTTTATCAAAAATGAAAGCAAAGTCTCTGAATATTTTTGGGAATTTACTAGGTTCAATAAATTTCTTATCTATTCTCTCAATTTTCATTAAAGATTGAAGATCAAATTCAAAAGAATAAACATCTTGATCTATTCCAAATTCCGAAAGAACTTCTTTTTTTACTTTACCTCCTTTGCCTAAAACCTTATTCATAAAACTTTTAGTCAAAAGGAACTTATATAAATTATTTCCATTGTGATAATAGGAATCATTTAAAAAATTGTCAAGTGAAATTTTAGATAAAAAGGTATTTATTACGCCTTTGAGGTCAAAAAAATCAAAATTTCTATCATTTGAATGCCATTCTTTTGCATTTGCTCTTCCAGTAAGAATAAAAATCAACTTTTGCGATTCCTTAAAGTCATTAAAAGATTTTATCTCTTCTGAACTATTCTTAATAAAAATATTTCCAATTTCAAAAAGACAAAGGTCTTTTTCTCCTGAATTTATGTTTCGAGAAATGACAGATAATGCACTCAGCAAAAGTGAATTTCGTAGAAATTCCATGTCTATATTTTGAGGATTCAGAACCTGAATGGGATTTTCATAATATGATGCTAACTTCTTACTGACTAACGGATTATTTATCATTTCATAAAATCCAAGGGAGTTAGCAATATTTCTAACTTGATCAGTAAATTCCGACTCATCAATTCTCTTTTGAAGTGTAACCGCTATTTTAGAAATTGTTGGAATATTATCGTACCCGTGCACTCTCGCAATTTCTTCAATCAGATCAATTTCTCTTTCAATATCAGGTCTAAATGTTGGAACCGAAATAGTAATACCATCTGCTCGACCCTTTAGAATCTCAAAACCGAGATTTGAAAATATTTTTTTGATTTTTGCTAATTGGATTGTATAGCCAAGAATTCTTTTTACTTGGTTATTTCTAAAAAGAATTTTTTTTGGTTTTTTCTTTTGGGGATAAATATCGATAGAACCTTTAAGAACTTCACCATTACAAATTTCAGAAATTAATTGAGCGGCTCGCCGTGCAGAATAAAGTGTATTATTTGGATCAGTACCGCGTTCAAAACGATAAGAAGCATCGCTTGATAATCCTAGTTCACGAGAAGTTCTTCTTATGCTTGAAGGATTAAAGTATGCACTTTCGATCAATAAGTTTTTTGTGTCGGAATTTATCTCAGAATTCTCTCCGCCCATTACTCCGGCAATTGCAACAGGTTTTTCTGCATCGCAAATCATTAATGTTCCAACTGGAAGATTTCTCTGTTTCGAATCAAGAGTTGTGAATATTGATTCACTTTGCGTGCTTTTAACTATTATTTTATTTCCGGCAAGAAGCTCAAGATCGAATGCGTGAAGTGGTTGTCCTGTCTCGTACATAACATAATTGGTTATATCAACAACATTGCTTAGTGGTCGCAGGCCCATTTTAGTGAGGTTATCCTTCAACCATTGAGGGGAATCTTTTATCTCAACGTTTTTAACTACTAAAGAGGAGTAACGCGGACAATTTATTTCATCCTCAATTTCAATTGAAGCAAATTCATTTATAGAATATTTAGATTCTTTAAACTTTATTTTAGGAAGAGTAAGTGATTTGTTATAAAGTGCAGCTAACTCTCTTCCTACTCCAATATGCGAAAGTGCATCCGGGCGATTGGGCGTAATGCCAATCTCAAAAACTACATCATTCAATTTTAATGCTTCAGTTATTGGTGTACCCGGTTGCAAATCATCCGGCAAAACCATTATGCCTTCATGGTTTTCGCTGATGTTAAGTTCAGCTTCCGAGCAAATCATTCCAAATGATTCGATGCCGCGAATCTTTGCCTTCTCAATTTTGAATTGTCCTTTGGGAATGATAGTTCCGATAGGTGCAAAAACTATTTTCTGATTCTCTTGAACATTTGGAGCACCGCAAATTACTTGAAAATCTTTTTCACTATTGGAAACAGTACATAGAGACAGCTTATCGGCATTGGGGTGTTTTTGCTTTGTTTTGACTAATCCAACTATGAATCCTTTATAAACTTCAGCTTCAGAATAAATATCCTCTACTTCAAGTCCGGCCATAGTGAGCTTATGAGAAATTTCTTCAGGAGAAATTCCTTCGAGATCAACATAATTTTTTAGCCAGCTTAGTAGTATTTTCAATTACAATTCTCCAAACTAAAACTGTTTGAGAAATCTGAAATCATTATCAAAAAATATTCTGATATCCGTAATGCCGTATTTTAACATTGCCGTTCTTTCGATGCCCATTCCAAAAGCATATCCCGAATATTTTTCAGGATCATAACCAACCATTTTAAAAACATTCGGGTCAACCATCCCGCAGCCAAGAATTTCAAGCCAACCGCTGTATTTACAAACTTTACATCCTTTACCGTGGCACAAATAACAGGTGATATCCATCTCCGCACTTGGTTCGGTAAATGGAAAGAAGCTCGGACGAAAACGATATTTCAAATCATCCATGTAGAACTGCTTGGCAAAAGCAACGAGTGTTCCCTTTAATTCTGCAAAAGTGACATCTGTATCAACATAAATTCCATCAACCTGATGAAACATGCAGTAGCTTCTCGAACTTACTGCTTCGTTTCTATAAACTCTGCCTGGCATAATTGCACGAACCGGCGGCTGATGTTTTTCCATTATCCTAACTTGAACAGGAGTTGTATGTGTTCTAAGAACAAAATCTTTGCTGATGAAAAAGGTATCCTGCATATCTCTCGCTGGATGATCTTTCGGAAAATTTAAAGCTTCAAAATTATAGTAATCAGATTCTAATTCCGGTCCTTCAATAGATGAAAATCCCAAGCTTCTAAAAATTGATTTTATTTCGTTCAAAGTTTGTGTGAGCAGATGAGTGCTGCCCAATTGTTTATGCCTTCCGGGAAGTGAAAGGTCTACGTAAGATTTTTCCTTTTCAAGCTGCGAAGTTAAGTTTTGCTTAAGCTCTGTAATCTTAGAAGTGATTTGACCTCTTAAAGAATTAAGAGATTTACCGAGTGAAGGTTTTTCTTCTTTAGGAACAGATTTTAACTCTTCGAAAAGATTTGTGACGAGTCCGTTCTTACCAAGATATTTTATCCGGATTTCTTCCAAAATCTTGAGATCAATTATAGCGGAAGAATCTTTCTGAAAATCTTCAAGAACAGAATCTATTTTATTTGCAAGCATAGCAATAAATGGGAAATTTAAAATAATACCCTCTTCAAAAACTTTGAGAGGGTATTAATTTAATTGGTTGAAAAATTAACCAGCTCTGTGAATGTAGCCGGATTTTCAACGGCAAGATTTGCAAGAATCTTCCTGTTGATTAAAATTCCTTTTGCATCAAGAGCATGAATTAATCTCGAGTAGGTAGTTCCATTTACTCTTGCGGCTGCATTTATCCTGGTTATCCAAAGTTTGCGGAAAACTCTCTTCTTTAATTTTCTATCCCTAAAAGAATGGAGCATTCCTTTTTCAACATGGTTTTTGGCAATGGTGTAAACCTTGCTGCGCCTACCCCAGTATCCTTTTGCTTGATCAAGGACTTTTTTCCTTCTGTGGTGTGCTGCTACCTTATTTTTTGAACGAGGCATTCTGTTTTTCCTTTTTAATTATTGAAGCATAATTCTTACACGTTTAAGTTCAGACTTTGACACTACTGTGGTTCGTCTCAATTTTCTTTTTCTCTTTGTACTTTTTGATGTTAGTATATGACTTTTGTAAGCACTTTTTCTTTTGAACTTTCCAGAAGCGCTAACTTTAAAAGATTTTTTTGCGCCCCTGTTGCTTTTCATTTTAGGCATTTTTTAATCCATTTATTATTTAAGTAATTTTTTTCCCTTTTGATTTTTGTGGAGCAAGAATAACAAGAAGATGTTTTCCCTCCATTTTCATCGGAGATTCAACTTTCGAATACTCCGCTGTTCTCTCAATAAATTGATTCATTAATTCTTCACCTTTTTCAACATAAGCCATTTCCCTGCCCTTAAAAATAATAGCAACCTTAACTTTATCACCCTCCTCTAAAAAATTTATTGCATGTCTAACTTTAAAATCAAAATCATGTGTATCCGTGTTGGGATGAAGTCTTATTTCCTTAAGTACGGTAATTTTTTGATGCTTTCGTTGAATTTTTTCTTTCTTTTGTTGTTCATATCTGAACTTACCAAAGTCAATAATTTTACAAACAGGCGGCTTCGCTTGAGGAGCAATCTCCACTAAATCTTGTCCTCTTTCTTGAGCTTTTCGTATAGCATCTTTGATACCGAAAATTCCTAATTGAGTACCATCAAGATCAATTACTCTAACTCGTAATGATCTGATATCCTCATTTACTCTAGCTTCTTCTTTTTGAGCGATTGATGAACTCCTTAATTAGTTGTATGAATTTTATTTTTAATTTCGTCGGATATTTTACTTATAAATTCGCTTAAAGACAAAGCTCCAAGATCTCCAACTTTATGTTTTCTTACAGAAATATTTTGTGCATTAGCTTCCTTTTCACCGATGATAAGCATGTAAGGAACTTTTTGAGTTTCCCAATCCCTTATTTTATAACCGACTTTTTCATTCCGTTCATCCAACTCAACTCTAATGCTTTTACTTTTCAATTCATTGTAAATTTTTTGTGAATATTCAAGAAAATGCTGTGAAACTGGAATTACAGCCACTTGAATCGGTGCTAACCACAAAGGGAACTCACCTGCATAATGTTCAATTAATACACCGATAAATCTTTCCAGCGATCCAAAAGGAGCACGATGAATTACGACAGGTCTATGCTTTTGACCATCACTTCCAATATACTCCAGGTTAAATCTTTCAGGCATTACATAATCTATCTGAACCGTTCCAAGCTGCCATTTTCTCCCTAACACATCTTTCACCAGAAAATCTATTTTAGGACCATAGAATGCTGCTTCACCTTCTTCAATTGTGTACTTCAGTTTCATTTCATCTGCAGCTTCTTTAATTTCTTTTTGAGCTTTTTCCCACAACTCAATATCACCACCGTATTTTTCTTTATTATCATCTCTAAATGAAAGCTGAGTTGTAAAATCTTCAAAACCCATTACTTTAAACACGTATTGAATCAGGTCAATTACATTACACAATTCACTTTTTAATTGATCTTGACGAACGAACAAATGTGAATCGTCAACGGAAAAGCTTCTTACTCTTGTCAAGCCATTCAATTCACCGGATTGCTCATATCTGTAAACTGTCCCAAATTCAGCATAGCGGATTGGTAGATCTCTGTAACTTCTTTGCTTCGAAGCATAAATCTGGAAATGATGCGGGCAATTCATAGGTTTTAACAGGTATTTTTCTTCCCTATCACCAAATTTTAATGGCGGAAATTGACTGTCACTGTAATAAGGATAGTGTCCGCTGGTTTTATATAAATTTATATTTCCGATATGCGGAGTAATAACCGGAAGATAATCCCGCTTCGTCTGTTCTTCTCGTAAAAATTTTTCAAGCGTCTCTCTTAAAACCGTTCCTTTAGGAAGCCAAAGCGGAAGTCCGGCACCAACATTCGGAGAAAAGAAAAAAAGTTCTAAGTCTTTCCCAAGTTTTCGGTGATCTCTCTTTTTAGCTTCCTCTAAAAAAATGAGATAATCATCGAGCATTTTCTTTTTAGGAAACGAGATACCATAAATTCTCTGCAACTGTTTGTTCTTCTCATCACCACGCCAATAAGATCCTGAAATATTAAGCAGCTTAAAATATTTTATCTTTCCGGTTGATGGAAGATGCGGTCCTCTGCAAAGATCAGTAAAACTGCCTTCTTTATAAATACTGATTCCCTGTGTATTCTCATCTATTCCTGAAAGAATTTCAATTTTGTAATTATCACCTTTCTGTTTGAAAAAATCAATCGCAGCATTCTTGGATAAATCTTCTCTTACAAATGGAGAATCCTCTTGGGTGAGCTGAGCCATCTTTTTCTCAACGACTTTTAAATCTTCTTCCGACAGTTGGGAATTGATATCTATATCATAGTAGAACCCAGCTTCAATTGCAGGTCCTACTCCAAATTTGGCTTCGGGATAAATTTCTTGAATTGCATGAGCCATTAAGTGCGAAGTTGAATGCCAATAGACTTCCTTCCCTTTATCATCATCAAAGGTTAAAAATTTTATTGACGAATCATTTTCTATTTTGTAAGATAAATCTCGAACTACTCCGTCTACTTCAACAGCTAATGTATCTTGAACTAAGCGAGGAAAAATTGCTTCTGTAATTTTAAATGCAGTGATGTCTTTCTCAAATTCTCTTATAGATCCGTCTGGTAATTTTATTTTAATTGATTGCATATAAATTTCTTATAAAAAAAATCGGAGGAGACTCCGACTTTGTGGGCTCTAGAGGAGTCGAACCTCTGACCTTCTGCACGTCAAGCAGACGCTCTAACCAACTGAGCTAAGAGCCCCGGTTAAAATAATCTAAATTCAAAGTTTTTCGTCTCTCGAATTTCTTTCCTTTCACTAAAAAGTTGAAATTTAGTGGTCACCTAATTAACACAAAATATTCACTATTTCGAGAACAATTTTGATTGATTAATAAATAGGTATTTAGAGCGTGCAAAGTTAATAAATTATGGTCTTTCATTCAAATTTTTTCTCTGTCTGGAATTATTTTTATCGAAAAATGAAATACAAAGAATTCCATTCCCCTATTCTTAAGAGAATAGTCAAACCGGATGAGCCGGATTATCTTAAACATTATGAAGCTGCGCTGATCTTTGAATTGAACTTTCTTAATCAGCAGAGTTGTAAATGTTCTGGATGTATTGCCAAAAGAGAGAAAATAGAGAGGGATTTACAAGAGCTTTTTAAACTAAAAGTTGATAAATAATTTCAACCTAAGAGTGATGGTATAGCCCAAAATTGAACCGGTGTGGGTTGATACGGGAAACTCCTTTAGATTGTAGAATAAGTTTTGTAAGTCTACTTCTTACCAATCGCGAAGCTTAACTTACTTGACATTACTGAAAATTTTAACCAGCTTTATTAAAGTTATTTATCTCTACTTCGAGGGAGTAAGAAGATGGAGTTAATTTACAGATGCTTACCTAGACAACACACCGAATACTCTTCCGAGGCAGGATTACGATTGAAATCATTTTTTGAATTTAAATCTCGTGAGAAAGGGAAAATAATGGAGGGAGGTAATAACTTTTAATAAATTCCTTTTTCGCAAGATTCATTAACTAATTATTTAAAACAAAAAAAGGAGTGAACAATGAAAAACTTATCTATTCTTGTTGTTTTGCTTTTTGCTTTTGGATTTTTCTTTTACAGCTGTCAGGATGTCAATCAACCTGAAGGTTTGAGTTCACAAAACGTAACTTTAGAAAAGAAGGGTGATTGTACAACTATCCAGGATGGAACACTTTTAACATCGGCTGGTGTTGTAATAACTACAGGCTATGATGTTTGGGGTTATAATTATCAGGCACATATGTTTAATGGATTTTACTGCGATTCTTATAGGGATGCAGCCTGGTGTCAAGATTATAAATATGTCAAACTAATTATGAAATGGAATGATGCTTGGCTTTCAAATCAGGATTGTGATGGTGATGGACTACTTGATAGACATTATGGTTATACATCATATATAGGATCTGGAGCATGGTTAACAAATCATCAATCTGGTGAATATGAAGATGTTGATGGTAATATTTGTAAATGGACATACTTTAGTAAAATTGTAGCTGCGCCAGCAGATGCTACATTAAGTTATGGCATTTGGTATACTGCTGGTGGAACCGAAATAGGTCCGGCTATTTGGGGTGAATTTGCGATTATCCAGGAAGTTTATAATTCTCCATGTGAAGGATTTCATGGTGTGCAGTATAGAAGCCCGGATCATCCTGGATTTGGCGGCTGGTAAAAATTTACATTTATTCCAAGTGTTGTCTTTCTTTAAGTCCGGCAACTGCCGGACTTTTTTTACTGAAAGTTGCTAATGAAACTTACCCCCATACACTCTAAAACAAGGGTTGCCGTATTGACTTGCGAAACTCCGATAAATTGTAGAACAAATTTTTGAACTTCCTTAAGGACTATCAAGTAAAAGATTTATTGAATAAAGGTTGATTACATTATTCCTTAAGTAATGCAACAGGAGATTGCTCTATTTTGTTCATGATTTCTTAGACAAAAAACTTTCACTATTTCGAGAACAATTTTGATTGATTAATAAATAGGTACTTAGAGCGTGCAGGGTTAATAAATTATGGTCTTTCATTCAAATTTTTTCTCTGTCTAGAATTATTTTTATCAGGATTCTATCAATAATCTTTTTTCTATTTATGTAAAAAGACATAAAGATTTAAAAACACTTATATCTCGTTTAGTTCAGCTAAAGATAGATTCTTTTCCATAATTCACACCTATTGATTGATTTATATTTTTGGTTTTGATTCCGCCGATTTAGATTGAACATTTTCATTTTGCTTTGAAGATTTTTAATTAGTTATACTTTATTTATTATTTTTTTCATCGAATATTTCATACCAATCAATTCCTTTCCATTTGCGATTCTGTTCAATTTCATCAATGAATTCAAAAATTATTTTCTTTTGTTCAATACTAAAGTTATGATCGAATGTATTTGCTGAACTATGAAATAAGCTGTTATCACGAACACCACAGTATTTTGCTATTCTATTAAAACCATATTCCAAATCAATTCCACCAATATCACCTTTCAACTTATTTTCACGTGTTCTAAACCAACTTAGTCTTGTTTCTAATTGTTTTATAAATCCATTTTTGATTTTATTGAATTTTTTCTGGTCTATTTGTCCAGAGAGTTCTGGAAAATTTTTTAATGTAGTTTTATCACTATAATTCCACCTTTTTGCTTTTTCTAATCTCAGAATTATTGGATAACACTTAACACAATAATCTCTCGCCCCATGATTATTTCTTGAGGAATTACAATTGTGACATGACAAATACTTTTTTGTAAACATTAATAAACCTTACAAATTAAAATGGTATATATCCTGTCTCATTGAAACAACTCATCCATATTATCTTCTTGAACTATTTGAATTGATTATTAAGTAGAAATTCCCTTGTTAATAGGTGGCGTGGATGTGTTTTATCAAGTTCGTTTTGAATTACAAATTCCAAATGTTTTTTTATTTCAGGATATATAACTCTCCCCAAATACATACCGAAAATCTTTGCAAATATTAAATGAAGGTCTAATGTAAGTGGGTGATGAGGATATTTATTGCTAATCTTTTCCAAATCATTATCAAGACTTAATTTTAAATCAGAGATTCTTTTTTTATCTTTATCATAGT
>Ga0209002_10002639_pt1 | contig 14380 bp, 11 predicted proteins | sample Rifsed16ft2_FD_184010 | JGI IMG/M metagenome (GOLD analysis project Ga0209002, IMG submission 184010) | Soil microbial communities from Rifle, Colorado, USA - sediment 16ft 2 (version 2) | ecosystem: Environmental > Terrestrial > Deep subsurface > Rock core/Sediment | place: Rifle, Colorado...
CTCCACCCCCAAACGCTCGCCCCGGGGGTCCGAGGAGATACGGGCGTAGACGCCGACAGTGCGCACCCCCGGACACTACCAACACCGGGTGACATTAATGAACGCTCCCCTCGGGGAGGGCAATCACACCCGCGTTCCTGTCACACCCGCCCGGTACCTTGTCGTAATGGTCACTCTTGTCGACCGGCCTGTTCTCGACATCGACGATCTTCCGATGTTCACGGAGGATCTCGTCGAGCGCCTCGTCGAACGTCGGCGTCTCGCGGCTTCGATCGAGGCGGAGTGCATCGCCTTGGTCGGCGAGTTGGTTCGGCGGCAGGCCCATGACGATCTCGGCTACCGATCGGTGGTTTCGCTGCTGATGGATCGTCTTGGAGTGTCCGCGGGTGTGGCCCAGGGCATGATCCGGTTGGCCACTGCTCTCGCCGACATGCCGCACACCCGGGTTTCCCTCGAGGGGGGTCGCATCGACCTCACCCGGGTGCGGCACCTGGTGGCTGTCCGCGACGCCAACCCGGCGCTCTTCGCCGAGCACGAGCAGGCTCTCATCGACACGATCGAGGGTCTGGCAATGGATCACGTCGGCCGGGTACTCGGCTATTGGCGTCAGCAGGCCGACCTCGGTTCCGCAGAACAGGATGCGACAGCACTGCGCGAGCAGCGCCGCCTCTTCGTTTCCGCCGTGGGTGGCATGGTTTATGTCGACGGCCGGTTCGACCCCGTGGCCGGCCAGATCCTGATCACCGCACTCGACAGCCTCACCGACCCGGGGAACCTCGACCCCGCCGATCACCGCACCCCTGCGCAACGCCGCGCCGACGCCCTGACCGACCTGTGCCGCCACCACCTCGACCACGGCGACCTCCCGGTTCAGCGCACCGAGCGGCCCCACGTCGTTGTTCACCTCTCCCTCGACGCCCTCGAAGGACGCGCCGGGCGGCCCTGCGAACTCGACGACACCGGGGTGATAACACCAGAGACTGCACGCCGGCTCGCCTGCGACGCCAGGATCACCCGGGTGATCACCGGTCCCGATTCCCGGATCCTCGACGTCGGCGGCACCACCCGGGTGATCCCTCACGCCCTGCGCATCGCGCTCGCTGTCCGCGATGGCGGCTGTGTGATTTCGGGATGCGGTGCACCGCGCCGCTGGTGCGACGCCCATCACGTGGTGCATTGGGCCGACGGCGGACCCACCAGACTCGACAACCTGGTGCTGCTCTGCTTTCGCCACCACACCCTGATCCACGAAGGCAAGGTGCGATTACCGCAGCAGGAATGAAGGCCCCAGCAGCGCCGTCACCCGGAATCCGGCAACCGAGGTCATCCCCGACTCCACTCGATCGTCTTCGCCAGGCCCTGGGGCAGCGTCGTCCACGCCACCCAACCGAGCTCCTTCTTGGCGCGAGAAGGATCGACCACGGAGCGGTACACGTCACCCGGCTTTGCCGGGCCGTGGTCGGCCTTGGTGGCATAGCCGACGAGCCGGGCCATCGTGTCGTAGAGGTCGCTGATCGAAATCTCCGTGCCGGTCCCGATGTTGATCATGAAGCCGTCGCCGGCGTCGGCGGCCCGGACGAAGGCATCGCACACGTCGCCCACGTACACGAAGTCGCGGGTCTGGTTCCCGTCACCGAAAATCACCGGTCTCCGCCCTCCGAGCATCGCCTGGGCAAAGATGGCGATCACGCCTCCCTCGAGGCCGGGGTCCTGACGCGGCCCATACACGTTGGCCAGGGCGAGGAGCGAGTACTCGAGCCCGTGGACGTCGCGGTACCAGCAGAAGTAATCCTCGACGATCTTCTTCGAGATCCCGTACGGGGAGGCGGGATGCTTGACCGCGGTCTCCTTGACCGGGAGCCGGGCACCGTCGCCGTAGACCGCGCCCCCCGATGATGCGAAGCACACCTTGCGCGCCCCGGCCCGCCGAGCAGCGCCGAGCACGCAGAGGGTGCCGACCACGTTCACCTCGGCGTCATGGATCGGATCCTCCATCGACGGCCCCACCTTCGACTGGGCGGCGAGATGGAACACGACCTCGGGTGCGAAGCGGGAGAAGAGGTCGACGAGTTCGGGCGAACGAATATCGGTGACGTGCACGCTCACGCCCCGGCGCCTGGCGTCGCCGAGGTTCTCCATCTTCCCCGACGTCAGGTCGTCGACGACGAGCACGTCCCAATCGCGGTCGAGGAGCACTTCGGTGAGGTGGCTGCCGATGAATCCGGCACCGCCGGTGACGATGGCCCTGCGTTTCATGGGTTCCTCAATTCGGGGGACGGAAGGTGACGCCGCCGGCTTCGATCGTGGCGCCGGGGGCGACGCGCATCCCGTGATCCAGCTCGCACGCGGCTCCCACCGACGCACCCCGGCCGACGACCGCGGCTCCGCCGACGAACGCCCCCGGCCCGACGCTGGCGTCGTGGCCGATGATGCCTCGCCGGATCACCGCGCCGTCGGCGATCCCGGCCCCCGACATCACCACCGACTCCTCGATGATCGCACCGGGGGCGATCCGGGCACCGGGGCCGATCCACGACCACGACCCCGCCAACCGCCCCGACACGGCGGCACCGGCGTTCTCGTGTGTGGCAGCCGGGCGATGGAGGACGGAACCCCCGGCATACACGACATCGTGCGCAGCCAGGTACAACGACGGGGTCCCGATGTCGATCCAGCGGCCGGTGAGGAGCACGCCCCGCAGCGCATTTGCCGCCGCCAGCGCCGGGAACACCACTTGCTCGAAGGACAGCGGGCCTTCCGGGTAGCCGGCGAGGGTGGCCCGGGTGAGGGCGTACATCCCGGCATTGACGGTTCGCGCCGGGGCCTGGTCGGTGGGAGGTTTCTCGATGAACCGCTCGACCAACCCGTCGGACCGAGTGACGACCACCCCGTACGCGCTGGTGTCGGCCACCTCCACCAGACCCAGCGTCGCCTCCCCGTGATCACCGACGAGGGCCGCCAGATCCGCCTCGACCACCACGTCACCGTTGAGCACGAGAAACCGGTCGTCGAGCAGGTCGAGCACGGCCCTGACCGGCCCGGCAGTGTCGAGCGGCTCCTCCTCGACGACGAGGCGAACCGCCAATCCCCCCGGCGAGGTGGCGGCGTACCGCTCCCACGCTCCGAGGAGCTCTCGTCCGACGGCGAGGAACACCTCGCTTATCCCGGCCGCGGCGAGCTGGCGGAGCTGATACTCGACGAAGGGGACACCGGCGAGCGGCAGGAGGCCCTTGGGAACGTCGCTGGTGAGCGGCCACATCCGGGTGCCGCGTCCGCCGACGAGGAGTACCGCCTGGCGGATCGAAACGGCGTCGCTAGCCGGTCGGGGCATCGGCCCCGACGATAACCACCACTTCGACGTCGGCCGGGGTTCGGCCGACGATCACCTCGCCGTATCCGAGGGCATCGGCGACCGCCTGCGCCAGCGCCAGGTTGGCGGCACCGGCAACGATCTCGGTGGTCTGGTAGTCGCTCCTGGCCGAGTCGACGGTGTCGAGCACATCGAACCCGGCTGTGGCGAGCACCGTCGCCACCGCCGCCGCCGACCCGGCGATCCCGCTGCCGTTGTGCACCTGAATCCGGGCTTCGGCATCGACGCTCATCGGGGCTCCCGCGCCAAAGGCGTCGATCACGTTCGACGCCTCCGGCTCCACCCGCACCACGTACGACGTTCCGTTCTCCTCGAAACCCTTCACGGGAAGCGTCATCGATTCGACATCCGAACCGCTGATGCTCCGCATCGACCAGGCGAGCTGAATGATCTCTTCAGCGTCGAACCCGCTGTCGGCGACGACGAACCCGCCGAGCGCGTCCACCAAATCCTCGAACCCGGAAAGCGAGGTGGGACGATCGACCTGAGTGAGGATGGCGAGGAGCACGTCCTGCTGTCTCCGCGTCCGGCCGATGTCGTTGGCGTCGACGCTCACCCATCCCCCGTTGCGCAGTTCCTGATACTTCCGGCTGCGCGCATAGGAGAGGGCGGTCTCGCCGTCGAGCAGCTGGGTGCCTGCGTTGACCGCGAGACCGGAGGACAGATCGCGAGCCGGATAGGGGAAGGTGAGCCGGATCCCGCCGATGGCGTCGATGATCGACGCGAACCCACCGAACTCCACCTGCAGGTAGTGGTGGATCGGCAGCCCCGTCTCCTCGGCAACCGCACCGACCAGGTCGGCGGCACCGGAGCCGAACGCGGCGTTGATGCGTCCCACCCTGCCGCCGTAGTCGACGCGCAGGTCGCGCGGGATCGAGAGCAGCTGCATCCGGCTCGCGTCGGGGAGCACCTGGAGCAGGATGATCACGTCGGCACGCTGGCCCCCGGCGGCGCCGAAGTTGGTGAGGTCCTCGAGGTTCTCCCGGCTGTCGCTTCCCACGAGCAGGAACGTGCGCGGCTCGGAGACGTCGGGCGTGCCGGCGAGAGACAGGTCGGTCGACGGAATGGTCGACACCGATGAGGACACTCTCTGGGCGGCCCACCACACGACGCCGAGCGCCCCGAATACCAGGACGTTGGCGGCGATGAGGGAAACCACGATCGTCCGCTTCATCCCCTTACGCACCGGAGGCGGCGGCTGTGGAACGCGGGGATGGGAAGGCATGGTCATGGCGCCGTGTGGTTATAGCACCGACCGCGCCATGTGCAGCCGAACCGGCGGGCGGTCAGGCGGCTGCCGCCACCCCGAGGTGCCGATCGAGGAAGCCGACGAGCCGTTGCAGGGCGTCCGTGGCGGCGGGCAACGAGTAGTCCGCGGAGGCGTCGTTCCAGAACCCGGAGCCGAGCCCGCGGTACACCACCCACCGCCCCGCTGCCCCGCGATGCGACGACGTCGTCTCCGGATCTGTGGAGAGGACGAGCACGGGCACGTTCGACGGCACCACCAATCCGGCGAAGGACGGCGAAAGCAGGACCAAGGGGATGTTCCGCTCGGCGGCGACCTCTGTCGCCGAACCTGCCCCGCCTCCGATGCCGAGCACTGCGCGCCGATCGGCGCGAGACCAATCGCCCCAGGCTCCGCCGAAGGCGTCGACGGCGCCGGCGAGGTCGCGCTTGGTCCCCGGGGGCACCACCGCGGCGTACCCGAAGCGGGCGAGGTGGCGCGCCAGGGTCTTGAGCGGTGGGGTGGGATCGACCGCGTCGGTGAGGGCAACCCCGGGGTGCCGGTCGACGGTATCGGGACGAGCCAGGTAAGCGGAACGATACGGCGCGACCGGCATCGGATGGCCGCCGTAGAGAATGGGCACCCTTCCCTCGCCCGGGATGACGCTCACTGGTCCACCTCCGTCGCCACGCTAGTGGCGGCACCCTCAATGCTCGGCGGACCGCACGACGCGCACCGCACCCGATTCGAGCACGACCTCCCCTGCCCCCGTGACGACGATGAGCCCGCCACCCGGGGCGATGCCCACCGCGACTCCCTCCCCGTCGGGCTCCCAGGCGATGCGACGACCGATTGTGAGGCACCGCGCGCGGTACTCGCTCCGACCCCATTCGTCGGGACCGGCACCGGCCCGCTCCAGCACCCGGACACCCCACGCCTCGGCGAGGTGCGCCGCGGCCGCGGCACCCGGATCGGTCTCGTGCAGCGCTCCGTAGCCGGGCGGTGGCTGTGGCCAGTACAGATTGGCGCCGAGTCCGGTTACGACGACGTCGCCGGATCGCTCGGTGAGGATGCCCCCGACCTTGCGGTCTCCGACCATCAGGTCGTTGGGCCATTTCACGCCGACATCGCCTCCGAATCCGTCGAGGGCGGCGAGCGCGGAGACGAGGGTCAACCGGGCTACCGCCTCCGCCGGCCAGGTGGGCCGCCACGCCAGCGACACGGCCAGGGCGCGGGGTGCGGTCTCCCACCCGGCTCCGGTCCGACCCCGTCCGGCGGTCTGTGTCGCGGCCGAGACCAGCACGGGACGCCCTGCAAACCGTTGCCGCGCCTCATCCTGGGTCGAGGAGACGACATCGAGGTGAACGGCAGTGAGAGGTGTAGCCATCGTGGTCATCCCGCGAGTCGAATCTGAGCGACCATACTCCGGGGAGCCCATGAGCACCGAGGAGCGAATCGAACGACTGCGACGACTCCGCGAGGAGCACGAGCACGCCGGAAGCCAGCGGGCGGTCGACAAGCAGCACGAAGCCGGGAAGATGACCGCCCGGGAGCGGATCGACACGCTCCTCGACAAGGGCTCGTTCGTCGAGACGGACATGTTCGTGCGTCACCGGGCGCGCGGTTTCGGTATCGAGGACCGCCGGCCTCCGGGCGACGCGGTGATCACCGGCTGGGGAACGGTCGACGGACGCCCGATCTTCGTGTTCGCCGAGGACTTCACGGTCTTCGGGGGATCCCTCGGCGAGGCGGTGAGCGAGAAGATCTGCAAGATCATGGATCTCGCCATGAAGACCGGCGCCCCCCTCGTCGGTCTCAAGGACTCCGGCGGCGCCCGGATCCAGGAAGGGGTGTTCGCCCTCGACGGGTACGGGCGGATCTTCCACCGCAACGTCATGGCCTCCGGCGTCATCCCCCAGATTTCGGTCATCATGGGCCCCTGCGCCGGAGGAGCGGTGTACTCGCCGGCGATCACCGATTTCGTGTACCAGGTCGAGGGCGCGTCGCACCTCTTCATCACCGGCCCCGATGTCATCAAGGCGGTGACGGGGGAAGACGTCACCTTCGACACCCTCGGCGGCGCCCTTCCCCACAGCACGACATCCGGGGTGACCCACTTCGTCGCCGCGGACGGAAGGCAGGCCCTCGAGGAGGTGAGGTTCCTGCTCTCGTTCCTCCCCCAGAACAACATGGAGGCCCCGCCCTTCTTCACTCCCACCGATCGGCCCGACCGCATGGACGAGGGACTGACCACGATCGTGCCCGACTCCCCCAACCAGCCCTACGAAATGCCCGAACTCATCGAGCTCGTCGTCGACGACGGTGAGTTCTACGAGGTGCACCACAACTTCGCCCCCAACCTCGTCGTCGGCTTCGCACGACTCGACGGCTACAGCGTCGGGATCGTGGGCAACAACCCGGCTGCGCTGGCGGGCACCCTCGATATCGACGCCTCGGTCAAGGGTGCCCGTTTCGTACGGTTTTGCGACGCCTTCAACATCCCGATCGTCTCGTTCGTCGACGTGCCCGGGTTCCTCCCCGGTGTCGACCAGGAGCACGGAGGGATCATCCGCCACGGCGCCAAGCTGCTCTACGCCTACTGCGAGGCCACCGTGGCGCGGGTGACGGTCATCACCAGGAAGGCGTACGGTGGCGCCTACGTGGTCATGAACTCGCGCGGCGTCGGCGCCGACATGGCCTTCGCGTGGCCCACCGCCGAGATCGCGGTGATGGGAGCGCAGGGTGCGGTGAACATCATCCACCGCCGCGAAATCGCCGAGGCCGACGACCCCGAGGCCACACGCTCGAAACTCATCACCGATTACGAGGGGGCGTTTTCCAACCCATACGTCGCCGCAGAACGCGGGCTGATCGACGAGGTCATCGAACCCCGGGAGACCCGACACCGCCTCATCCAGGCGCTCGACGTGCTTCGAACCAAGCGGGTCGCACTCCCGCCCAAGAAGCACGGGAACATCCCTCTCTAGCATGCCGCCCATGGACTCCGTGCTCGTGGCCAACCGCGGCGAGATCGCGGTCCGGGTGCTCCGCGGAGTGAAGGAATCGGGGTTCCGGGCGATTGCCGTGTACTCGGAGATCGACCGCGACGCGGCGCACGTCCGGTGCGCCGACGAGGCGTGGAACATCGGACCCGCCCCCGCCGCCGAGTCCTACCTCGACATCGACAGCATCCTGCGGGTCGCTTCTCAGTCGAAGGCTCGCGCCGTCCACCCCGGCTACGGGTTCCTCGCCGAGAATGCCGGATTCGCCCGCCGGGTGATCGAGGCGGGCTTGGTCTGGGTGGGACCGCCCCCCGAAGCGATCACCGCCATGGGTGACAAGATCTCGTCGCGAAAGGTGGCGGAGAAGGCGGGGGTAGCCGGCGTTCCGGGCACGCTGGAGCCACTCAAGACCGTCGACTCGGTGCGAGCCGCGGCCGCGAGGTTCGGCTACCCGATCGCAATCAAGGCGGCGCACGGCGGTGGCGGGAAGGGCATGCGCATCGTGCACCGCGAGGACGAGGTCGCACCGGCGTTCGAGGCGGCTCGCCGCGAGGCCGACGCCTACTTCAAGAACCCTGAGGTGTACGTCGAGAAATACCTCAAGAGCCCACGTCACGTCGAGGCGCAGATCATCATCGATCGCCACGGGAACGGGGTCTTCCTCGGCGAGCGCGACTGCTCCCTGCAGCGCCGACACCAGAAGCTCATCGAGGAGTCCCCTTCGACGGCGCTCTCCGAGAAGCAGCGCAAGGCCCTCGGCAAGGCGGCGTTGAGTGTGGCCAAGGCCGCCGGCTACGAGAACGCCGGCACCGTCGAGTTTCTCCTCGACGCCGTCGGAGACATCTACTTCCTCGAGATGAACACCCGCTTGCAGGTGGAGCACACCGTCACCGAGATGGTCACCGGCATCGATCTCGTCCGTGAACAGCTCCGGGTCGCAATGGGCGAGCCGTTGTCGTTCTCCGAGGTGAACCCGCGGGGCCACGCGATCGAGTTCCGTGTCAACGCCGAGGACCCGGCCTCCGGATTCCTCCCCAGCCCGGGTCAGATCGTGGACTACCAGGAGCCGGGTGGGTTCGGGATCAGGGTCGACAGCGGCTATGGCGCAGGCTCGGCGATCAGCCAGTACTACGACAATCTGGTCGCCAAGCTCACCGTCTGGGGCCGTGATCGCGACGAGGCGATCACGAGGGCGCGGAGGGCGCTGCGCGAGTTCACCATCACCGGGATCGCCACCACGATCCCCTTCCATCTGATCGCCCTCGAGTCACCCTCCTTTCTCACCGGGACGCATCACACCCGCACGGTCGAGGACGACATGGACCTCGGCGCGGTAAAGCACCCGACTCCCCCCCAGCTCCCGGAAGAAGAGGAACTGGCCGAGCGACAATTGACGGTCGAGGTGGGCGGCCGGCGATTCGTGGTCAGGGTGTGGACGCCCGACACCGGATCCGCCCCGGCCCCATCGGGGAGGCGCCCCACCCCGCGGCGCCGACCCCCCAAGCTCGCCCAGGTCTCGGCGGCGGGCGCCAACTCCGGTGCCGTGACCGCCCCGATGCAGGGAACGATCGTAAAGGTGCACCACAAGGCGGGCGAGCGGGTGACGACGGGAGAACCCCTCTTCATCCTCGAGGCGATGAAGATGGAGAACGAGGTTCGCTCGCCCGTCGACGGTGAGATCGTCGATCTGCGAGTGCAGCCGGGCGACCGGGTGGCTGGCGGAGCGGTCCTCGCCATCGTCCGCTGAGCCTCAGCCGAGAGCGATCAAACCCACCGCACCCGCGGCCAGCACCAGCCCGAGGATCTGGCGTCCCGCCATCCGTTCGCCGAGTACGACTCCAGTCACCAGTCACCAGTCACCAGTCAGATCCATCACCCGGGCTTCCGCTGCGGGGCTGGAGACTGGGGCTCCCCGTCGCTCATGAACCGGGACGGTGATGACCGAACACGCCGGCCAGCGCCCCGGAGACCTCACCCACCGTCGCCCCGGCGAGGAGTGCCAGCTTCATCGGGGGAAGCAAATTGGCATCGTCGGCGGCGGCGGCGCGCACCCGGTCGAGCGCGGCAGTCACCTCGGCCGGTTTCCTCGCCGCGCGCCACGCCTCGAGGCGTGCGATCTGCTCACGCTCGAGAGCGGGGTCGACGGCGAGCGTGGGCACGGTGCCGTCGTCCGGGTCGGTGAATCGATTCACCCCCACCACCACCGCGGCGCCCGACTCGACGCGTTGTGCCTCGCGGTAGGCCGATTCCTCGATCAGACGCTGCACCACCCCCGACTCGACCGCGGCCACCGCGCCCCCGGCGGCTTCGATCTCGCCCATGATGCGGCGGATCGCCGTTTCCAGGGCATCGGTGAGCGATTCGAGGAAATAGGAGCCGGCCAGCGGATCGACGGTGTCCGCGACCCCGGACTCGTACCCGATGATCTGCTGGGTGCGCAACGCGATCTTCGCCGAGTGCTCCGTCGGCAACCCCAGCGCCTCATCGAAGGCGTTGGTGTGCAGCGATTGGGTGCCGCCGAGAACCGCGGCGAGCGCCTGCAGAGTGGTGCGCACGATATTGTTCTCGGGCTGCTGGGCGCTGAGCGAGCTCCCCGCGGTCTGGGTGTGGAAGCGCATCTTCCACGAGTCGGGGTGCTTCGCCCCGACTCGGTCCCGCATCTCCGCCGCCCAGATCCGGCGAGCCGCCCGGTACTTGGCGATCTCCTCGAAGAAGTTGCTGTGCCCGTTCCAGAAGAAGGACAGCCGGGGAGCAAAGGCATCGACGTCGAGTCCGGCGGCGATCGCGGCCGCCACGTAGGCGAGGCCGTTGCTCAGGGTGATGGCAACCTCCTCGGCAGCCGTCGCACCCGCCTCCCGGACGTGGTAGCCGCTGATCGAGATCGTGTTCCACGACGGCAGCCGGTCGCGGCAGTACGCAAAGAGGTCGGTGACCAGCCTCATCGACGGACGGGGCGGGTAGATGTAGGTGCCGCGGGCGGCGTACTCCTTGAGGATGTCGTTCTGGACCGTGCCGCGGATCCGGTCGGGCGAAACCCCGGACTCCTCGGCGACGATCTCGTAGAGCAGTAGCAGGATCGCCGCGGTGGCGTTGATCGTCATCGAGGTCGACACCTCGCCGAGCGGGATTCCGGCGAGGAGGGTCCGCATGTCCTCCAGCGAGTCGACGGCGACACCGACCTTGCCGACCTCTCCTCGGGCGAGCGCGGCATCGGAATCCAGCCCCATCTGGGTGGGGAGATCGAATGCGACCGAGAGCCCGGTCTGGCCCGCCGCCAGCAGGCTGTGAAAGCGCTCATTGGTAGCGGCGGCGGTGCCGAAACCAGCGTATTGACGCATCGTCCACAGCCGACCGCGGTACATCGTCGGATGGGGCCCGCGCGTGAACGGGTACTCCCCCGGTTCACCGAGCGCACGGCCGGGGTCCCACGCGTCGAGGGCCGCGGGGCCGTAGACGGCGTCGATCTCGATGCCGCTCGTCGTTCGGCGGGGGTTGTCGGGGGTCATCGGTACACTCGGCGTGGTCGGACGGATGCTAACCAGGGGAACCCGGCCGATCCCCGCGACGTCTCCTAGGACGCGGCATGGACATCTCTATCCACGAAGCCGAACGCCTCGAACAGCAGGGACGCCGCTTTACCGCGGCGGCGATCCTCGCCGCCATCGTCGTCATCGCCTCGACGTGGTTCGGCCTGTTCGTGTTCCTCGGGGCCAACAGCGCCCACGGCACCCTCCAGGACCTACGCAATTCGTGGATACCCGACGTCGAGTCGATGGGCCTCGATCTCCCCGACCTGTCGCGGCTCTCGTCCGTGTACACCGCGGACGAGGTTCTGCTCGGCCAGCTGACCGAGCGCAACAGCCAGCCGACCGTGTTCGACGAAATCCCCAACCTCGTCATCGGTGCGGTGCTCTCCGCCGAGGACGAGGACTTCATGGAGCACAGCGGCGTGGACTACGAGGCAGTAGTCAGAGCGCTCATCGAGGATCTCGGGGGCGGACCCACCCAGGGTGGATCGACCATCACCCAGCAGGTGGTGAAGCAGAACTTCGTCGGAAGCGAGTCGACCCTCAAGCGCAAGGTCGCCGAGGCCACGATTGCCATCGAACTCGAAAGGCGGTTCACCAAGGAGCAGATCCTCGAGTTCTACCTGAACTCGGTCTTCTTCGGTGAGAACGCCTACGGGGTGACCGCCGCGGCCGAGGAGTACTTCGGCAAGACGCTCGACCAGCTCACGATCGCAGAGGCGGCGGCTCTGCCCGTCCCCATCCGCAACCCGTTCCTCTACAACCTGCGCAACGACAGCGAGATCCCCCTGAGGGCCCGGGACGCCGTGATCGACAACATGGTCGAGGAGGGGTACATCACGGCGGCAGATGGGGACGCCGCCAAGGCCGAGCCGATCAGGACCGTGGTCCACGAGGAGTTCCTCGATCCGGCTCCCCAGGTGCTGATGGCGGCACGGGACACCGTGCTCAACGACGCCCGCTATGGCCTCGGGGCGACCTTCCTGCAACGCAAGCGGGCGCTGTTCGGATGTCCTGCGGACGACACCGAGTGTGAGGGCGGCGGCGGCCTCAAGATCTATACCACGGTCGATTTCCGCCTCCAGGAGGAGGCGCGGCGGATCCTCCAGGAGTGGTTCCCCCCGGGCAACGATCTTCCCACCGGGGCCATCGCCATGGTCGACAACCGCACCGGCGCCACCCTGGTGATGGCATCGGGGCTGGACTTCGGCACCGACTTTGAGGCCGGACAGCGCCAGTACGACCTGGCCACCAAGGGTCGGCGCAATCCCGGCTCTGCCTTCAAGCCGTTCGGCCTCGTCGCCGCCCTCGAGCAGGGGATCCCGCTCAACTCGTATTGGGACTTCACGACCCCGCAAACCCTCGACTTCGGCGGCATCGAACCCTACGTCTGCCGCAACGCCGGCACCAACGAGCCGGGGATTCGCACCCTGGAAGAAGCGTTGTACCGCTCCACGAACACGGTGTTCTGCCAGGTGTCGATCGCGGTCGGGCCGGAGAACATCGTCGACGTGGCTCACCGCATGGGGATCAGGTCGCCCCTCGGGGCCAATCCCGCGATCGTGCTCGGTTCCGAGGCGGTGAGTCCCCTGGAGATGGCCTCGGCGTTCTCGACGATCGCCAACTACGGGCTCCGCACCGACAACTACCTGATCGAGCGGATCGAGGACGCCGACGGCAACGTTGTGTACCAGCATCAGGTCGAGGCCACCCAGGTGCTCGAGCCCGCCCTCAGCGCCGCGGTGCTGAACACGATGGAGAAGGTGATCTCGCACGGAACGGGTGGAAACGCCTACCTCGGCCGTCCCCAATTCGGCAAGACCGGCACCCATGAGGCCTACCGCGACGCATGGTACGTCGGCGGCATCCCTCAGGTCACCACCGCGGTGTGGGTCGGGTATCCCGATGCCCAGATCGAGATGCGCAACCTCACCGTCAAGCCCGACCGGGAGGACCGGGAGACCATCCCTCGTATGTTCGGATCGAGCGCACCCGCACCCATCTGGCAGGAGTTCATGGAGATCGTGGTCGCCGACATGCCGGTCGAGGACTTCCCACCCGACCCGGCCGGCACCGACGTGTATTACGCCACCCCGCGGATCTCGATGCCGGACGTGATCGGCCTCGACTTCGAGGACGCCACCGAAGAGCTGCTCCACGCTGGTCTCAACGTCGACGTCAAGGCGGTGAACTCGGACGAGCCCGAGGGCACCGTCGTCGCCTCCGACCCCGAACCCGGCGAGCGGGTGCGTCAGGGAACGGTGGTCGAGATCGAGGTGTCGAACGGGCTGTCGCCGACGCTCGTCCTCCCCGATCTGATCGGTCTGACCCGAAACCAGGCGGACCAACAGCTGAACGCACTGCGCGACAGCACCAACATCGCCTTCACGTGGATGTTCGAAGACGTGGCCGCGACCGTCGAGACGGACGACGGCCGGGTACAGGCGATGGTCCCCGGCCCCGGGTCGGCGATCGCCGAGAACGACCAGATCGTGATCACGGTCTGGCGGTACCAGGCGCCCGCTCCCTGAGGAACCTTTCGCGTTCTTGTTCTATGTACTTGATGGTATTTAGGGGCATGTGATATCTCATAGGGCATGACCGCTGCGGTGCCCGGGATACTCCGTCGAGATGATCGTCCTCCCATCGAGATGGATGCCGCGCCAGCCCCGGGCACCGTGGCGGCCTCCCGACCCACCGTCCTCCCCCGGCCGTGGATCCGGGCGGGCTACCGTCCCGGCCCGGCCTCCGGTCATCACCCGGCCGATGCCGCGGTGCGGCGCTACTGGACGGCCCTCATCGGCCCCGGAGCCGTCGCCGACCTCCTCCGGCTGATCGCAGCCGCCGGCTCGGGTCGCCTGCTCCGCGAACCGCTCCATCTGGCGGTGCTCGCCGCCGAGGAGCTGGCGCATCTGGCGCCGGGCCTGGTGCTCGTCTCCGCGACGGTTCCCCACCTCGACGAGGGACGGATCGCCCGGCTGCGCCCCTCCCTGCGTGCCGAGTACCGGGCCCTCATCTCCCCCACCTGACTCCGACGTAGCATCACGGCCGATGACGACGATCGACGACGTCGTGCGGCTGCTTGCCGGCCGGAGTCGGATTCTGGTATTCACCGGCGCCGGTATTTCTACGGAATCGGGGATCCCCGATTTCCGGGGTCCCGACGGGGTGTGGACCCGGGTCGATCCCGAGGACTTCACCATCGACCGGTACCTCATCGATCCGGAGGTGCGGCGCCGCTCGTGGATGGGCCGCG
>Ga0209002_10002645_pt1 | contig 14361 bp, 12 predicted proteins | sample Rifsed16ft2_FD_184010 | JGI IMG/M metagenome (GOLD analysis project Ga0209002, IMG submission 184010) | Soil microbial communities from Rifle, Colorado, USA - sediment 16ft 2 (version 2) | ecosystem: Environmental > Terrestrial > Deep subsurface > Rock core/Sediment | place: Rifle, Colorado...
GGACGCCCGCCGGCACATCGACATCGTGTTTGCGATCGCCCGGGAGCGGGACGCCGACGTCCACATGCTCGTCGACGACACCGACGACGCCAACTCGCGCAGCCTCGAGTACCTGGCCGTCAAGACGAAGCGCGAGGGCTACGGCGGCCGGGTGAGCGCGAGCCACTGCGGGGCGCTGGCCGCCTATAATCCCACCTACGCTGCGAAGGTCATCGGGCTCGTGAGGGAGGCCGGAATCGCCATCGTCAGCAACCCGCATATCAGCCTCGTGCTCGCCGGCCGGCGCGACGCCGAGCCCGTCCGCCGCGGGATCACGCGCGTGCGCGAGCTACTGCGGGCCGGCGTCAACGTGGCCTCCGGCCAGGACGACGTGAACGATCCGTATTACCCGTTCGGGCGCGCCAGCCAGCTGGAGGTCGCGCTCTTCATGGCCCACACCGCGCACCTCACGTACCCGGACGAGCTGGAGACGGTTTTCGACATGGTCACGGGCAACGCGGCCCGCGCGATGCGCCTGCCCCGTTACGGCCTCGCCGCCGGGGACGCCGGCGACCTCCTGATCTGGGACGCCGGCAGCGTGAAGGAGGTGCTCACCCGCCAGCGGCCCCCGGCCTACGTGATCCGGGGCGGCGCGGTGGTGGCGCAGACGACGATCACGAGCGAGCTTGTGTGAGAAAGGGGACGTCATGCCGAAAGGGAGGACGACCGTGAGCCGGAGATTCCTCATCGCCGCGACAGTCTTCGCGCTGGCGGCGCTGCCCGCCCCGGGCGCGCTCGCCCAGCCAGCCTATCCTAACCGCCCGATCGAGTTCATCATCCCGTTCCCGCCCGGCGGGCCCGCCGACACCGCCGCCCGGATCATCCAGCCGCAGATGTCGGCCGCGCTGGGCGTGCCGATCGTGCTGGTCAACAAGCCGGGCGGGGGCGGCGCCCTCGGCGGCGACTACGTCGCGAAGTCCAAGCCGGACGGGTATACCGTCTACGCGACGACGAATTCGACGCTGACCATCATCACCGCGATGCAGCCGGACCTCACCTACCGCCCGTCCGACTTCGCGGCGGTCGGGAGCTACCTGACGGACCTCAGCGTCATCACGGCGAAGGCGGGCGGCCCGTGGAAGACGCTCGACGAGTTCGTCGACCACGCGAAGAAGAACCCGGGCAAGCTCTCCTACGGCTCGGCCGGCCTCGGCACGGTGTCGTTCTTCACGGTGGAGCTGTTCAAGCTCGCCTACGGCCTCGACATCACCCACGTCCCCTTCCAGGGCACCGGCCCCGTGAAGAACGCGATCATGGGCGGCCACGTCACCATCGCCTCGAGCGGGCTCAGCTCGCTGGCGCCGCTCATGAGATCGGGCGACCTCCTGCCCCTGGTGACGACCGCGCCGAAGCGGGTCGCGGCGTTTCCCAACGTGCCCACGCTGGCCGAAAAGGGCGCCCCGGAGGCCTCCCTGAACATCTGGATGGCGCTCTTCGTCCCCGCCAAGACGCCCCGGGACATCGTGGACCGGCTGTCCCAGGCGCTGGACAAGACGATGAAGGAGCCGTCGGTGCTGGCGGCCGTCGAGAAATCGGGCATGATCATCGACCTCCGCGACCCCGCCGGGACGGCGAAGCTGGTGGAGACCGAGCACGAGGCCGTGAAGAAGGTCGTCACCAGGCTGGGGATCGGCAAGAAGTGATCACCCGCGACCGGGCGGCCGCCCTCGCGCTGCTGCTGTTCGGGCTGGGCGGCACCTTCGCGGCGAGCCGGCTCACGATCGGCGACCCGGGTCACCCGGGACCCGGGTTCTTCCCGCTCTGGCTGGCGCTCGCGCTCAGCGTGGTCGCGCTGGCGCTGCTCCTGCGGCCGGCGGCGGCCGCGCCACGGCCCGTCGCCGTCCCCGCGGAACGCCTGCGGCCCGGCAAGGTCGTCCTGGCGCTCCTCGCCACCGCCGTCTACGCGGCCGCGCTGGAGCCGCTCGGGTTCGTCCTCACGACGTTCCTGTTTCTCGTGTTCCTCCTCACGGTCGTCGAGCCGCGGCGTCGGACCGCAGCCCTCGCGATCGCGGCCGCCACGGCGGGCGCCTGCCACCTCGTGTTCAAGGCGTGGCTGGACGTCCAACTGCCCGCCGGCCCCTGGGGATTCTGAGCCCGATGGGCGTCGGCCTGCCCGCCATCGCGTACGGGTTCTCGGTCGGCCTCGAGCCGCTGAACCTGCTCGCCTGCTTCGTGGGCGTCTTCGTCGGGACGCTCATCGGCGTGCTGCCCGGCATCGGGCCCGTGGCCACGATGTCGATCCTCTTTCCGGTCACGTACGCGATGACGCCGACCGCCTCGATCATCATGATGGCCGGCATCTACTACGGAGCGATGTACGGCGGCTCGACGACGTCGATCCTCGCCAACATCCCGGGAGAAGCGGCGTCGGTCGTCACGTGCCTCGACGGCTACCAGATGGCGCGCCAGGGACTGGCCGGTCCGGCGCTCGGCATCGCCGCCTTCGGCTCGTTCATCGCCGGCACCGCCAGCGTGCTCGGGATCATGCTCCTCGGCCCGCCGCTCGCGTCGGTGGCCCTGCGCTTCGGGCCGCCCGAGATCTTCGGCCTGCTGGTGCTCGGGTTCACCATGGTCACCTACCTCGCGGGCGCCTCGAAGCTCAAGGCCGTCGCGATGGCGCTGCTCGGCCTCTTCCTCGGCACCGTGGGGCTCGACCCCGTCACGGCGACGCCGCGCTTCACCTTCGGCACCATCACGCTGATGGACGGGATCGGGCTCGTGCCGATCATCATGGGCCTCTTCGGCATCGCCGAGGTCCTGCTCAACCTCGAGAAGGGCGTCCGCCAGGAGGTCTTCAAGGCGCAGATCCAGGGACTCTTCCCGAGCCGGCAGCAGTGGAAGGCGTCCGCCGCGCCCATCGCCCGCGGCAGTGTCCTCGGCTTCTTCCTCGGGATCCTGCCGGGCATCGGCGCCATCATCCCGACCTTCCTCTCCTACGCCCTCGAGAAGCGGCTCTCGAAGCATCCCGAGCGGTTCGGCACCGGCGTCATCGAGGGCGTGGCCGCGCCGGAATCGGCCAACAACGCCGCGACGGGCGGGTCGATGATCCCCCTGCTCACGCTGGGAATCCCGCCGAACGTCGTCATGGCGGTGCTGCTGGGCGCCTTCCTCGTCCACGGAATCCAGCCGGGCCCGCTCCTGGTGAAGGAGCACCCGGAGATCTTCTGGGGCGTGATCGCCAGCATGTACATCGGCAACGTGATGCTGGTGATCCTCAACGTGCCGCTGATCGGTCTGTGGGTCCAGCTTCTCAAGGTGCCCTACGGCGTGCTCTTTCCCCTGATCCTCCTCTTCTGCATAATCGGCGTGTACACTGTGTCGGCCAACATCGGGGACATCGTGATCATGCTCATCTTCGGCGTGATCGGCTACCTCATGAAGAAATTCGATTACGAGCCGATGCCGCTCGTGCTTGCCTACGTCCTCGGCCGGATGGCCGAGGAGTCCATACGGCAAACGCTGCTGCTCTCGCGGGGGAGCGCGGCCATCTTCCTCGACCGACCCATCGCGACCGCCTTCCTCGGCGCGGCCGTCGCCGTCGTGCTGCTGCCCATCGTCGTGCCGCGGTTCCAGGCGGCGATCGGGAAGCTCGCGCGTCTCGAGGAGTCGTAGATGCTCACGGCCGACACACGACAAGGAGACCCGTCATGGCGTTGAACCTCCGCGACTTTCTCGCCGCGCTCGGGAACGACCTGATCCGGATCGACGACGAGATCGACCCCGTCACCCAGGCCGGCGCGCTCTGCTCGGCCGCGCCGCGGCCCATCCTGCTCGAGAGGCTGCGCGGCTTCCCCGGCTGGAAGTTCTGCGACATCCTGGTCAAGGACCGCGCGCGCCAGGCCCTCGCGCTCGGCACCTCCCCGAAGAGCGTCGTGCGCGAGCTGTCCGACCGGATGTTCACGCGCGTGCCCGGGCAGTCGAAGATCGTCGCCGACGGCCCGTGCAAGGAGGTGAAGCTCCTCGGCGACGCCGCCGACATCACGAAGCTGCCGATCCCCATCCACTCCGAGGGCGACGCCGGCCGCTACCTGGGTTCGGGGATCACGATCACCAAGGACCCCGACACCGGCATCCGCAACGAAGCGATCATCCGCGCCATGGTGAAGGGACCGCGGAAGATGGGCTTCTGGATGGCGGCCCGGCACAACTGGGCGCACCTGATGAAGTACCAGGAGCGCGGCCTGCCCGCGCCGATGGCCTTCGCCATCGGGCTGCACCCGGGCTACGAAATCCTCGCCAACTACAGCGGCCGGCACGAGGGCTACGACGAGCTGGAGATGGGCGCGGGGGTGCTCGGCGAGACGCTCGAGCTCGTCAAGTGCGAGACGATCGACCTGGAGGTGCCCGCGCAGGCCGAGGTGGTGATCGAGGGCATCGTCCCGCCCGGCGTGCGGGAGCCGGAGGGCCCCTTCGGCGAGTTCACCGGGTACAGCAAGGGCGCCGAGGGGCCGGCGCCGGTCTTCGAGGTGACCGCCATCACGCGCCGTCGGGAGCCGATCTACCGCCACATGCAGGCGACGGTCTTCACCGATCATCAGCCGCTCGTCTCGGTTCCCATGGAGGCGAGCCTGTATCGCCGCCTCCGCGAGATCCACGGCCACACCGACGTGCACGACGTCTACATCCCGCCGTGGGTCACGATGTTCACGGTCTTCATCCAGATGACGCCGCGCTGGGACGGACAGGCCCGCGCCGTGCTGCTCGGCGCGCTCTCGAGCCCGTACCTGCACCCGAAGGTCGCGATCGCGGTCGACGAGGACGTGAACATCTACGACCCGCGCGACGTCTTCTGGGCGATCTCGACGCGGCTCAACCCCGAGCACGACGTCATCGTCCTGCCGCACGAGCGGATCCATCCACTCGACATCTCCGCGCCGAACGTCGACAAGTCCGAGGTCACGGTGATGCGGGTCGGCGGCAAGCTCGCGATCGACGCCACGAAGCCGCCGCTCTGGCGCAAGAAGGAGCGCGAGGAGTACAACCGCGTCAAGCCGAAGGGCGCCGACGACCCGGCGCTTCAAGATCTGCTCCGGCGCCTGGCGTCGATGGCGTAGCCGGCCGTGAAGCCACCGCCGTTCGACTACCTGGCGCCGGCGTCGCTCGACGAGGCCCTCACGCTCCTGGGCGATCTGGGAGACGGGGCGAAGGTGCTCGCGGGCGGCCAGAGTCTCGTCCCGCTGCTGAACTTCCGCCTGGTGCGGCCTCAACACCTGGTGGACCTCAACGGGCTCGCCGAGCTGGCGGGCATCCGCGAGCACGACGGCCACCTCGTGATCGGCGCGATGACGCGCCAGCGCGCGGTGGAGATGTCAGAACTCGTGAGTGACCGCTGGCCGCTGCTGGCCGAGGCCGTGCTGCAGATCGGTCACGCGCAGATCCGCAATCGCGGGACGGTGGGGGGCAGCCTCGCCCACGCCGATCCCGCGGCCGAGCTGCCGGCGGTGGTGGCCGCGCTCGGCGGCGAACTGGTGCTGAAGAGCAGGCACCGGCAGCGCGTGCTCAAGGCCGAGCAGTTCTTCGTGGCCTATCTCACGACGGCGGCCGAGCCCGACGAGCTGCTGGTGGAGGCGAGGCTCCCGGCGATGCCGCCGCGCACCGGGAGCGCGTTCATCGAGCTGAGCCGGCGCCACGGCGACTTCGCCCTCGTCGGCGTGGCGGCGACGGTGACGCTCGACGAGGCGGGCGTGTGCACGGGCAGCACGATCGCGCTGACCGGTGTCGGGCCGACGCCCGTCGTCGCGCGCGACGCGGCGCGCGCGCTGGTCGGCGCCCGGCCGGGGCCGGAGGCGTTCGAGGACGCGGGGCGCCGGGTCGCCGAGGCCGTCACGCCGGACGGCGACCTGCACGCGTCCAGCGAGTACCGCAAACACCTGGCCGGGGTGCTGACACGGCGCGCGCTCGCGCGGGCCGCCGAGCGCGCCACGGGTGCCGGCCAGCCGACGAGAAGGGAGCCGCGATGATCGAGCGGACCATCCGCCTCACCGTCAACGGGCGGTCCTACGAGAGGACGGTGGAGGTGCGGAAGACCCTGGCGGACTTCCTGCGCGACGACCTCGAGCTCACGGGCACGCACCTGGGCTGCGAGCACGGCGTGTGCGGCGCGTGCACCATCATCCTCGATGGCGCCGCCGTCCGCTCGTGCCTCTTGTTCGCCGCGCAGGTGAACGGTTGCGACATCCAGACCGTCGAGGGGCTCGCCGACGGTGAAACGCTGAATCCATTACAGGAGGCGTTCCGTGAGCACCACGGCCTGCAGTGCGGCTTCTGCACGCCCGGCTTCCTCATGACGCTGACCTGCTTCCTGCGCGAGTGCCCGAACCCGTCGGAGGCGCAGATCCGCGAGGCGATCTCCGGCAACCTGTGCCGCTGCACGGGGTACAAGAACATCGTGGCGGCGGCGCTTGCGGCCGCGCAGGCGCCGGCCACGGCGACGAGGAGCTGACATGACCAACGGTCGCAGGACGTTCGTGCTCGCACTGATCGCGCTGGTGCTGTTCGGCGCCGGCCCGCGCCCGGCTGCCGCCGCCGAGGAGCTGACGCTGCTGGCGACGGTGACCCGTGTCGTCAACCTGCCCATGATCGTCGGCCTGAGACTGCTCGAGAAAGAGGACGGCGTGAAAGTGACGGTGAAGGACCTCCGGACGCCCGAGGCCGTCATGCTCGCCGTCATCGACGGCCAGGGGCAGATCGGAACGGGGTTCGCGCCGTTCTACCCGGCCATCGAGAAGGGCGCGTCCGTCAAGGGCGTGCTGGAGCTGTCGCGGCCGGAGTTCGTGGTGATGGCGAAGAAGGAGATCGCCTCCGTCAAGGGGCTGCACGGCGTCCGTCTGGCGTCCCACTCGCCCAAGGCGACCGTCCAGTCGCTCCTCGAGTTCTATCTGAAGTCGCAGCCCGGCGTGACCCCGAACGTCGTCTTCATCCCGGAGGGCTCGCCGGCGCGGGCGGAAGCGCTCCTGCGCGGGGCCGTGGACGCGGCGGCCTTCGACCTCACCGCGGCGCAGGTCGTGAACGACCGCGCACCCGGCAAGTTCCACATCCTCGTCGATTTCACCGACCAGCCGGTCTCCTCCAGCTCGCTCGTCGTCAACGGGAACTTCGCCCGGAGCAAGCCCGAGCTGGTGCAGAAGCTGGTACGGCGGATGCTGCAGTCCTACCGCGAGGGCGCGCGTGATCCGAAGTTCTGGGTGCGCGAGCGCGGCGAGACGCTCAAGGAGATCGACGGCGCGAAGCTGGAGAGCCAGCTCCGCGCGCTCGTGAAGATCTTCGATCTGAACGGCGGCCTCGACCGGATGCGCGGGCCGGGGGCGATCGAGAACCTCTCCTTCCAGGTCGCGATCGGCAACCTGACCGGGCCCCTGAGCAAGTGGAAGCCGGAGACGTTCTTCGACACGGCGCCGCTCGAGGCGGCGCTCAAGGACATCGGCAAGCGCTAGTGGTCTTCGCACTGCGCACGGCATCCGTCGTCGCCTTCCTCCTGCTCTGGGAGTGGGCGGCGCGGGTGCCGATCAGCTTCAACTTTCCCTCGCCGGGGGCGACGCTCACGGCGCTGATCGCGCTCGTCCGCTCGGGCGCGCTCCTCTCCGCGACCGTCACGAGTTTACAGTCGCTGCTCCTCGGCTTCGGCGGCGCCGTCGTGGTGGGGGTGCCCCTCGGCCTCGTGATGGGTGTGGTGCGGCCCGTCGGCCGGGTGGCTCGCGTGTATCTCGATCTGCTGATCGCGCTGCCGACGGCGGCCCTCATCCCGCTCGTCATCCTGTCGTTCGGCATCAACATCGCGTCGTCGGCCGTCATCGTGTTCGTCTTCAGCGCGCCGTTCGTGACGATGAACGCCTACGGCGGCGTGCGCGACGTGCGCCCGCGGCTGGTGGAGATGGCGCAGGCGTTCGACGCGTCGTGGGGCCAGCTCGTCACGCGGATCGTGCTGCCGAGTGCCTTGCCCATGGTCATGGCCGGGCTCCGCTACGGCCTCTCGCGCGCCTTCGTCGGCCTCATCGTGGCCGAGCTGCTGCTCTCGCCCTTCGGCCTCGGGCGCCTCATCATGATGTCGCGCTCGATGTTCGAGCACGACCGCATGTTCGCCACCGTGCTCTGGACGCTGCTGCTGGCGGGCGCGGCGCTGACCGCGCTGGCGCGTCTGGAGGCCCGGCTGCTCCGGTGGCGGGCGTGATGGCGGCGCCGGCGCCCGTCCCGATCGTCGTCGACGGCGTGTCGAAGGCGTTCGGTCCGGTGCAAGCGCTCGTGGACATCCATCTCCGCGTGCGGGCCGGCGAGTTCCTGAGCCTCATCGGTCCGAGCGGCTGCGGCAAGACGACGCTGCTCAAGACCCTCGCGGGCCTCGTGCCGGCCGACGCCGGCCGCGTCGTCGTCGGCGATCGCGTGGTGAGAGGCCCCGGGCGCGAGTGCAGCGTGGTCTTCCAGGACTTCGCGCTCCTTCCGTGGGCGACCGTGCAGAAGAACGTCGAGTTCGGCCTGCTCCTGCGCGGCGTCCCCGCCGCGGAGCGCGCTGGGACGGCGCGGCGCGCCATCGGCAAGGTCGGTCTCGCGGGGTTCGAGGAGGCGTATCCCGCCCAGCTCTCCGGCGGCATGCAGCAGCGCGTGGGGCTCGCGCGCGCGCTCGCCGTCAGTCCGCAGGTGCTGCTCATGGACGAGCCCTTCGCCTCCATCGACGAGCAGACGCGCCGGCTCTTCCAGGACGATCTTCTGCGGCTCTGGTCGGAGGAGCGGAAGACGGTCGTGCTGGTCACGCACAGCATGGAGGAGGCGATCTATCTGTCGGACCGCGTCGTGGTGCTCAGCCCGCGCCCGGGCCGCGTGCAGCAGGAGCTCGACGTGCCGCTGCCCCGCCCGCGCGAGACCGCCGACGTGCGGGCGACGGCCGACTTCGCGCGCCTCGTCGACGGGCTGTGGAAGATCTTGAGGAAGCTCCAGTGAAGCCGCCGCCCGCCGGGGAATCCGATTTCGGGCGCGCCGGGCTCGCCGCCGTCGTGGGCCTGCTCGTGGCGTGGGAGGCGCTCGGCCGGCTGAACGTCTCGATGTTCGTGCCCCCCATCTCCGACGTCGCGGTCGCCTGGTGGCAGCTCCTCGGCAACGGCACCCTGGTCCGCGCGGCCTCGTCCAGCCTCGCCTCGCTCGTGAAGGGATTCGTGCCCGCCGCCGTGCTCGGCGTCGCCGTCGGCCTCGCCATGGGACGCTTCGCGACCGTGCGCCACCTGCTGAACGGCTGGGTGAACGCCCTCATGTCGGCGCCGCTCTCGGCGCTGGTGCCGGTGCTCATCGCGATCTTCGGCATCCGCGACACGGTGGTCGCGGCCACCGTCTTCATGTTCTCGTTCTTCGTCATCGTGGTGAACACGATGACCGGCGTCCGCGGGACCGAGCGCTCGCTCGTCGAGATGGCGCGCGTCTTCGGGGCCGGCGAGGCCGCGCTCTTCGGGCGGATCTACCTGCCGGCCGCGCTGCCGGCGATGATGCTCGGTCTCCGCCTCGGCGTGGTCCAGGCCGTCAAGGGCATGGTGGTCGGCGAGATGCTGATCTCCCTGGTCGGCCTCGGCGAGCGCCTCATCTACTACGGCAACACGTTCCTGATCACCGAGCTGTACGCCGTGATCGTCTCGGTGCTGCTGATCGCGCTCATCACCTCGCAGCTCGCGCAGGTCGCGGACCGGGCGCTCATCCGGTGGAAGTGACGTGATCGTCGACGTGCACCTCCACTTCCTCTCGCCGCAGGCGATCGACGCCGCGCGGAAGGCGCCCGAGCGCTACGGCGTTCGCGTGCTCGACGACGGCGAGCGTCCGCGTCTGTCGATCGGCTCCGAGCCGCCGACGCGCCCGCTGCTGGAGGCGCTCTACACGCTCGATCGTCACCTCGCCTTCCTCGACACGCAGGGGATCGACGCGGCCGTCTTCGGCCCGCTCATGGACGTCGCGGGCTACTCGTTGGCGCCTTCGCGCGCGGCGGCGTGGAGCCGGGCTCAGAACGAGGGTTTGGCCGCCTCCCTCGCGGAGGTCGGTGGCCGGCACCGCGGCCTCGCCACGGTGCCGTTGCAGGAGCCGGGGCTGGCGGCCGACGAGCTTCGCTTCGCGGTCACCTCGCTCGGGCTCCGCGGCGCCATGATCGATCCCAACGCGCTCGGCCGCCCGCTGGGCGACCGGGCGTTCGATCCGTTCTGGAAGGCGGCGGCGGAGCTGGCGGCCCCGGTGATCCTGCACCCGTTCCGGCTCGAGGCCGTCGAGCGCTTCGGGCGCCACTATCTGCACAACCTCGTCGGCTACCCATTCGAGACCACGCTGGCCGCCGGAAGCCTGATCCTCGGCGGGACGCTCGACCGCGTTCCGCCGCTCGAGGTCGTGCTCGTGCACGGCGGCGGCTTCCTGCCCTATCACGTCGGCCGCTTCGACCGCGGCCACGTCACGCGGCCGGAGGTGCGCGCCGACGGCGCGGCGCTGCCGAGCGGCTATCTTCGCCGCTTCTACTACGACACGCTCGTGCAGTTCCCGCCGGCGCTCGCGTACCTCGTGAAGCTCGTCGGCGAGGACCGCGTGCTGCTCGGCAGCGATCACCCGTTCTGGCTCGGCGACCCCGAGCCCGTCCGCATCGTGCGCGAGGCGGGACTGCCGGACGCCGCGCAGGCGGCGATCCTCGGCGACAACGCCGCCCGCATCTTCCACCTCGACCAGGCTTCAGGGAGACGTCGCCGATGACCCCTGCGATCGGACGCTCCGTGCGGCGCCAGGAGGACCGCCGGCTGCTCATGGGCCGCGGCAAGTACGCGGCCGACTTCCGGCTGCCCGGGATGCTGCACGCCGCCGTCCTACGCTCGCCCCACGCTCACGCGCGCCTCCACGCCATCCGCGCCAAGGCCGCGCTCGGCCTTCCCGGCGTGGTGGCCGTGGTGACCGCCGCGGACCTCGGGGACATCGGGCGGATCCCGGTGCGGCTCGGCCCGCGGCCGAGCGTCGTCGCGTGTCTGCAGCCGCCGCTCGCGCGGGAGAAGGTCCGCTACGTCGGGGAGCCGGTCGCGCTTGTCGTCGCCGAGAGCCGCTACGTGGCCGAGGACGCGCTCGACCTGATGGACGTCGACTACGACCCGCTGCCGGCGGTCGCCGACGCGCGCCGCGCCGTCGAGCGCGACGCGCCCGTGCTCCACGAGGTGATCGACGGCAACGTCGTCGCGACGCTCGACACGCGCAAGGGCGACGCCGAGCGCGCGCTCGCCACCGCGCCGTGCCGCGTGCGGGAGCGCTTCGCGGTCCAGCGCCACACCGGCGTGCCGATGGAGACGCGCGGCCTGACCGCCGCGTACGATCCGGGCACCGGCGTGCTCCGCCTCTGGGGCGTGGCCAAGGTGCCGCACTTCAACCGTCGCGTGCTGGCCGACCTGCTGAACCATCCCGAGCACCTGATCCACTTCGTCGAGCTGGAGGTGGGCGGCGGCTTCGGCATCCGCGGGGAGTTCTACCCCGAGGATCTCCTCGTGCCGTGGGCCGCGATGCGGCTCCACCGGCCGATCCAGTGGATCGAGGACCGCCGCGAGCACCTGATGGCGGCGAACCACTCCCGCCAGCAGTGGCACGAGACCGAGATCGGCTTCGATCGCGACGGCCGGATCGTCGCGCTGGTGGACCGGTTCATCACGGACATGGGCGCCTACATCCGCACCCACGGCGTCCTCGTGCCCGAGCTGACCGCCGCGCTGCTGCCGGGGCCGTACCGGATCCCCCACTACCTGTCCGAGATCCGGTGCGTGCTGACGAACAAGACGCCGACGGGGACGTATCGCGGCCCGGGCCGCTTCGAGGGCACGTTCGTGCGCGAGCGCCTGATGGACATCGCGGCGCAGAGGCTCGGCCTCGATCCCCTCGAGCTGCGGCGGCGCAACTTCATCACGCCCGCCGAGATGCCCTACGAGGTCGGCGGCGCTTCCCTGAACCAGCGCACGATCTACGACTGCGGCGACTACGGCTCGGCGTTCGACCAGGCGCTGGAGGCGTTCGGCTACGAGGCGGCGCGGCTGGAGCAGGCGGCTGCGCGACGCCAGGGCCGCTACGTCGGCATCGGCGTCGGCTGCCTCGTCGAGAAGGCCGGGCTCGGCCCGTGGGAGTACGCGCGGGTGGAGATCGACGCGACGGGACACGTCGTCCTCTACTCGGGCGTTGCCGCCGTCGGGCAGGGGATCGACACCACGCTCGCCCAGGTGTGCGCCGACGAGCTGAATGTGTCCCCGGAGGCGATCACCGTGGTCCACGGCGACAGCGCGCGCGTGCCGTTCGGCGTCGGCGGATTCGCGAGCCGCGGCGCCTCGGTGGCGCTGCCGGCCGCGCTGGAGGCGTCGCGAAAGGTCCGCGCGAAGATCCTCCGCGTCGCCGCCGGCCTGCTCGAAGCCGCCGCCGAGGACCTCGTCCTCGCGGACGGCGCCGTCCACGTGCGTGGCGCGCCGGACAAGACGGTGACGTTCCGCGATCTGGCCCGCGCGGCGGTGCCGGGGCCGCCCGGCATGGAGCCCGGGCTGTACGCCTCGGACTTCTTCGAGGCGCCGAAGATGACGTACCCGTACGGCACCCACGCGGCGATGGTCGAGGTGGACGCCGAGACCGGAACCGTCAAGATCCTCCGGTACGCCATCGCGTACGACATCGGCAAGGCCGTCAACCCGATGATCGTCGACGGCCAGCTCGTCGGCGCGCTCGCGCAGGGCATCGGCGGCGCGCTCTTCGAGGAGCTGGTGTACGACGAGCAGGGCCAGCTGCTCACGTCGACCTTCATGGACTATCTGGTGCCGACCGCGATGGAGATGCCGGAGTCGACGACGGTGCGGATCCTCGAGGAGACGCCGACGCCGCTGAACCCGCTCGGCGTCAAGGGCGCCGGCGAGGGCGGCAGCTCGGGGTGCGGCGGCGCGATCGCCAACGCCGTCGCCGACGCGCTGTCGCCGCTCGGCGTCTCGATCACCGCGCTCCCACTCTCGCCCGATCGGCTGTCGGCCCTCATTCGGGCCGCGCGCGAGGAGGCGCGCTGATGGCCGCGCGCTACGTCAGTACCCGCGTCAAGCGGACGGAAGACCCGCCGCTCCTCATGGGCCGCGCTCACTTCATCGGCGATCTGAGGGTCCCGGGGCTGCTCGCCGTGAAGTTCCTCCGCAGCCCTCACGCTCACGCGCGCCTGGTCGCCATCGACGTCCGCGCCGCGCTCGCGCTGCCGGGCGTCGAGGCGATCGTCACCGGCGCCGACCTCGCCGCCACGACCCGGCCGATCCGGGCGGCGATGAGCGGAAGCGGCTACCAGGAGAGCGCCTGGCCCGCGCTCGCTCACGGCAAGGTGCGCTTCGCGGGCGAAGCGGTCGCGGCGGTGGTGGCGACCGACCAGTACCGGGCCGAGGACGCGCTCGACGCGCTGAGCGTGACGTACGATCCGCTCCCCGCCGTCGCGGACGCCGAGGCCAGCATGCGACCCGACGCCCCACGGCTCCACGACGAGCTGCGTGACAACGTCCTCTTTCACACCCACTTCGAGAACGGCGGTGTGCAGCAGGCGCTGGAGTCCGCAGAGATCCGGCTGTCCGAGACCTTTCGCCACGCGCGGTGCTCGTCGTCGCCGATGGAGACCCGTGGCGTGATGGCGTCAGTCGATCCCGTGGACGGCCTGCTGACCGTCTGGGCGTCGTCGCAGACGCCGCACCTGCTGCGCAGCGGGCTGGCGGAGGTGCTGGGGATCCCGGACTCGCGGCTGCGGGTGCTGTGCCCGTCCGTCGGCGGCGGCTTCGGCCCGAAGATGCACATGTATCCCGAAGACGTCGTGGTCGCCGAGCTGGCCCGGCGGCTCCGCCGTCCCGTGCGCTGGCTCGAGGACCGCCGCGAGAACCTCCTCGCGAGCGCGCAGGCGCGCGACCACGTCAACCACGTCGATGTCGCCGCCCGCAAGGACGGCACGATCGTCGCCCTGAAGTCGACGCTCATCTGCGACTCCGGCGCGTATTCCGTCTACCCGGTCACGGCGTCGCTCGAGCCGCTCACCGCGGCCGGGATCCTGCCCGGGCCGTACAGGATCCCGGCGCTCGCCTACGACGCGTACGCGGTCGCCACCAACAAGTGCCCGGCGGGGGCGTACCGCGGCGTCGGGATGGCGCTGGGCACGTTCGTGCGCGAGCGCGTGGTGGACATGATCGCGCGCCGCGCCGGCCTCGATCCCGCAGATGTCCGCCGCCGCAACTTCATCGACGCCACCGAGCTGCCCTTCGCCACCGCCTCCGGCCTCGTGATCGACAGCGGCGACCCCAAGGACTCGCACGAGCGCGCGCTGGCGGCGGGCGAGTACGCGCGCCTGCG
>Ga0209002_10002646_pt1 | contig 14352 bp, 13 predicted proteins | sample Rifsed16ft2_FD_184010 | JGI IMG/M metagenome (GOLD analysis project Ga0209002, IMG submission 184010) | Soil microbial communities from Rifle, Colorado, USA - sediment 16ft 2 (version 2) | ecosystem: Environmental > Terrestrial > Deep subsurface > Rock core/Sediment | place: Rifle, Colorado...
ATTTTTGAGAACGATTTCAATCGCCTTTTCTAATTTTTTCGCCGAACTGTAAGCTTTATTTTTAATTGCTAATGGTGTTCTCATCCAAAAGTTATAACCAAAATTACCGAAACGACAGTCAGGCGTTCCATCAAAATCACGCAGCTCAATTGACAATTCGAGAGGATTACCATTTGCGATTCCTTTCTTTTTAACTACAATCTCTTTTTTGTAGTATAAGTCTTTATGCAATTCTTTTTCTATTTTCATAGTTTTATTTCGAGCTTACTTTAAGTTCCAGAATGTCTCACCGACGAGCACACACGAATGTTTGCCAGAAAAGCATCTTGAAACTCAAGATTTTTTAGAGATATTAAAAGTTAATTTTTACTCTCTATCCTGATATGCATCTATGATTTCCTCAGCTGGATCGAATCTAAGTTCTATGAGAATTACGTGAAGTTCTTCCTTTTTAAGTCCTTTGCTTCCGACGTGCCAATGAGTAATTGCGTTAATTGGTGCGTCGTCTTTATAGTCATACACAGTAAAGACTTTGTGTCCGACACCTTTGAAATTCACAGGAATGACTTCGTAGAATACCCACTCTAATTGCACTTTGTTATCTCCAGAACCGACGAAGGAAGGTTCTCCAAGAATTTTAAGAAGTCTATTGAGATTCGTTTTGAGATAAAATCCACTAAAACTGCTTCCGTCAGTTATTTTATAATTTGTTTCTGTCAGTTTTTTCATCGTTTAATTATATCTCTTTTTCTCTTAAGTTCCAGGATGCTTTTCCGACATTCACACGATAGTTTTACAGACGAGTTCGTGTGCGCTATTCCGGGGATTGTTCCGGTTATAGTCCCGTCTGTCTCTTAATTTACATAATTCATAACTCCCCTCAAAGACGTCCGTCTTTTACTCAAGTTATTTCATACGTGGCTGGAGAGATATTTTGAAACTCGAAGTGAATGTTACTCAGATTTAAGAATTTTTAACTCCGTAAGTAGAGTGAGTATCGTCTGTTACCGATATCTAAACTAAAGATATAATCATCGATAACTTCGATTCCTAAGTGCGCCTCATTCTTGAGTTTATTCAGAACATAGTTCACACTTCGCTCGTTGATTTCATCGTCATTAACTACATAACCTCTGTCTTTCGAACCGAATTCTTGAGAAGATTTCAGATAAGAATACTTCCCATTACAACCACACATACACCCGGGTTTGCCATTATAAGTTTTTACGATTGATTCTAAAGATAACTCAGGCATCTTGAATATAATTCTATCACATATTCCATTTCCATCTACAAGTTTAATTTCAGAGATATCACTCAAACCTATTTTGAGATTCTCATTGATTGCGATAATTTTTTCGTTATTCATAAGTTTTAATTTAAGAATAACATTCATTCAAGTTCCAGAATATCTCTCCGGCACTTATTGTCAATGAACACTCATTACACGCAGAAACGTTTTTGCCAGCTCCCGAACTTCCGACATAAGAATTACCCGAGCTTTTTTAGTATAATTCTTATGAGTTATAAACAGCCCCTTATCCCTATATACATTATACCATATCTTGCCATATAGTAAACAATAGGCTGTTTATAACTTTTTGTGTATTACAATGTATTACAATATTATAATATAAAACTGAACTTTTGTAAAATAATTATTTTTGAATATATTGAAAGAATAACTTGAAATTTGAAGATATTTAAGTTAATTATTTGATAAGCTAATTTCGTGTTTTTCGTTCTTAATTACTCCATAATTAAGAATGTAAACAAAACCGACTATGAATCCTATAATTACTAATCCAGATAAAAGTTTTTGAATCATAATTTTAATGACTTTCCACCATTAAGTTCCAGAATATCTCCCCAGTATTTTTTTGTCAATGTTCACTTATTTACTGGATAACCAGGTTTGTCTCTCCTTTTAACAGGAGATATTTTGAAACTCGATAGTAAAGTTTAAGTTAATAATTTTATTGTGGTTTGTATTGAAGCCAAAGTTCTTCTAATTCTTTTACCTTTAATTGATTAAGTAATAATTGTTGAGACCAAGTAAAATTCTTTTTGATGATTTTTCGAACAAGTTTCGTATTCCAAACGTCATCAACGTATTTTTTGTTTAGAATAGAATATATTTCACTTCCAAGTTCATCAATATATTCTTTGAAGTTTAGGAAGTGCTTTGTATACAATTCAATAATTTCTTTTTCGTTTTTCTCTGGACTATCAAAGTTTGCATTGAATTGTAATGACCATTCACACTTGCATTCAAGAATCCATCTACCGAAATTATATTTCGTAATTTTAAGATTGTGGTCGTTCATAATTTTAATGACTTTCCACCATCGAGTTCCAGAATATCTCCTCTTTATTCTAGAATAATTTTTATTGAAAGGACAATTTGAAATTTGAGGAGAATTTAAGTTAAATTGATAAGTCGATTTCGTGTGCTTTACATTGTGCTAATTGCCAATCAGTGAAATAATATCCCTTGAATTCTTTAGATTGTTGGAGCCAAACAAGACACTCGTATTTTTCATTTTTATTGAGCCCATAATTAAACAAAAACCCGAATGAAATTATGAGTAGAATGACGCCTATAATTGTTAAGATTTTTTGTATCATAATTATATTTGTGACTTTCCACCTCAAATTCCAAGTAGTCCTTTCAATAATTATTCTGGAATAATTGACTTTCTACCTTTAATTAAGATTATAAAGATTAGTAGAATTTTACTTTTCCAGGCGTTGTTCTGGTTAAAGAATCTTTATAAAATGTTATGAATACTTGGAGTAACTCTTTGAAACTCAATCTTAAAAAGTTTTTGGCTTTTAAAGTTTTTTAATGTTTAACCTATCCGAAGACTTGTATAAGTTTTCGTTTGAACTGCAAACTTTAGTTCGTAACCTTTATAAAGTTTTGCAACTTTCTTTCCTTCATTTTGCAACTCAACGATTTTGTTTTTCGCATCCGTCTTTGATGGTACACTGTAAAAGTTATTTTCAGAGTCAATGATTATAAAAGCATAAGAAGCTTTTAAAGATTTTTCGTTTTTCATAGTTTTATTTTGGATTTGCCTGAACTTTTTACATTGAGTTCCAGAAAGTTACTCCAAATATATTATATTTTCAATGTTCTTTCCTTTATATTTTTATTATACCATATCATATACCTAAGTAAATAGGTAGGCTGTTCATAACTTTTGTTTACACATCTGTAAAGTATGTTATAATAAGTTATTACTTTGTATTACAATGTAATACACAGATAAAATATATTTTAGAATAATATTGTAATACATTGTAATACAGTCATAACGAATATCTTATGTATTACAAAGTAATACACCAAAATATATCTATATTTTTTTCTGTATTACAAAGTATTACAGACATAAAATATATCTATAGTTTTTCTGTAATACATTGTAATACAAAAATATATTTCAGGTATGTAATACATTGTAATACAATTTATTTTAAAAAAAACTCACGTAAATCTAACCCCCATAGGACCTTTTCTATATTGCGTAGAAAAATTTGTATACACGATGTGGTAAAATATAGTAATATAAATATCATTGATTCGCGTTATTAGAGCGTTACTGAATACTCAACATATAATAACTATCAAGTATAGCGTCAACAAACTTTTCTAGAGCGTCTTAGAGGGTATAGAAGACAATCAGGATAATTGATAAAATTAAATAAAACCGTATAAACAATAAAGTCTTAAACATATTTACTAAATAGTATAAAAAAGGTATAATGTGTTCACAATTTCATTTTATGCCGTCTTAAAGGAATCATAGTTCTAATCATTGAAAATAGTCTCTACTGGCCGAAGAGACTAGTTTATTTTTTATCATTAAAAAAGAGTAAAACAATGTTTGATAACTTAATCCAAAAAGTGCAAAAAAGGAATGGTTCTATTGTTCCATTTGATTCAGAAAGAATAATAAATGTAGTCTATAAAGCGATGATTGCAACAGAATCTGGTGAAAAGAAAGATGCAGAAAATATCGCAAAAAAAGTCATTGCGAGATTAAATAAGATTGTTAAGAAAGAAGATAAGAATAATGTACCGAATGTCGAATCTATTCAAGATTTAGTTGAGGAAGAACTTATTCTCGGAGAACATGCGAAAGCGGCAAAAGAATTTATTCTTTATAGACAAAAGAGAACTGAGATAAGAAAACAGAAAAAAGAAGAACCAGTTCCAGATCAAGTAAAAAAACTAGCTAATGAAAGTAAGAAATATTTTCCCAATCTGCTTTCCGAGTTTGTTTACTATACGACATATTCGAAATGGATTCCCGAAGAAAAACGCCGAGAAACTTGGGTTGAAACAATCGATCGATATATCAATTTTATGAAAGAAAAAACAAAGGATAGTTTGTCTGAGAAAGAATATGAAGAAATCAGAGAATATATGTTAACAATGAAAACGATGGGTTCGATGAGATTGCTTTGGGCTGCGGGAAGTGCAGCAAAAGCAACAAACGTAGCTGCTTACAATTGTTCTTTCATAGCTCCGACAAAGTGGCGAGACTTTGGCGAGATCGCTTACATTCTCATGTGCGGTACTGGTGTTGGTTTTTCTGTAGAAGAACATACAGTTGCTCAACTGCCTTTGATTGAATATCAATCTGGAGAAAAGTTAGAAATGTTTAAAATATCAGATGATAAAGAAGGATGGTCAGATGCGATTATACATGGATTAAAAACTTGGTCAGAAGGTAAAGACGTTAAGTTTGATTATTCTAAAATCAGACAACAAGGTGCAAGATTGAAGACAATGGGAGGAAGAGCTTCTGGTCCAGAGCCATTAAAAGCATTGCTTGATTTTTCTAGAGAAAGAATATTAGCGAGACAGGGAAGAAGACTATCAACAATAGACGTACATGATATTGTTTGCAAAATCGGTGAAGTCGTTGTTATGGGTGGTGTGAGAAGAAGTGCTCTCATCTCTCTTTCAGATTTAGATGACATATCTATGAGAGAAGCAAAGAATGGTCAGTTCTATTTAACTCACCCAGAAAGAATGATGGCGAATAACTCTGCAATCTATAATGACAAACCGACTACTGGAAAATTTTTAGAAGAATGGATAAATCTTATCAAAGGGCAATCTGGTGAAAGAGGAATTTTTAACAGAGGAAGTTTAGAGAAACAACTTCCCGCAAGAAGATGGGATATTTTCTCTTCTGATTTAAGAACAGCAGGTATCAATCCATGTGGAGAAATTATTCTTAAATCAAAACAGTTTTGTAATCTGTCTGAGGTAATCGCTAGACCAGATGATACTGAAAAAACGTTAATGAATAAAGTTAGAATTGCAACGATTCTTGGAACATATCAATCTGCTTTAACTGATTTTCCTTATCTCTCAAAAGAATGGAAAAAGAACTGTGAAGAAGAAAGACTTCTTGGTGTTTCGATTACTGGGCAATGGGATTGTCCTATTTTGCGAAATCCATCTACTCTTAGGAAATTAAAAGAAATCGCTATTGAGACAAATAAAAAATACGCGCGAAAGTTTAATATTAATGAGTCTACGGCAATCACATGCGTTAAACCCTCTGGAAATGGTTCACAATTATTTGATTCTTCTTCAGGTTGTCATCCGCGCCACTCGAAATATTATATACGCAGAATAAGAATTGAAAGTCATAATCCGCTTTTTCATATGTTAAAAGATTCCGGTTTAAATTATTATCCAGAAGTCGGACAGAAAAAAGAAACAGCAAATACTTTTGTTTTAGAATTTCCTATAAAATCACCAAAAGGAGCTATCTTAAAAAATAATCTAAATGCTCTCGCACAACTTGCTTATTGGAAAATGCTTAAAGAAAACTATACTGAACACAATCCTTCCGTAACTATTTCAGTCGCTGACGACGAATGGTTGCAGGTAGGAAATTGGGTATATGAAAATTGGGATTTAATCGGTGGTCTTTCTTTTCTTCCAAAGAGCGATCACGTTTATAAACTTGCGCCATATGAAGAAATTTCTAGAGAAAAATACGAAAATTCAATAAAAGTTTTTCCAGATATCGATTTTTCTAAAATCGTTCTCTATGAATACGATGATTCAACTTCTGGTTCAAAAGAACTTGCATGTACTGGTAATGTTTGTGAGATAGATGTACTTCCTGAAAAAATAAATGTATAATATTATTGAAGAGATTCTTTATTAGAATATTATTCAATTCATCATAATAACGTCAATATCATTTTTGACGTCAAAAGGAGGCAATTCGACTACGGTCGTCATTCGCCTCCTTTTTTATTTATTTTTCATTTCGTCTTTTATATGGTATTATATGATTGAGTAGAGAATAATAACCAATGAGAGATACTACAACACATATCGGAGAAATTATAGAGGCGTTGCCAAACGCTCAGTTTAAAGTTAAATTTATTGAAACAGAAAAAGAACCAATTTGTCACTTGTCTGGTAAAATGAGAATAAATCATATCAGATGTTCTCCAGGTGATAAAGTTGAAGTAATATTGAATGAAGATAGAAGAATTGGACGAATAGTTAAACGAAAATAGAGTAACGATCATAAATATCTTATTTCTGACAATTAAAACAGTTTATTCAAAAGTATTTTATATTTGCTTTTTACAGCATATGTTTTATAGTATATAATTAAATATATAAATTGTTCTTTTAATAAGTGGCGTCAGGAGCGGTATATAAAACAAAATGTATGACTACGAAACACCGCTGAAAGTGCTACAGCAAGACTTTGCTGAGTTAGCGCAGTGGTTACAACCACTCTGTCGTTATAACAAGTTGGAAGACTTCGTCGTTCTCGACTATAAAAATCAAACGTTGAAAATTAAGTTCTATACGAAAGATAACACATATCATGTCTCTGCAATTCTTCCAGGAATTCGAGTTAAAGAAAGTTTCAGAACAAAAGATGGAATGTACAAAAAAGACGAGGGTTATCTCGGTTGTATAGTTAATTCAAGAAAACCAAGAGCAGGTGAAGATTGGACAAGAGGAAATGATTTACCAGACGGTTCGTACACAGAAGAAACCTGGAACAAAATCAAAAATGCGATAATCGCATACGAATTAGTAAAGGTCGTTAAGCAAAAAAATAGAGGAACATATATTGATTCTGAAAACATCTTACAACCATCAAATGACTCTTCTATTGAAAAAAATTCTATTAACAAATAAATAAAAGTTTTTGACGTCACTCATTAAAAGAATAATTCGCAAATAAAATAATTATGACATTCTACTCATTTTTAACAGATCGTTTTAAAAAAAATACACAAATAAGGAAAACGAATAATAACGATACTAGACAAGTATTAAATGTTAAACAGATGATGGAAGAACTCGGTGTCAGAACTTCTGCGACAATCGGTTCTTATGAAGATGAAGAAAGACCAGATAAACTTACAGTAGACAACTATATAACAATGCAAGACAATGATGGCACTGTTCGGGCGATCACTCGTCTTTTTTCTTTACCGATTGAATCAACACCAATAAAAATTCTTCCAGGAGACAGTGATAAAGGTGAAAGGGATTTTATTGAATCAGTTTTTTTAGGTCCTCAATATTCTGGAGGTATGACAACACCACTTCCTTTCGTTATTGCAGATATGTCGAGAGCAATTTTTGAAGGTTTTCGTTTTTATGAAAAAGTTCCACAAATTATAAAAGAAGGAAAATTCAAGGGAAAGATAGGTTGGAAAAAATTAGCACCAAGAGATTCAAATACTATAAGATTAAGAGCAGATAAAAATGGTGGTTTTCTTGGAGCTCATCAGACAGCAACGTTTGGCGATCGATCAGTCGATATAAATATACCATCAGAAAAAAGTTTATTATTTACTTTTCAAAGAGAAAGACATCCTCTATATGGTGAGTCGATTTTAAAAACAGCTTGGTATCATTATGATAAAAAACATAAACTTTATTACTTGGCACATAAAAAAGCAGAAATAGATGCAGTTGGTCTTAAAATTTTAAAACTTGGAAAACCCTTTTCGGAAACAGAAGTATCAAGAGCGGAAGAAGCAGTAGACACGATTGGTGTTAACTCCAGAGTTACTTTACCTTCGGGATTTGAACTCGAGGTTGATCGAGCGCCATCTGGTTATGATGTTTTAAAACTGATTGAACATCACGATACTCAAATCGCTCTTTCGACTATGACACAGGCTATGCAAATGGGTTCGAAATCAACGTATAACTATCCATACGGAAAAGGTTATAGTACTCAATCGGGTTTTCTTATTCAAATGTTGCATTCAGTAATGAAAAATATGGAGGACACTTTGAACGAATGGGCAGTAGCACCTCTCATCGATTGGAATTTTAAAAACGGTAGTTACCCGAAAATAAAAATGATGCCGTTGAAAGATACCACTCAGCAATATATGATGAACATATTCGATTCACTTATTAAAAAAGATCCAACATTTCTTACTTCAACTTTCGTAAGAAAATTAAGTAATGAAGTTGCAGAAACGCTTGGTCTTGAAGTAAATGATGAAGAAGATAAAGATGCATTTAAAGCTTTCGAATCGGGCAAAAGAAAAGAATATGACAGAAAAAAGAAACCAGCAATGATTACTCCACAAAAAATAAAAGATAAAATAAAAATGAAAGCAGTTGAACTCAAAGACGACCCTTATTTTTTAGAAAAATTTGAAGCAATGGGTCGAAATTTTGCCATCAAACATCTCGAGTAAAAACGAATTATAAGTTAGATAGATACTTATGAAAACCTATCATAATATTTTTAAATATGATTTTTTATAACTATGATAATAGCAATGCTGAAGTAGTGGGAGGTGTGTTTGAAGACAATACATTGAGATTAAGAGGAATATTAAAACAGATATTTATCAAAGCTACAACAGCGTCAACCATTTTTGATGTCCAACTTACTGATAAAGATGATGATATCGTTCTTGAACGAACTGCAGAAACAGGAACATTAAATGAAAGTATTGATTTTGCAATGAGAGGTATTTATACAATAAAAATTTTAAATTCAACGGTCGACGAAACTTTTATTGTTAAACTACTTGTTAGAGAAATATGAAAATATATTCAAAAACAAAAAGATTTATGCTTACGCCAATAACTGGATTTCATAGATTTAGAATGAGAAAAAGACGAATAAAATCAGCCGATTTGGGAATGAAATGGCCAGAGGAGATTCTTGATGAAACAAATAAACTTAAAAAAATATTTTTAAAATGTGAAAGAGAAGGTCTAAAAGAAGAAGCATATAAACTTAAAATTAAAATAGAGATTCTCGAATGGGTACTAAATAAAAATGGCACCAGCAGCTAAAGGTTTACCAAAATCAATACTATATGCATATAATCCGACGGATAAAAAATTCTATCCAGTCGAAGTTGATTCTGACGGCAAGTTAAAAGTAGATTCAACACCCGTTGTCTCTCAACTCATTCAATCTGTTGAAAACGCTCTTTCTGTATCTACTTATAATCTAAACGCAGCTCCTTATTCTACGACTACTTCTATCGCAAATGATTATGAAATAGATAGTATTATTTTTTATTTTACTACGGCAGAAAACAAAACAATAACGATTAAACAAGGGAATTTTCAATTATATACAAGTACCGGAACAGTACAACAAATACAATTAAAAAAAGCAGACATAGGACAATATTTTAATGCTGATGATAATATAGACGTTGACGTAACTCAAACCTCTGGAGCATGTTTAATGGATTTGAAAATGAAGATCGTTAAAGGTTCAAATGCTTTAGCTGGTAATCCGGCAATCGAATTTTTAGATGAAAGCGGTACATCTTATGGTATAAAACAAAACGGGAATATTCCATATGTTCATGCTTTTACTCACCAGGAATTGATAGCGCATGGTTTAATAACTGGTCATAGAGAAAATTATGCTCTTGGTTATAATTCGACTGTAGGTACTATATTAACTGATATCACAGAACTTGGAGTTGCGGTCACGCCATTGCCAACGTCTGCAATCACGATGGAAGTAGTATCATCAAGTGCTAACGATATCTCTACAGGAACGGGTATAAGAACACTTGAAATACACGGGTTAAATAGTAGTTATGATGAAATTGAAGAAACAATAATAATGAATGGAATAACACCAGTAACTACTATAAATCAATATATAAGAATAAATGATTTTCATTCAATCACAGTAGGGTCTGTTGGAGTTGCAGTAGGAAATATAATCATTCGTGCATCAGGTGGAGGTACGACATATAATAAAATAACAGCAGATGGAAATCGTAGTTTGCAATGTCATTATACGATTCCTAATAATAAAATAGGTTATTTAACATCGTGGTCGGGTGGTTCTTCTGGTAATAAACCAATAAGACTTATTTTAAGAGCTACTGCTCATGGTCCAGAAAGAGTGCTTATTCCTGGTGTATATCATTTTCAAAGTATTTTAATATCTAATAATGGCACTATTCCATTTAATAATATAATAATGAAATTTCCTGCAAAATGTGATATTAAAGTATCAGGAAGTATAATAGGAGCAGGAACAGGTGAAGCAACAGCAGAATTTAGAATATATTATGAAACACAATGATTATAAATATTAAAATAAAAAATTATGCCACTACCAAATTTTCATAGTTGCAGACTAAAAGAACCTAATCTTTTTCAGTCGGACTCATTTCGAACCTTACATACAAAAACAAAAGGATTAACTTTTATATCCGGCAAATTAAAAAGTTCTGGTAAATCTGCGATTCAAAGCTATCGATATGATAAAAAAACATGGAACAGAAGTAGAGCTGCTTTACATTGCAGTTCTCGAAATGGCAGATTTGAAGCAGCAGTTAATAAATCTGAAATATTAAACTTTAGAAAAGAAGGAGTTGAATTTGATTTAAGAAATGAAAAAATAGAAGAACTTGTTAAAGACGCTGTTTGTCTAAAGACAGTTTGGAATATTCTAAAGTCAGATAAAAACTTCGAAGGTTGGACTAAAGAAGAAGTTTCAGAATACTACAAAAAAATAATAGAAGTTTTGAAAAAGAAAGAATATCCTCTTTTATTGAAAAGAAGTTTGACACCGTCTGATATACCAGAATTATTGAAACCAGGCGGAAATACTGCTTTTCAAGGAAAAGGAAAACCGGGATTCGCATACAAACTTTGTATGTACGAATTGAAAGAAAGAGGTCTTACTGAATCAGATTCCAAGAACGCATGTAGTATATTTAAGAAAGACGTCGTTGAGCTAGATGAAGAATCTGATTTAGAATTAAAAGACATCGAATTAAATTAAAAGTCGATAATTTTACATATATAAAACTAATTAGTATAATGGAAATAATATGAATGATTTTATATTTACATTAGACATCGTCAAAGCATTGGCTATTGTCAAGTCTGGTGATCGTGTAGTTGTTGGTTATGCATCGACTTATGATGTCGATAGTGACAATACACAAATCACACGTCAAGCACTTGAAGGCGCTAAAGAAGATCTCATGACATATTCAACAGTTTTATTTAATCATGACATGGACAGACCGATTGGTAAAGTTATAGAGACAGATGTTGATGATGTCGGTCTTCTTGTGAAAATAATACTTTCAAAGGAAGAAGACGAAATCTGGAAAAAAATTGACGAAGGAATTATAAATAAATTCTCAATAAAAGGTCGAGCAACTGATCTGTCTCCCGTTGAGGGCGACAGCCAAATATTACAAATCAATAAAATAGAGTTATTTGAAGTTTCTCTAGTTTCTGTACCAGCAAACAAAGAAGCGTTCACTATAAGTCATTGGATAGCTAAATCGCTTAACTTTGAGAAAGGAGTTATTCCTTCTCATAGTCCAGCTATAGCTGATATTGATATCAAATGGGATGCTACTACTGCAGTTGATAGAATTCGAAAATGGGCATCTTCAGACAGTTCTGGAGATAAAGAAAAAATCAATTGGAGTAAATATGCAACTGCTTTTGCTTGGTTTGATAGCGCAGATAAAGAAAATTTTGGTTCTTATAAACTACCTCACCATGATATTATCGATGGCTCATTTAAAGTAGTTTGGCGAGGTATTGCAGCCGCTATGGCAGTATTGCATGGTTCAAGAGGCGGAGTTAATGTACCAGATTCTGTTAAACGAGGAATACATAATCACTTAGCTAGACATTATAAACAGTTTGATAAGAAGACACCAGAATTTGAGAAATCTTTAGAAGATTTCGAAAAGGATTTAGAAGAAACTTCAAATGAAATACACACAAATATGAAAGATTTAATCGAAAAACTTAAAACTGTTCTTAACAAAGAAACAGTTGAAGACGTTAAAAAAGAACTTGATTTACTAATCAAAGGTATCGAAAAAGAAGAAGACATCATTGAAAAGCTTCAAATTATATCGGGTAAGCTTTCTGGTGAAGACAAAGAAGTCGTTGATAGTGCGGTTGACATACTTAAAATAAGTAGAAAAAAACATAAAGTCAAGGATGAATCATCTGACGAAGATCTGTTGGAAGAAAAGAAATATGATCTTGCGGATGAATCAGAAGCACGACCAGTGTTTCAACTAAATGATAAAGGCGGAGAAGAAATCGATCTTGAGGAAGGCAACAAATTCAGAAAACAAGTTCTGAAGTTCGGTAAATGGTTTCATTGGGATGCAGATGGAGGTGTCCTAAACATCACTGATGAAGTTGTCGACAATATTGTCAAAAACTTCAAAAAATCTGTAATCGAACACGTTTATGTTCCATTGACTCATACTTCTGATCCAATCAAAAATGCTGGTGAAGTGGTTGAACTTCAAAAAACTGACAGTGGTCTTGATGCTATAGTTGAAATTAAAGATGAAACAATCGCAGAGAAGATCAAAAAAGGTCTTATCAGATGTGTTTCAGCTAGTTTAGATCCGAACTATCGTGTTAAGACATCAAATAAATTTGTTGGTCCTACTCTTCTTCATGCAGCACTTGTTTCAGAACCTTTTATCAAAGGCATGGGAAGTTTTGTTCCTCTATCAGATGGTTTTGAAGGAAGAAATGTTATTCAACTTGAAGATGAAGAACCAAACTTTTTTGCAGTGATGAAAGCAGTAAAAGAAAGTTTGGAGAAAATGGATGGCAAAGTTATTTCTTCAGACGTTTTTGCTGAAGAGATTGCTAAATTAAGAACAGATATTGGTATAGTAAAACAAGTTGAAGAAGAAAATAAAATCGATGAAGAAATAGTTGAAGAAAACAAAGAAGAAGAAATAATAGAAGAAACAGAAGAAGAAATTGAAAAGAAAAAGAATAATCACAAAGAAGGCGATATGTGCACAATAGATGGGAAGAAAGGAAAATATAAAAAAGATGGAGATGAAATGATATGTGTGCTAATGACAGAAAAAGAACTTAAAGAACTTGAAAAAAATGCATTCCAAAAATGTATGTCAAAAGAAATGAAAGCAGGAAAAACTATGGCAGAAGCATCAAAGATATGCAAAGAGGAAATTAAAAAATCAATTGAAAAACTATTTTCAGAGGCGTCATCGGGTGAAAAAGCCGAGGACAAGTCTGATATATTTGCACAGCAAACAGTCGGCTTAGCTGATGCAGAAAAAGCTTATGAAGGTTATCTAACGGAGGGAAAAATTGTCCCTGCGCAAAAAGATGCATTTATTAAGCTTATGACTTCAGGTAAAACTATGGAGTTAGGAGACGATAAGGTCGGTGTATCCGAGCTCATAAAAGTTTTCATGGAGTCACAGAAAGTGGCTATTGACTTCGAAGAAGAAGGAGTTCCAGTAAACGATAATGAAGATAAGAAAAAAGAAGAGAAAGAAGAGGGAGCAGATCTCTCTGATATACCTAACGAAGCCAAAGAATTTTTTGGTAAGATGGGTCTATCAAAACCAGAAGATATAAAGAAATCATGGTTAAACTTAAAAGAAATGAAGGACGAAGAAGATAGCGAGAAGTCGACATTATTTTAATCAATCAATAGTAACATTAAAAACTAAATATAATGACTGCTTTGTCTGCTAACTACGAAGCAAAGAGACAAGATGGAGACGTACTATCAGTTCCTGTAAAAGCGAGCGCAACGATTTATAAAGGCGCTCTTCTAGTTGATAAAGGAACTGGATACGCAGAACCAGGAATCGACGGTTCAAGTTATGTTTTCTTAGGAGTAGCTGTAGAAGCTGCAACAGGAAATGCAACTGACGGCGGTGTAAGAGTTAGAGTTGATAAGACTGGTACTTTTCAGTATACTAAAGCAACTGCGGTTGCTGGAGACTTGGGTGTCGCGATGTATATTCACGACGACCAAACTGTCGGTACAAGTTCAACTAACT
>Ga0209002_10002649_pt1 | contig 14344 bp, 9 predicted proteins | sample Rifsed16ft2_FD_184010 | JGI IMG/M metagenome (GOLD analysis project Ga0209002, IMG submission 184010) | Soil microbial communities from Rifle, Colorado, USA - sediment 16ft 2 (version 2) | ecosystem: Environmental > Terrestrial > Deep subsurface > Rock core/Sediment | place: Rifle, Colorado...
TTTCACGCGCCCTTCGAATCCCTGGAGGCGATCACCCTCCTCTTTCAGCAGCTGATGTCGGGCAGCTTTCCAGATCCGGTGACGAAACAGGCGGTCAACGAAATCAGCTTCCAGGTCGGCTACCGTCGAGCCGGCCTTGGGATCCTTCGGCGCGCACGGGACTGGGCTCCCGGCGCTTCCTCCACGCTTCGCTTCACCCTGCTGAGGACTCAGCCCGAGGAGATTTCCCGGCTGTACATGGGGAGCTCAGTCGCCGATGAGACGTTGAAAAACATCCACGACATCGATGCGGTTGCCATCTTGGTGGATAGCACGAAGCTCGCCGTCAAAGGCGAACTCCCCGAACCTGGGCCGATGTCGAGGTTCGACGGCGCGATAGAATCCCTCTTGACCTTCAGTCAAAGATTGCGGGAACCCGACCGCCGCAGGCTCCTCCAGCCGATATTCATACTCTCCAAGTTTGATCGCGTGAGGCCCGAGGTGTTGCGCGCCGCCAAAGTTGGGGCGGCACCTCCCCCAATCGGCAGAATGGGCCCGCGCGCTGCCTATGCCGGAGCGCTCTTGGACCATAATCTCCCGAGGACATTCGCGAAAGTCAGAGCCGGAAAAGGGGGCGAGCCGAGGTTCGCAAAGCCCGCGTACTTTTTCAGTTGGGTGCGCACCGAGGACGCGGCGCCCGGGCGGCCGGAGAGAATTCGGCTTCGGCGCAGCGAGACTGCTGGCTGGGGGCTGGACTATTCCAGCCACGAATGCCTTGCGTTCTTGGGATGCCTCGGGGACATCGCCGTGCGCTCCGGTAGGTGAAACCGGGTCCGTTTCGCATCCGAGAATGTCGCGGAAGGGGTTATATACGTGGGAGGAAGACTCGCCCAAACATGCCATGCGCAGTCTTAGGGGATCGAGCTTCCGGGAAGACCACGTTCTTGGGGCTGCTGTACGCGGCCCAGGTGAAGTATGGGAGTGGGATTCGGGATGACTTCCGTTTCCATGCACCCTCCGCATCCCTGAATTTGATGTCCGCCGTCTACGAAGGTATGAAGGACGCTCGGTTTCCAAGCGCCACGTTGAAAGAGGAAATTACGGAACTGGGCTTTGTCTTCGGATACCTCCGACGCGTCGTCGGCAAGTTGCCGCATTACATCCGGGAGCAACGCTGGGTGAACCCGTTCTCCACTCTGCGGTTCTCGGCCTACGACGTCTCGGGCGAGGACATTGAGGAGTTCATCGAAACCGGAACCGCCTCTAAGCCCATCATCCAACAGCTCCTGAAAAGCGTCGTCGTCGTGGTGTTGGTTGATTGCAGCAAGATGTCGGTGGATATCGATACGCCCGCCTACAAGCGAATGTTAAGGTACGATAGCACCATCGCGAAGTTGATGGTTTCCTTCCAGACGTACAAGAAACAGGAATACGAGCGGCTGAAGGGCCAGGGTATCGGTGCGACTCCACCGGTTCTCTATCCCGCATTCATCCTCGCAAAATTCGACACCGTTCGGGACGAGGTTCTCGCGAGACTGGGCCTGCACCAAGGGTTCCCGGCCTACGACGAAAAACGGAAGCGGAAGGAGTATGCGGAGGGTCTCCTCCGGGCCTTCCTCCCACAAACGCTTTCCCAGATCCGGGGCGGCAAGGTTACGGGGGTCAGCATGGATCAAGCGGCGTATTTCCTCAGCTGGGTCCGGACCGAGAAACAGGAAGGCATGGAGACTGTCGGAACTCCGCGGATCGTCCGAACGGGGTTCGGGTCGGGAGGAGTCGGCGAACCCGATTTCTCGTATGACGAATACGTGGCTTTCATCGAGCACTTTCGGGACATAGCCCACAAGATCCCCGATGAGGTGCTCGAGGCGGAGAAGTTTCAAGCTATACTAGCATGATTCTCCTGAGCTTCGCAGGTCTTCGCCATGGGCATCGCGAAATCCGTTGAAAGGTCCAAGGATGCGGCCGTCGTCGAGGTCGACCACTGGATCTATGGAGTCGTCGAGGGAGTCGGGTATACCACGAAGGCCGCCTCGCGGGGCCTCAGCGTAAGCCTGTACGAGACGCATCTCCGTGGACATTATACGCCGATTCGACCCGCACTCGTTCAATCCGAAAGCCCCGTCGATCTGCAGATGATCCATCCCGTCGGTTCCGGGGAAGATTTCCTTCTCTCCAGAATCAGCCGAGGACATCCCGATGAGGCGGGCCGCCCCACCTTCAGAAACCACACAGCGGTCGCGCCCGCGGAAGTCCTCCGGTCAGGTCGAATCACGCTTGAGGCGGTGTATCGTGCCTTGGGGGAGTTCGACCAGAAGGCGGCGGACTTGTCGGGGGAGATGGACCCCCTCAAGGTCCCCTCGCGATCCGGAGACGCCGGTGGGTTGTTCTTCGGCCCCGGGATTCACAGGTACCTCACGTTCCCCGCGCTCGAAACGCTCGCGACCCGCATGATGGCAGACCCGCGGAGCAGGACGCTCCTCCTCTGCAGGGACAGCACGCCCGACACGCGAAACACAACGCTTTGCCTACTCGTCGAGCTCTTGACCTGGGCATGCGGACTCCCGCCGTTCTCGGCCATAAGTGATGCGCCGACGGCGTCGGCGATGAACTTCTTCAGACTCGTCGTCGCGCCAAGGGGAGTCCGGGCCGACGCCAGCTGGGCGCTCTTGGAAAGCGCCGCTATCGCGCCCGCATTGCCGCGCATTTCCGGTCAGGACCGAGTGTACGAAGCGCTCGCAGAGGCCTTCCGTCACCCCAAGGCTCCGCGGTCGGCCCGGTAGGTTCGCACGTTGCCCGCTGCGATTTCGCGAGTCACTGTCCATCCGTGACCGACGTCCCATCGTCCGTCCCCGGGGTTGCTGTCGGGATTCCCCTTGTCGATGTGGCCAAGCTCCGCCTCCAGATAGTCGCCGTCCGTCTCCGCGTCCGGTGCGAAAGTGCCTTCGGAGAGGAGCTGGGCAAGCAGGGCCATGCCGGTGGGCTTTCCTTTCCAGTAGACCGCAAGGAAAGCTTTGCATGACGAGGCATCCACCAGGATGAGTTCCCTCAGCTCAAGGTACGATTCGCGATCCCGATAGTTCTCGATTGGAGGCGGGTCCAGCCTCGCCTTCCGCTTCCGGAGTTGCCCGAGGAGTCCATTCCAGTCGTCCATCGTGATGTCCTCCCGTTCCCAGGGAGAGCTAGGACTCAGATCGGCTGTCACGCCCGTCAGCGCAGCGGATTCGCGCAGAAGGGAGGCCTCCGCGACCACGAGGTCGTACGCAACTGCGTCAGCCACGGCCTTGGGAGGCGGCGCCCTGACCATCACGGCGTCACTGTCCGGGTGATAGCGCGGATCGAGGACGATAAAAGGTCCGCTGCCGGTGTGGGGAAACAGCTCTCCAAATGTCATGTTCACTTCCGCGATGCCGATTTTCCGCGCAAGCTCGCTCAGCCGCTCCAGGGAGAAAGGTCGATAACCGTGGCGGCTGATCGCGGCTAGGTCGTCGAGGTACGCCTGAGCGACATGCGGTACCAGAGGCTGACGGCGCTTCAAGGTTCTGTTCAGTAGTTTTCCGTGAACCGCGCCACGAAGAAGACTGCGGGCCCAGCCGCTCGCCTTCGCGCATTCCGTGTGCAGGATTTCCAGCCGAGCGGAAAGCTTCGAAGTGAGTCTACCTCCGGGCACCCTCGACTCGTGCAAGATTCCGCCCCACCGAACCGCCATCCTCCTGGTCCAGCTGGGATCTGAAGGGCTGCGCTGACACCACTCGAGCGTTTTGTTGCGAAGAAACCGTCCCACGAGGGCAGTGTCCTCGGTTTCGGTCCGGACGCGAGGCAGCAACTCTTCCACCTTTCGCATCAGCTCGAGCGAGAGCCGCTTCTCTCCAAGGGCCTCCTTCCCCAAGGCTTTCAGATCGATCGAGTTAAGGGCCTCGAGGTTGAACCCCTCTTCAGGGTTCATTCGAAGGAACGCCTTAAGTTGCTCCGATTCCGGTCCCGCCGATTCCAAGACCGTCGCTCCACCGTTGAGGTTGGCTCCCGGATATGCGCTGGTCACCGTCACGCCTCCTCAAGCGTTGCGAAGGTCAGGGATCCACGGGTCCGGGTCCCCAATCATGGGCATTGCCCCTCGCACGCGCACAGGGTTCGATAAATTAGTAGGCGGCCGTTATCGGCCCCGATAGTCGGCCGAGCACCTCCATCCAACCTTTAGATCGCGAGCGAGGGTACGGCGCCTCGCAGTGGGGTGACAGAGCGGCTGGTATGACCGACTGCAGGTCGGTTTCAAGGGGGTTCGGATGCCTCCCCCAGCATCCATTCTCGGGGCGGGGCGGCTCCCTCGCCTGAAGGAGCATGGCGGGTTCAAATACGGCGTCGCGCTTTGTGTTCCAATCTGGCTCGTTGGTGCCCGCGATGCGCTTCTACAACAGTATCTTGGAGACGATCGGCGACACGCCCCTCGTCCGCCTTCCGAAGATCGCGAAGGACGCGAAATGCCTCCTCCTCGCGAAACTCGAGATGTTCAACCCCGGCGGGAGCGTGAAGGATCGGATTGCCCTCACGATGATTGAGGACGCCGAGCGCAGCGGTCAGCTGAAGCCCGGCGGGACGATCATCGAGCCGACGAGCGGGAACACGGGGATGGGGCTCGCGATGGTCGCCGCGATCCGCGGATACCGGGCGATCTTTACGATTCCGGACAAGATGAGCCGCGAGAAAATCGACATGCTGAAGGCGTTCGGCGCACGGGTCGTCGTCACGCCGACGGCAGTCTCCCCGGATCATCCTGACTCGTATTACAGGGTCGCGGAGCGGCTCCACAAAGAGACGCCGAACTCGATTCTGCCAAATCAGTACCGGAATCCGAAAAACCCGGAGGCCCATTATCGGACGACGGGGCCTGAGATCTGGCGGGACACGGACGGGACGATCACGCACTTCGTGTGCGGCATGGGCACCGGGGGCACGATCAGCGGGGCGGGGAAGTTCCTGAAGGAGAAGAACCCGAAAATCAAGGTCATCGGCGTCGACCCGCTCGGGTCCGTCCTCAAGGACTACTTCTACTCGAAGCAGCTCGTGAAGAGCCACACGTACAAGATCGAGGGGATCGGCGAGGACTTCATCCCGGACACGACATGGTTCGAGTACATCGACGACATCATCAAGGTCGGGGACAAAGAGGCGTTCCTAATCGCCCGCCGCCTCGCGCGCGAAGAGGGGATCTTGGCGGGAAGCTCCGCGGGCGCCGCACTCATCGCGGCCCTGAAGGTCGCGGAGGACCTCGAGCCTGAGCACGTCCTTGTCGTCCTGCTGCCGGACACGGGAGCCCGGTATATCTCGAAGGCGCACAACGAGGAGTGGCTTCGGGAGATGGGGTTCCTCGAGGAGGCCGTCGCACCCCTCATGCAGATCCTCCGACGGAAGGAGCAGATCCTCCCTGGCGTGGTGTCGATCGAGACAACCGCGTCGGTCCGCGAGGCCGTCGACCGCCTGCGGAGCTACGACATCTCCCAGATGCCCGTGTTCGACAAGGGGAAGGTTGTCGGGAGCGTCCACGAGGATGACGTGATGCGGCGGCTCGTGGAGGATCCCCGCGTCAGGGAGGCACCCGTCCGCACCGTCATGCAGGATCCGTTCCCAATCGTCGATCCCGGTGCGGAACTCGACCGGGTCTACGCATTGCTCCAGAAGGGGAGTCCCGCCGTCCTCGTGGGAACCGCAGAGAAAATCGAAGGCATCGTGACCCGAATCGACGTCATCGAATACCTGTCCGGTCAGGCCCAACGCTGAGGGTGCGAAGCCGCGCACTCCTTGTCGGAACCGGCGCGGGCGGTCGGCCTACTTCTTCCTTGCCGACCACCAGGCCGTCATGTAGCCGACGCCGCCGATGAAGAACCCGAGGAGGGTCACCGCGATTAACGCGGCGATCGGGATCACGAGGGGGCCGAGGATGTTCGTGTGCACGTAGGCCGAGTCGCGCCCGCCACCGCCAAACTGGGTCGGAAGGAGCGCGGCTCCGGCCGTGTATCCTCCCCAGGCCGTGAGGAGAGCTGCCGCGGACCCCACGACGCCGCCCAAGATTAGATGCGCCCACGCCGCGCCGTTCCTCCATCCGGCATACGGCTTCTCGAGGACTACTTCGAGATGTTGATAGAACAAGGCACTCACGGCAATCCCAAGGACGCCTACGATCGCGTACGCGATGATGCCTACGACGAACCAGGTCCCGGCACCGCCGCCCGCGACAATTCGGGACGCTGCCGGCGTTCCGAACACAGCGAGATACAACAGGATGCTCATGACAAGAAACGCGAACGCGCCTTGGATAACCGCTGCCGCAAGAAACCGTGTCGCCCACTTGCTCTGTGTCACCATCGAAGTCCCTTCCGTTCCCGTCTAAGCATGGCATCCGATGGCACGACTTAACGTTATTTCCTATACCCCGCATGTACGGTACATCCGAGAATGGGGCCAGCGGAAATGGAGCGTCCGATCGCACCACACCAACCCTTTTACGAGACGCGACCTTAGCCCGCGCGGGGAACGCGATGCGGTTTGCGACGAAGGCGATCCACGTCGGCCAAGAGCCTGACCCTCGAACGGGCGCGGTGACCGTTCCGATCTACATGACGTCGACGTACAGCCAGAAAGCCCAACAGGAGTGGGTCTACGGCCGGACGGGGAACCCGACGCGGGCGGCCCTCGAGCGGAACCTCGCGGCCCTCGAGGAGGGCAAGCACGGCCTGTGCTTCAGCTCCGGGATGGGCGCGATCACGACAATCCTCACGCTCCTGAAGAAGGGTGACCACGTCGTCGTGAGCGACGACTGCTACGGCGGGGTGTACCGGATCTTCACTCGGATCGTGTCGAACTACGGCGTTGAGTCGACTTTCGTGGACATGACGGACCTCATCGCGGTCGAGGACGCGGTCCGGCCGGAGACGAAGATGATCTGGACGGAGACGCCCACCAACCCGCTCATGAAAGTCGTCGACCTCAAGGAGCTCGCGGTGATCGCGAAGGCGCACAACGCGATCAGCGTGTGCGACAACACGTTCGCGTCGCCATACCTTCAACAGCCCCTGACCCTCGGGATCGACCTCGCGGTCCACTCTGTCACGAAGTACCTGGGCGGCCATGCGGACATCCTCGGCGGTGCGGTCGTGACCCGGCGGAACGACCTCCACGAGAGGTTGAAGTTCGCGCAGAATGCGCTCGGCGCCGTGCCGAGCCCGTTCGACTGCTGGCTCGCGCTCCGAGGCGTGAAGACGCTCGCAGTCCGCATGGAGAGGCACTGCGACAACGCGGAAGCTCTCGCGAAGTTTCTCGCGGGCCATCCGAAGGTCGAGCGGGTCCTGTATCCCGGACTCGCATCTCACCCGGGGTCGTCGATTGCGAAACGACAGATGCGGCGCTCTGGCGGGATGTTGAGTTTCGTCCTGGAGGACGGTTCGAAGGCCCTGGAGATCCTCCGAAAGCTCGAGGTCGCGATTCTCGCGGAGAGCCTTGGCGGGGTCGAGACGCTCATCGAGCATCCCGCGTCGATGACCCACGCGTCGTTGCCGAAGGAGGAGCGCGAAGCTCGGGGAATCACGGACGGGCTCGTCCGCCTCTCCGTTGGAATCGAGGACATCGAGGACTTGGTTGAAGATTTCCAGCGGGCTCTCGCCTGAGATGGCCTCGTGATCCCCGCCGTCGGTCTGTACCCGTTCGTGACACACAGCTTCGCGTACACGGGCGTGGGGGCCGTCGGCGTGATCCGGGTCCAATAGCCGGCGGCCCGCGATAACCGCTCCCGGGCAGAACCGGATCGAGACGTACATCGAGTCTCACCGCCGCTTCGATGCCCTCGCTTATTTATGGGAGTGGAGGGTTCAACGCGGCGTTGTGATCGAGGCATCGCTCCGAGTCCACCTTCCCTGCAGCTGGGTCACCCTCCTCACGGACCGGATGCAGGCAACTGTGAACGTCGTCGAACAGAAGCAGCTCGGGGACGGGCTCCTCCAAAGCTTCGTCGAGGTTGAGCCTGGGGAATCGGATCCATCCGCGATCGTGGAGGCCCTTCGAAGCAACCCGGACATCGTGGACGTCCAAGCAATCGTACCTCAAAAGGGGAAGATTCTCGCGACGTTACAGGTCCGGGACTGCCGGGCGTGCCACGCCCTCGCGGAGTCGGAGTGCTTCCTCACGGACGCGACCGCGGCGAAGGCGGGCGGCCTCGAGTGGCACATCCTCGCGCCGGACCGCGCGGCGGTGAAGAACCTTGTTGCAACTCTAAGGCAGCGAGGGCTCGCTGTGGAGATCGCATCAATCCGGAGTGCGAGAGCGGCGGGCCTTCTCACAGACCGCCAGCAGTCCGTCATCAGCCTCGCGTATAAGCTCGGGTTCTTCGAGTACCCCAAGAAGGTGAACCTCACGCAGCTCGCAAAGAAGCTCGGCGTCTCGAAGTCCACCCTTTCGGAGATCATGCGGACGGGCGAGGCGAAGATCCTCCACGCCTACTTTCACGGCGTGATGAAGAAGCCCCGCTAAAGCCCGGGTCCGCCATCGGCTCCGACAGCTCCCTAACCTTAATACCGCCCGCCTGAATGCGCACGGCGCGCATGGCGCTCCGAATCTACAACACGCTCACCCGCCAGAAGGAGGAGTTCGTCCCCCTCCGAGGGAACCGCGTCACGATGTTCGTCTGCGGGATCACGCCCCACGATCTGACCCACGTTGGCCATGCGAAAACGTACGTCGCGTTCGACGTCGTCGCGCGGTATCTCCGGCACAAGGGCTACTCCGTGTTCTACCTCCAGAACATCACGGACATCGAGGACCGGATCATCACCAAGATGGAAACGTGGAAGCGGGGCTGGAAAGAGATCGTGTCGGAATTTTGGAAGGACTACATGGACGCGATGACCGCCCTTCGATGCGACTCCGTGAGCCTGTACGCCCGCGCGACGGACTACATGCCGGAGATCATCGCGCAGATCCATGGCCTCATCGAGAAGGGCTTCGCGTACGTCGCCGACGGGAGTGTGTACTTCGACACGACGAGGTTCCAGGGTTGGGGCAAGCTGTCGGGCCAGAAGGTCGAGGAGCACCTGCCCGGAGCACGCGTCGCGGTCGATGAGCGGAAGCGAAATCCGGCGGACTTCGCCCTATGGAAGGCCCAGAAGCCCGGAGAGCCCGGATGGCCGAGCCCTTGGGGCCCGGGACGGCCGGGATGGCACATCGAGGATACCGCAATCACGATCCACCACTTCGGGCCGCAGTACGACCTCCATGGCGGGGCGAGCGAGCTGAAGTTCCCGCACCACGAGGCGGAGATCGCGCAGGCAGAGTCGTTCACGGGCGTGGCCCCGTTCGTGCGGACATGGATGCACGGTGGCATGCTCATGGTAAAGGGGGAAGAGATGCACAAATCCCTCGGGAACTTCTGGAGCGTGCGGGACGCGCTCAAGCGGGTCTCCCAGGAGGAGTTGCGGTTCTTCCTGCTGAACGCGCACTACCGCTCTCCGATCGACTTCACGCTTGAGGGCCTCGACGAGGCAAGGGTCGCGTACCGTCGGATCCGCGAAGCGTACGAAAGCTTGCGCGCCGAGGAGCGAGCCGATCGCGAGACGGGCCCCGGCGACACTCCGTTGCAGTCTGCCGCTGCAACTGCGACGCGGGAGTTCACGGAGGCGATGGACGACGACTTCAACACCCGCGAGGCAATCGCGGCAGTCTACGAGTTCGTGACCGCGGCGAACCGCGCGATCGACACGGGGATCGGCCGCGGGGCCGCGGTGGAGGCCCTGGGGGCGTTCCGCACGTTCGACGAAGTTCTCGCGATTTTCCCGCCGACGCAGGCGGACGCAGAGCGACGGATGGCGGCCCTTCTCGACTTGATCGTCAAGCTCCGCGAGGACTCGCGAACGCGCAAGGACTTTGCGATGTCCGATGCGATCCGGACTCGGCTCGCGGAGTTCGGCGTCGTCTTGGAGGACACGAAAGACGGTGTCCGGTGGAAGCTCCGGTAAGGCCGCGGAGACGTGCAATTCACCCTGTTCCCAACACTGATAACAGGGCCCCTTCGACGAGGTCGAGAGTATTTAAAGGGGTATATAAGGAAAAACCCTCGTTCGGAACCGTCGTTTTCTCCATAGGACAGGAGGACGGCACCTTTATACACCGCAGTTCCTTATCGAACCGGGACTTCGGGATGGGGTGCGAAGAGGGCTAAATCCGATACCGAAGTCGGTTTCGAAATTGGTGTGAAATAGATGGAACAAGGAGGCTCGGAACCGGTCGCGTACGACGCGGAATCGATCCAAGTTTTGGAGGGCCTTCAGGCCGTCCGAAAGCGCCCCGCGATGTATATCGGCAGCCTCGACGAACGGGGGTTGCACCACCTCGTCCACGAGGTCGTGGACAATTCGATCGACGAAGCGATGGTGGGATTCTGCAAGAACATCCAGGTCTCGATCAACGGCGACGGCTCCGTGACGGTCGCGGACGATGGACGCGGAATCCCCGTCGACGTCCACCCGAAGTTTGGCGTGCCCGCCGCGGAGCTCGTGATGTCCCGCATGCACGCGGGCGCGAAGTTCGAGCGGAAGTTGTACCGCGTGAGCGGAGGCCTTCACGGGGTCGGCCTGAGCGTCGTCACCGGGCTTAGCGAGTGGCTCGAGGCGCGGATCCGCCGCGACGGCAAGGAATGGAAGATTCGCTTTGAGCGTGGCGAGAAGGCCGCAGACCTCCAGCCGATTGGACCGGCGGAGGGCACGGGAACGGTCATCACGTTCAAACCCGACAGACAGATCTTCGAAACAACGGAGTTTGACTTCGAGACGCTCGCGACGCGGCTCCGCGAACTCGCGTTTCTGAACAAGGGCCTCCGAATCGTGATCACGGATACGATCCACAGCCGCGGAGATGTCTTCCAGTTCCAAGGAGGCATCGCCGAGTACGTGAAGTGGATCAACCGCGGGAAGACGCCACTCCACGACCCGCCGATCTACCTGACGAAGGAGGTCAACGGCGTGCAGATCGAGGCCGCGCTCCAGTGGAACGACGGGTATGCGGAGTCGATCCACACGTTTGTGAACAACATCAACACGATCGAGGGCGGCACACACCTGATCGGCTTCAAGTCGGCGCTCGCCCGGTCGCTGAACAACTACGCGAAAGGAAACAAGTACGTGAAGAGCGGGGAGAGCCTCGACGGCGACGACTGCCGCGAGGGCCTCACGGCGATCCTCTCGATCAAGATTCCCGAGCCCCAGTTCGAGGGGCAGACGAAGATGAAACTGGGGAACTCCGAGATGAAGGGAATCGTGGACTCCGGCGTGTACGAGAAGCTCATGGAGTTCCTGAACGAGACCCCGAAGGCCGCGGAGACGATCCTCCAGAAGGCGGTCCTCGCGGCACAGGCGCGGGAGGCCGCGCGGAAGGCGCGAGAGCTCACCCGCCGCAAGGGGTTGCTCGAGGGGTTCAACCTCCCCGGGAAGCTCGCGGACTGCCAGGAGCGGGACCCCGCGAAGTCGGAAATCTTTATCGTGGAGGGGCCGTCCGCAGGCGGGTGCTTGTCCGGGGATACGAATATCGCACTTGCCGACGGCCGTCGGCTGAGCCTCACGGAGATTGTACAGGAGGAGAAGCAGGGACTGGAACACTTCTGCTACACTATCCGAGGGGGCGGGAAAATTGGCCTCGAGAGGATAACCAATCCGCGACGGACACGGGAGAACGCGCAGGTGGTGAAGGTCATCCTCGACAACGGCGAGGAAATCGTCTGCACCCCTGATCACCGGTTCATGTTGAGGGACGGGAGCTATCGCCAGGCAAAGGACCTCCGGCCCGCCGACTCGTTGATGCCCTTGCGGACGAAACTGTCGGACATAAGCGAACCCGGCATCACCATTCAAGGCTATGAGATGGCTTGGGACCCTGGATCTGACTCTTGGATCTTCACCCACGTCTTGGCGGACCGGTACAACCTTTGGCGAGGAAAATACGGAATCGAGGCGGGAAATCATCGCCATCACTCTGATTTCAACAGGCTAAACAACAACCCGGTGAACATCGTACGCCTGAGCGCGCAGGATCATCTGTCCCTTCATCGGAAACACGCGGACAGAACCCTCCGTTTGCCCGAGACGGTTGAGCGATCCCGCCGCGCCCGACAATCGGAGGCGTTTCGAAGGAGGATTAGCCGCAAGATGCGGGAGCCGCACATGAGGAAGATGCTGTCTGCCCGGGCCAAAGTGCAATGGAGCGACGAGGGGTACAGGCAGCACATGAAGGCGCGGTGGCTCCAGTTCTACCGCGAGAACGAGGCCTACCGTACCGAGAACCTAGAGAAGCTGCTTAGAGCGCATACTCTCTATTGGGCGGTCCCGGAGCACAGGAGGGCACTGGCCGAAGCCTCGCGCAGGTACTTTGCCGACCCCAAGGTCCGAGAGGAGTTCTCGAAGCGCGCAAGGGAACAATGGCGCGACGAGAGACTCCGTGAGTGGCGCGCGGAGGCGACTCATGGGCAATGGGGGGACCCCGAGTACCGCCGTCGTCACGTCGCCCATGTGAAGCGGTGGTGGCAGGCTCACCCTGAACACGCAAAGAAGCTGGCTCTTGCTAATGAGCGAACGTGGGCGGATCCCACGAAGCGAGGGCGGATTGAGAGGGGACTACGGAGATGGCGCGAAACGGTGCCAGCGCACGAACGGAGACGAGTCATTCGCGAAGGGCACCGAATCAAGGCTCTTCAGCTCCTCAACACCGTCCTGGGTGCCGAAGACGTCTGTGAGGCCTACGAGGAGCTCCGGCGCCGGACTGCTCCTACCGCCGTCCGCTACGACCGTCTCCTTAAGGAGCATTTCAACGGCGAGAAGGCTCAAATGCTGGAAGCGGCGGCGAACGTGAACTGCAAGGTCGTTGCCGTCGTCCCCGTGGACGTGACTAGGGACGTCTACGACATTACTGTGGACGGGACGCACAACTTCGCACTTGCGGCAGGCGTGTTCGTTCACAACAGCGCAAAGCAAGGCCGGCGGCGTGAGTTCCAAGCGATTCTGCCGCTCCGGGGTAAGATCCTCAACGTGGAAAAGGCCCGGCTGGACCAGATGCTGAAGAACGAGGAGATTCGGGCCCTCATCACTGCAATCGGTGCCGGCATCAAGGAGGACTGCGATGCATCCAAAGCGCGGTACCACAAGATTATCGGTACCATGGACGCGGATGTGGACGGCCAGCACATCACTACCCTTCTGCTGACGTTGCTTTTCCGATATATGCGTCCTCTAATCGATGCGGGGTACGTGTACATCGCGCAGCCGCCCCTCTACAAGATCCGCAAGGGCAAAGAGGTGCATTACGCGTACACGGAGAAGCAACGAGAGGAACTCGCGGGGCAGCTCGGGGTCAAGGGCGTCGTGTACCAGAGGTACAAGGGGCTCGGCGAGATGAACGCGGAGGAGCTCTGGGAGACGACGATGGACCCCACGCGGCGGACACTGAAACAGGTCACAATCGAGGACGCCGCCGCTGCGGACGCCCTGTTCTCCGTCCTGATGGGGGAAGCCGTCGGCCCCCGCCGGCAGTACATCGAGGAACACGCGAAGGATGTCGTGAATCTCGACATCTAGGTGGACGATGCCGGACGAAGCCCAGCAGGAACCTGGCGGGCGCATCCGCGCGCAGCCGATTGAGCGGGAGATGCAGCGCTCGTACATCGACTACGCGATGTCCGTGATCGTCGGGCGGGCGCTCCCCGACGCGCGGGACGGGCTGAAGCCCGTGCAGCGGCGGATTCTTCATGGGATGAACGAGCTCGGAATGGGCTCTGGCACCCAATTCAAGAAAGCCGCGCGCGTAGTCGGAGAAATTCTTGGAAAATTTCATCCGCACGGGGACACGGCCATCTACGACGCCCTCGCGAGGATGGTCCAAGACTTTTCCCTGCGGTACCCCTTGATCCAAGGCCAGGGGAACTGGGGAAGCACGGAGGACGAGCCCGCCGCGATGCGGTACACGGAGTGCCGCCTCTCAAAGATCGCAGAGGAGCTCCTCCAGGACATCGAGAAAGACACGGTCGAGTGGGCGGACAACTTCGACGGCACCCTCAAGGAGCCCACGGTCCTCCCCGCGAAGGTCCCCAACCTCTTGGTGAACGGCTCGACCGGAATCGCCGTTGGGATGGCGACGAACATGCCGCCGCACAACCTCGGCGAGATCGTCGACGGCCTCATCGTCCTGATCGAAAACCCGAACGCAACCCTCTCGGACCTCTACAACCCGGAGACGGGGCCGATTCGAGGACCGGACTTCCCCACGGGCGGAATCCTCTACGGAGTGGCGGGCGTCACGGAGGCGTACTCCACGGGTCGGGGCCTGGTCAGCGTCCGAGCGA
>Ga0209002_10002651_pt1 | contig 14337 bp, 18 predicted proteins | sample Rifsed16ft2_FD_184010 | JGI IMG/M metagenome (GOLD analysis project Ga0209002, IMG submission 184010) | Soil microbial communities from Rifle, Colorado, USA - sediment 16ft 2 (version 2) | ecosystem: Environmental > Terrestrial > Deep subsurface > Rock core/Sediment | place: Rifle, Colorado...
AAAGCGGCTTAAAGAGTTGGGAATACAATGGGCGGGACAGGAAGCTGAACGACTCTTGCGCTCGTCGAAGAAAGTTGGTACTGTAAAACTATGCCAAGGCAAATACACTAGCGGTGAAGAGAACGAGATCGTTTCATTGAACAACAAGATAGTGGAAGAGGATCCCAACGCAGTCACTGTGCTATTGCTCGTCAAGGATTCAGCGCGGGTCTTCGTCGGGGCAGGAAAGCAAGCGATCAGCCACGGAGTTCATGCCGGTAAATTGGCCGGGAAACTCGCGGCGATTGTTGGAGGCGGCGGTGGTGGCAAGGATTACTTCGGCCAAGGCGGCGGGACCAACACCAAGGCAGCTGATCAGATCATCAAGAACTCAGAGTCCGTGTTGAAGTCAATGTTAACTAAGTGATCACGATGCCCATTGACTGGAAGCAGATCGACAAGAAATGGCAGAGTGAATGGGCCAAGGCAAAACTTTTCGAATCCGACCCTGACTCCAAGCGTCCAAAATGCTTCGTCACTTTTCCATTCGCATACATGAGCGGCCCACTGCACGTGGGTAGTGGATTCACCGCGGCTCGAATCGACGCGTACGCTCGTTACATGCGCATGCGCGGTTACAATGTGCTCTATCCATGGGCCTGGCATTGGACTGGCAAGACCGTAGCTGGCGCGGCTGAGCGAATCAAGATGGGAGATGAGGAATTCATCCGCCCGATAAGAGAAGTGGACGAGGTTCCTGAGGAAGAGCTCAAGAAGTTTGTCGATCCGGTCTACATGGCCCAGTACTACACGAACGTGAACCGGGACGCAGTCAAACGATTAGGCATGGCCATTGATTGGCGAAGAGAATTCCACACAAGCTCACTCAACGAGGCCTTCAGCAAATTCGTAACCTGGCAGTACTTGCGACTGAGAGAACGAGATTACGTGATCCGTGGGACGCATCCAGTAGTCTGGTGTCCCAAGGACGAGAGCCCAACCGGCGACGCGGACAGACTTGAGGGGGAGGGCGTTAGACCGGAAGAATTCATATTGATGAAGTTCAAGCTGGGCGACATCTTCCTACCCTGCGCGACCTTCAGACCTGAAACGATCTACGGCGTCACAAACCTTTGGGTCAATCCAGACGGTGACTATGTCGAGGCAGATGTGAACGGTGAACGTTGGATAATCAGCCAGACTGCATCCCAGAAGCTGCAGAACCAAATGAAACAGGTTCGAGTCCTACGGAACCTCAAAGGCGCAGAGATAATCGGAAAGAAATGCGTCGATTTGATCCTGGGCAGACAACTGCCAATCCTACCCGGAAACTTCGTCAACACCGAAAACGCTACCGGACTAGTCTACAGTGTCCCAGCCCACGCGCCGTTCGACTGGCTAGCGTTAAGAGATGTGCAAAGAAACCCAGCCATGCTTGAGAAGTTCCACATAGCCGCGGCAGAAGTCTCGGGAATACAACCAATCTCGATCATTTCGGTTGAAGGATATGGTGAGTTTCCAGCAGTCGAGATAGTCGACCGGATGGGCCTGCGCGATCAGAATGATCCACGAGCGGAGGAAGCGACGAAGGAGATTTACAAAGCGGAATTTCATGGTGGGATTCTGAAGGATGATTGTGGTCCCTACTCGAAGCAGAAGGTCGCGGAAGTAAAACATGAGTTAGTCAGAGACTTCAGAGGCAAGGGCATTGCGGATGTGATGTACGAGCTTCCGCAGAAGGTCATCTGTCGTTGCACTACTGAATGTGTCGCGAAGGTGATAGACCAGTGGTTTCTGAAGTACTCGGATCCTGAGTGGAAAGCCTTGGCGCATCGTGCGACTTCGGGGATGGCTTTCTATCCTGAGGAGGCGAGGGGCTGGTTTGACGGTATCATCGATTGGCTACTAGATTGGCCCTGCGCCCGTAAGACTGGTCTGGGTACACCGCTACCCTGGAGCCCAGACTGGATTGTTGAAACGCTGAGCGATTCCACAATCTACATGGCATACTATGCGGTCAGCAAGTTCGTAAACGAAGGAATCATCAAAGCTGAACAGCTCACGCCTGAGGTTTTCGACTTCATATTCTACGGAACCGGAAACCCAGAACAACTAGGCAAACAGACTGGCGTCGGCCGGAAGGCATTGGAGAAGATTCGAGAAGATTTTCTATATTGGTACCCAGTTGACTTGCGTAATTCTGGAAAGGACCTGGTTGGAAACCATCTGACCTTCTTCCTATTTCACCATGTCGCGTTGTTCGAAGAACGCTTCTGGCCGCGGGCGATTGGCGTTAACGGATTCATGTTGCTGGAAGGCAACCCAATCCACAAGTCTAAGGGTAATTTCATTCCACTGTGGAAGGCTTGCGAGGATTACGGGGCGGACGCTGTCCGCTGCGCTGTTTTGCTAGCTGCTGAGGGAATGGATGATCCGGATTGGCGCTATGACAATGTGCGTGACATCAAGGCGAGATTGGAATCCTTCCAGCACTTGGTCGAGGAAGTCTCGAACTCGAAAGAGCGTGCATCAAACGGCCACCTAGAGAAGTGGTTAATGAGCAGAATTCACGCAAGAACAAAACAGGTGTCAGACGCGATTGGGAAGCTGAAGACCCGTACGGCTCTGTCTGCAGCCATCTACGATGTCTGGAACGACTTGAGATGGTACCAGCGACGCGCAGCGAAACCCGACTCGGAGATAATGAAGGCATACATGTCCGCTTGGATCAGGCTGCTGACTCCTTTCGCACCCCACTTGGCCGAGGAGGCGTGGGAGGCCTTAGGCGAGCAGAAGTTCGTGTCCAATGCTCCATGGCCAAAGTTTGCCGAGTCGGAGATCGATGAACGATCAGATGATTTAGAAGCGCTCGTCAAACAGACTTTGGAAGATACGCAGGAGATAATCGCCACAACCAAGATCACACCGAAAAAGGTTCACTATTACGCGGCTGCGAGATGGAAGTGGCGTGTGTTCACTGAAGCCCTAAACAGAGCTGAAACCCGCCCCGAAACCTTGGACGGATTGATCAGAGACATGATTGCAGCCAAGACATCTGCCTCGAAGGATCTACCCAAATTCGCCTCGAAGCTCATCAAGCAAGTCAGGACCATGCCCGTGGACTTGCGCACTCAAAGACTCAAGACGGGAGAAATAGACGAACGAAAAGCCTTCACCGAAGCGAGAGAGTTCTTTGGAAGAGAGTTGAAAACGGCAGTGGAAGTTCACGGCGAAGAGGACGGGAACTTGTACGATCCCAAGGGCCGGTCAAAGCTCGCGGAGCCCTACAGGCCCGCCATCTTCGTGGAGTGATTGACGCCTCATCTTATCGGGTCTGTTACGCGAAGTTGCCGCCCTTTGAGGCTAATCCTCTTTAGAGTTAGGAGGTCGTCATCGTGAGAGTAGATTTCCGGAATCCTGTTCTGAAGATAGCAACCTATTATCAATGAGTCTCTCCCGCCGAGATCCGTCTTGGTCGCCAAGTCTAATGCAAATAGGGACACAGCCTTGGTTAGGTTGAGAAATGTCGTTCTCTGATTTTTCAGAAAGCTGCTAATTTTTAGTTTGGAATCGTTTGGTGAGATCCTCCTGCGGAAAACTAGAGTGTGATATGTCTCATGGACCACGGTTGCGTTGAGTGCCCATCCCTCTTGGGACAGAATGGCCCCTTTGGCTTGTTCGTGCTCTGGATAAGTTGGGTCGAGTGCATACGCAAGAATGTTCGTGTCTATGCCGATCAGGTCTTCCAAATCCCCTTCATGCTCTTGGGGCTAGTGGCTTCTATCTTACCTCTGCGTTGCGGGTTCCAATCCATTATCTCTTCAAGTTGATCTTTCTTCGATCGGGCTTTGGCGACCACGAAATCTTTGCCCTTTTTCTCAAACACTACAACGTCACCTGGAGAGGCGCCTAATTCTTCCGTAAGTTCTTTCGGTAGTACTATCCTACCACGGTCGTCTAAAATGGCGGTCGGCATGTTTATCCCACGGCAATAAATGGGACATCCCATTTAAGCGTGTGGGAAACCGAGTTGGTATGCTTCGATTTCCACTACCCACTCCTGTTTCAGTTCGTCATCGATTACTGCTTGCCGGTTGAGGTTTCTGGGGTGTTGGGATACCAGCTTTAAGGAAGAGTTAGGGGCGTATGGGGTTGGGCTCGTAGCTCAGTCTGGATAGCGCTATGCCAGGCCGGGTTTAGCGTCTAAAGCACAGGCCCTCTAAACACCTTCAATACGAGGTGGGAGACGCCTGGGGTCCGGGGTTCGAATCCCCGCGGGCCCGCCACCTTCAATGAGTGGCAGTGCCACTTTCCGTCTGCCGCTCACATTTCATCAATTGGACTACTCGGTGTTTCTGCATAATTTCGTTTGTGTGTCCGCCGTTCCCGTGCTAGGCGCCCTTGCCTTTACGTCTTCTGAGTAGGATTATAGCCGCTAGCGAGAAGAAGGCATCGCCAATGTCCGATTTGACCACTCGTAGAAATTGTAACTGGGTTTCGCAGCGTTGTCGTTTCAGCGGTCCGAATCGAAGCATAGGAAGTAATGCTGCTAGCAGATGAGACGACCGCAGATGAAGCTGAGCTCATTGTTGTGCTGATTGGTGTAGCGCATATGACGGCTGTGAAGGTGTAGCATAAACCGTTTTCGCCCCGTTCCAAATAGGGTGGACCATGCCAGCTGTGTCACTAGCGAGCCCAATGTGATCACCGATGAAGGAAGGGTCGCTCAGAGTGTTAGGGTTCGAAGAGATAATGGTAACCCTAACATTAGGCCCGAATGATGCGCCGTGATCCATTGACTTGGTATAGTGCAAGTTCCTAGCTTCAGCGGAGACATTGACAATCCGTATCATAATTCGACCGGACATCAAAGATGGTAGTGTGCGGTGGATTAGGTATTTATGTAAGGAATCCTTACTTATTAGAGGGCAAGGTCGGTGGCTGCAAGCCAAGTTGTGAAAATAACCTCAAAGGGGCAGTTTACGCTTCCAGTTGAAATACGTAGGGATCTGTCGCTGGGCAAAGACAGTCACGTCTATGTGACGAAACTGGGGCGCCTCATTGTGATAAAGAAAGTCGACGAGCTGTCCTTGGATGATATCTCAGCCATCCTCGAGCCGCTTGCGAAAAGGAGTGGCGTGACGCGTAGGATACTCATGAAGGATATCGAGAGGGCTAGGGAGAAAATGCTTGGAGAGAAGCACGGCAAGGTCAAGGTTCACCGTTCTCATTGACACAAACATCCTTGTCTCCGGCCTAGTATTCCCTGAGGGTAATGAGCATCGGATACTGAAGCTCGCAGAGGACAAGGCGATAACCCTCGTACTACCTGAGTTTGTCTTGAAAGAGGCAAGGGCGGTCTTAGGTCGTCGCTTCCCCGGTCATGAAGTGTTCCTGGACGCATTTCTCATCCGAGCGGAGCATACCGTCGTTCCCTGGAGCCGAATCAAGCAAGACATTCCTCTCCATCAGGGGGAGGTCAGAGACGCAAAAGACGCGGCAGTGCTGACTTCGACAATTCTGGCGAAACCCAATTTCGCAGTCACAGGAGATAAGACTCTAAGAGAGGATATGAAGCGCTCCCGGGACGCTGCTCGGATCACAACCATATGTTCTTCAAGTGAATTCCTAAAGAATGTCTCGAAGCGACGTTAGCGCACAAAGCAAAACCTTCCAAGCAATTCGGGAGGACCATGATTCGGGGTTCGAATCCCCGGGGCCCGCCACAATATTGCCGCTAGAAATGGGCTCAAATCATCTACATGACTCGCCGTTGATCAGGAACGTCTGGCATTCAAGCAAAGCTAAGATCATGAGTGTGATGCAGTCGCCAACGAGCTCGAATTGAGCGGAGCCTGCCGTAGCAGAAGCAGATTGATAACACATCATTCGTTTCACGTGCGTGTCCACGATCGGAGCAACGTGCCTGTTCCTAGGTGCGTACGTCTATGATGTTTCAATTACCAGGAGTCTTGAAAGGGAGAACCAATCTTCGATGACTTCTTTCGTTGCCTTGCCATAGTATTTCTCGTACAGCGCCAATTTGCCCGTCCACGCCTCATCCGTCCCATCCTCTAGGTAGCGTGCGCTGCCGTTGAAATTCTTGCCCCCTATCTCAAACGAGACTTGGCTGTTTTTCTTGATGTTCTTCATCCAATCCGTCTCTTCGCCTTCGTGACTCAGGTACACCTTGCCATTCCCAACGGCGAACCAGAGCTCTACGGTGTGCAACTTCCCACTCATTCGCCCTCTCGTCGTGAGGTGAATGAGTTTCTGAGATCCAACCTTTTCCGGATCATCCCCACTTGCCACTCGTCAATTCTCCCCGTTACATATCTCGTTTCATTATGCAGCGTTATGGAGACCAGAAGTTCTCTTCCGCGAGTTTCGAACGCTTTGCCTTTCCTTGTTTTTCCAGTCGTTCCAGTTCTGCTTGAACCTCTTTCGAGGCGAGGTCAAATACGCGCTCTATCTCGATGAGGGGTGTTGGGCCTTGCGCCTTGATGTAGGCGAGTATGTCGGTTGGCTTTTCTTTCTTGAGTTGACCTCCTGAGAGGTAGTCGATTGCGCCTTCGACAGTGGAAGGGTGGAATTGCTGCTCTAAGTAGACGGTTCGACCGTGCCAATCGGTTACTGCGATGTTGTAGAATCCGACGTGAACCGGTGGCCCTTTGTCTCCTTGCGCTTCATAGTCGGCCTTTAGGCTCGCTTGGTTGGCCCAGTCTTCCTTGAACTTCGTTTCATCGAGCTCGGCCTCTCTAGCTGCGTTAAGATGCACAGTTTCCTGCGTCACGTCTTGATCTTCAACGATGGAACGCCGCAGGAGCGCTCGGTAGAATCGGTGGCCTTTCTCGTGGCCTTGGCGGTTTGCCGCCATCAGTGCCAGGGTTGCCGGGAATAGGTTCTTGGGCATGCGGTCGAAGTGATAATTCAAATGCATGGGAACGCCCATGATTTCCTTAGCTTCCTTCGCCCAAGCAATCATGCCAGCATCGTCGAGCTCGTAATTCTTCTTGTACTCCTCGATGTCTTCGTACACGGCGCCATAGAATACGAAAGTTTCGATCTGGTCGCCGTATACAAGCTTCAGTCGGTTGAAGACTGACTCATATCCCCACGACCACCAGCACGTGGGGGCCGTAGCGTGTACTACGGCGATTCGATGGTCGTGGCTCATCGTAATTCCCCCAGAATATGTGGTGTCTTAAAGGGGAAGTTGTTGATGTGGCAGATCCAAGCCGTCATTGACTTGGCTATGTGATTGCTAACCAAAGAATTCCTTTGGTGTGACAGCGACCTCGTACGTGACTGGAACGAAGGGAAGTTTCATCTTGGCACTCTCGGCAAAGAACAATCTGCCCGCTTCGTTGAGGCGTTCGTATTTGTCGACATGGAAGATGTACAATAGTGTGTGCTGCTGCGGGAGATAGGGGCCGTCCATTTTCCCGCCAGTTTTCGCCACAATTTTCGAATTGATTTCATTCAACTTCTCCAAATCACGTTGAAGGTCATCGCCCTCATAGTCCATTCTAATCAGGATTATCATTCAAATCACTAACTCTGCCCAGTTTGACATTGAATGCCTTTTAACACTTGCTTCACACAGAACAAGCGTAACTAGTATTCGAGTGAGAGAACGGGGTAAGTGTACCCACACGAAGGCTGGCTTAGTTTACTCCTTTGGTTTTTGGTGGGCTCGCCGTTCCTTTAACGTTGAAGATGCGCGTCAGCCCGCATTCCGAGATTTTTTTGGTGTCCACTTTTTCATTGTGGACTAGTGGCGAGACTGTTAGGATTGCTCAAAGCTCTCAACAAAATCAAGCCCACGAGAGAAACAGCGTCAGCGATAGAAATTCTCGAAACGTTGAACGCGAAGGAAATCCAAGTCGATGAGAAAAGCATCAGACGGAAGATGAGATTGTACAATGCAATTGTTGTGGGGAGACAACGAGGATAAGAACCGCGGCTGCTGATTTGAGGTTGAATTTGCTTGAGGTGCCATAGTTAGATAGATGCTAGCGAATCCCGGGGGTGTGGATACGGTAGATAACGCATTTCCCGTGACCTTGGATGTGTACTTCCAGAGTTACATCAACAAGGCCTCCCCCCGGTTTTCTCCTCTTGAACATTATCTTGAAACGATAGTTATCGTTGGGAAGGTATCTTCTCTCAGAAAACGGAGCATCTCTAACTATCTGACATAAGCCATTTTCGTCCAGAAAACTACTTTTACGAAGTAATTTCGACCGTCTAAGCGGTTCTGACACCGACACGTGTCTACATGGAAAAGATTGACGTGATTGCATCTTAATTGAGCCTTTTGCTTATCAGCGAATATTCGAAATCTTTAATTCCACGGTCGTCGACTAACCTTTGTGAAAGGCGCAATGAGAGCAAGAACGCATACTCCTCCATACGAATTGGCTGTAGAAGCGAGAAGGAACGTAGCTCTTGCTCTAGAGAAAAAACTATTGTTGTTAGTGAAAAAGTCGCCAGGCCTATCTGCTTACGACCTAAGCCTGAAGATAGGTAAACCTCCCTCAACTGTTCATAGCGCGATCAAGAGGATGACAAGGAAAGGAGAACTTGTCACAAAAAGCATCTTGCGAAAAACGGGCAAGATAACCTTGCTTTATCCGGAAGGTTACTCGTTTCCAGATAACACTCTTGTCGAGATTCCGCGTGAGGTTGTTCATGTGCGGAACCCCTCTTGGCTCAATGCCTTCATTTACGCTCTCAACAGTGAGAGTATAGGAATTTCAGGAGAACCGGTTCCAGAGTGGGAATCAAATTGCTTGTGGAAAGAACAAGCAGAAGTTGATCGTGAACGAAAAGAACTCTTGGTTAAGCTACCAGAGAAAATCGCTAACTTCTATCAAGTAGAAAAGAAGGAAATAATGCAAGTATTTCTGAACAACAAAACTCTCCTAACTATTATCGGCACAGTGCAAGGGTAGCGATGGAACTCTTGCCCATTACTATGAGCTGTCGGAATTTCCACAAATCCTTCAACAGGCTATCAGAGAGGTGCAACAATACTTCTCCAAAGAAGGGATGCGTGTGGTGTCTTCAGAGGAAGCCTCTCGAAGAGTCCTGGAGACTCAATCCAGCGACCTGAAAGCCCTCATCATGGCATTAACGGGAACTCAGGAAGCCGAAACCGAATCCTTTTCGCATGAGATAGGTGCAGAACAAGCCAGTTTGTAATACGGGAACCACCTGAGTGTGACACTCATGGGGTATGGGGGTGTGTGTCCGTCACCCTACACGCACAGCATGCGCTCTCGTTGTGACGATGATGATCGTAGGAGTTTACTTGATGTCAGCAATGGTAGCGGTCGTAGCATTTGCAATCGGAATAGGCATAGCCATAGGCATTGGTGGCGGGTGGGAATCAGCGGCGGAGTGGTATCGGCTGTGCGTGCGCATCTAGGACGTTGAATGTTGAGTATTTAAGTGAACAGAACCCGATTGATGGATAGACACCCTAATAGGGAGTGTAAAGTAAATAGACACCCTAATAGGGAGTCTATCGGCGAGCAGCTATGATGTGGATACCGCCGTGGCTTGCAAGGGCCTATGCACGATTGTACGCAGCAAAGAAGACAGAACAGTTCCAGTTTTCCGAAGCGGGTGATATACTCGGAACAAGGGATGAGCGGCCGCTAGCGAAGATTCTAGCCAAGCTGAAAAGCTTCGGTCACTTGACTGTGAGGAGAGACCCTGCAGATCCCAGAAGGAAACTGTTCAGGCTCATAGATCCTGAAAGCATCGTGCTGGCGTTTGCAGTACAGTCGCGAGCAGAGAACAATGATGTTGCTGGGAAGTTGAGAGCAGCGTCGCATTCGCTTAACTACTATGTGAGCGGTGCGTATGCGGCCTATCAATATCACAGACATACTGCAGCACAACGCGTTGACATCTATGTAAGGCCGGAGAACCTTTCCATGTGGATCGCGTTCCTCTCGGGACCGAAGGTTGCCATCTCGATAGATGACGTGCTCGCCGAAAAACCTGCAGACGAAAACGTTTACATTCGTTCAGACTTCGACCAGAATCTCGCGGAGCACGTCCGAACAATCGACGGAATAATATATCTCTCACCCGCGATTCTGATAATCCTGGGAATCGCGAAAGAGGATATTCGCTTGGACGACGTGCTGGCAATGCTTGTTGTCCAAAGAACCCACCTGGACTGGAAAGGAGTGATTGAGCTTTCCGAAGCCTACAATGCAACAAGATTCTTGGGATGCATTCTTGATGTTTTGAACTTCGAGTCCCGAAAGCTGCTGTTCGAGAAGAGTGTCATTGCTAGATTGTTCAAACGTTCGAACCTTGACGCACCACTCGATTTTCCTCAGAGCCTTAGCAAGCTGCCTCAGGAAGGGATGTACGCCGAGATTTCTTCAAAATGGAACTTACGTTTGCATCTAACACACGCGCAGGTTTCGAAAGTTGTGACTGATTTGGTGAGATCATGAATGAGGAAGAGGTCGAGCGCAAGAGCCTTGGAGACCTGCGGGTCGTCGTCGAAGCTGCGCGCAAGGAAGGAATCAGACTCCTCATCATTGGCGGATACGCGGTGGGCGCCTACACTCGCGGTTACCGGTACACAAAGGACATCGATTTAGTGGCGGACAAGCCGACGTTAGGGAAGCTCAAAGGGCTGATGAGGGAGCTCGGTTATTCGCTTAGAGACACGGAGTTCGGCATTGCTGGAAAGAAGAAACTGAACGGGGGATTCATAGACCTTCACATTAGCGTCGGAAGAATCTACGATATGTCTACAGGAAAGGAGTACCCGGTCGATTCCTCACTCTTCAAGGATGCCAAGCGGCTTACAGTAAAGGGATACGTTTCCAAGAATACATCGTTGAGCGCTGCTGTCGTCGAACTGGAGGCGCTAATTGTGCTGAAGACAATGACTGTGGGAAGGGACAAAGATGCAGTTGACCTGCTTTCTCTGCTGCGGGACAGAAGGAACGATGTGGACTTGAACACACTTGCGCAAAGAGCTAGGGCTGCAACACTCGCGGAGCATCTGCTGGAACGCATAAGGGATTATGCCAAGCGTCTTAGAGGCGACGAGCTTGATCGCATTTGGTTCGAAATGACTGGCACAAGGTTGCCGTATACCGAAAAACGAGCGATCTTGAGATTCTTCGCAAGACTTGCAGAATTGTTCCGAAAGAAGTGAGCGAGGCATACAGACGCATTCGGAGGAAAAGATGGCCGAAGGAGACACGGTTCTCTCATTATGGTGGTGCCAATTCCCTTCCGCTTGTACAGGCTTCTTCTGCGATGCTCAAATTTGATAAGTTGAGAGCACTGAATACTAGATGACTAGGATACCTTGCACGGCCACTTTTATGACGTTATTTTCTTTCAATGGGCCGAGCAATGACCCTGTGGTGATATGCCTTTTTCGATTGCGCAGACACGAGTAGGCAAGCTGGTCTCCGCAGGCAAATGAAAGCTCGGTGACCTGACGACCCGAGTGACCGCCTATGTTTTTCCATGTCGAATGTTAGCGGTTGGCTGTATGCCATTTGGTATAGCGATGACCCTCCAAGGATGCCTGTTCAAGCACAAATAAATATCCGAAGTACAAAATAATGAGCATATGCCCAAAAAATTAGATTTCATTACTCCCACTTTGATGAGAGTGTTCGAGCTGTTTCTCTCAGATCCAATGCACGAGTACCATGAGAGAGAGGTGGTGAGGAAGACGAGGGTGAGCAAGGGGTCGGCTAATAGGTTGCTGAGAGTGCTTGCAGGCTTGGGTTTCTTGAACAGGGAGAGGAAAGGCCGGATGGTATTCTACAAGCTGAACGCCGGGCAGACGGTGGTGAGACAGTTCAAGGTACTAACAAACGTCTTCGCGTTGAAGGAGCTAACTGACTCTATCAAGGAACATTCCAAAAGGGTAGTTTTGTTCGGTAGCTCCGCTCAGGGAACGGATACTAGGGACAGCGACATAGACCTGTTTGTTCTTACGCTGGCGAAGAGTTTGGTGAGGGGGATTATCGGTGATTTCAACAGGAGTAGCGAGAGGCAGATTGTTCCGATAATAGTGAACGCGAGTGAGTTCGTGAAACTGAAGCGGGAGGACAGACCGCTCTATGAGAACGTGGAGAGAGGCATAGTGCTTTGGGAGAAAGAGTAACCCCAGAAATCGCTCGGTTGCTCAAAGAGCGCAAACTACTCAGGATCAGAGCTGATAGAGAGTTGATCCTCAAAGAGATAGAAGGAGCCTCATATGACCTGGCGAAGTCGAGGAAATCATTGGAAGATAACGATGCGAAATGGGCGATAGTGAAAGCATATTATGCGATGTTTCATGCTGCACGCGCCCTCCTGTTCAGCAGGAATTTGAGGGAGAAGAGCCACCGGGCTCTCCTCGTTGCGATGCGTGGATTGTTCGGAAGGTCCATGAAACCTGAACTACTCAACGCGTTTGAGGAAGGAATGGACCTAAGGGAGGAAGCCGACTACGCCATGATTTACTCAGAAGAGAGTGCAGTGGAGCTCATAGAAAACGCCCACGAGTTCCTCGCCGAAGCAAAGCGCCTACTGAAGATTGAAGAAGAATAGAATCTTCCTAGCCTGGCATTCTCAGCGAAGCGGGATCAAACGCATAGCAGAGAATGTTCGTGTCAAGCGCAACTACCACAGTTAGGCGCCCTCATTCCAGATTCGCTTCATTCTGCTTGGCCGCCAGTTCTCTGGGTTTCCAGTTCGCTTTGGATTGGAAGTGATGATCTCGCGGAATCGTTGCTCAGATTTTGAGAATTTCGCGCGGGCTATGAGAATCCCCTCTTCTCTCTGCCCCTACCAAAACATAATGGGACATCAACTTAAGCCATCTCCGGCAGCTGAGAGATCGGTGACCAGCCTACCCGAATGATCGCCTATGCTTTTTCCATGAGGAAAGTTAGTCGTTGAGTGTATGCCATTTGGTATACAGTGGCTGTTTGGTTTGTTCGGGGGGTGTTCGGGTCATTTCAGTCATATACGCGTTTTCTCAGATCAACGTCGTAGACCATGACTGCTTTTCTAGTTTCATCTATCTTGTAGATGACTCGGTATTTTCCGACTCTATCTTTCCAGAACCCCTCGAGTTCACCGACCAATTTGAGACCCAGATACGGATTCTCAGACAGCTCTTCAATGCGTCGTCTCACGCGGAGTTTGACATCGCCAGGGAGTCGACGAAACTGCTTGAGAAATACGTGAAGGAAGATGATGGCATAGCTCAAGTGGAAAGGACCTTTCGGATCGCCTTGGTCCCTTTTGCAGTGATGTATTTCCCACTACGGAACTCGCGCTCGCCAGTCTTTATCCTGCGCATAGTCTTCTGGTCGAGTGTCACTTCTAGCGTTTCAAGGACTTCTGCGAACCGAAGTGATGCCTCATAGATCTGTTCGACAACTACCTTGGGTAGTCTCACGGTGGCGGTGCCTGAAGCCATGTCTCGTCGGGAACAAGCTGACAGGCGCCCTATATGTAGTCTTCCGCGATTATAGCTCCTGCATAACTCATCATCTTTCTTAGGATGATGAGATTTCGGCCAACCGAGGGCCCAGACAACCACCTATGGCTTTTTTCGGGTCGCAGGTTTGGCAGTGTGTTGTATGCCATTTGGTATACAGTGGCTGTTTGGTTTGGGTGGGTTGGTTCGGGGTGTTCGTGTTGCGCTGCGTGTGAGCAGGCCATTGTTCGAGTATCTTGTGCATGTTGCATGGGAAGATGGCTTTTCAAGGGCTATGTTCTGGCAGCTGATCATACTGCTCGGTTGGGTTCAGGAATGCTTGGCGCTGGAGAAGCCTGAGGCCCAGCAGGAGTTTTTGAGGGATGCGGGGATACAGCGGAAGGTGGAGAGCGTTGGCTTGGGCAGTCCTTTCGCAGCAACGTTGAAGGCTATGGGGAAAGGTGCGAGCGCTCTCCCCATACACCGGGGCCCAGAACGCCACCGACTCGGAGGGTCCAAGATCATACTGGTCAGGTTGCCCGGGCGTCTGCTCGTCAAGATGGACCGACATGCTAGGTTGATCGGTGCCACACGCACCAACATACTAAACCTCCTGCTGGAAAGAGGCCTTGTGCTCTACCTACGAAGCCAACTAGCACAAGCAAAAACACACCACCAAGCCCTCAAAACCGCAAGCGCACCAGACAGCTCAGAATAGTGTGCTTGTAGTGTCCTCAGGGGAAGTCTCTCTAAGCGTCTTGGAGGTTCAATCCAACGACCTGAAAGTCCTCGTCTTGGCATCAACTGAGGCTCAGGAAGCCTAATCCAAATCCTTTTCGCGTGAGAAAGGCGCAAACATGCCAGTTTGTAATACGGGAACCACCCGA
>Ga0209002_10002652_pt1 | contig 14335 bp, 13 predicted proteins | sample Rifsed16ft2_FD_184010 | JGI IMG/M metagenome (GOLD analysis project Ga0209002, IMG submission 184010) | Soil microbial communities from Rifle, Colorado, USA - sediment 16ft 2 (version 2) | ecosystem: Environmental > Terrestrial > Deep subsurface > Rock core/Sediment | place: Rifle, Colorado...
CCGCAGCGCCATCACCGCGATGATGAGTTCGGCGGCGTTCCCGAAGGTGGCGTTGAGCAGCCCGCCGATGCCCTCGCCCATTTTCTCCGCCAGGTGCTCGGTCGCCTTCCCCATCAACCCGGCGAGCGGGATGATGGCGATGCAGGAAGTGACGAACACGGCCACCGGGCTGGCGCCCCAGTGGTCGAGCGCCGCCGCCACCGGCACAAACACCAGCAGCAAGTTCAGCGCGTTCTCGAAGGAGAGCAGCTTGACCTTCGTTCCGCTCATTGGCGGCGAATGATGCCCGCTTCGATGCGAAAAATCAACTCCGGAAAAAGTAGGAGATTCCTCGGCCTTCGGCCGGAATGACATGTCGGGCTGATTTTGTTAGCGGGAGGGGTAGCGGAGCCGGCGCTCGGGTTCGGTCGAGATTCTCAGCTTGCCGACGGCAGGCCTGCCGTCTTTGCCCGGCGGCGGCGCAATCTCGACCAGGTACTGGCGGTCGAGCAGCGCCCGGAATTCATCAAGGTACGGGACGAGGTCCAACGGGTGCTTCCCGGGAGAGAAAGTCTTGCCGCCGCTCTGCTCCGTCAGCCACTGCAAAGCCGCCACCAGGTTTCCCGCGGTGTCGATGGCGCCCACCTGGGCGCCGACGGGGATTCAACACCTCTGCCCAGACCGAAAGTCTGGACTCGTTACCTCGACGACGCCGACTTCCGCCACGTGGAGGGCCCAGACGGCGACTCCCTTTTCCTGCACACGGCGCAGCGCGCGGTTGACCTGCACATCTTGCTGGTAACTGGTGGAACTGTCGAAGAACGGCCCATCGCCGATGTAAAGAATCTGGGCGCGGCCGGGCCGCTCGGGGAAGTAGTCGAGCGCGTCCTCAACCGACTGCCAGAAGTCGAAGGTCACGTCCGCGGCCTGCCGGGGAATGCGCAAAGCCGCCGCCGCCGCCGCGCGGTCGGCCGTGAAAGGCTGGCGCACCTCAATGGCTCCGGCGCGCAGATACCCCACCAGCACTTCCGAGCCCTCCGGCAGGCTCTTCACGAAACGCTGCAACGCTTCCAGACTCTGCGCTACTTCGGGGCCGGAATTGTCGGCGATGAGGACGGCAAGCTGAACCGGCAGTTCCTGGGGCTGATGCACGCGCAGAACCTCAGCGCGCTTCTTGTCCACTGTGACCAGGAGATCGACAGCGGTGAGTGGTTCCTCTCCCCTCTCGACAGTGATTAGCAAACGCCGGGGCTCACCTTCGGCTCCGGACACGCACAGCGCCATCCACAGCGCCGCAGCCAGCAAACTCTTTCTCATCGCGCTCCTCCGGGATGAGCTTAACTCTCCGATGCGCCTTAGAACAAGGAGAGTTGTAGTGGGGCAGACATTCTTGCTAGCGCTGAGCCACGCCGAAGGGTCTGCCAGCCGTATCAGCGGCTACGGCTTGGGGCGCACCTTTTTCGAACGCCGCGCCTTGCGGGCCGTTGCGCCTCGCTCGGGCGGAGAAGAACCCCGGGGCGAGGCAGTGAGCGCCGCCAGGGACTCGCGGGGGAGGAAAGCGGGGACGAAGAGGCCGCCGATGTCCTTCTGCTTCAAGGCGCGGAGGCGGTCGCGGAGCTGGGCGGCGCGCTCGAACTCGAAGCGCCGCGCGGCCTCCCGCATCTGCTCTTCGAGTTTCTGGATGACCTCGCGCAACTGCGCCTCGCTCTGGAACTGCTCGAACTCGGTCTCCTCCAGCGGCACGGTGGCGAAGTCGGCTTCGACAATCTGCGCCAGGGCCATGTCAATGGGCTTGACGATGCTCTCCGGCGTGATGCCGTTCTCCTCGTTGAAGCGGAGCTGGACCTGCCGGCGCCGGTCGGTCTCGTCGAGCGCCTGTCGCATGGACTGGGTGACGGTGTCGGCGTAGAGCAGCGCCTTGCCGCGGATGTGCCGCGCGGCGCGGCCGATGGTCTGGATGAGCGCAGTCTTCGAGCGCAGGAAGCCTTCTTTGTCGGCGTCGAGCACGGCGACGAGCGAGACCTCGGGGAGGTCCAACCCTTCGCGCAGCAGGTTGATGCCGATGAGGACGTCGAAAACGCCGCGGCGGAGGTCGCGCAGGATGCGCACGCGCTCCAGCGTATCAATCTCCGAGTGGAGGTAGCGGCAGCGCACTCCCACTTCGGTGTAGTACTGCGCCAGGTCCTCCGACATTTTCTTGGTGAGCGTCGTGACCAGGACGCGCTCACGGCGGGCGGCGCGCCGGCGGATTTCTTCCAGCAGGTCGTCCACCTGGCCGCGCACGGGGCGGACTTCGACCTCGGGGTCAATCAAGCCGGTGGGGCGCACGATCTGCTCCACCACGACGCCGGCGGCGCGCGTCAACTCGTAGTCGCTCGGGGTGGCGGAGACATAGATGACCTGGTTCGCTCGCTTCTCGAATTCCTCGAACTTCAGCGGGCGGTTGTCGAGCGCCGAGGGCAGGCGGAAGCCGTAGTCGACGAGCGTCTGCTTGCGCGAGCGGTCGCCGTGGTACATCCCGCGCAATTGCGGCACCGTCTGGTGGGATTCGTCGATGAAGACCAAAAAGTCGCTGGGGAAATAGTCGAGGAGCGTCGGCGGGGGCTCGCCGGCGGCGCGGCCCGACAGATGCCGCGAGTAGTTCTCGATGCCGTGACAGTAGCCGATGGTGCGCATCATCTCGATGTCGAAGAGCGTGCGCTGCTCGACGCGCTGGGCCTCGAGCTTCTTCCCCTGCTTTTCGAGCTCCGGCTTCCACGCCTGGAGCTCTGCCAGGATGCTCCCCAGGGCGCGGTCGCGCTGGTCGCCGGGCATGACAAAATGAGTTTTCGGATAAACGGGGAGGCGGGCGTGGTCCTGGAGCACGGCGCCGGTGAGGGGGTCGATTTCGTTGATGCGGTCCACCTGGTCGCCCCAGAGCTCGACGCGGTAGGCGACGTCCACGTAGGGCGGAAAGACTTCCACCTGGTCGCCGCGCACGCGGAAAGTGCCGCGGCCGAGCTCTTCGCTGCGCTCGTACTGGATTTCGACGAGCTTCCGCACCAGCTCCTGCCGGGAGAAGCGCTGGCCGCGCTCGACCAGCAAGAGCATCCCGTAGTAGGCCTCGGGCGAGCCCAGGCCGTAGATGCAGGAGACGCTGGCGACGATGACCGCGTCGCGCCGCTCAAACAACGCCCGGGTGGCGGCCATGCGCAGCTTGTCGAGCTCGTCGTTGATGGTGGCTTCTTTCTCGATGTAGAGGTCGGTGGCGGGCAGGTAGGCTTCGGGCTGGTAGTAGTCGTAGTAGCTGACGAAGTACTCGACGGCGCTGTGGGGGAAGAAGCCGCGGAACTCGTGGAAGAGCTGGGCGGCCAGGGTCTTGTTGTGGGCCAGCACCAGCGTGGGGCGGCCGACCTGCTCGATGACCTTGGCCATGGTGTAGGTCTTGCCGGAGCCGGTGACGCCGAGCAGGACCTGATGCTTTTCTGTGTCGCGGAGGCCGCGCACCAGGGCCTCGATGGCCTGGGCCTGGTCGCCCCGGGGCTGGTAGCTGCTGACGAGTTTGAAGTCCATCGCTACGGGCGGCTCCGCTGGTCTCCGCCAAACTCTCGATTATACCCCGATCGCCCGTTCCCTTCTGTCATCCCGAGGCCTTGATTCCCCAAGGGCCGAGGGACCTGCTCTTACCAACGCAATGCAGATCCCTCGCTGCGCTCGGGATGACAGAGTGGAGGAGGGAATCCCTACGGCAGGCGCTCGACGCGAACCTGAACGCTGAAGCGCAGGCGGAAAACCAACTCGCGCAGCTCCGCCTTCTTCACCTTTTCCAGGTTCCAGAACGTCTCCCGGACGCCGCTGCGCTCGGCGTAGATGAGCCTCGGGTTATCCTGTGAGACCCACTCCAGGCTCAAGGCGGCGAAGTGCGTGCGGGCTTCGACGCCTTCGGCGGCGAGGTCCGCCGGGACCGAGCCCGGGGCCGGCTGCACCGCCAGCGTCCAGCGCGCCTGCTGCACGTGACAGGGCGCCTGGCGGAACTCGCTCCGCAGCCAGCGCACCTGGTAGGCGAAGGGAAGAGTGTCGCTCGAGTCTTGGCGGGCGAACCTCAACGGGTCTTCCCGTACGCCTGCGAACACCCCGGTCTGCGCCCAGCGCAGCCAGTGGGTAAGGTAGGCCGGCGCCGCTTCCCCCAAGGGAAAAACCGGCAGGTCCAAGAAATCGCCGTGGAATTCCTGGCCTTCCTGTCGACGGAGCCATTCGAGACCCAGCGCCATGGTTCGCTCGACCCGAGGATCGCCTTTGTCGGCGGGCTCGGTGCGCGGGCCTTCGACGTGGACTTCGGCGATGCGCCAGACGCCGCGGACCGGCGGGCCCGCTTCTTCGAGCTGCTGCTCCAGCAGGAAGCGCACGCGGCCTTCCACCGCAGTGGTGGCCGGCTCGGCCTGCGGGCGGGCGGTGGTGGTCTCCAGGCGGAACACCTGCTCGACGCGGTAGCGGACGGGCGGCGGCGCTTCGGGGGCAGCCCCCAGGCTCAAGCCCGCGAAAAGCGCAGCAGCCAGGAGGTGGCGGGCCGAGAGCATCGCTTTCCCCTAGCGGGGCGCCTCGGCAGGCGCCGGCTCGTCCACCTCCACCTGCGGCCGGTGCAGGGTCCCGCTCAGCCGGTAAGCGGAGGTGAGCAGGCGGGCGGTGCCGGCAGACACCGGGCGCCCCGCGACCTGCATCGGCTCGCCGCTCAAACGCAGGTCCAGGCTCCCGTCAAAGCGGACGCGGCCGGAAAGCTCCATCGCCGCCCCGTCCATGATGAGGCGCACGGCGTCGAGCTCCACCTGCTCGCCTGCCAGCCGGAAATCGCCGGCCAGGCTCTGCAACTCGGTGAACGCCGGCGCGCCCCCGGCCAGGTCTTCTCCCGCGGAGGCCGAGGCCAGGGCCGCCGCCAGGTTGAAGTGCGTGATGGCGCCGTCATGCAGCACCCCCACCACGCGCCCCTGCAAGTTCTGGACGAGCTCGTCGGGACCGAGGCCGGCGGTCTGGAGCGAAAGGTCGGCGCCCGCCGGGCCCCGGAACAAGGGGCCGAGCTTCGTGGTTTCGGCCAGCAGGCTGCCGAGCTCCACCTGCTTCACATTGCCCGCCAGCCGGTACTGGGGCGGCGAGACCCGGAAGTCGCCCTGCAAGCGTCCGTCGAAGCGGCCACCGTAGGCGCGGAAGCGCAGGCGGCTCAATTCCAGGCGTCCCTTCTCCCAGCGCCCCTGCGCCTGGAGTTGGCGCAGACGAAACGGCCCGGCGGTCAGCTCTTCGACCTTCAATTCCCCGCTGACGTCCATCTCGTCCCAGCGCGCCCCCGGCCCGGAGTCTTCGCCTCCCAGCCGAGCCAGTAGGCCTCGCTGGGCGGGGTTGAGCAAGTCGTCGAGAGCCGTCAAGCGCAGCTCCCCGGCCGACAGGGTGGCGCTCCACCGCCCGGGCTCTCCTTGCCGCTCCAGGGTTGCCGTCACCGGGTTTTCGCCCAGCCGCACCACCAGCGGCTCGACGCGCAACCGATTGCCTTTCCAGTCCAGCCCGGCTTCAAGGATGTCGAGCGGCCGATTGAACTCCGGCGGATGGAACTCGGCGCCGCGCAGCTCGGCGCGGCCCTCCCAGCGAGGAGACGGCGTTTCTCCCAGTCTTCCCTGCCAGGTGAGGTCGAACTGCGCTCGCCCGCGCCAGCGGGTAGGAGCCAGGAAATCGCCGCCAAAAACCGCCGCCGCCTTCTGCAAGGGTTCAAGCTCCAGCCCCGAGCTCTGCCAGCGCAAGCGGTAGGGCAAGCCTGGGGTGGTGGCTCGCCAGTCGCCTTCGACCCGCAGGACGCTATCGGGCGAAAAGCCCAGGGTTGCCGGGGCCAGCTCCAGCCGGCCGCGGCGCAGGAAGACACGCAGGTTCGAGATCTCAGCCGGCCGGGGGAGTCCGGGAGCGCGCAAGGCCAGAGTCTCCACCGCCTCCAGTTGACCCTCCCACTCGCGCAGGGGGCCGCGCGCGGTCAAGGCCAGCCGCAGGGCTCCGTCCAGGCGCGCCTCGGTCGAGACGCCCGCCCACAAGGCGGCCCACTGCCCCAGCAACTCATCGGCGGACAACAGGTCGGCCCGCCACTGGAGATCGTAGCCGGGCTTTTCGAAAAGATCCTCCACGCGACCTGCGAGTTGCAGCTCGGAGCGTCGCGCCCGCAGGCGGAGTCTTTCGATCCGCAAGACGTGCCCCTCTTCCTGGAAGCCGACTTCGAAGTCGGCTTGCCAGCGCGGGGTGCGGGCCGGGGCGACCAGGTCCTTGTGCCGCAGGCCGGTGATCATCAAGGTCCCCCGCGCCTTCCAATCGGCGGGCGTGCCCTCCACCGTAGCCGCAAGACCCGAGCGGGCGCGCATCCAGGATTCGTGCCCGGCTACCAGCGCGACCAGCTGAGACAGGGAGCCGCGCTCCAGCCCCACCTGGAAACGGAAAGGCACGGAGGCCAGGGTGGAGCCATGCCCCACTTCGCCCTGCACCCGGACGGTTCCCGTTTCAGACAGGCGCCGGTCGCTGCGCATCGGTGTGGCTTCCAGTTGCAGCCGCCAGCGCCCGCCCGGCAACGGTTCGGCGCGCAGGCGGGCGCCGGTCAGGGCGTAGATTTGCTTGTCCGCCCCGAGCTTGATGTTGATTCGCCCTTCGGTGGCGGAAACCACCGGCGGGCGGGCGGGGGCCGGGTTCCCCGTTTTCCCGCTCTCCTGCCCGGCGAGCAGGAACGTCCCCACGTTCCAGGCGCCCCCGGAGGTGCGCACTAGATTGATGCTCGGCTGAATGAAATAAATCTCGGAGAACTCCAGCCGCCCTGAGCGCAGCATGCCGAGCGACAAATGGCAGTGCACTTCGTCGGCGTAGAGGAACGGCTCGGCCCCGAATCCTTCCTGCTCGTAGACCACCACCCCGCGGCCCACGATGCCCGGCCAGGGCAGGAACTGCGCGCTGAGGGTGGCGAACTCCACCGGCCGGCCCAGCTGGCGCTCCACCGCCCGCCGCACCGGCGCGCGGAACACTTCCAGATTCATGAGCAAGGGAGCCGCCAGCAACAGGGCCAGCAGCAGGAGGGCGACCAGCCAGCCTCTTTTCCGGCGCATGGCGCGGCGGCGACCTTAGCGCACGAAATGCAGGAGGCGGTTCCAGCGGGTGCGCGAGAAGAAGTGGGTGAGGCTATCCCAGGCGGCAGGGGTGGGATTGTTGTGACCGCTCTGGCGGCGCCGGGTGGCGTCGAACGACCAGTAGATGAGCAAGGGCCGCCCGATGATGTTCTCCCGGTCCACAAACCCCCAGTAGCGGCTGTCGCGGCTGTTGTCGCGGTTGTCGCCCATGGCGAAGTACTTCTGGGGCGGGATGACGAGCTCATCGCCCTGGGTGAGCCGGGCCACCTGGTCCGCCCAGCCCGGCTCGGAAGCGTAGCTGAAGTAGTCGCCCTGCACGGGGAAATCATCCTGGAAGCGGCCGAGCAGCGGCGGGTTGCGGTGGATCTTATACGGCTCCTCCAGGCGCTCGCCGTTGATGTAGACCTCGCGGTTGACGATCTTCAACCGGTCCCCCGGCAGCCCGATCACCCGCTTGACGAAGTGCTGGTAGGGCGGGAAAGGGTACTTGAAGACGATGATGTCGCCCCGGCGCACCTCGCGATAGGGCAGCAGCTCCCCGCCCGCTTCCAGCGGATGGCCGAAGAGGAACTTGTTCACCAGCAGGTGATCGCCCACCAGCAGCGTGTCCTCCATCGAGCTGGAGGGGATCTTGAAGGCCTGGACGATGAAAGTGGTGAGGAAGAGCGCCAGCACCACCGTCACCAGCAGCGAGTCCACGTACTCGCGCAGGCTGGAGCTCTTGCGGACTTCGGTCTCGCCGCTCATTCCGCCGGCCATCCGGGTTCTTGCGGCAACCGCTCCCGCGCCTGGCGGGCGGCTTGCTGCTCCGCCGCTTTCTTGGAGGCGCCTTCGCCGCGGGCCAGCCACCGCTCGCCCACCCACAGCTCCACGGTAAAGGTCTTGTGATGCTCGGGCCCGCGGGCCTCCACCACGTCGTAGCGGGCCGCCGGCAGGCGCCGGGCTTGCAGGTATTCCTGGAGCGAGGACTTGTAGTCGGGGCGCGCCAGCGGCTCCACCCCGCTCTCCCGCAACCCTTCGAGCAGAAACAGCTCCACGAAGCGGCGGGCGGGCTCCAGGCCGCCGTCGCGGTACAGGGCGGCCATCACGGCTTCGACGGCATCCGACAGCAGGGCCTGCTTCTGCCGGCCGCCGGTCTTTTCTTCCCCGGGCCCCAACCGCAGATAGCGCCCCAGCTCCAGGCGCTCGGCCACCTGGCGCAGGTGGCGGGCGCTGACCAGGTTGGCCTTGATGCGGGAAAGTTTCCCTTCGCTCAAAGCCGGGAAGCGGGCACAGAGCGCGTCGCTCACGAGGAAGCCCAGGATGGCGTCGCCCAGGAACTCCATCTGCTCGTTGTCGGTGGCGGCGGGCGGCGAACCGCTCGTCGCATCGCGGTGGGAGCTATGGGTGAGGGCCTGGGCCAGCCAGGCCGAGTCGCGGAACCTGTAACCCAGGCGGGCTTCGAGCTCCTCCAGGGTTCCGACGGCGGCTTCCACCCGGGCCATCGCTCCTCCTAGGGCTTTTTCTCCCCGGGCGGCTGCTGGGCCTGGAGGAGACGCCGCACGGATGCCAGCGGGCTCTGGGCTTTGTCGGCCGCCGGTCCTCCGATCTCCACGCAGCGCTGCAGGCTGGCCTCGGCCTCGGCGTACTGCTTCTGCCGGAACTGGGCCACCCCCAGGCGGAGATAGTCGAAAGCGTTCGGCCGGTACTGGTTCAGCTCCGTCGCCAGCTTCAGCTCTTCGATGGCCCGGGCGTAATCGCTCTGGCGCAGATAGATGTAGCCCAAGGTGGCGTGCGGCTGGGCCTCCAGGGCCTTCTGCTGCATCGCGTACTCCTCCTCGGGCATCTCCGGCCGGCGCGTCCCCTTGGCAAGAATCTCCGGCAAGACCTCGGCCGCGCGGCGCGCGTACTCTTCGGCGCGGGCCAACTTCTCCTGGTAGTCGGCCTGACCAGGCACGGCCCCTTCCGCCAGGGAGTCGGCCACGAAAATCAGGGCAAACGGGTCTCGCGGATTGAGGTCCAGCGCCTGCTGGCCGTACTCCACGGCCTTGTCGTAGTTCCTCTGAATCCGGTAGGCCTCGCTCGCCCACACATAGACACCGCCCCGCAGGCTGCTCTGCGGCCACTTGGCCAGGAACTGCTCCACCAGGGTCAACCGCTCCTGGGTGTCGACCGTTTCCATGATCTTCTGAAGAGCGGTTTTCTCTTCTGCCGTGACCGACCCCGCCGCCGGGGCCCCGAACTGGGTGGACTGCTGCGCCCCGAACTGCGTGGACGGCTTTTGTCGCTCCTGCTGCTGCTGGCCAGCGTGCAGGCTCGGAGCCAGCCACAAGGCCAGACCGGCCGCGCCCAGGACCATCGCGATAAGCTTTCTCACGTTTCTTCTCCCTTTCGTTTGCTCGCCCCGCCGCCCGCGGGCGGCCGGGCGCAGATTAGAACTTGTCCGGCGCTTCCTGCCCAAAGGGCTGCTCCAGGCCCCGCCGGGCAGCCTGCTCCACTTTTTCGATGCGCGTAGGGAGAGCCAGGGCCGCCCGATAGTGTACCAGAGCGCGCTCCCGCTCACCCTCCAAATCATAGATGCGTCCCAGGTAGATGTTGGCCCAGCCCTGGATATGCGGCTCGCGGGCCTGCTCCAGGGCGCGCAGGAAATAGCGCTTGGCTTCCTGCCGGTCGCCCGCCTGACTCGCCAGGATTGCCAGGCCGTAGAGAGCGCGGGGCTCGTCGGGGTTCAAAGTGTGGAGGATGCGCTCGAAGCGCTCGCGAGCGGCGGCGTGGTTGCCCGCGCCCAGGTAGCTCTCGGCTTCCACCAGCAACCTCCGGAGGGTCTGCTCGGACGACGGGGCGTGGCCGGCGACGGTGGGGGCGGTGTCGAACTCCAGCCGCTCCAGCCGGGCGAGCTCCTGGTCGACGTCGAGGGACCGGACCAGCTCGGGGAAGTAGAAGCGCATGGAAGGCTCGGCCTGCTCGTAGAGGGCCAGGGCGTGGAAGAAGTGGCGGGTGAAGAGGAAACCGCTGCGCTCGAGAGCATCGAGCTCGGCCGCCGCTTCGGTCGCGTCCAGTCCCCGCAGGCGCAGCTCCACCGCCTGGATGAAGGACTCCGTGGCCAGCAGCAGCAGGTCGTGGCGAAACGCCGCCGGCAAGCGCGGAGCGCGCTCGGCCACGGGCTGCAACTGCACCCAGGCGCTCATCTCCGCCGCGTACTGGGTGGTGATGGGGTCAAGCAGATAGTGGAGATATTGGTGGCGAACCGCGTCGAGGAAATCGGGCCGCTGCGGGTGAATCACCAGGTAGTAGGCGTCGCCGTAGTTGCGGGCGCTGGTCAGTCCCGGCGGGGCCAGCCATTCCACGTAGACCGTGTAGGTGCGCGCCGGAGTTTGTTGCCCCAGCAGCCGCAAGTAGGCGCGGGTCTCGAGCAGCGTCCGGGCGACTGCCGGCTGCCGCTCGGCGATCACCTGCTCGTAGGCGGGGAGGACAGCGCGCCAAAGCGGCTCCACGTCGGCGCCGCGGTAGAACGTCCGCAGCGCTTCGGGGAAACCTGCCATCGGCCAGACGTCCGGCGGCAGCTGGTCGCGCGCCATCACGAACTCAAAATCCGGCGGCGGCCGCAGCAACAGCGCGGCGGAAATGTAAGCGCTCAAGTCATCCGCCGTCTCCACCCGCTGTTTCTCCAAAAAGACCGCGAGCGGCGCCACGCTGTCGGGAGCGACCCGGGCCAGGGCCGCTCCCACCGGGGCCGCCACCGTGGCAGGGCCCGCCACCGGCCCCGGAATCCTCCCCGCCGCGCGCAACGCGCAGAGCGCGGAGAAGATCCGCGGACTGGCTTCCAGTGTGACTTCCGACGGGGTCTGCGCCGCCACGGACGGCGCCAGAACCGCCAGCCCGAAGGCGGCGAGGAGGGCGGAGGTTCCGAAGGGCAGGCGCCGGGTTAAGGCAGTCAAGTTCTCTCTCAGTGCGGGCTCACGAAGCGAGTCCAATCATTCAGTTTAGCGAAGGGAAAGAACCGCGTCAAGGAAGCGGGTAGAGGCGGCTTTACCTGTGGTGAGCCCCGAAGCCTCGGGGCCGAACCACGCCGCCACGGAGGCGCCACTGCTGGCGGGGTAAACCCGCCGCTACAACTTGGAACTACGGCGCGCCCAGCTCGCAGTCGTCCGCCGTCGAGGTTTTCAGCTCGGTGCGGTCGATGAAGAAGTGCGCGTGCCACAGCACAACACTGTTCAACCCGTCTTGAGACGCCATACGGATGGTAGCCGTGTGCGTGCCCGAGCTCACCTTGGCGCACCAGGTGTAGTTAACCACGTTCCGCTGGGTGGTGTCCCCGAAGTCGTACAACAATGTGGCCCAGCCGGCGGGAACGCCCGTTACGGGGTTAGCTCCGGGGTTGCAGAAGCTGCCGTCGAGCACACAACTGACAAGGACGGCTGTGTTCGCACCGCCACCATGCTGCGCTGTTCCCATCACCGTGATGAACACCACCGCCTGTTGGCCCGCCTTCGGGGCGGCGATGGTGAACGACTTGCTGTAGACCTGAACGCCCCCCGCGCCCGGAGTGGCGGACGGCGCCGCACTGGTGGCGTCAATAAGACTGTCGAATCGCCGGAATTGGGCCGACAGGCGGACGAGCTTTCCGGCGTCGGCCGTCGGAACGAACACGCCCCAGGCCAGCAACTGCACGAGCAGCAACGCACAAACAGCTTTCCCTTTGCGGTTCATGGATTCCTCCTCGACAGAGATTGTTGTTACGGAGTCTAGCAGGTGGGCAAAGGGCGTTCAAGCACGTCGCCGGGGTGGCCGGAGCCACCATCCGACCGGGTAGGGCGGCAGCTTGTCTGCCGCCGGCGTGCGCGAGCGCAGCCTGGGCGCGCGGCGGGACACAAGGTCCTGCCCTACCCAGGATGGGCTGATCCGTTCTTTTGGAGTCGGCTTTCCGACAAAGGCACACGACAAGACCCAACCCCGAGGCCCCGGGGGAGACTCGTCGCCGCTACAATGTCAAGAGCCGAGGACTACGGCGCGCCCAGTTCGCAGTCGTCGGCCGTGGAGGCCTTCAGCTCGGTGCGGTCGATGTAGAAGTGGGCAGCCCACATAGAGACGACAGCAGCGCCGTCGCTGGCCATGCGGATGCTGGCCGTGTGCGTGCCCGAGCTCACCTTGGCGCACCAGGTGTATTGAAACGTGCGAAGCTGCTCCGCGGCGTCCTTCGGGGCTTCCGTGATCACCCAGCCGTACGACCCTACGGGAGCTCCTATTCCCGGATTGCAGAAAGCGGCGTCAATCTGGCAGCTAAACAAGGAAAGGTTGCCAGTTGTATCGATGGTGGCCGAAATGGTGACGAACACAACGGCCTGCTGCCCGGACTTCGGGGTGGGGATGCTGAACGACTTGGTGTAGACCTGAATGCCCCCCGCGCCCGGTGTGCTAGACGCCCCCGCAGTGGTAGAGTCGGAATCAACGGCAAACCGCCGGAACTGCGCCGACAGGCGTTTGAGTCCGCCGGCGTCGGCGGTCGGCACGAACACCCCCCAGGCCAGCAACTGAACGAGCAGCAACGCACAAATGACTTTTCCCTTGCGGTTCATCTTGGACCTCCCAGACTGGATTAGCCCCCGGTTTAGGCACACCCTAGCGCAGGGGGCGGCGACAAGTCAAGGAAGCCGAGGTGGAGAGATTGGCTCGGGCAGGAGCAAGCCGGAAGCTGAGAGTGAAACACATTGGTGGCGAGGCTCTCCCGTGCGCGGGGAGCCTCGTCGCCGCTACGATGCCCAGAGCCAGGAATTACGACGCGCCCAACTCGCAGTCGTCGGCCGTCGAGGCCTTGAACTCCGTCCGGTCGATGTAGAAGTGGGCATTCCACATGTCCACGATACTACTACCGTCGCTCGCCATGCGGATGCTGACCGTGTGCGTTCCCGGGCTCACCTTGGCGCACCAGGTGTACTCAAACGTGCGAAGCTGATCCGCGCTGTCGAGTGGGATTTCCGTGATCACCCAGCCGGCGCCGGAGGTGCCAAAGAAGGGGTCGCGTCCCGCATTGCAGAACGCGCCGTCAACCTCGCAGCTAAAATGCGAAAACCCGCCAGTTGTAAACAAGACGGCCGCAATGGTGACGAACACCACCGGCTGCTGGCCACTCGTCTTCGGAGTCGGGACGTTGAACGTCTTGGTGTAGATTTGAATCCCGCCCGTGGACGGAGTCGAAGACAGAGCCGCAGTTGTCTCGTCGGCATCCCCGGCAAATCGCCGGAACTGTGCCGACAGGCGTTTGAGTCCGCCGGCGTCGGCCGTCGGAACGAACACCCCCCAGGCCAGCAACTGAACGAGCACCAACGCGCAAAAGGCTTTTCCCTTGCGATTCATGGGTTTCCTCCGTGATGTAGAGATAGACGGAGTCTAGCGGAGCAGTTGCAGGCAGGTCAAGGAGGCGCCCGCAGGCGCACACAACAGGAGGCTAGATCGGGTAGGGCAAGGCCTTGGGCCTTGCCGCTCGGAAACCCACACCGCGGCAGGGGGCCCTTCGACAAGCTCAGGGCGAGCAAGCCCCTGCCCTACCCAGACAAGCCAATGACGAGGCCCCGCCCCGAAGCTTCGGGGGGAGCCTCGTCGCCGCTACGATGCCCAGAGCCAGGAATTACGACGCGCCCAACTCGCAGTCGTCCGCCGTCGAGGTTTTCAGCTCGGTGCGGTCGATGAAGAAGTGCGCATTCCACAGGGCGACCGCATCGACGCCAACGGCAGAAGCCATGCGGATTGTCGCCGTGTGCGCGCCCGGGCTCACCTTGGCGCACCAGGTGTAGTGGACGCCGTAAATGTCAGTGGTGCCACTGGAGAAGTTCAACTGCAATCCAACCCATCCGTTGGGCGCGCCAAGGGGGTCTGCTCCCGCATTGCAAAAGCTGCTGTCAATCTGACAACTGAAGTAGCTCCTCTGGCCCGCTGGCACCTGCCCTGTTCCCGCCATCGTGATAAACACCACCGCCTGTTGGCCCGCCTTCGGGGCCGGGATGCTGAACGACTTGCTGTAGACCTGAACGCCCCCCGCGCCCGGAGTTGCGGACGGAACTGCAGTGGTGGTGTCGACACCACCTGCAAATAGCCGGAACTGCGCGGAGACGCGGACGAGCTTTCCGGCATCAGCCGTCGGTACAAACACGCCCCAAGCCAGCAACTGCACGAGCAACAGCGCACAAACAGCTTTCCCTTTGCGGTTCATGGATTCCTCCTCGACAGAGATTGTTGTTACGGAGTCTAGCAGGTGGGCAAAGGGC
>Ga0209002_10002663_pt1 | contig 14313 bp, 20 predicted proteins | sample Rifsed16ft2_FD_184010 | JGI IMG/M metagenome (GOLD analysis project Ga0209002, IMG submission 184010) | Soil microbial communities from Rifle, Colorado, USA - sediment 16ft 2 (version 2) | ecosystem: Environmental > Terrestrial > Deep subsurface > Rock core/Sediment | place: Rifle, Colorado...
AAGGAGTAAAGAATGAAAGAAGTTAAACTTAAAATTAGCGAAAGAGCAGTGTCCATACTTGCGCTAATACCACCAGAGGAAAAGCAAGCTCTTAGAAAAGATAGACGACTTGTTAGGATTAGGAAAAATCTGATGCGAGAACTTACTGCTCTTAACAAAGAGATTGCACGGCATAGACCACAATTGGTTATGGAAATTGATAATGGTTGGGTAGAAATTTAAAGGAGTAAAGAATGGATAATTGGGAAAAAGAATTTAGAGTAGATGATGGAATATTAGAAGTTTGGGAAAGAGTGCCACCAGATGGTGATTGGGAAGGTAGAACTGCCTCTATGAAGGAGTTTGAGGAATTTATTAGCAAAGTAGAAGCAAAAGCCCACCAAGCTGGTAGGAGAGAGGTTTTGAAGGAAGTTAAAGATATAATTTTACCTTTAGGTATAAAAAGCAAAATACCTAGTGATGTTTTTAGACACCTTTCAGAAAAATTACAACCCCTAGAACAGAAGGAGAAGGGATGAGTAAAAAAGAGTTAAAGAATCAAATTGAGAAGTTATATGAAAAATGGTCGTCCGAGAGTGGGCTCACTGAATACGAAAAAATAGCACTGAAACACCTAGAGGAAAATTACAAAAAACTAAATAACTAATATGAAAGACCAGCTTAGAATTTCTTACGTAGGTAATAGAAAAAATCTAGCTTCTGATGGTAAATCTTTCAACACAGAAAACCATATCGCTTTATCGTTAGAGAAACTAGGCCACCAAGTAAACTTTATCCAAGAAGATGAGATTGTGAAATCACGGCAGTTTTATGTTTATAGTCTGGTAGATAGAGTAGTAGGATCAGATTTATTTCTTTGGACTAGAACTTGGCCCGGGATAATTACTGAAGGACATTTAAAAGCTATTCACGATATGGGAATACCAACAGTTAGCTTTCATTTAGATAAATACGCAGGTATCCAAAGAGACGGCGGTATGGGTATTGGTAGCGCCTTCTGGAAAACAGATTTTGTTTTCAGTCCAGAAGGTAGCGCGCAGAGTAAAAAGATATTCAAAGAATTAGGTATTAATCAATTCTATCTACCGGCAGGAGTATTTGAGGATGAATGCTATATGGCAGATCCAGTAGAAGAGTTTAAACACGATGTGGTATTTGTTGGTGGAGGGGTTACTTATAGCCACCCAGAGTGGAAGTACCGCCACAAGCTCGTACAGTGGCTTGCAGATACCTATGGGAATAGGTTTGGTAAATACGGTTATCCTGAAAGAACAGTCAGAGGCCACGAGCTTAATCAGCTTTATTCAAGTGCTAAGATTGTAATAGGCGATAGTCTCTGTAAAGATTTTATTGATACCCATTACTTTTCTGATAGAGTATTTGAAGTAACAGGCCGGGGAGGTTTTATTATTGCCCCATATATCGCCGGTATTACTGACTTATTTATTGATCGAAAAGAGATTGTGCTTTATAGTTTCGATAACTTTGTTCAATTAAAAAATTTAATTGATTACTACCTGGAAAATTCAGACGAAAGAGAGCAGATACGCTTGGCCGGACACGAACGAACTAAGAGGGAAAATACTTATACTAATAGAATGCAGACAATGTTGGAGATAATAAATGAAGATTAGTCTAGGTTGTGGCGAGGAAATCGAAGACCCAAAAGAATGGGTAAATGTTGATCTGATACCAGTAACTAGCGATGTTGTAGTTCACGATCTTAATAACTACCCTTGGCCTTTTGAGGATGAATCGGCAGAATATATTAAAGCTAAAGATTTAATTGAGCATATATTACCCGGTACGATTGTTACTTTTATGGAGGAATGTTATCGAATACTAAAAGAGGGTGGTAAACTTTGGGTACAAACGCCTAGCTGGGATGCCGATTTCCTCTGGATAGACCCGACCCATGTCCGGGGGTTTGATATTAGAAGTATGGATTTCTTTGATCCAGAGACAGACTTTGGTAGATCAGGAGGATTTATTACCAAAGCAAAGTTTAAAGTAACTGCTAAGGAATTAGAGAATAAGAATTTACAATTTGAAATGAGGAAAATATGAAGTATGTAATATGTTTACCATTCGCATACAGACCTTATTTAGAAGAATGCAAAGCAACTATGCACTCGGACTTTGCACAGAATGTCTATTTTATTGATGATACAAACCCAGATAACAGAATAGGCATTATGCGTGCGCATAATATGGGTATTGATAGGATGCGAGAACTTGGTGCTGACTGGTTAATCATTCTTTCAGCAGCGATACGCTTTGGAGAAGCTGGCGGTTTGGATTTCATTGATGTTTTGAAGCGGCACTCAGACCATTATGTTATTCATGCCGCCAGCGCTAATGTTAAGGGTGGATTACAGCATGACCCTAAAGGCAAAGACGAGGTGAATGAGATAAAAGGTTGGCATTTAACCGCTTTCAAACGGGAAGTATTTGATAAGATAGGACGTTGGGATGAGAATTTTACACCTTATGGATTTGATGATATTGATCTTTCTATTAGAATACAAAAGAAATACAAAGGAAAATCTGGTTGGAATACTTATCCTTGTGATGTTCACGATACAGTTATGGCGCACAGCATTAATTTGGGTGGTGTTATAAGCCCCCCAGAACCTAAAATAGAATACTTCAAGAGGAAATGGGGACGTTATCACGGGGAGTGGCAAAAAGAAGCTTGGGATCATCCCTTTAATAATCCTAAAAATAGTTTAGCCTATTGGCCGGACGCACCAAATGGTGGAAAGTGGGATGACTAATTTGCAAAAAGTACCTTTAAAAGAAGTTATTTGGGTTGAATCACAAGTATTAAAAGAACACGACAACCCACCGCCAGAGAGCCAGTGGCGTTATAAGTTAGTTCTGCCTAGTTTTCTAGCTGAATGGGATGTATTTGCAGATTGGGAAAAAGAACATTTCCTAAGTATGGAGAAAAATTTAAAGCAAGGGGGTATTCTTTTTGACATTGGAACAGAGGCTGGATGGTGCAATATTATTTATGCTAGGTTTTGTGGGCCAGAAAATATTGTTTTGATTGAACCTAATCGTGATTTTTGGCCTAATATTAAAGCTATTTGGGAAAAGAATTACCCGGGTAAGCTACCAAAGGGGTGTTATCAGGGGTTATTTAGTAATAGAACTACTGATAAAAGAACTGTAATTACAACCCAATGGCCCGATAACATTAGTAATAATTTAATGTTGGGCTTAGCTTATAAATATATTCACGAACATGGGCATTTAATCCCACAGATAAAACTTGATGATTATGTTAAAAGCACTGGGATTATTCCAAACGCCTTAACTATAGATGTTGAAGGCGCGGAATTGTTAGTTTTGCAGGGAGCCGAGAATACATTAAAGAATAATAATTTGAAAGTATGGGTATCAATCCATCCAGAATTAGGAGAGAAAGATTATAAAGTAGGATCGCAGCAGATACACGATTTTATGAAAGAGACTGGATATAAAAGTAAGTTTTTGGCCGCACCCAATGAAGAACACTGGTTTTATGAAAAACTTTGATGAGGTAGGGTTACGCTACGGCACTGATAAAGCCTCAAGTCATCACGGCTATATGCAAGCCTATCAAGAAATATTAGGTAAAAGAGATATTAAACGATTGTTTGAGATTGGGGTGGCACATGGAAAGTCATTATTTGCTTGGTCTGAGTTATTTCCCGAGGCACTTATAGTAGGAGCAGATATTTTACCGGAGTGTAGATTACATCAAAGAATAAATATCGATGTACTTATTGCAGATGCTACCGATCCAGCTAAGATGGCAGCAGTTTCGCAATTGTATGGGCCGTTTGATGTCATTATTGACGATGGTGAACACGACCCACGACAAATAAATATGGCCTTTGAAGAACTTTATCCTCGTTTGCCCTCCGGTGCAGTTTATATTATTGAGGATATGGAAGGTGAGTGGGCTAATGAATTTGCTAAAAAATGGGCCGGGAGAATAATTAAGTGTATTAATAATAGTTTAATTGTTGTGGAGCGCCAATGAAAAGAATTTTAATAACTGGTGTAACGGGGTTTGTCGGTAATAATGTTCTTTTCTATTTACTAGAAAAAACCGATTGGGAATTTACCGTCCTTTGTTCCTGGAAGCATAAAGGTAGTCCCGCCCTTCTTAAGCCAAATCCCAGAGTTGAGGTAATAACCCACGATATTACCCAACCGATACCGGAAATAGGGAATTTCGATTACATCTTAAACTTTGCTTCTGAATCCCATGTTGATCGTTCAATAGCCGACCCCGTTAATTTTATTGAGAATAACGTCTCAAGCGTATTACAAATGCTAGAATATGCACGACAGCATCAACCAGAAAAGTTTATCCATTTTTCTACTGATGAAGTCTACGGCCCTTACGAACACAAAGAATGGGACGTTTTAATGCCTACCAATCCCTATTCGGCCTCCAAAGCAGCCCAAGAAATGATCTGCATAGCCTATTGGAATACTTATAAACTACCGATTGTAATTACTAACAGTAATAACATTATTGGCCCCAACCAAAATAAAGAAAAGTATGTGCCAAAAATTATTGAGATGATTAAAACTAATCAAGAGATAACAATCCACCACCGAAATAATGAATTTCCACGAAGATTCTATAATCCGGTAGATAATATAGCCGATGCTTTATTATTTATATTAAATCAACCATACCCAACCAATCTTACAAAACCTGTCCGTTACGCTATATCTGGTGGGGAAGAACTCAATACTCTAGAAATTGCCCAACTAATAGCAAAACTAATCGGGAAACCCTTGAAATATAAACTTGTTGATGTAGATACAGTTAGACCAGGTAACGACCAATTCTATCCAGCAACCGAAGGGTTATTAACCGAGATTGGCTGGAAGCCAGTAGTTACTTTAGAGGAAGGGTTAAAGAAAATAATAGACTTATGATTCCAGTGGTTTGGTATGGAGACAAAAATGGTAAGTATAGGGGATGGTGGGATCAAGGGTATATTGAAGATGTATTTGCAAATCGTGTTTGGGATATTAATTATGACTTTAGTCATATTAAAGGAATTGAAAATCTAGTTGATGGTATGGGGGCTGTAGTAATAATACCAGCCAGGTTAAGAGCAGGGGAAGAAGAAAAAATAAATAAGGAATTAAATAAATTAAAGTGGTGTTTATTAATTTTAACAGGGGATGAGGAATCAGATTTTAAAGTAGAGAAGATCAAACACCCTAACATAAAGGTATGGGTAATGTCTCCCCGTCCTGGAAGGCACGAGAAGTACGATAAGCTAGGAAGTGGTTATCCTCCTCAAATGCACGTCCTGATGCCTCACAGCGCCCCACAGAAGGATTTAGATTACTTCTTCGCCGGACAGATCACCCACCCTACCAGAGAGCAAATGAAGAAATGGTTAATAGAAATATCAATGTGGCATGGATTAAAAGGGGAATCCGTTTTTACAGATGGTTTTACTAAAGGTTTGATCCATAAAGATTATTTTGAAAAGATGTCCCAGGCTAAAGTAGTACCGGCACCATCAGGGCCAGAGACACCCGATACTTTTAGATTATTTGAAGCCTTAGAAGCCGGTGCTATACCGATAGCCGACAACAAAGAATATTGGGATTGGTTTTTTGGTGTTCCAGAGTTATTTCCTACATTAGATAATTGGGAATACCTACAAGGATTTATTGGCGACCAAGTTGTTTTATATCCAGAAAAACATAATAAGGTATTTGCTTGGTGGCAGGATTATAAAAGAGTAATAGCCTTAAAAATAAGGGATCAGATAAAAGAACTTAGCGGAATTGAACCAGATCAAAAACAAATAACGATCTTGATGCCGTCAAGTGCTTATTCTATACATCCATCAACCGAACATATTGAGCAGACCATAAGAGATACCAGAGTCCACCTTCCTGATAGTGAAGTAATTATTATGGTTGATGGCCTAAATCCAGATAAAGAAAAGATAATGCCTGATTTAAAAGGTAAGTATGAGGAGTATAAAAGAAGGCTGCTATGGCTGGCTAACTATCAATGGCATAATGTTAGGGTAGTTCTATTCGATAAGTTCCACCATCAATCTGGCATGGTCTGGAAAGTATTACCCGAAGTTAAAACTCCGCTTATTTTATTTGTAGAACATGATGCCCCACTTGACCCGGTATTTCCAATACCCTTCGATAAGTTAGGGGAGATAATTTTATCCGGTAAAGCCAACGCGATAAGATTATTCCATGAGGGAGTAATCCACCCAGAACATAAGCATTTAATGATCGGCACGCCAGAAGATGTTGATGGAGTTCCTTTATTAAAAACCGCCCAGTGGTCTAACCGACCTCACTTAACGTCTACTGCTTTTTATAGGCATCTTATAGAAACGTATTTTACCGAAGAACAAACAAGATTTATAGAACATGGGGTATATGGGAAGCTAGTGGAAGCATTTAATATTGATGGAATAATGGGTTGGAACCTTTGGAAGGTGTGGATTTACTATCCTGATCCTAAAAATATAAAAAGAAGTTATGATTTAAATACTAGAGGTAACGATCCAAATTTTGAGTATTAGGTATGAAAAATATCAAACTTGGCTTAGCCGCGTTTTCTACTACGAATGGTCTTGGTAACCAAACCAGAGCTTATTACGATCATTTGAAACCTTATCGAACACTTGTGTCTGATATTTCTCCTTGGAATAAGTTAGAACTTCATCCCGAATGGTATAAACAAACAGATTCAGAACAATTTGAGGTTATATTTGATTATGGTTTTCCTAAAAATGAAACGGTAGATAGGTTCCTACAAGGGTTAGATATAGTATTAGTAGCGGAAAACCCCCTCAATTATTGGATGTTTGAACGCGCTAAAGAATTAGGAGTTAAGACAGTATTAGTACCTAATTTTGAGTTTCTAGAGTTTCTACGGATACCTAACTTACCACGACCAGATTTATTTCTAGTACCGTCCGTTTGGCGAATACAAGAAATTGAGCAGTTTGGCCCTACCACCTATTTACATTTTCCAGTGGATCGAAAACTATTACCTTATCGTGAAATTAAAACCCTTGACTTTTTCCAACACAACATAGGATTGACAACTTATAAAGACCGTAACGGTACGATCTCAATTTTAGAGGCGTTGAAAGTAACAAATGATCCCAAAGTTAAACTTATGATTGTTGGTAGAGATCCAGAAAGTTTAAAAAAATCTGTGCCGATTGAGTCTCGTACAACAGACAAAAGAATTATCTGGGGTCTTTCAAATGAGGTAGCCGATTATTGGGAATTATATAAAGCCGGGAGCGTACTAGTCTTGCCTAGACGTTATGGCGGAAACTGCTTGCCAATGAATGAAGCCTTGTCGGTAGGGATGCCAGTAATAATGACCGATTTAGAACCGCAGAATACCTTGTTACCTAAAGAATGGTTAGTACCAGCTAAATTAAAAACTACCTTTAAAGCAAGAACAGATATTGAAGTTTACGAAGCCGACCCGGATGCTTTAGCTAAAAAGATGGAATGGTTTGCCAATATGACACCAGAAGAACTATTGATTGAAAGTAAGAAGGCGGATGCTATAGCAGAATCAATTAGTTGGGATACATTATTACCAGAATATACGGCTATTTTGGAGGGACTTTGCAACAAGGTATCATAACTATTTTTTGTGCTTTTACAAGAGGTTGGGCCGTAGATCGTTGGATTGAGAACCTATTAACATTAAATTATCCAAAGGGGTTAATCAATTTGGTTTTTATAGTAGATATTGACGATCCGTATATAGCTTCAAGATTAGGACAAATAGAAGAACAATATCGAGGTTTTACCATAAAGATAAATCGAGAATGGCAACCTAACGAAGTAAGGCCGATTGAAAGACGCAAACGAATAGCCGAGATAAAAAGACAAAGTAAAGAGTCGGTAGCAAGTTTTGAAGCCGACTTTGTTTTAGGGTTAGAGGATGATACAGTCTTTGAAAATTTAGATATAGATAAATGGTTACAGTTTTATACCGGTACGATAGGTATTATCGAAGGAGTCCAAGTAGGACGTTGGCATAAAAATTATATTGGTGCATGGAAAGTAGATAATATAAACGACCCAACCGAAGCGGTAACTATGCTGCCCAAAGAAGGTTACGAGGAAATTGATGCTGGTGGGTTCTATGGATATTTAATAAGCAAAGATAACTATTTGTCTCTACCTTATGAATATAATAACGAACCCTGGGGGCCAGATGTTAATGCAAGCCTTTGGTTGAAACGGCAAGGATTGACCAACTATATTGATTGGGAAACAAAGTTTGGCCATAACGATCACAACCAGATACTTTGGCCTGAAGGTGTAGTTCAGTATAAATTTAAGAAATTAAACGGGGTATGGATGCCTGTTGTACCATGAAATTAATAACTATCGTTAAAAGTAAAAACAGACCCAAGACTTTTGCTAAAACCAGCCTTAAATATATCTCAAGAGCAGGATACGATTACCGGATTTATGTCAAGAGAGGCCAGTATCAAAGGTATTTAGAGGCGATAGCGGACGCAGAGTATAAATATTACTTATACGTTCCAGAGGAGAATATAAAAAAAGGTGGGATAAAAATACCAAAGAAATACGATCTAGCTTTATATGTACCAGATAACCTAAAAGGTTTTAATGATAATAAGTTGCTAGAGTTTTGTCGGGAAGTAAATAGAATGCGAAGCGAGTTCGGGAAAGATAAAAGTATGAAGCGATTAAACTATGAAGATATGGCTATGGTAAAATTAAATGATTAAAGAGTTCCTAGCGGAAATTAGACAAGTACAAAGTAGAAAACTGGTATCAAACGATATTGAAATAAAAGTAGTGTTATCCACAGACGATACTAGCGTTTTGGATTTAGGTAAAATAGAAAGTGATAAAGTTGTTAAAGTGGTGATAGAAGATGAAGGATAATTTAGACGAAAAAGAAAAATACCTAGAATACTACAAAGATTCTCCTATACAGAAATATGCTTGTATGTATATTGGAAAAAGTGAAGATACTATTATCCGTTGGAAAAAAGCCGATGCGGACTTTGCGAATAGAGTTGAGGCTGCTAGAGCAGAGTGGGTGAGGGGTAAGATTAAAAAAGCTAGAGTAGAGTTCGCCTTAGAACGAATGGAGCATGAAGTGTTTGGAGAAAAGAAATCAGTAGATATAACTAGTGGTGGTCAACCCATTCCCATATTAGGACAAATAAATGCTGTACCAGAAGACCCAGGCCCTACAGAAAATCCAGAGTCTAACCAAACGGATTAGAATAATACAAGGTGGTACTGCCGCCGGTAAGACAATCGGTATTCTCCTTTACCTCATAGATAAAGCCCAAAGAGAAAAGCTATCCATCTCCGTTGTATCTGAGAGCCTACCTCACCTCAAGCGCGGTGCTTTAAGAGACTTCCTCAACATAATGCAGGATCATAATTATTACCGTGAGGATTTATATAATCGTACTGATAAAATCTATACCTTTGAAACCGGTGCGACAATGGAGTTCTTCGCTATTGACGAGGTGGGCAAGGTAAGAGGCCCAAGACGTGATGTACTGTTTATTAACGAGGTAAACAACATCCCCTACGAAATATATGATCAGCTAGAGGTTAGAAGTAATAGAGAGATTATCTTAGACTACAACCCTGTCTCTGAGTTCTGGGTACATACCGACGTGATACCTAAACAAGATCACGATTTCCTTAAACTTACTTATTTGGATAATGAAGCGGTTGACCCAAGAATAAAAATATCTATTGAATCGAGGAAGGATCGAGAGAATTGGTGGCGAATATACGGTCTTGGGGAGATAGGGATTTTAGAAGGTAGTATTTATACAGATTGGGAATTTATTGACCATATACCGGAAGAAGCGAGATTAGAAGGGTATGGTTTGGACTTTGGTTATACCAATGATCCTACGGCGGTAATAGCAATCTATTATCTTGATGGTGGGTATATCTTAGATGAGAAGTTATACCGTACCGGACTAACTAATAATCAAATAGCCGCCTTAATTAAACAATGGTCTGAAGCAGTAGTTATTTGTGATAGCGCCGAGCCTAAAAGTATTGAAGAGATAAAACTATATGATCTTAATGCTGTACCTTCAGTAAAGGGTTCAGGAAGTGTAAATTACGGAATTCAGTTAGTCCAAGATCAAAAGATTAAAGTGACTAAGTCCTCTATCAATTTAATAAAAGAATACCGCAATTATAAATGGAAACTTAATAAAGATGGCAAACCAGAGAATACTCCCGAAGATGTTTGGAACCACGCCCTTGATGCAGTTAGATACGGAATAAGTTATCTAAAGGAGGGGGATGGCGGTGATTTTGTTGTTATAGGAGATACTCTTTCGGAACCAGACGATTTAGACTATAATGAGGATACTAGCGAGTTAGAAAGTGATTTTGTTGATAATGAGGATTAGATGTCTTTAAGAACTAGGATAGCCGAAAGTTTAAATAATATAGCCAAATCTCTTGTTGGCGGAGTAGATAATAGTGATAGTGCTTTTGCTTTTAATCAACTGTTCGGTAACTATGCAGACACTAGGAAGTTAGGCAAGTATAAAGGAATCGTGTTCGCGGCGGTTAATTTAATATCTGATGAGGTAGGAGATTATCAACCCTATTTAAATAAACGGCAAGTTGACGGCCACCTAGAGCCTCTCAGCACCCATCCTTTCTTAGAATTAATCGCTAACCCACAGGTTGGAGTTTCCCAGTTCGATTTATTCAAAGCTACCCAAACCTACATTGATATTCTCGGCGAATCCTTTTGGTATATACCTATCGGTAGTTTAACTGGCAAACCCAATATTTCTAAAGGCTCCGAGATATATCTACTTCCCCCGGATAAGATGGGTCTAAAGATTGATGACACCGGCGAGGTTATTGGTTATTGCCTAAGAAAAGCTAATGGAACCGAAACTTTATTTAAAGCAGAGGAGATAGGTCATATTAAAACCTTTAATCCAAACAACCCCTATCGAGGCTATGGAATCGTTGAAGCGGCTATAGATTATATCGAGACTGAGGAAAGCACGAGGCTATTTACAAAGAACTTCTTTAAGAATAACGCCTCTCCTGCCGGTATTATTTCAGTTAAAGGGGACATATCAAAAGAGAATTTTAAGATATTCTCAAGAAAATGGCGTGAGCAATACGAAGGTACAAAGAACGCCGGCAAGACGGCTCTTATCAGACAAAGTGAGATTAGCTTTACTAAAACATCTCTAGGGCTTGATGAGATAGATATGCAAGCTCTAAAAGATTTAACTGTAGGTGAAGTATTGAGAATGTTTAGAGTACCCAAGGCTTTACTAGGTGAGGAAACAGGTCAGGGATTTGGCAGAGCTAGTGTGGAAACCCTTGAGTATATCTTTGCTAAACGGACTATCGAGCCAAAGATGGACTTGATAGATAACTTCTTACAAACACTAGTTAAAAGATACTATCCCACCGAACAGCTAACAGTTACCCACGAAAATATAATACCGGCTGATAAAACATTTGAGCTAGAAGAAAGAAAAGCCGGTGTAGATACTTGGCTTACCAGAAATGAGATACGTCAAGAATATGGATTAGAAGATGCCGAGGGGGGTGAGAAGTTAAGGGTATTATTTAATTCAATGCCCTTAGACGAAGAAACTACCTCGGAGCCAATTAGCCCACAAATAGAAGAAGCCAAAGGGCATATCACTATTACTAAAACTGTAAAAAAAAAGAATCTAGACGTAGAAGTAAAAGAAAACTTTAGACTTTCCCTTTTAAGAAAACAACGACTATACGAAAGACGCTTTAAGAAAGCCTTAGCTCCCGTATTAGAAGATCAAAAGGCCGAGGTATTAAGGAACTGGCGGAAAATAAACGCTAAAGGAACTAAGGGTGTGGTTAAAGCGGTAGAGGATGGCTTGATTGACCTTAGAGAAGCAGAAAAAGCCTTTGAAGCTTCTTTACTGCCTATAGAATTAAACTTGGCAGACGAGCAAGGACAACTAGCGTTAGAGTTTGCCGGGGCAGATGAGTTGGAGTTTGAACTAACCCCACAAGTACAAAAGTATATTAAAGATGCTCTCCATAAAATGCAGTATCGCTTTAATGATGAGACTATTAAATCACTAGGTTCAATAATTGTTGATGGTCTGCAAGAAGGAAAAAGTGTAAAAGCAATAGCAAAGGAATTATCAGGATTTTACGATAGCGATGTTAGAGGCTGGCGCGCCGAGAGACTTTCAAGAACGGAAACACTAAGAGCCAGTAACGCCGCTACCCGGATGGCTTACAAACAAACAGGCTTTGTTACCTATATGGTATGGTATGCAAACCCCGATGCTTGTGCTTTTTGTGCAGAGCTGGATGGAACGAAGGTAGGATTAGATGAGAATTTTGCTAATCTGGGAGATGAACTTAGTGTTGGGGATGCGCTTTTGGATATAAACTATACGAATATAGAAAATCCACCTTTACATCCTAACTGTGAATGTGGGATCATTCCAAGTAGAGAATAACTATTGCAAAACTATTTTATTTAGTAGATAATTAAAACTATATGGCAGCGACATTTGCTTGGGACCGTGATACAGGAACACAAACAGGATCGCCAACAAAGGGTACAACCCGTACTGGTGGAGTAACTGTTAATAACTGGAAAAATACTGATACAGAGGGTACAGCTTATTCTGCTGCTCCTATTACTGCAGGAAATAACTCTTTTGAACTTTGGACTTTCGGACACTTTTCAGGAACATACAATCAAGTATCTGCTGGTTTATTTGCTCATACATTAACCGCCTTTGGTACAGGTTTAACGCTAAAAGGTACACCAGCGTGTACCGGTGATGGCGACAGGCTTCTTTATACGACACCCTCTACTACTACAAACGCCAACTTAACAACTGATATGACGGCAGCTATAGCAATAGGCTCGGGTGTAGCGGTATTCTTTAGCGCTACTGGTCCTGAAGCAACTGGTAAAGCGTCTTCAAGTTCAACAGTTCCAGCCTATACCAACTTTCTAACAACTCAACTACAAACTACAGGTTCGGCAGCAGCCGGGGATACAGCACAAGTTACCCTGACTTTACAATACAACGAAAACTAAAATGGCTACCAAACTTATATTTAATGCAAATACACAAAAAAAGGAACCAGCCGAATTAACCGTAGATAATAACGGTGAGATTGTAGCTACTTTCGAAGACAACTCTTTCATTAAATTCCCCGCGAGTAAAATCACAGCTGAGATTGAAAACTTAATAGATAAACACGAGGAAGCTAATACTTTATCAGAAGAACAAGCAAAAATAGAGGAAGCGCGCAAAGAAGCTGAATCAATAATTGAAGACATAACAGATTAGCCTAATACAATAGGCAGAGAGGCAATAAAATGCTCAAGTACCTTTTCGAAGCCACCTTCAAGGACGGCACAGTCTACAAACAAAACAAAGAAGATATATCTATTACCGACCCTAAAAGGTCGTGTTTTTATGACATTACCCAAAAATTAGATCAAGTCGCACAGTTTACACTAATCTCTCAAGTAAATGTAATACCCCAAAGATACACAGTCGATTTAATAACCGGCCTATTCCATATTAGAGGTAAAGCTATCCAGGTTGGTGAAGATATATTAGGTAAAAAGAAACTTATCTTTTATAGACGACATCGAGAACACACCACCGCCACTTACGAATTAAAAACTGGTAAAATATTAAGTAATATACCCAGCGGAAGCGAAATAATGTACTTTATTGGCTTTGAGGGTAGATTAAAAGGAAAAAAAGTAGAAAGAACGATAGGAATAGAGTAGAATTATGTTATGGCAATAGACGCGCACAAGAACTTTTCCTACTCTACCGTAGCCACCGCACCATCGCCAGCAGATAGCGGTACTTCTTTAGTAGTAGCCGCAGGCGATGGTACTAAATTCCCAACTGTTCCCTTTAACTGCACAGTTTGGCCTACAGGAGTAGATCCCTCAACCACAAACGCCGAGATAGTTAGAGTAACCAATATCTCAACCGATACTTTCACAATTACTAGAGCACAAGAGAGTTCTACGGCACGATCAATTGTGGTTGGCGATCAGATAGCCGCAACAATTACTTCTAAAACTTTAACTGATGTAGAACAAGCTAATTTACTGGATGGAGTTAAGGCAGATTCCGTAGCCCAAACAGTCTCCCGTGGTTCCTTAATCTACGGCAATTCCACCCCCAAATGGGATGAGCTTGTGGTAGGAGCGGCCAACTCCGTTTTATGGGCTGACGGCAC
>Ga0209002_10002665_pt1 | contig 14309 bp, 14 predicted proteins | sample Rifsed16ft2_FD_184010 | JGI IMG/M metagenome (GOLD analysis project Ga0209002, IMG submission 184010) | Soil microbial communities from Rifle, Colorado, USA - sediment 16ft 2 (version 2) | ecosystem: Environmental > Terrestrial > Deep subsurface > Rock core/Sediment | place: Rifle, Colorado...
TGCCACGCCCGACTCGACCCCCGCCTCGGCCGCATAGAAGGCCGCGGTGTGATTCCGGTAGTTGGCCGCGATGGTGTCCTCGGTCTTGGCCGTCGTCAAAAAGGCGAGCCCGAGGATCGACATGACCACCATGACGAGCATCGTCAGGATGAGGACGATACCCCGCTCTTGCTGCAACACTTTGAAGCCATGTGCATTCATGAGAATCTCCGTTTTTGCGACCGTTTGTCGAGTGGCCCCTGAAGGCAGGGGCACCTCTTTAGATGTCTTTGGGAGTTGCATCATTCATGCCAGGCGTAACTCCCTAAAATCACTGAATCTTCGGTGTCATGTTCACGGCCCACGGCTCTCGTGGTGTCGGTTTTTGGTCGGCCCATGGAAGTCGGGCAGGCCGGCGTTCAGTTCTGTCCCCAATGGGCCCTTCAATGCTTCGAGCGACCTCAACAATGGCGGGGAGAGGGGAGGAATGCAAGGGTAAGATTAAGGTAGAAGCCGCGATCCGTAGGGGGCGGACGCCTTGGTTGGAGGTGCCGGATCGCGGTTCAGGTCCGGCAGCGGCGAGCCTCGGTTCGACGGGAATGCGGGGAGCGGGATTACCCGGAGGGATCGGCGTCGCCCTCATCGCCCAGAGTTTCGTCCATCATCGGGTCCGGGTTCTCGCCGAGGTCCTCTCCCAACTCTTTGCCCGCGCGCGTGACCCATCGGCGGATGCTGTCGGGGTCGTTTTCGTCCAGACCCCCGAGGCGACCCGGATCGGTGAGATCCTCGAGCCGCTCGGTGTCGGAGCGCAATCGGGCGAAGCGGGAGAGCAGTCGCTCGAGGCGCTGGCCTCCGCAGTGGGGACAACGGACGGGCGGCGGGTTATGGATATTCAAAATGAGCAGGCTCACCTGGCGACCACATTCGGCACAGGTGTACTCGTAGATGGGCATGGCCTCCGCTCCAGTGATCACAGCCATTCTAGCACCGGACCGGGGATGGTCAAGTCTTGACCCCAGCTGGGAATTGTGTTAAGCGGTGGACGATGCGCTGTCCTCATTGCGGCTTTGTGAGCTTCGATGCCGGGCCCACATGCCGGCGCTGCGCGAAGCCGGTCGGGTCGAGTCAGGGGCAGTCGGCGGACCCATCGGACGCGGTGCATCCCGCGTGGCGTCCGGCCGCCGGGGAGGTCTTCGATCACGAAGTCGACTGGAACCGCCTCGCGCTGCCGGAGGAGCTTCGAGTTCCTCCCTCCCTGGGCACCGCCGGCATCGCGCGGCGAGGGATCGCCCTTCTGGTGGATGCGCCATTTCTCCTCATCCTGAGCATCCTGGCCATGACGACTGCGTACCTTGTTGCCCTCGGCGGTGGGACCGTGGCCGGGGCAGTGACCGTCCGGATCGAACTCTGGGCGGTGACGGCCGCCCTGGGTGCAGCCGTTGCGGTGAGCTTCGCGTATCACGTCGTGTCGTGGGGAGGGGGAGGGCAGACCCCCGGGAAGATGCTCATGGGCGTGCAGGTGGTGCGACAGGATGGCGCGGCGATCGGATACGGGCGCGCCTTCGTGCGCTGGATCGGGTATTGTTGCGCCCTGCTCCCTCTGGGTCTGGGGTTCGTCCTGGCGCTCATGCATCCCCGCAGGCGGGGGCTTCACGATCTCCTGGCGGGAACTTGCGTCGTGCGGGTTGACGCCGGGCCTGACCTATCGCACGACGCGCATGAGGTGAGGTGAAGTGGCTGACAGACAAAAGGGAGGCCGCGGATTGGCCGTGCTGGCCCTGCTGGTCAGCATTGCAGCCATCGTGATCGCCCTCATGGCATACGAGCGGACGGGGGCCGATGTGAAGCTCCGGCAGCAGGTCGAGAGTTTACAGCAGGCCCTGGACGGCGCGCGCCAGGAGACCGCCAACGCCCTCGATCGACTCGAGAAGCGGCTCCGGGGCACTCAGGAGCGGCAGCGCTAGGAGCGGGATTTACGTGAACCGGGCACCCTGAACCGTGCACTGGACACAAACCTGTTCCGGTGTCCCACCAGGCCGTAGGGCGTGAGGAAGATCTTCCGCTCGGGATCCCGGATCGTGTATCCCAACCGGTAACAGGCGACCCCGTGCTTCCGGGCGATGGCCATGGCGCGATCGATCTGGCGTCTGTCGTCGGGAAGGACGAGGCAGAAACCGATCCCCATGTTGAAGACGCGGAACATCTCGGCGGTGCTGATCCGCCCCATGGCCTGAAGGAGGCCGAAGAGGGGCTGCGGTTCTGGCCAGCTCTCGATCACGAAGCCCACCGGCGCGGCGACGCGGGTGAGATTGAAGAGCCCGTCACCGGTGATGTGGTGGAGCGCTTTGAGATCCAACCCACTCTTCAGCATGTCGATGATCGCAGGAACGTAGATGCGCGTGGGCTCCAGGAGTTCCGCGCCGAGCGTCCGGCCCAGCTCGGGGAGATGCCGGTCCGGGCGGAGTTTGTGTCGACGGAAGAGCACGTCGCGCGCCAGGGTGAGGCCGTTGCTGTGGATCCCGCTGCTGCGGAGACCGAGGACGACATTCTTGGGCTTGAGTCGTTGCCCGATGATGATCCGATCGAGCGGCACGATGCCCACGCAGGTTCCCACCAGGTCAAATCCGTCCTCCTTGTGGACACCCCGGATGATCTCGCGCAGTTGTGCGATCTCGCCTCCGGGAATCGTGATCCGGGCCTGACGGGCCCCTTCGTATAGCCCCCGTCCCATCTCCCGCAGGAACCGCCGATTCGGCGATTGCACCGCCACGTAGTCCACGAGGGCGAGCGGCTCTGCGCCGACGCAGAGCAGGTCGTTGACGTTCATGGCGATGCAGTCGATGCCGATGGTGTCGAACTTGCCCAGGAGCTGGGCTACGAGGACCTTGCTGCCCACCCCGTCGGTTGAGATCGCCAGGCCGAGATTTGCTCCGAGATCGATGACGTTGGCGAAGTATCCGAAAGGGAGCATGACCCGACCGATGCCCTTCCGAAAGGCAAAGGTCTCGCGCAGCAAGGCCGTCAGGCCCTTCAGGGAAGAGGCGGCCCTGCTCGAGTCGACGCCGACCCCCGCATACGATGTCTGCTTCACGCGGCGCAACGGATTCCTCGGTGCGGTGCAGTCCGACCCACCATAGCCCAAATCGTATTTGCGGACAAGCCTGGAAAGGCCTCGACACTCGTGCTGCGATTTGGTATCCTGCTGACCGTTTCCCGTAGAGTCCTCCGATCGACTCCGGAGCCGACCGCTCTCGATCACCTGTAGAGTGGGCAGGTAGCTCAGTTGGTAGAGCACGGGACTGAAAATCCCGGTGTCGGCGGTTCAATTCCGCCCCTGCCCACCATCACCGTCGTGCACCCGCTGCTCCTTGAGGGCGCCGAGACGCTCGCCCTTCCGTCAGCGCTTCCACCGGATCATTCCTTCTGATCCTCTCAGGAAGGAACCGCTCCCTCGGCGGACAGGGGCATCTCCCCGCGTTGTTCACCACGAGGTCGATTCCTGTACAGTTGTTGAAAAAATAGACACGTTGGCGCTTTTGAACGGGCCCTTGAAATTCGGCAAAGCGGCCGCGCCGAAATAAAACTCAGCGTCCCCGTCGGTGCCGGCTGAAATCACCGCGCACGGCGTTCTCACCGGAAAAATAAGGACTTAGGCGCAGGAGGTGCGCCGAGGCGGTGCCCGGCACATCCTCTTTTTGGACCATTTCGGGACAGTCGAGGTCCCGGGTGGCACGACCGTTGCTCTGAGAAGACGTCGGCGTAAGCTGTGAGGGAACAACCGATGGCAATGCCGATGTTCTTCTTCAGGGTGCGGCTGGACGCAAGGTCCGAGGTCGAGCTGGTCGAGGTGGCGGCCCCGGGTTTTGCGGAGGCCGTGCAGACGCTGGCTGCGTGGCGGCCGGGAATTCACATTCTCAAGTTCGAAGGCGTCTGGGCGAGTGCGCCCGGCCGCGCCTGAGACGCCCGCCCGGACGCCCCTCTCTCCTATCTTCCACTCTTCTCGCGCTGCTCAATTACGGTTGTGATGCGGGTGTTCAAGGCCTTGATGCGGAGTCCGCCCTCCGGTGCGGAGAGCTCTCCATTGTCCACCTGCTCGGCGATCTTGAGGCGCTCCTGCAGCCAGAGATCCACGAGGTCCATGTGGGGATAGCGCCTTTCCGCGAGCTGGCGACGGCAGTCGGCGGCTGCACCCCTCCAGACGGCCCCACCGCCCCTCCCGCGGCGCAGCTCTTCGTCGCACGATTCCTGCCAGCGCAGAAAAGCCTGCAGGAGGTCCGCGGTGGTCCGGGGTTTCAGCGGAGACCGAGCGGTCAGGTACGTGAGGGCGTTTTGGACAAAGCGGGTCCCGTCGTTCCAGCCGCTCCGGATCTCCCGGCCGATGTCGAACGCGACCCCAAGCACCGTCCCCTGGCCGACGCTCTGCTCGGCGATTAACGGCGAAGGGAACCGCGAGCTGACGATCTTCCCGGACTCGTCAAAGGTCGCCCCGCCGGCGTAGTGGGCGATCTCCACAGCGCCCGACCGCTTTGGATTGAGATCGTTGAAGGTCCCCACGGTGCGAAAGGTGACGCCGGACAGGATCGGATGGTTCGGTTGTAAGGGGATGACCGCCTTGAAGGGAGCGGCGACCCAGTCCGTCCGCCCACGGATCTCGAAGGGGATCAGGGAGGCGATCGACTGGTACCCGCCGCTCCCGAAGGCGTTCGGGCCCCCCGTGATCAGGAGGGATCCCCCTTGCTGAAGGAACTCCGGCAGCCGTTCCCGCACCGCCCGGGGAACGACATCGTACGCGATATTGGAGAGGATCACGACCGCAAATTCCACCAGCTCCCGGTTTCCGAGTTCGGTCTTCACTGCGGCTCCCGTCGATGCATTGACCGCGTCGGCGGGAATATAGGAATCGTCCCCGAGGGCCAGGATCAGCTTTGAGGGTTCTGCGCTCCCCTCCCGCACGCACAGGCCGAAGAGCAGCAGCAGGCCGAGGAGGACACCCGCGGCGAACGGATGTCCCGCGCGTGTCCGTCGGTGAGTGATCGCGAAATGTGTCGGGCGCGACTGCACGTCCCGGTCCCCCGTCGATCGGGTTCCCTTCCCTTCTAGCATACAGGACACTCGTGCGATCGTTCAAGGGCCGTACCGCACCAAAGTTTTGCTTGGCAGGAGGAGTCCGGAGGTGTTAGAAGGGTCGGCGAAAGGCACGAGTGACGACGGCGTTGTCGAGTGCGTCGGTGGGCCCGGGAGGAGAATCGCAGTGAAGCGGGTCATGTGGCTCGTGGGACGGACCCTGATCGCGGCGGGGTGCGCTGCTTCGCCGCCGCCGATGGTGCGGAGCCTGCCGCTGGCCGCCGGGATGCCGGCGTCGGGTGCCGCGACGGGCGTGGATGTCGCCCTGCAAGAGGTCCTCGTCGCGGGCCGGGAGGACCGGATCCTGCTGACGCGCGTGTCGCTCAAAAATCGGACGCCCGCGCAGCTCGCCGTCGGGCCTGCCCAGGTGCATTTGGCCGATGCGGGTCGGAGGCTCCTCCTCCGCATTTCCGAGCGATGGTTGCCTGGGTACTACGACGCCAAACTGCGCGGGCTCTCCCCCGCTCCCGATCGCGAAGCGATTCCTCCCTTCCCGTCCGCGGAGCTGACGCTGGGGGAGCGCGCCTATGCGGCCCCCCCCGTGACCGCCGCCCAGCAGGAGGCGCTGGTGGTCGAGGTGGCGAAGCTCGTGGAGGAGGCCTTCGTCCGTCCGCAGCGGGATGCGCCCGGTTTCATCCTCGACAAGGGGTCGGAGGTCACCCTGGGCGTGTTGTTAAAAGAGGTGACCCTCGCGCCGGGCGACGGTGTCACCGGGTACGTCTATTTCTATCATCCGGCCGGGAGACCGCTCTCGTATCCCCTGCACCTCGTCATCGCGGTGGAGGGAGCGACCAGCGCCTTCGTATTTCAGGACCGGTGAGAGCATGGCGGTCGGGCGCGCGCGGCCCTGCGAGAGCAGGGCAGTTCGGGAGCGGCGATACCGATCAGGAGAAGGGAATGGGAGGACGTCATGGTCTACAGGGTGGATGAGATCGCACGGCTGGTCCGAGGAGAGGTTGTCGGGGACGGGACGATCATGATCCGAGGGGTGACCGCAATCGAGGAGGCCCGGGAAGGGAGCCTCGTCCTTGCGGAGAGCCCCGGCTACTTCTCTCGTGCCGAGGCGTCATCCGCCTCGTGCGTCCTCACCGGACAGTGGGCCCGGCCGTCCCTGAAGTGTGTGATCCTGGTCGCCAATCCCAAGGCGGCTTTTGCGCGAGTGCTGGGGCTGTATCACCCCCACAAGAAGGCACCGGCGGGCATCCATCCCTCTGCGGCGATGGGGGAGGGGATCGAGCTGGGCCACGAGGTCGTTATCGGTCCCTTCGTGGCCGTCGGCAGTCGGGTGAGGATTAGTGATCGGGTGGTCATCGGCCCGGGCTGTGTGATCGCGGATGGGTGCGTCATCGGCGAAGACACCGTCCTCCACGGTCAGGTCACGCTCTACGAGGGAACGTGCGTCGGCAAGCGGGTGGTCGTTCACGCGGGGGCGGTCCTGGGCTCCGACGGGTTCGGCTATGCCGTCGACGGGGGGGAACAGCTCAAGATTCCGCAGGTGGGGATCGTGGTCATTGAGGACGATGTGGAGATTGGAGCCAATGCCTGCATCGACCGGGCGACGTTAGGCCGAACCGTGATCCGGCGCGGGGCGAAGATCGACAACCTGGTCCAGATCGGCCACAACGTGATCCTGGGCGACGGATCGGCGCTGTCGGCGCAGGTCGGCATTGGCGGGAGCACCGTCATCGGAAAGGGATGTATCCTGGGCGGCCAGGTCGGCATCGCCGACCATGTGACGCTGGGCGATCGGGTGATGGTAGGCGCGCAGTCCGGGGTTGCGCCGGGCAAGCGGCTTCGGGAGGGGGAAGTCGTGTGGGGCTCTCCGGCCCGACCCGTACGCAAGAGCAAACAACAGTTCGCCGCCATGGCGAGACTGCCGGAGCTGCTGGACGAGGTGGCCGCCTTGCGACGCCGCATCGCGGATCTCGAGGCGCGATCCGGCCGGTGAAGGGGTGTTCGGAGGTCGTCTATCGGTCTCGTGCTCGCGTGAAGTGCAGGGCGCGTCCCTTGACAAGGTGACCGTCTCCGATTATCCTTTGCGCGAGTCCTCCAGTAGCACCGCCAGTTCTGACCTGGTGTTCAACGAAATCCTCTCTTGATCACGATGGGACGCCAGAGCCGAGGAGAAGGGGGTGTGGTGTCGATGGGGAACCGCACAGGAGTCTGGCGAGGAGTGATTCTCGTCCTCGGCGGGTTGCTGATGAGTTGTGGGACGAAGCAGGAGGGGCAGACGATCGGCCCACCGACCGATACGGTCGAGCAGGTACGCCAGTGGCCGCAGGGCCTGGAGCCGGCCGGTGACTTCCGCTCCGTCGATATGCCCCCCGAGGCCAAGAAAAATCTCGTGGAGGCCTCTGCTGACTCCGCCGGCAGCCGGGATTTTTTCCACACCCTCCGGCGCCAGTAGTCCTTTTCTCTCGCGATCTTTCCTTCGCAGAAGCGGGGAACCCGCCGCATTTTTCCCGGAATGCCGTGAGAAACGAGAGACTTCTTTGGGGTCGGAGTCTCTCGTTCGACTCCGTGGAGGGGTGATGAGACGTCGCGAGGAGACGATCCCCCGGATTGTCGGGGTCGGGACCGCACTGCCGACGCCACGGTTCACGCAGGATGAAATCCTGCGCTGGACCGGGTACGCCGATCCGGTGCGTCAGGGCTTCTTTCTCCGGAGCGGGATCCGTCACCGGCATCTGTATCTCGACCGGGAAAGTTTTACGCCCGATGAGACCGTGGACCAGCTTAATACCCGGTTCGAGCAGGGGAGCCTCGACCTGGGGTGCCGGGCGATCCGGGCCTGTCTTGGGCCACAGGGACTCGGCCCCCGGCAGATCGATTTTCTGGCAACGACGACCTGTACCGGTCGTCTCTGCCCGAGCCTGGATACGCGGTTCATCCGGGCCCTCGGGATGCGGCAGGACGTTCGGCGGGTTCATGTGGGCGACACGGGGTGCGCGTCGGGCGTCGTAGCGCTGCAGCAGGCCGCCACGTACGTCACGGCCCACCCCACGGCGCGCGCGCTCGTGGTGGCGGCGGAGATCTGCTCGGCGACGTACTACCTGGACGACGCGCTGGAGACGGCGGTGGCGAATGCGATCTTCGCCGATGGCGCGGCGGCCGTGCTGGTCGCCGGGACAGGGGATGGCGTGGCCCTCGTCGATCATCGCACGCTGCTCCGGCCGGAGTATCTCGATCTCATGGGCTTTACCTATCCCGGCGGGCGGCCGCGCATCCTGCTCTCCAAGGAGATCCGGCACATCGCCGCCGGGATGCTCAAAGAGCTGAGCGAGGCGATGCTTTTGGATCACGGCCTCAAGCGAGCCGACGTCCGGTTCTGGGTTCTCCATTCCGCGGGCCGGCGGGTGATCGAGAAGGCGAAGGACCTGCTGGACCTGACCGACCAGGATCTCCGGTTCTCTCGTGAGGTGCTGCGTAATTTCGGCAACATGTCCTCGGCCACCGTCCTCTTCGTGCTGGACGCCGTGCTCCGCTCGCAGGAGCCGCGTCCGGGCGACTGGGGTCTCCTGGCCGCGCTGGGGCCCGGATTCGCCGCGGAGGGGTTCCTCCTCCGATGGTGAGGCTGTCGCTGCCGCGGGTCGAAGGGGTGTCCGAGCTCATCGACGAGCCCGGTGTCGCCCTGGATGAGCTGGCCGCAAACCTCGAGGACCTCGAGCGGCTGAATCGATGGTTCGGCGGGACCCGGCTCATCCTCCGGCATCTCGTCCCGTTGCTTCGGCGCGCAGGGTCCGGAGAGATTCGGATCCTCGATGTGGCGACCGGCGGCGCCGATATCCCTGCGGCGGTTGTCCGGTGGGCCAGGCGCCGGGGGCATCCGGTCCGGATCGTGGGGATCGATAAGAATCCGCAGGTCGTGCGGGCTGCGGCAGAGCGGCTCCGGGACTACCCGGAGATCACCGTGAAGCTCGGGGATGCGCTGGCCCTCCCCTATCCGCCCCGGAGTTTCGACATCGTCCTCTGCTCGCTGGCGCTGCATCACTTCACGTATCCGGAGGGGGTCACGCTGCTCCGCGCCCTGGACCGGATCGGGCGTTGGGGGTTCATCGTAAATGATCTCGTGCGGAGCTGGCATGCGTACCTGCTGACCTGGCTCGCCATGCACCTCTTCTGTCGGGGCCGTCTCGGCCGCCACGACGGGCCTCTCTCGATCCGGCGGGCCTACACGCCGCCGGAGCTCTCCTTCATGGTGAATGAAGCTGGGGTGGAGGCGGTCCGGATCCGTCCGCATCTCTTCCTCCGGGTGGCGCTGGTCAAGGCGCATGTCTCCGCCTGCGACAGGTCCCGAGCGCGACTCGCCGGCCGTCCGCCCCCGGAGCCTCGGTGGATCGTGGAGGGAGAACGCCGATACGTCGCCAAGCCGCGCCTGGCGAGGAGCTGATGGGTGTGGTCGGCGATCTCTTGCCTCCAGAGCGACTCCTGCTTGGCGGCTCCCTTGACTCAGCCTGATGACGAGCCTAGAATTTGTCCCATCGCTTGGCCGGCGTAGCTCAGTGGCAGAGCAGCTGATTCGTAATCAGCAGGTCGTCGGTTCAACCCCGACCGCCGGCTCCACGAGCAGCAGCATAGCGTTTTGGGCAATCACACGCCATGTCGTCGTGGCGCTTCAATGTCGCGCACGCGATGTCCGATTTCCCGACAGCGATGTGCGATTCTTGATACAGCTTCGAGGCGTCGAGTGCAGTTGTGGCCGGACGCGAGTGGGTGTCGCCGCATGCCTGCGAGCGCCGACCTGACGAGGACTTACAGGAACGCAGCTGGCACCGGACAGGGTCCGAGACGATCGCGCGATCGCAGGGTGAGGGGATGGCCCTGGGCTTGCAATCTCAGGGGGCGGTGAGCGACGTCCTTCCCTGGTGAGCTGAAAGGAACGAGGGAGGCGGGACTTCAGGATATGTGACGCGACGCTCAGGAGAGAGGCTGAAGGAATGTCCCCGAGAGAGCGTGTCTCTTGGAAGTTATGGACAGATCCTACGCCTGTACTCCTCGGTGGTCGCGGCGAGCGCTCGTTGGCCGGCTCCTCGCGATAGCCTTCTTCCTCTTATCCGTCGGCTGCGCGACGGCCCCACGGCAAGCGTACCGGGAAGAGCACGACCTGCGAATCAGGGTCGTCTACCTCGACCGAAAGAGTCTGCAACAGGAATACGAGAAGCTCTCCGTGCTTCCCGCGATCGTCGGCCGCCGGGAGGTCAGAGCGTTCTTCAATCCCAAGACGAACACCCTCTACTGCCAGAAGTGGGACTTCACATACTGCGGCCACGAACTGCACCATGCCACCGACGGCGCATGGCACCCCTGATCTTGGAGCTCACCAAAGCACCGGCCCTGTCTCAGCATCCACCCGTGAAGTCCGTCCGTCACATCCGCCCTTCTTGAAGTGCCGTCGTCTGTCCTGAATTCACGGTCTTCCGCGCTTGACAGGGGCTTACTCCCTGAGGGATACTTGGGACCCTTTTGGGGAAGCAGTGGGCGGGTCGGCGCTGGGTTAATTTCTATTTTGCAAGGAGAGTGGGGCGTGCTCACGAGGGGGCAATGCAGGCGCGGGTGATCACAGAGACCGCGCTCCGCGACCGCCGATCAGGGATGGATCGGCGAAGCGACGAGAGGCTGCGGGACCCTGATCGGCGGGCGCTGGTCAGACGCGTGGCCGAGCGGGTCCCGGAGGAGATCCGGCGCGACCTCGAGGGCTGGCAGAAGACGGGGACGTCAGGCCCGGACCTGTTCGAGCGGCTGATCAGCCGGACCGGTGTCTGCCTGGCCCAGTCCTTTGCGGTCGGTCCCGAGGATGTGGCCATCCTCCTCGTGAAGGATCAGGGGCGACTGCTTCGGTTCGCGTATCCGCTCCCGCACTACGCGGGCAGGACCAACGTCTTTCCCGTGCACGTCTCGAGCATCGCCGGGGAGGTCTTGGTGTCGCGCAGGGGGCGGATCGACAATGATGTCGGCCAGGTCCGACACCTCGACATCTACGAGCGGATCCGTGGGAAGGAGAAGCGGTCACTCGAGATTCAGAAAATGGTGACCGCCCCCCTCCTGCTCCCCGGAGGGAAGGCGTTCGGCGTCGTCCAGGTCAGCCGGCGTGGGAAATCCTCGAAGGAGGCGGCGCCCGACTTCCCTTCCTTCGACCTCTTGAAGCTCCGGGACCTGGGCCGGGAGTTGGGTCCCATCATCCATCAGGAGGTCCCGACTGACTTTTGAAACCCCCTTGGGAGGGACGCGGGCGCGAGGTGGGTGTGTGGCGGTTCAAGAGCTCAGCGCGCTCCTGAGAGAGGCGGGGTGATGCCCGGGTGGCGGCAACAGACGTGGCGGGCCGCCTGGGCGCTTACCCTCGGCGCGGTCCTTGGTGGGCTGTACCTGCTTGGTCTGTTCGATGCCCCCGAGCTGAAGACGCTCGATGCCCGGTTCCTCATGCGCGGCACCCAGCAGCCGCGCTCGCCCATTCTCATTATCGCCATCGATGAGGATTCCTTCGACGAGCTCCAGCTGCAGTGGCCCTGGCCCCGGTCCCTCCACGCCTCGCTCATCGATATCGTCCGTCAAGGACGCCCGCTCGCCATCGGTTTCGACATTACCTTCGACAAGCCGGACCGGGCCGGTCCGCAGGAGGACCGGGCCCTGGCTGTCGCGGTCGGCAGGGACGGCAACGTGGTCCTGGCCGCTTTCTTCAGCGAGGTCGAGGGGAGTCTCTACCTCAAGGAAAATCTGAATCCTCCCCTCCCGTCGATCCGGGAGCGGGCGTGGGGATTCGGCTTCAACAACGTCCTCCTGGATTCGGATGGGTTCGTCCGCCAGGCGATGCTGGCGCAAGAGCATCAGGGGACCCTCCGCCCGAGCTTCGCATATCGGCTCTTCCAGCTCGTTTCGGGGGCGGCGGAGCCGCGGTCGCCGGGGCAGCCGATGCTGATCAACTTCCGTGGCCCGGCCGGGACCTTTCCCGTGGTCCCGTATTATCAGGTCGTGCGCGGTGAGGTCGGGCCGGAGACGTTCGCCGGCAAGGTCGTGCTGGTCGGCGGGATGGCGGCCAGCCTCCAGGACCTCTTCCCCACCCCCTTCGCCGGCGAGCAGCGGATGTCGGGGGTGGAGATCCAGGCGAATCTCCTCGAGACCCTGCTCCAAGGTAACCCGGTCTCGCATCCGCCGCGCTCCGTTCATCTCTTCCTGGTATGCATTGCTGCTCCCGCTGCCGCGCTCATCGGCTTCCGCTTCCGGCCGCTCAAGGCCTTTGGGCTGATCGCCGGCCTGACGGCCACGTACGGCCTTTTCTGCATCGGTGCCTTCCTCCTCTGGAGCCTCTGGCTCGAGGTCGTCCCGACGACCTCGGCCCTGGTCATGGGGTACGGCGTCGTCGTCCTCAGGAATTATGTCCAGGAAGAGCGGGAGAAGCGCAGGCTCTCGCGCTATTTCTCGCCCGCGATTCTGGAGGAGATCGTCCGTCATCCCGGGCGGTTGAGTCTCGGCAGTTCCCGCCGGCAGGTGACGGTCCTCTTCGCCGACATCCGAGGGTTCACGTCCATCGCGGAGCGCCTGGCACCGGAAGAGGTGGCGGCCCTGCTCCAGGAGTTCCTCTCCGCCATGACCGAGATCGTCTTCAGGCACGGCGGCACGGTGGACAAGTTCATCGGCGATGCCATCATGGCGCTGTATGGGGCGCCGTTGGAGTTCGACGATCACGCGGCGCGGGCGCTCCGCACGGCCCTCGAGATGCAGGAGGAGACGGCGGCGCTGGAATCGCGGTGGGTCGCCCGGTGCGGGGAGCCGTTGCGGATCGGGATCGGGATCAACACCGGGGACGCCATCGTGGGCACCATGGGGTCCGTGCAGCGGCTGGAATTCACCGCCATCGGGGATACAGTGAACCTGGCCTCTCGGCTCGAGGGGCTGGCCAAGGAATTCAAGGTCGCGATCGTCATCGGCGAAGAGACGCGCCGGGCCATCGGCGATCTCTTCCCTGTCCATCCCCTGGGGGAGCTGAAGGTGAAGGGCCGCGGGGCCCCGGTGGAGGTGTACGCCGTGGACACCGGACCGCGACGCACGGCTCCCCGGGTCCCCGTGGAGGTTCCGATCGCCGTGAACCTCGATCGCGAGTTTGCCGTCTATGCCTCGATGAAGAACCTGAGCACGGGCGGGGCCGCGGTCCGAAGCCCGAGTCCACTGCCGCTTCATGAGGAGGTGGGGATCCGCTTCAAGCTCCCCGAGAGCCCCGTGACATTTGCCCTTCGCGCGCGGGTGGCCTGGAGCCGGGGTGACGAATCGGGTGTGCAGTTCCTCGGCCTCGGCGGCGAGGAGCAACAGGCCCTCGAGGAGGTCGTCACCCGTCGGGCCACAAGCGCGGTGCCGGGGTGAGCGGGTCCGCCGGCCACTGTCGGGCACATTTGGCTTGACAGGGACAGGGAAGTTCTATATGACCCCCTAACGTACGTCCACCAGAGGAGGACAGGCCGTGGAAGGAGCATGCCGCCGCGCCGCAGGCTGTGTGTGGGTAGCGCTCGTCGGGCTCCTGCTCCCCCTGACCGCTCTCGCCCAGCCGCCCACCGCTGCCGGCGTCGTCACCCAAGTGCAGGGCCAGGTGGATCTCACCCGTCAAGCTACCACCCCGGTTTCGCTACAGTTCAAAGACAACCTCTTCCTCCGCGATATCGTGAACACGCGCGAGGAGTCGATGGCGCGGATGCTCTTCGGCGGGCGCAGCAGCGTCACGGTCCGGGAACTGACGCGTTTCGAGGTGCGGTCCGAGGTCCTTCCCACCGGCGGCTCCAAAACGGTCTACGACCTGTCCGATGGGAAGATCCGGGTCATCGTGGTTCCAAAGCTGATGAAGCCAGGCGATGAGATCGAAATCCGCACGCCGAACGCGGTCGCCGGAATCCGGGGGACGGTCGTTGTCGCCGAGCACGATCGCAAGACGGGCATCAGCCGCCTCACTGTCGTCGATGACTGCGCCACCATTGCGCCTCCGGGAGGCGCGTCCTTCACCCTGTGCAAGGGGCAGCGGGTGGTCATGACGAGCTCGGCGGTCATCTCGGTGGGCACCGTATCGCCGGCGGAGATGGTCGCGCTGGAATCCGAGTTCCTCCTCGGCTCCTCGCACCCTGGCGAGGCGAACCGCGAGCGGATGATCCAAACCCAGATGCGGACGGCCCAGGACCTGATGACGGCCGTCGTGGGGACGGGCCCCGATGGAGTGACGGTCCTGGGCG
>Ga0209002_10002667_pt1 | contig 14305 bp, 6 predicted proteins | sample Rifsed16ft2_FD_184010 | JGI IMG/M metagenome (GOLD analysis project Ga0209002, IMG submission 184010) | Soil microbial communities from Rifle, Colorado, USA - sediment 16ft 2 (version 2) | ecosystem: Environmental > Terrestrial > Deep subsurface > Rock core/Sediment | place: Rifle, Colorado...
GAGGCGGTGGATACCGCCAAAGACGCCGAAGAGGCGCTTGCCAAAGCGCAGGCTCTCAAACCGGACTTGATCCTGCTGGATTTGAATCTGGGCAATCGCTCCGGGCTGGATCTCATCCCGCTATTCCGGGAACATCTCCCCCAAACCAGGATCATCGTCCTGACCATCATGTTCGAAGACGCCTACCGCATCGCCGCCATGCAGGCTGGCGCGGATGCGTTCGTGCCCAAGAACTCGATGAACACGGATCTCGTCCCCACCATCCTTGAACTGATGAAACCTTCCTCCAATGGCAAGCCTCCCGACAAAAGCCCGGGTGGTGACCAGCCGGAGAGCCAGAAGAACCCCGCAACGCAAACACCCTCTTCACCGAATAAATTGAGTCGCTTCGAAACAGCCGTTTGAAAAGGAGCACAAGCATGAACAAGCCATTCACAACCAGCATGATATTGTTTTGTGTTCTGATCCTCCTGGCGGGATGCAAAGGATTAGCCAATCCAACCGACGCGCCGCTGACAGAGATCACCGTACAACTGCGTTGGACGCACAACGCACAATTTGCCGGGTTTTACGCTGCCGAGCAGAATAGATTCTACGATGCCGAGGGGCTGGCTGTCACCTTTGTGGAAGGCGGACCGAACGTTGATTTTGTCCGGCCGGTGATGGACGGCGCCGCGCAATTCGGCATCGCCAATGCAGACGCCCTGATTCTCGCGCGGAGTGAAGGCCAGCCTGTCCGCGCCATTGCCACCATCTACCGCCGCAGCCCCACCGTCTTTTTAACGCTGGCTGAGTCTGGCATCACGCGCCCACAGGACTTTGTAGGCAAACGTATCCGCGTCGTGCGCGCCTCGGCAGGGCTGCTCCATTCCATGATGGCGCACGTTGGCATCACTCCCGATCAGTATACAGAAGTGAACGTGGCCGCGAATTTGGAGCCGCTTTACAGCGGTGAGGTGGATGTTTCCAGCGGCTTCATCACCAACGAGGTGCTGGTGGCGCAGTCGGCTGGATATGAACTCAATCTTATTTATCCGGATGATTATGGTATTCATTTCTTCGCGGATACGCTCTTTACCACTGATGATCTGATCGCAGGGAATCCAGATTTGGTGCGGCGTTTCCTGCGCGCCACGCTCAAGGGGTGGACCTTCGCCGTTGAAAATCCGACAGCCATTGGGCAAATGGTCTTGAAATACGCTCCGAACGCCGACGCGAGCCTGGAAATTTCCAAGATGACCGCAAGCCTGCCGCTCATCAACACCGGCGAAGATTTCATTGGCTGGATGAAGCCGGAGATCTGGGCTGACATGGAAAAAACCCTGCGCGAGCAGGGCGTGCTGACCGCGCCGCTGGATGTGACGCAGGTATATACCATGCAATTCTTGGATGAGATTTACAGCAAGTGATGATCAAAAAACTCCTTCTTCCGCTCGTCTTTCTCCTGGCCGCCGCCGCGTCACGCTTCTGGTTCACGCCGCTGGCTGAACGCCTGCCCGCCGATTACGCCAATGAAGTCTTTTACGCGCAGGAGAATCAATTCCGCGATTCTCCGGGCGGTGAATGGCAGGTCAGCAAACTTATCGCCCGGCGGGTGGATCAGGCGCTGTCGGTAACAAGCCAGGCAATCATCATCCAGGGCGATTTATACATTTACTATGATAGTGGTGATTTGAGTTTCCAAACCGGCGGCTTGTACGGGGTGGATCGTCTCAGCCGTCAAAACCTGCCCAGCTACGGGAACGAGAAGCGCAGTGGTCAGTATCTCTTCCCAGCCCCGCTTGCAAAAATGACGTACATTCTTTGGGATCCATCCTACATCGGTCCCCAAACGGCGGCTTTCGATCACACCGAAATGTTGGATGGGCTTTTAGTGTACGTTTTTGCCTTCTCGGTGGTGGAACTGAACGAAACAGATGGATATAGTTACCTGCCCAATATCCCGGAACGTTATCTGGCTCACACCAATGCCCAGGGCATTCTCTGGGTGGAGCCGCGTTCAGGCATCATCGTAAATTACCAGGATCAAGGCGCAAGTTCCTTTATTGATCCGACGAGCGAAGAACAGGTTGCCGAGTTCAATAAATGGGTAAATGTCTTCACCCCTGAAACCCGCGCCGCTCAATTGGGATTGGCGCGCGCAGCGCGCCTGCGCATCCTCGCGCTGGAAATCGGACTGCCCGCCGTGTTGCTGTTGATCGGTTTTTCCATTTTGCTGATGTCATTGCGAGGAGCGTTCTTTGCGACGAAGCAATCTCCTCTTTCGGCGAGGAGATTGCTTCGCTCCGCTCGCAACGACAGGTCGGAATCCCCATGAAACTGCGCCTGGGCATCATCCCAAAATTGACGCTGGTGTTTGTCATCTTCGCGGCGGTATTGATTGCCAGTCTGGGTCTGTTGGTATTCCGAAACGCTCGTTCCTCCCTGCAAACCGCTAATATATCCGGATTGCTTTCGACGGCGCTCGAAAAGGAGACCGCCCTCGATGCCTGGGTGGAGGAACGCCAGGACGATACCGCCGCCATCGCCGCTTCGCCTCATCTGCGTGATGAAGTGATGAGGCTGAGATCGGCCGCGCCAGATTCGGAGGAGGCGCGCGCGGCTTATGATCGCCTAGTCGCAGGCTTTGCGCCGTATGTCAAACCGCAGGGCGTATTCCTGGAGGTCATGGCGCTCGACCCTGAAACGGGCGAGGTGCTGGTTTCAACGAACCCCGCGGAAAAGGGAAAATTCAAGGAGAACCGGCCTTATTTTATCAACGGCCGGGATGGCTCTTACGTTCAGAATGTGTATTACTCCATCACGCTCCAGGCACCGGCGATGACCGCCTCCGCTCCCATCCGCTCGGAGGATGGGAGCCTGCTGGCAGTGCTGGCTGCGCGATTGAACCTGGAGGAGATGAACGCCATCATCGCGCGGCATACGGGCTTGCACCAGAGCGATGAAGCCTTTTTAGTGAACACCTCCAGTTTATTCGTCACCCAGCCGCGTTTGATCCCCGACCCGGCCGTACTCCAGCGCGGCGTCCATACCGAGGCGGTCGATCGCTGTCTGGAACGCTCCAGCGGGGTGATCTCCGCGCTGGATTATCGCGGCAACCCAGCCCTGATCGTTTATCGCTGGCTTCCCGAACGCCAACTCTGCCTGATCACAAAAATAGACCAGGCGGAAGCCCTGGCTCCGGCGAATGCCTTGCGCGGGACGATTTTTACCGTCAGCGGATTCATACTCATACTCGCCTCTGTGCTGGCTTACGGATTGGCGCGCAGCATCACCAGTCCGATTCGGGCATTGCAGGATGGCACGGCGCGCTTTGGGCGCGGCGAACTTGAGAAACGGATCCCGATTACCACCCACGATGAGCTTGGCAAACTGGCTGTCGAATTCAACGCCATGGCAGATGCGCTCATGAAGAAAGAGGAGCAGTTGCGCGGTCACGCCGCGCAACTCGAGAAAATGGTGGAGGAACGCACTGCTTCCTTGCGCGAGAAAGAATACCTCCTGTCCGAAGCCCAGCGCATTGCCCATATCGGGAGTTGGGACGTCAACGTCGCCGACAACGAAATCACGTGGTCGGAAGAAACCTATCGCATCTATGGCATCTCGCCGGAGGCGTTTGGACATACCACGCAAGCGTTTGTCGAACTCATCCATCCCGATGATCGCGAGGCAGTGCAGGGCTGGATCGGCCGGCTGCTCTCTGGCACGAAGGGTGAGCAACACGAATTCCGCGTCCAGCTAGCCGACGGCGCAGTGCGCCACATTCGCGGTTCCGGCGAAGCGATTCTGAACGAGGCCGGAGTCCCGGTGCGGGCAATCGGCGCGGTGCAGGATATCACCGAGCGCAAGCAGGCCGAAGATGAAATCCGCCAACTGAATGCGGAACTCGAACAGCGCGTGGCGGAACGTACCAGTGAATTGCGCGCCGCCAACAAGGAACTGGAGGCATTTGCCTATTCGGTCTCGCACGACCTGCGCGCGCCCCTGCGCGCGATTGACGGCTTCAGCCAGGCGTTGTTGAGTAAATTCTCCGGACAACTGGGTGAGGCAGGCGAGCACTATCTAGTGCGTGTGCGGGAAAACACACGGCGCATGGGACAATTGATTGACGACCTGCTCACGCTCTCGCGCGTCTCGCGGCAGGAAATGTCACGTCAGCCTGTGGATTTGATGGCCCTGGCAAACGAAATCGCTGTGATCCTACGCGATTCAGATCCTCAGCGCAAGGTGCGCTTCAAGATCGCGGAGCAAGCCATCGTCGAGGGCGATGCGGGGCTGTTGAAAGTCACCCTGCAAAATTTGCTGGAGAATGCCTGGAAGTTTACCGCGCCGCGCGAATTTGCAGAGATCGAAGTCGGCTTCAGCGAAAATGGCAGTGAGCGCGTTTTCCACGTCCGCGATAACGGCGTGGGCTTCGATATGCAATATACGGACAAACTCTTTGGAGCTTTCCAGCGCCTGCATTCAATTCAGGAATTTCCCGGTACGGGCATCGGCCTGGCAACCGTCCAGCGCGTGATCCATCGCCACGGCGGCCGGATCTGGACGGAGGCGGCCGTGAACGAAGGCGCCACTTTCTACTTTACACTTGGAGCAGACTCATGAAAAACAAAACTATTCTGTTGGTGGAAGATAATCCCGATGATCAGGAACTGATTCAAATGGCTTTGGACGAGAGCCATATCGCCAATGAACTCGTCATCGTCAGTGACGGCGCGCAGGCGCTGGATTATCTATTGGGAAGCGGAAAGTCTGAAGTCCGTGATTTGGTCCCTCTGCCGCAGGTCATCCTGTTGGATTTGAAACTTCCAAAAGTGAGCGGTTTGGAGGTTTTACGGCGTCTGCGTTCTGAACCGAGAACGGCGCTGGTTCCGGTTGTGATTCTGACCACTTCCAGCGAGCAGGAGGATATGCTGTCCAGCTATGCGTTGCATGCCAACAGTTACATCCGCAAGCCGGTGGATTTCGGACAATTTGCCGAGGCTGTCAAACAACTCGGCTTATATTGGCTGGTCCTGAATGAAGCGCCACCAATGAAATGATCGCTGAAAGAGAGTGAATGATGAAGAAGCCTTTGCAAGTATTAATCCTCGAAGATTCTGCCGACGACGCGCAACTCCTGTTGCTTCAACTGGAGCAGGACGGCATTGAAGTGGAGTGGCAGCGCGTGGAAACCGAGGCTGCCTTCCGCGCCGCGCTCGATTCGCAACCCGACCTGATCCTGGCGGATTATTCCCTGCCCTCCTACAGCGGAATCAAGGCCCTGGAACTGCGAAATGAACTCGGTCTCGATATTCCCTTTATTCTTGTCTCCGGGACGATGGGCGAAGATATTGCCGTCACGGCCATGCAGCAGGGCGCGGCGGACTACCTGTTGAAGGACCGGCTGGCGCGGCTGGGCGAGGCGGTTAGAAACGCCCTCGAGGAAAAACGCGTGCGCGACGAAAAACGATGGGCAGAAGAGGCATTGCACAAGAGCGAGGAACGCCTTCGCCTTCTGTCTGAAGCCGCGCATGACCTGACCACGCTGGTGAATCGTCAGTGGATCATTGAGTATACAAACACGTACGCCGCCCAGCAATTTGGAGTTTCACCGCAGGAGTTGATCGGGAAAAGGCTCACCGAGATTTTCCCTGCCGAAATCGCCAACCGTCAACAAACCAACCTCCAAAAGGTTTTCGATAGCGGCCAGCCGCTTTATATTGAAGCGCCTTCGATATTTCAAAGCAAAACAATCTGGCTGGGCTCCTGGCTCGTGCCGGTCAAGGATAAACTCAGCGATGAGGCGAACGCGGTCCTGGTGGTCTCGCGCGACGTCACCGAGCGCAAGCAAGCGGAGGACGCGCTCCGTGAGAGTGAGGCGCGCTATCGCTTGGCGGCCAGAGCTACTAACGATGTCATCTGGGAATGGGACCCGAAGACCAATGAACTCATGTGGAGCGAGAACGCGCAATCTATCTTCGGATACATACCTGAAGAAATCAAAGCCGAGGCAGCCTGGTGGGATGAGCACATCCATCCGGAAGACCATGAGCGTGTTGTTAATGACATAAACGCGTTCCGCGAAAGCGGCGGCATGATCTGGGCTGACGAATACCGCTTCCTGCGGCGGGACGGTTCAATAGCTTACATTGTTGATCGCGCCTACGTGGAACGAGATGCTGATGGCAAGCCCGTCCGCATGATTGGCGCCATGTCTGATATCACCGAGCGCAAGCAGGCGGAGGAAGCCCTGCGTGAAAGCGAAAAACGTTATCGCTCCTTATTTGAGAATATGCTCGAAGGATATGCGTATTGTCAGATACTGTTAGATCACGATCAACCACAGGACTTCATCTATATTGACGTCAATAACGCATTCGAAGTATTAACAGGACTGAAGAATGTTGTCGGGAAAAAAGTCAGTGAAGTGATACCGGGCATTCAAGAGTCAAACCCTGAGTTGTTCGAAATCTATGGCAGAGTGGCTTTGACTGGCAAACCGGAAATTTTTGAGACCTATTTAGAGTCTTTGGGGATTTGGTTCTCTATTGCCGTATACAGTCCGCGGAGAGAATACTTTGTTGCCGTATTTGACAATATCACCGAGCGCAAGCGGGCGGAGGAAGTGTTGCGTGAGAAGGAACATCTCCTCTCTGAATCACAACGCATCGCCCATATCGGCAGTTGGAGCTGGGATCTGACAGGCCCAATCACATGGACAGATGAGACATATTGCATCTACGGCGTCTCACCGGAAACGTTCACACCGACCATCGAGTCGCTTGTCAATCTACTTCACCCTGAGGATCGTTCAGCGATGCAGCAATGGCTTGAGGCCTGCGGGGCGGGACAATCGCCCGATGAGTTAGAGTTTCGTGCGATCCTCCCTGACGGTTCTGTCCGCTTCCTCAGTGGTCGCGGTGAATTGATATATGACACCGAGAACAGACCTGCCTATATGTCTGGCACGGTGCAAGACATCACGGCGCGCAAGCAGGCGGAAGCGGGTCTCCAGGATACCCGAATGCAGTTGGAAGGCATATTCAACACGACGATGGATGCCATCCTCACAATGGATGAAGAACAGAAAATTATCATCTTCAATCCCGCCGCCGAGCAAATGTTTGGATGCCCGGCCAGCGAGGCCATCGGCCAGACGCTGGACCGTTTTCTTCCTGAATCTGCCCGCAAAGAGCACAGAGAGTATCTGCGCGCTTTTGGTCAGTCAAATTCGACCAAGCGCTCCATGAAAACCTCGTCGCTTGCGCTGACTTGTTTGCGCTCCGATGGCGAGGCATTTCCGAGCGAAATCTCCATTTCGCAACTTGAGATCGGCGGGAAAAAGCTATACACGGCCATCGTGCGCAACATCACCGAGCGCAAGCGGACGGAACTTGAACTCCAGCACCGCAAAGAAGACCTGGAATTGATCAATACGCTCAACCATGCTATCAATCGCGGTGAAAGTATGGACGTTTTAATAGATACCTTGAACAACGAAACGCAACGGATCTATTCCGCCACCGCATGTACAGTTTCCCTGCTCAGCCCGGATGGAAAAATTCTCACCATCGAGCGCAACACGATCTCACCCACAATCATCAAAAAAATCGAGCAGTTGATCGGCCAGCCACTTCCGAAAATACACGTCCCCGTACGGGAGGGCGGTTATATACACAAGATACTGCAAAATGAAAAAGGCACGATTACAAGCGACCCAAAATTGATCCAACAGTGGATCGTGGAATTTACTGAAAGCACATTTATATCGCCTGCGCTGCGCGGGTTGATCCAAAAACTCGTCCCTCAAATTTATAAAATCTTGAATATCGGCTCTACCCTTGCAGTTCCTTTGACCATGGAGAATCGGACAATAGGATTGCTTGAATTAGCCGGCAAAGGCTTATTTACAGAGGATACTTTGCGGCGCGTCCGTAACATCAGCGGACAAGTGACAGCCGCCATCCTGCGCAAACGAGCGGAAGATGAGATCAGGCACTTGAAAGAGTTCGATGAGAATCTGATCAACACCATGTCGGAAGGGATTGTGGTTCAAAATAACGACGGTAATTTTACGTTTGTAAACCCGGCAGTTTCGGCCATTACCGGATACCTGCCTGAGGAACTCCTTGGCGCGCATTGGACAAAATTCATCCCGGCTGATCAGCATAAAATTATTAAAGAGTCTGACAATCGGCGCCTGGCTGGCGAGGCTTCGCAATATGAAATAGATTTTCTGCACAAAAGCGGAAAACACATCAACATGCTGGTAAGCGGCAGTCCGCTCTTTGAGAATGAGCGCTTCAGCGGTACGATGGCTGTTTTCACAGACATCACCGAGCGCAAGCAGGCGGAGGAGGCGCTGCGCCAAAGCGAGGAACAGTATCGAAGCCTGTTTGAAGATTCGCCCATCTCGCTCTGGGTGGAGGATTTCTCCGGAGTAAAACAGCGCCTGGATGAATTGAAGGAAAACGGCATGCGCGATCTTCCAGCCTATTTTCGAGAACATCCCGACTTCGTAACCGGATTGGCAGGACAGATCAGGATTCTGGATGTAAACAACGCCGCCATGAAGCTGTATCATGCCAGGGAGAAAAGTGAATTGCTCGGAAATCTGGCAGATGTTTTGCACGCCATGCCGCTCGAGCAATTTGAAAACGAACTGATACAGGTAGCGAACGGCCGGCTCAACTTCGAGCGGGAGGAGGTGGATCACACCCTTACAGGTGAGAAAATTCATGTCAATATGCGCTGGTCGGTCGCTCCGGGGCATGAAGACAGCCTCGCAAAAGTGATCGTCTCAACGCTGGATATCACCGAGCGCACGCAGGCGGAGGAATTAATACGCCAGCAAAGCGAACAGCTCAGACTGCTCTATGAAGCCAGCCAGCGATTAAATCGCACGCTTGATCTGGATGAGATCAATCAAGTAATCTGCGATTTCATGTCCATCATTGCTCCCAACGACGGATTTGTTATTTCCGCTTTTGACTCTGAAACGCAACTGATCAGCTGCCTCGCATTCTGGATGGAAAATAAATGGCTGGATGTCAGCTCTTTCCCGCCCATCCCACTTGAGGAAGAAGGGAAAGGCACGCAAAGCATCGTCATCCGCACGGGTCAATCCATGTTGCTCAATGACTACCAGGCGCAGGTGAAAACGGCTCAGACCAGTTACTACGTTAACGATGAGACAAGTGGGATTGTTAATGAAGTTCCGTCGGATGAAGATATCACGCGTTCGGCACTGATCGTTCCACTCAAAAGCGGGGGAACGGTCAATGGAGTAATCCAGGTGATGAGTTATCGCCTAAATGCCTACACCGAAAACCAGTTGAAACTGCTGGAGGCGCTGGCATTGCACATCGCGTCTGCCGAGCAAAATGCACGGCTCTATGCCCAGGTACAGACTGAATTGAATGAGCGCAAGCAGGCGGAGGAGGCACTGAAGGAGAAAGAGCACCTCTTATCCGAAGCCCAGCGCATCGGCCACATTGGCAGTTGGAGTTATGATATCGTGGCAGATACCCTCGTGTACTCGGATGAAATGTATCGCCTGTTCGATGTCTCTCCGCAGGAATTTCAGCACAACCGCGAGGGGTTTCTGGGGGCGATTTACTCCTCGGATCGCCCGCTGGTAGCCAAATGGCTGGAAGACATCCGAGCTGGGGGGCAAACAGGAGAGCTGGAGTTTCTCGTTTTTCGCAGGAATGGCGAGTTACGTTACATCCACTGCAGAGGCGGAGTCGAGTTTGATAAGACCGGAAAACCTGCGCGCTTCATCGGGACGGCACAGGATGTGACCGAACGCAAACTGGCGGAGATCCAGATCCGCCAGCAGGTCGAGCGCCTCACCGCGCTGAGGAAAATCGACCAGGCGATTTCATCCAGTTTCGATCTGAACGTTACGCTGGACATCCTGCTCTCACAGGTGATCTCACAGCTGCAGGTCGATGCGGCAGATGTCCTGCTCCGGGATCCCGATGGCCGGACGTTTACGTACGCCGCAGGGAAAGGGTTCCGAACCCAGGCGATCGAGACCGCGCGGCTGCACATGGCTGATAGCCAGGCTGTGAGAGAGCGCCGCTCGATCCATGTTGAGAACCTGGAGAATAAGCCTGACAGCCGGCTCCTCACCAGGCTTGGGGCCACGGAAGATTTCGTTTGTTACTTTGGCCTGCCCCTGATCGTGAAAGGAAAAGTCAAAGGCGTGCTGGAGGTGTTCCATCGCGCGCCGTTACATCCCTACCCGGAATGGCTCGATTTTCTCGACACCCTGGCCGGGCAGGCGGCGATTGCCATTGAGGATGCGACATTGTTTGAAAACCTGGAGCGCTCCAACCGCGAGCTCTCGCAGGCCTATGATGCCACCATTGAGGGCTGGTCACGCGCCCTCGATCTGCGCGATAAGGAAACCGAAGGCCATACCCAGCGAGTCACCGCGATGACGATGGACCTGGCACGTGCGTTCCGCCTGCCGGAGGAGGAATTGCTGCATATCCGCCGGGGCGCCCTGCTTCACGATATTGGCAAGATGGGCGTGCCGGACAATATCCTTTTGAAACCGGGGGAGCTGACAGAAGAGGAATGGGTACGTATGAGGACTCATCCGGGGTATGCTTACGATCTGCTCAAGCCGATCGCCTTCCTCGCACCTGCACTGGACATCCCGTATTGCCACCATGAAAAATGGGACGGCACAGGCTATCCGCGCAGGCTGAAGGGCCAGGAAATCCCCCTGGCCGCCCGTCTGTTCGCGGTTGTGGATGTATGGGATGCGCTTCTTTCTGACCGCCCCTACCGCAAAGCCTGGACCTCAGAACGAGCCAAGGAGTACATTCGTGATCAAGCCGGAATCTATTTCGACCCGAAGGTAGTTGAAACTTTTCTGGACATGATAAAAGAAGGATGAACATGGTTTCGGAAAAAAGTGAAACCAACATCCCGCAAGAGTAAAGCTTGCGGGATGTTATTTTGTCTTGATAATGGTGTCACCAAACCTGTAAGGGAGCAGGCGCCTTTCATATCTGGAAGGGAATTGCATCCAATATTCGTAACACGGCAAAGTCCCCATCGTCGTGTACCGGATGAAAAAATGACGATTCTAAACGGCATTGCCACCCCTCACAGCCCAATCCGCCGCGTGCGAATCCCAATACGGATAAAGATTACTATTCCGTATCTGATCCTCTCCTTGATTTTGGCAGTGGCGGCCGCCTATCTAATAACGCAGCTGGTGGTGGAAAATGTGGAGGAGAGATTCAACAAGCAATTATATGAGGCGGGGAAAATATCATCTGAATTGATTGTCAACTATGAGTCTCAACTACTGGAAACACAACGACTGCTCGCCAATGTGGAAGGAGCAGCCACGGCCATTCAAATGAACGACCCCCACACTCTGCGATCTCTTACACTGGGCATCGTTGCAAACGATCAGCAGGAAGCGGTCGAATTCCTCGATTTGCAGGGTAACCACGTGCTTTCCATCCATCACCGCCCTGGTGGGAATCCGGAGGACTATGATTTCTCCAGTGGCTCTCAGACCGTGTTTACGGGCCTGGAAATTGTGCAGGACGTTCTTGCTCAAAAGAGCGATGTGAGAGGCGATAAATTTGCGGATTTTATCGAGACCGACTTTGGGGATTTCCTATATGTTGCCGGGCCTGTCCGTGATCTGCAGGGAAATGTTGCCGGCGTTGTGCTGGTAGGCAGGTCGTTGCCCAAATTGACAGCGGACATCCGTTCGAAAACATTTGCGCAGATTACTCTATATGACCATGCGGGACAGGTTCTCTACAGCACTCTGCCATTTCCTCAAGCCATCGCTCCCGAGACCGTCGCACAGATCATCTCCTTTAAAGATATTAGCAGCAGGAAGCGCGATCTTTCCAGTCAGCGCGATCTTGATGTGGCAAACATTCCATTCGCTGAAATTCTTGGTTCCTGGGAAGTGCGTGGAAATCAGGAGTTGGGGATCCTGGGAGCTGCGCTAAGTCAGAATGCCGTCGTCCAGGCCTCTTCGAGTTCGCGCTGGCGAATCTTTTTGCTGGTGGCATCTGCGAACTTCCTGGTTATCCTGGTGGGTATCAATCTGGCTAACACAATCACGCGTCCTCTGCTCCAACTGGTGCAGGCTTCAGTGAAGGTGTCAAAGGGCGACCTGGACGTTCAAGTCAACCCGGGCACAAATGATGAGATTTCGATCCTGACCGAATCTTTTAATACAATGGTGGCAAGCCTCAGCCAGTCGCAAAAGGATTTGCTAAAGGCTTACGATAGTACGCTCGAGGGATGGGCCAAAGCCCTCGAATTACGGGATAAGGAGACAGAGGGACATTCGGAGCGCGTTACCCAGCTCACGCTTCGGCTGGCGGAGGCGATGGGGGTTCAGGGCGAGACCCTGGTCAATATCCGCAGAGGCGCTCTTCTTCATGATATCGGTAAGATGGGTACACCGGATGCCATATTGCATAAAGATGGTCCCCTCGATGAAGCGGAGAGGAGGATCGTCCAGAACCATCCGCAGGATGCCTACAATATGTTGAAGCAGATTGATTATCTGCAGGTTGCGCTGGAAATCCCTTATTGCCATCATGAAAGGTGGGATGGTACCGGCTATCCCCGCGGCTTGAAAGGAGAAGAAATTCCGATCTCAGCTAGAATATTCGCGATTACCGATGTCTGGGATGCCTTGACCAATGACCGCCCATATCGAAAAGCCTTGCCTCGTGAGGAAGTCATCCAGTTCTTGAAAAGTCAAAGCGGAAGTCATTTCGACCCGAAGGTTGTGGACGTGTTTATTCCGATGTTGAGTTTGGCCCCATAAGGCAAATATGAGCAAGACTGGTGTGAGACTTTCGCCGGATGTACAACAAACGACCGAACATCATTCCCGCCGCATACTCAGGGTTGCGGCAACTCTCTTAATTCTTTCATTCGTTTTATTTCTCTGGCAACTTATCAATCTAAATATGTCTGACGTCCAGGCCAGCGGATTGGACAGCCTGCCGGTCTCGATCCGTGCTGAATCCCAGGCCGATTACGGCGCCGACCCTCATGCATCTGCTGTCCCCCGCATTAGCGAGAATATCCTCAAACAAATCATCATGGATCTACCCGCTACCGGGAATCCTCAGGATCGCATGGGAACCGTGCAGGCTGTCCTCTTGTCACCGGTTCCCACCATGACGCCCGATAACCGTTATCCTGTAACCGTCACACCGACTCTGTCTGCACCAACACCCACGCCCGCCGTGGCTTCGCCCACTACGACCGCCCTGATCACACCGCTTGTAACTGCAACTCGATATTTATCATCCACGCCAACGGCTACATATTCCTATGCGCAGTATGATCCTCCTTTGCCCACCTCAACGAAAACGCCCAAACCGGCAACCAGGACATCAACACCGTCCCTCACTTCCACAGTTACCCGCACTCAAACCCAGACGGCGACCCTTACCGTTACGGCTTCATCTACATCAACGAATACGCCGACGTCAACCGGTACAGCCACCGCTACAATCACAGCAACCCCTACCTTCACTTCAACTTTTGCGCCGACGAGTACACCAACTCATACTCCTACTGCAACCTTTACTCCCACCGATACACCGACATGGACACCATCGCCGACGGATACCTTCACGCCAACTTATACTCCCACGGATACACCGACGTTTACTCCGTCGGCAACAAGTACGGTCACACTGACCTATACCCCAACCGATACACTGACAATGACACCATCGCCGACGAACACGCTCGCGCCAAGCTCCACTCCCACCGATACAGCAACACCAACTCTTACGGCGAGCACTACTCCCACAGCGACATCTTCGCTAACACCGTCTTCTACTCCCACATCAACACCGACTGATACAGCGACTCAGACTCCAACCGATACTGCCACGTCGACCCCGACGCCCAGCACTACGCCCACGGCAACATTTACTGAAACGCCAACTCCTACATATACTGTCACGTTTACGCCGACGAGCACAGCTACCTACACTTTCACGCCCTCCCATACTCCTACGTCAACCTCGACTGAAACACCGACACTCATTCCAACAGATACAGCAACAGCGACACTGACACCAAGCAGTACATCCACAGCCACATCGACGGAGACACCCACTCCGTCGCATACTGCCACGCTTACGCCATCCTTTACTCCTACAATGACGCCCACGGACACACCTACCTTAACCCCAACGTCAACCTATACTCCGACTGATACACCGACATTCACCCCCACCTCGACAGATATTCCCACGCCAGGCTCCACACCGACTAACACACCTACGTTGACGCCCAC
>Ga0209002_10002669_pt1 | contig 14299 bp, 17 predicted proteins | sample Rifsed16ft2_FD_184010 | JGI IMG/M metagenome (GOLD analysis project Ga0209002, IMG submission 184010) | Soil microbial communities from Rifle, Colorado, USA - sediment 16ft 2 (version 2) | ecosystem: Environmental > Terrestrial > Deep subsurface > Rock core/Sediment | place: Rifle, Colorado...
GGCGGCCTTGTACTCGATCTGACGGTGGAGCTCGCCGCGGGGCCATGACGAGAGGCGGCGGTTCATGCGGCGGGAGCGACCGCCAGCGCCGTGCAGCGTAAGGTTCTCTAGGACGATAGCGGCCCTTTGCTCCTTGGCCGAGGCCACCAACGACTTCGACACCCGGTGGAGACGCTGGCGAACCCGATGCCCCTCCCGCACGCCCTCCCGCCCGAGGAGCCGACGCGCGACGCGTCGATCGTGGGCCTTCTTCCTGGCGAGCTTCCGGCGTCGGCGGAAGTGGGTCTCCTGGACCCGGCGGACGCCATCCAAGGGAATCGTGACCAGCGAAGCACTTTCACCCGCCGCAACGACACCGTCGAGGGAATCCTCATTCGTGTCAACGGCGATCGCGGCCTCGCACTCAAGGGGCCGGGGCGCCTCCTTCCGCACGACGAGGATAATTTTCCCTGGGATAACGGTGAGGGAACCGAGGCTCCAGGACGGATCGCTCAGGATCGACCGGTGCCAGTCGGACAGGGGCAGATTCATTTGTACGCCCTCTGTGCCGCGGATTGGGATGCGGAGGCGACCCGTCTCCCGGTCGAGCCAGTAGGACTGGTTCTCCGCCTTGAGCATGGGCTTGCGCACGAACGGGACCGAGGACCTTCGGCCTTTCCTCGTGCGACGCCGGTGGGCCTTAAGCGCGCCAAGCGCCACTTCGAAGGCTGAAGGTATGTACTGCTTGTATACTCCGTGGTCGCGGCTTATTTCCGCGTAGGTTGCACGAGCTAGGCGGGTGCGAGACCGGATATCTCGAATCGCTGACGCTCGTATCGACTTGTTAACCATGAGGCGAAACTCGCAGAGCAGCCAGGTCAGTCTGGCGTCATTCCACGGCACGTGGAACACGAGCGCTCGGTGGACACGCACTCTCGGGACAGGGGACACACTCTCGTAGTGGTTTCTGGGGGAGGTCAGTGAAAGTGACCGGGAGGCTCGCGTTCCTTGGGTCCGAACAATGTACCATAAAAACCTTTATACGCAGACCCGAATTGCGTCCAACCGCCGATTTCTCGGCGGTTTCCCGGCATACCCGGAGGGCCATCCATGCCTATGGAGTCCATCGTTAGGGAGGTCATCACGCGCGCGGGCGAGGAGCCCAGGGTCCCCGAGGCCCCCACCTCGGGCATGGGCGGCTTCGCCGCGGACGACGCGGAGCTCGAGAGGATCCTCGCGAGCCTGCGCACGAACATCAAGATCGTCGGCGTGGGCGGGGGCGGGACGAACACGATCGACCGCCTCGTCGAGGCGGGCATCGTCGGCGCGGAGCTGTTCGCGGCGAACACGGACGCGCAGCACCTCCTCACGATCCGCGCGCCACACAAGATCCTCCTGGGCCGCCGCACGACGCGGGGCCTCGGGGCGGGCGCCCTGCCCCAGGTGGGCGAGGAGGCCGCGCGGGAGGCGGAAGAGGAGCTCCGGGCCGCCCTCCAGGGCGCGGACATGGTCTTCATCACGTGCGGGCTCGGCGGCGGGACCGGCACGGGAGGCGCGCCGTTCATCGCCCAGATGTCGAAGGAGCTCGGGGCCCTCACGATCGCGATCTGCACGTTCCCGTTCCGGGCGGAGGGCGCGATCCGCGCGGAGAACGCGGAGTACGGCCTCGAGAAGCTCCGGAACTTCGCGGACACGGTGATCGTGATCCCGAACGACAAGCTCATCGAGCTCGTCCCGCGGCTTGCGCTGAACGCGGCGTTCAGGGTCGCGGACGACGTCCTGATGCGGGCGATCAAGGGGATCACCGAGGTGATCACGAAGCCCGGCCTCGTGAACCTCGACTTCAACGACATCAAGACGATCATGAAGGGCGGCGGCGTGGCGATGATCGGCCTCGGCGAGAGCGAGAGCGACCGGCGCTCCGAGGAGGCGATCGAGGAGGCGATCAACTCGCCCCTCATCGATGTGGACATCGCGGGCGCGACGGGCGCCCTGATCAACGTCACGGGCGGCACGGACATGACCGTGAGCGAGGCGGAGAAGGTCGCGGAGATCGTCCAGGCCCGGATCTCCCCGAACGCGCGGATCATCTGGGGCGCGACGATCGACCCCTCCCTTCAGCACAAGATCCGGGTCATGCTGATCCTGACGGGCGTGAAGTCGAAGCAGATCTACGGCCCCGAGATCCTCCAGAGGCGCGAGGCGGGCGTCGACGTGGTGCGGTGAGCGGGGCGATGTCGGGGATCGTGGAGAAGACCTGGGAGACGCAGCGGCGGTTCGAGGAGCGCGCGAAGCGCCTCGGGAAGGGCCGCTACGGCCGCGTCCTCAAGATGGCGCGGAAGCCGACATCGCAGGAGTACAGCCGGGTCGTGATGATCACGGGCCTCGGGCTCGCCCTGATCGGGTTCCTCGGGTTCTTCATCTACTGGTTCATGAAGTACGGCGTGGCGTACTTCGAGAGCCTGTTCCGGTAGGCGGAGGCGGACGCGCGTGTTTGACGACCAGGTGAAGGCGCCCGAGCCGAAGTCCCAGGAGCCGGAGCGGCCCCCGGAGCGGGTGTTCGGCGTGAAGCTCGAGTTCAAGGCCCCGTTCGAGGACCGGATCTTCCTCACCGCGGGCCAGTCGAAGGAGTACGAGTTCCAGGTCGAGAACACGGGGACGGAGGACGACGAGATCAAGGTCTCCGTCGAGACGAGCTACGCCTCCGAGACCCCCGATCCGCCGGAGTGGACGATCCAGCTCACCGGGATCGAGGAGAAGGCCTGGGACGTCACGTTCACGAAGATCACGGAGAAGCCGATCCTACTGATCGGCGGGGGGATCCGGGACGAGTGCCGGCTCCGGATCGTGTGCCCGAAGGGCGCGCGGTACGGGGACAAGCTCACCCTAATCCTGCGGGCGACCTCCAAGGGGGACCCCGCGGTCTCGGACGACAAGAAGATCGTCGCGACCTCCCGCCAGGCGATGATCGCCGTGAAGACGAGCATCGGCCACGAGCGGACCGTAGCGGACGCGGTGTTCGCGCGCGCGAAGGCCCGGGAGCTCGGGATCCTGGCGGTCCTCGTCCCCACGAACCTCCGGGGCTACATGCTCGTGGAGTCGATGAACCCGGATCGCCTCGAGGAGGTCGTCCGCGGCATCCGCCGCGCGCGGGGCATCGTGGACCCCAGGGACCCGCGCGGGGAGAAGGCGATCCGCTTCGAGGACATCGAGATGTACCTGGCCCCGAAGCCCGTCGTCAGCGGGATGATGGAGGGCGACATCGTGGAGCTGATGGCGGGGCCGTTCAAGGGCGAGAAGGCCCGCGTGATGAAGATCGACGAGACGAAGGAGGAGGTCACCGTCGAGCTGTTCGAGGCGATGGTCCGGATCCCCGTGACCGTCCCCGGGACGAGCGTCCGCGTCCTGCAGAAGGAGGAGGAGAAGTAGATGCCCGAGACCCTCGACGTGCTCGTGGACGGCGGGAAGGCGACCGCCGGCCCGCCCCTCGGCCCCGCCCTGGGCCCGATGGGCGTGAACATCATGGAGATCGTGAAGGCGATCAACGACCGGACGAAGTCCTTCGAGGGGATGAAGGTCCCCGTGAAGCTCACGATCGACCCGAAGACAAAGGCGTACTCGATCGAGATCGGGACCCCGCCGACCTCCGCGCTGATCCTGAAGGAGCTCGGCGCGGGAAAGGGGAGCGGGGAGGCGGGGAAGACCCGTATCGGGAACCTGACGATCGCGCAAGCCGTGAGGATCGCGAACATGAAAGCGGACACGATGCAGGGGAAGGACCTGAGGTCCCGCGTGCTCGAGGTCGTCGGCACGTGCGTGTCGATGGGGGTCACGGTCGACGGGAAGGGCCCGAAGGACGTGACCGCGGAGATCCGCGCGGGGAAGCACGACAAGGCCCTCGCGAAGGCGTGACCACCGCCGCATCCCTGGCTCAAGGCGAGCCCGAACCGTGTGCCGATTCCCGCAGGGACCTCGTCATCCCTTCGGGAACGCCCGCGCGGCGGGCCGGCGCAGCGGGGCGGGGCCACGGGCCATCGCCTCCAGCTGGAGGCGGACGTAGTCCGCGTCCCCGATCCACAGTCCCTGGATCCTCTCCGGGACGAACGTCCCGCGTCGGTAGAACGCGTTCACGATGAACAGCTCCTTGTCGCTCGGGAACACGAACGTGTGCGCGAGACGCGTGTCGGGGAGGTGGGAGGCGGGGAACTTCAGCTGGACCCGGACCGGGTCGCGGGCGAGCTCGCCGAGCCGCGCGACCTCCGGGGCGTTCGCCGCGTTCATGATGACGCGGGACCTCGGGCGGGCCCGGTGGAGGATCCCGAACAGGGGGCGGAGGACCTCGAGGTCCTGGGGCAGCGGCGACACGACGAGGATCTCCCCCGCCGCGGAGAGGACGACCTCGCGGAGCTTGTTCATCACGCCCTCCAGGCCCTTGTACAGGAACAGGTCCGTGTCCGTCGCGCGGGCCTTCGTCTCGTACTCGTCGACGAGCGCCCCCGCCCGCTCCGCCGCGGCGCCGAGCTCCTGCTCCCGCCCCTGGCGGGCCTGCTCCGCGACGACCCGCGGGTTCCGGGCCCGGTACCGGTTCGGGCGCTCCCGGGACACCTCGATCCAGCCCTTCGCCTGCAGGCTGTGGAGGACCCGGTACACGGCGGGGTATTGGACGCCGAGGAGGCCCGCCACGTGCGCGGCCGTCGACACGCCGTTCCGGACGAGCTCGAGGTACGCCTTCGCCTCCTTCCCCGTCAGGCCCAGCGTCTCGAGGGCGGCGAGCGCGTCCTCCTCCCGCATCGGGCGCACGAAGGGCCACCGCGCGATAAACGTTGCGGGATTTATCATCCCGCCGCTGATAACGAGCCGCGGACCCCGAAAACGGGAGAGGGCGAAGGGCGGCGAGTGGGCGGTTGCGCCCCCCGCACCGGCCGCGAGGCCGGACTTCACGGCGCTCACCACGGCGTACCCGTGGGTGTCCGGCGGGATGTGCGCGAGCGCCACGGCCCCGACCGCCGCACCATTGGCGGAACCGCGCAACCCTCATATAGGACCTGTCGCTTCGTCGGCCCCTCTCTGTAGGAGGCGCAGTGCGCCGAGAGCACTACAGGGGGTGTCCCGTACGGCGGAGAAGAAGTCGATCGACACGGTCCGGAAGGCCCTGGAGTCGGCCCCGGAGAGGAAGTTCAAGGAGTCCGTGGAGGTCGCGATCAACCTGCGGGACGTCGACCTGTCCGTCCCGAAGAACCGGATCGACGACGAGGTCGTCCTCCCGAAGGGCCGCGGCAAGCGGATCCGCGTGTGCGTCTTCGGGTCCGGGGAGATGGCGGTGAAGGCGCGGAACGCCGCGGACCTGATCATCCAGCCCCAGGAGATCGAGTCGTACGCGGGCGACAAGAAGAAGGCGAAGGACCTCGCGGGCTCGTACGATTTCTTCATCGCGGAGGCCCCGCTGATGCCCGTGATCGGGAAGCGGCTCGGGATCGTCCTCGGGCCCCGCGGGAAGATGCCGCGGCCGATCCCGCCCGGCGCGGACCCCACGGGCCTGATCAACGCGATGCGGAGCACGGTGAAGGTCCGCTCGCGCGACAAGCGCACGTTCCACGCCGCGATCGGGACCCGGGACATGCCCCCCGAGGACCTCGCGGAGAACCTGGACTTCCTGATGCGCCGGGTCCTCGGGAAGCTCGAGCGCGGGCGGTTCAACGTGCAGTCGGCCTTCGTGAAGACCACGATGGGGCCGGCGGTGAGGTACCTGTGAGGGATCCCATGGCCCACATCGCACCCTACAAGGCGGAGGCGGTGAAGTCCCTCGTGCGGGAGTTCGAGGGCTCCCCGGTGATCGGGATCGTGAACATCCACGGCATCCCCGCGCCCCAGTTCCAGGCGATGCGGAGGCAGCTCCACGGGCGCGTGCGGCTCACGGTCTCGAAGAACAACCTCCTGCGGATCGCGCTCAAGGAGGCGGCTTCGAAGCGGCAGGGCCTCGACGCGCTGTCGGAGGCGATCGAGGGCCAGACCGCGGTCGTCACCGCGAGCATCAACCCTTTCCGCCTGTACAGGGAGATGGAGGCGACGAAGACGAAGGCCCCCGCGCGCGGCGGGGAGCGGGCCCCCGAGGACCTGTGGGTCCGCGAGGGGGACACGCCGTTCAAGCCCGGGCCGATCGTCGGCGAGCTCCAGAAGGCGGGCGTCCCCGCGGCGATCGAGCGCGGGAAGGTCGTGATCAAGAAGGACAAGCTCCTCGTGAAGGCGGGGGACCGGATCCCACGGGAGGTCGCGCAGGCCCTCACGCGCCTCGAGATCTACCCGCTCACGGTCGGGCTCGACCTCCGGGGCGCGTACGAGGCCGGGACCGTGTTCCGGCGGGACGTCCTCGCGATCGACGACGCGCGGATCCGAGCGGACCTCGCGCTCGCGGGCTCCCACGGCCTGAACCTCTCGATGTTCATCGGGTACGCGACCCCGCAGACGGTCCGGCCCCTCCTCGCCACCGCCCACCGGAGGGCGATCGCGCTCGCGGTGGAGTCCGGCTTCCCGACGAAGGCGAGCGTCCCGTTCCTGCTCGCGAAGGCGCAGGCCCAGGCGCTCGCGCTCGCCGCGCGGGAGAGGCCCGGCGGGCCCCCCTCCCAGGGACCCGCCAAGGAGGCGCAGAAGAAGGCGGAGAAGAAGGAGGAACCGGGCGAGGAGGACGCCGCGAAGGGCCTCGGCTCGCTCTTCGGATGAACCGTGACGATCCAGTCCAGGAGGTGAACGAAAGATGGAGTACGTCTATGGCGCGCTCGTGCTGCACGCGGCCGGCAAGCCGGTGAACGAGGAGAACCTCATGAAGGTCCTCTCCGCCGCCGGCGTGAAGGTCGACGCGACCCGCGTGAAGGCGCTGACCGCCGCCCTCGAGGGCGTGAACATCGACGAGGCCCTCAAGACGGCCGCGATCGTGCCGTCCGGCCCCGCCGCCCCCGCGCCCGCCGCGGGCGAGAAGAAGGACGAGAAGAAGAAGGAAGAGAAGAAGGAAGAGGAGAAGGTCAGCGAGGAGGAAGCCGCCGCGGGCCTCGGTGCGCTCTTCGGCATGTAGGCCGGGGGCCACCGTCATTTCCTTTTCGATCCGAGCGTGAGCGAGAGCGGGACTCCCGCCTCCTCATCCCCATCGCGGGCGCGGGCCGGGCTACGCCTTCTCCTTCGCCGCGTCTTGGACCCGCTTCTGCCGTTGCTTCGCGTTGTACCCCGTGGCCTGCTCGAGGAACGCGTTCCACGCCTGGCGGCTCTTCACTGCCGTGGCCTCGTCGACCTTCGGGTTCATCACGGTGTCCACGAAGAGGCTCTTCCCGTCCGTCCACGCCGTGAGCCGCTCGATCGCGCCGCAGCTCGTGACGATCTTCCCCTCCACGACGTCCGCGGAGCCGAAGAGCGACGCCACGAGGCCCTGGAGGCCCCCGCCCTCGATCTTCTTCGCCCAGCCCCGCCGGAGGTCGTACGCATGCATCGGGATCGTCCGCGCAATCCGGTCTCGGATAAAAGGCTTACCGCGTGAGGAGGGCGCCGATGTCTGCCGAGCTCGCGAGGAAGTCCTGGAGGTCGAGCTCGTCCCGCCACCGCTCCCGGCACGCGCAGTCCAGGTCCGCGAAGTCCCGCCGCAGCCCGAGCGAGAACTCCTCGATCGCGTCGACTGCGCGGCGGTCGCACGACCCGCAGTTGTGCGCCCCCCGCCGCATCCCGCCCGCGGTCGGGTGGCTCTTCACGTGGGCCTTCAAGTCCCGCGTCCGCTCGAGCACCTCCACGACGGACCACAGCCAGGGCGGACGATACTCCCGTCGCTTGAACAGGTGGTCCACGAGCGTGTTCCGCTGCACGTTCACCGGGTTGAAGGAGATCGTGTCGGAGTGCGGGTCCGCCTCGTGGCCCGACCGCACCGCGTCCTCGATTGCCTCCCGCTCCGTGAGGAACGCGGGCTTGATCAGCAGGTACGTCTTCACGGTCCCGCCCGCCTCGCGGACCATCGCCGCGGCCCGCGCGTGCTCCTTGAGGCCCCACACCTTGTTCACGCTGTGCCGCAGCACGCGCTCGTTCGTCGACTCCAGGCCGAACGCGACCTCCAGCCGGTGCACGTGCCGCATCGCATCGTCGAGCTGCTCCCTCCGGACCATGTGGGACAGCGTCTCCACGATGACCTTGTCGCACCGGTCCCCGAGCGCCTCCAAGACCGCCCGCCGCGACTCCGGGGAGAGCTCGTGGTCGTCGAAGAAGTTCCCGGACGTGTACACCTTCACGACGGGCTGGCCCGCGTGGCGGGGGAGGACGGAGGCGAGCTGGTGCGCGAGGTCCGCCTCGGTCACCTCGACCGCGGTGTCGTTCACGTACCCGCACATCGAGCACCCGGAGGCGTGCGCCCAGTAGCACCCGCGGGTCCGGAAGATGATCACCCACGCGTCCACGACCTTCCCGTCGAGGAGGTCCTTCTCCGTCCACGTCGAGATGATCTCCCGCGGGTCGTACGCGCGGTCGACCCGCTGCTCCCGCACGAGCTCGCCGAGGTTCATGGGCGGGCGTCGAAGGAGGGCCCCGGCTAAGAAGGTTCGTCTCCGCCGCTATCGATCGGCGGAGGATTCGTATTCGTCCAAGGGCCTGGCGACGTCGCTCGCGGCACGGGCAAGCTGCCGATCCGCGGTGATGAGCGGGATTCCCAGTTCTCGCGCGAGCGCGAGGTACGACGCGTCGTAAACCGAGAGGTCGTCCCCGTACGCGATATGGATCGCCCGCCGGGCGACACCCCCCTCAAGGGGATGGTACGTGAGGCCGTAGCCCTCGAGTACGACTTGGGCTTGGAGGCACCTCTCCTCCGGGCACAGGGCGGAGTACCGCAGGGCATTCAGGACCTCGTACGGGAGTTCCGCGGGGGCATGGAGCACGACGTCCCCCGCCACGAAGTCATCCCGCACCAAGAACGCCTGATTGGTATCCTCCTCGCCGGTGAGGAACCACTTGACAACCACGCTAGCGTCAACCACGAGATCCACGGCGGAGGTCCCTCCATTGCCGGATGATGCGGGTCGTGTCGAAGCCCTTGGGGACGGGAATCCGGATTCGGTCGTTGAGCTGGGCCGCCCGGATTCGGTTCCGGATCCTGCGCTCGGCGATGATCTTGACGATGGCCCCGCGGATGGCTTCGCTCCAGTTGATTGGCACGCTGTCCATCTCGCGCTTGAGGCCGTCGTCGATGCGGACTGTGACGAGGGGCATGCCGTATAGACATGATATACTGGCTATAAGAAGCTTCTCACTTCGACGACCGAATCCGGACGAGGCCGACGATGACACCGAGGCCAACAAGCAGGAGGCCTAAGAACTGGATCAACCATGCGACCCAGGGCTCCATGGCCACGGGCGGGGGCTGGGTGGGCGCCGTCATCGCGGGGAACGTGATCAGGACCTGGAAGAGCACGATGAGCAGGAGCCCGATCGTCGCGAGCACGACGCCCGCCGCCGGGCTCGCGTGCTCGTGGGACGCGACGACCCGCACCGCGGGCGCCGCCGCAGGCCGCGCGACCGGTGCCGCGATCGCCGCCGCGACCGCCGCGGACCTCGCCGCGAGGATCTGGGCCGTGAGTTCCTTCGGCGCGTACTGCCCGCACGCGGGGCAGTAGTGCCTCTGGTATTGCGCGATGAACTGGAGCTCCTTCCCGCAGTTCGGGCACGGGTTCCTCGGCCGCGCGGGCGCGTACTTCTTGCAGCTGTAGCAGTAGTGCCGCCCGTATCGCTCGACGTACGTGAGCTCCCGTCCGCACGTCGGGCACGGGTTCTTCACGCCGACGATCTCGATCTTCGGTGCGGGAGCCGGGATTGGCACGGCCACGGGCTTCTCGGCGACGACCTCTGCCGCGGGCGCCGCCGCGGCGGCGGGCTCGCCCTCCCGGGGCGCGTACTTCTTGCAGCTGTAACAGTAGTGCCGCTTGTACTCGGGAATGTACGTGAGCTCCCCGCCGCACGTGGGGCACGGCCGCCCGACCTTCGGCGGGGCGGGGACCGCGACGACCTTCACGACGGGCGGGGCGTACACCTTGCAGTGGTAGCAGTAGTACCGGTCGTACTGCTCCACGTACGTCAGTTCGCGCCCGCACGTGGGGCAGGGGTTGATGACCTTCGGGATCTCGGGCGCGAGCGCGGGCACTGGCTCGGCGGGGATCACGACCGCCTCGGCCCTCGGGGCTTCGACGCGGGCGGGCGTCGGTGGGGCCTCCTGGATCGTGGGGGCCGCGGCCTCCGCGGGCGGGGTCACGGGCTCGACTGGCACGGCGGGTGCCGGGCCCGCCATGGGCGCCGACTCTTCCGGGACGGCGGATGGCGGGGGGCTCGGTGCGGGGGCCTCAATCGCGGGCGTCACGACGGGCGCAGCCTTCGCGGCCTCCTCCGCCCTCCGGCGCTCTTCCTCCTTCTGCCGCGCTTCCTCCTCGCGCTCCCGGCGATGGAGCTCCCGGAAGAGCCGCTCCTTCAGTTCGTCCTTCGTGCCCATCGTTTCCAGGCCGTACGCACCTGCGAGGTCCATCAGGGCCGCCTTCTTCGCCCTCGCGATTTCCTCCGCGACGAGCGGCGGCCTCACCTTCTCGATGATCGGGGGTCGCTCCACCCTCGGCGCTTCCTCGGGGGCCTTCGCCTCGACCGGGGCGGGCGCCTCTGCCGGGACGGCGGGCGCGACCTCGGGGACAGGCGGGACCTCCGGGGCGGGCGCGGGCTCCGGTTCCGGCGCGGACGGTTCGGGTGCGGGGGCCGCGGCCTCCGCGGGCGGCTCGGCCTCCGGCTCCGGCGGGAGCAGCTCGTCGAACTCCGGGATCTCCTCCGGTGGCGGCGCCGGGGCCTCCTCCTTCGGCGCCTCCGCGGGCGGCGCGGCTTCTTTCCCCAGGTCCTCCGCCGCGTACTCCTGGTCCTTGTAGCAGTAGTACCGATCGTAGTCCTTCACATACGTGAGGACGCTCCCACACTTCGGGCAGTTCAGCCCCTTCCCGCCCCCGTATCCGTCCGGCGCGTACTGGCCGCACGCGTAGCAGTACTGGCGGCCGTACTCCTCGACGAACGTCAGGTCCGCGCCGCAGTTCGGACACGGAAGTGCCATGGATCCTCCCCTGGGGCGGCGATACGTGGGGTGGCCTTCATAAACGTTCCGAGACAGCGGGCTCCAAGGCGTCCCGTCGCGCGGTCCTCGGACGGACCCAGAATCCTTTTAGGATTCGGGCCCATGGCGAACGCGTCTGCCACCGTAGCTCAGCGGTAGAGCGGCGGTTTTGTAAACCGCAGGTCGGGAGTTCGATCCTCTCCGGTGGCTTCGATGGCCCGCGTGAAGTTCCGAATCTCCGGCATGGACTGCGCGACGTGCACGAAGGTCCTCGAGAACGCCCTCAAGGGCCAGCCTGGCGTGAAGGACGTCGTCGCGAATTACGTCCTCGATGCGGCCGCGGTCGAGTACGACCCCGCCGTGACGGACGAGGAGACCCTCAAGCGCGCCGCGGAGACCCGGACGAGCTACCGGCTCCGGAAGTTGCGGTGAGCCGCGTGCGAAGTCGTGGCAAGCTTCATAAACCGCCCCATCCATCCTGCCGCCGTGGGGGGAGATGCAGTGCCACACCGAATTCTCATCCGGAACGACCGTCGTGGAGCGATCGAGGGGATGCCCCTTCAGCTGATGATCGCCGTCATCGTGGCGGGGATCGCCCTCGCGATCGTGCTGGGCTGGGTCCTGTCGATCCAGACGCCGAACGTGATCAGCCGCGTGGAGGCGACCCCGGAGACCGTGTCGATCACGGGCGCGCCCACGAACCAGGAGGCCACGAAGACGGTGACGATCACCGTCCGGGCCTTCGACGGGAAGGGGAACGTGATCGCGGGGGTCGTCGTGAGCCTGAACGGGGCGGGCCTCGGAACCGCGAAGACGGACCGGGACGACGGGGCCGCGGACGGGGCCGCCACGTTCTCGAACGTGCTGGTGCGGGTCCCGGCGGGCGTGCTCACGGCGAAGATCGACGTCACCGTAGAGGCCTCCGGGTACCCGGCCGCGACGGACGACATCCTCGTCGTGCGGTCGTGAGCCCGCGATGGGCCTCCGGGGAGACGCGGCGGGGATCGAGGGCCTGCCGCTCCAGCTCCTCATCGTCGCCGTCGTGGCGGGGATCACCGCGCCGGTCGTCTACGCGGGTCTCGCGACGTACGACCGCGGCCAGGTGGAGTCCCGGGTGCGCGGGGAGATCCTCCGGCTCACGCGGGCGGCGCAGCAGTACCTGATCGCGGGCGGCGGGGCGGAGACCCTCGGGCTCGACCTCCAGGGCGGGACGTTCACGTCCGTGCTGTACGTGACGGTCGGTGACACGGTCGGCGGCCCGTTCGCGAGCACGGTGCGGTACCGCCTGAGCGGGGACACGGAGGAGACGGTCCTCGTCGAGCGTCCCGCGGCCCCGATGGCGGGGCCGGACGGCAAACCGTTATCCCTCGTGGCGGGCCTCTACCGCGTGCACCTCGAGGTCCTCGGGGACCGCGTCGTCGTGAGCGTGGCCTGAGTGCTCGACTGGCTCTCGTCCAAGGTCGCGATGAGCCTCGCCGCCCTCCTGCTCCTGGCGGGGATCGTGGGGTTCTTCCTCGCGCAGCGGGACCGGGCCGTCCACGACGCCCTGCAGGACATCGCGGACCGGGCGGCGGCGTACATCGACGCGCTCTCCGAGAGTGCGGGGGAACTCGCGACCTCGATTTCCGTGGGGAGCCCGATGGACCCCGCGGCCGTCGCGGGGCTGGAACTCCCCGCACTCGCGGCGGGGGAGCCGTACCTCCTCACCCTCTACCGCGCGTACGTCGTGGCGGGGACGGACGGGGACCGCGCGTTCGCCGTGCTCCGGGTGCCGATCCACTTCTTCGAGCCGGAGGCGGGCGCTTACACGTCCGAGGGGATTGCGGACCTGGACGCGGCCCACCCGAGCGCGACCCTGGGCCACGGTGGGCTCGCGGTGCTGAGCCGCCGGTACATCACGGTGGACGGCGCGACCCGACTCGAGACGTTCGTCCTCTAGGCCCCGAACAGCCGCAAGCGCTTGTGGGCCTCGACCCCGGGCTGGTAGCAGAAGTGGATTGTGTTGAAGTCCCGCCGCATGGCGGCGACGTCCTTCGCGACCTTCGCGGGGTCCTCGCCCTTCATCGCGACGCGGCCCATCAGGGTCGCGACCTCCGCCATCTGGGCCTCCCGCATCCCGATGCGGGTGAGCTCCTGCGTCCCGACCCGGATGCCGCTGGGCTTCACGGAGGACGTGTCCCACGGCAGGAGGTTCTTGTTCGTGATGATGTTCGCCTTCTCGAGGTCCAGGGAGACCTTCGCGCCCCCGCCCTGCGCGGACACGTCGACCGCCAGCGCGTGGCTCTCCGTGAAGCCGTGCTTCTCCGCCAGCACTTTGAAGCCCCGCTCGTGCAGGGCCTGCCCGAGGGCCTTCGCGTTCCGCACGATCTGCCGCGCGTAGTCCCGCCCGAACTCGAGGTGCTCGGCGAGAGTGATCCCGAGGGCGGCCATCGCGTGGAGGTGGTGGTTCGACACGACGCCAGGGAACACGCCCTTCAGGAGCCTCTTCACGAACTTCTCATCCCCGGAGTCCGAAAGGAGGATGCCGTGCTGCGGGCCGGGCAGGGTCTTGTGCGTGCTCCCCGTGATCACGTCCGCGCCCTCGTGGAGCGGGTCCTGGAACGCGCCCCCCGCGATCAGGCCCATCACGTGGGCCCCGTCGTACCAGACGTGGCACCCCGCCTCCTGGAAGGCGTCCCGCAGGTCCTTGAGCGGGGTCGGGAACAGGAACACGCTCTGGCCGAAGGCGGCGACCCTCGGCTTCACCTGCTTGATGAGCCGCGCGGTCCCGTCCACGTCGATGTTCATCCGGTCCACGTCGAACGGGTAGTTCACGTTGTTCACCGCGCGCATCCCCGCCCCGCCGAACTTCGCGGAGCTGATGTGGGCCCCGTGGCTCAGGGCGACGGACGTCATGATGTCCCCCGGCTCGAGGAGCGCGTAGTACACCGCGAGGTTCGCGACCGTCCCGCTGATCGGGCGGACGTCCGCGTGGCGGCACCGGAAGAGCCTTTTGGCGAGGGCGGTGACCCGCCGCTCGACCTCGTCCACGTAGACGTTGCCCTGGTAGTACCGCTCCCCGGGCAGGCCCTCCGCGTACCGGTCCCCGAAGTCGCTCAGGAGCATCTCCCGCGCGAGGGGGCTGATCACGTTCTCCGAGGCGATCATCGGGAGGCTCTGGGAGAACCATGCGTGGTGGCGGTCCACCTGCTCCTCGATGAACGCGACGTCCTCGTCCATGGAGGG
>Ga0209002_10002672_pt1 | contig 14290 bp, 14 predicted proteins | sample Rifsed16ft2_FD_184010 | JGI IMG/M metagenome (GOLD analysis project Ga0209002, IMG submission 184010) | Soil microbial communities from Rifle, Colorado, USA - sediment 16ft 2 (version 2) | ecosystem: Environmental > Terrestrial > Deep subsurface > Rock core/Sediment | place: Rifle, Colorado...
GGGAGGCCCTCGGAAGGGAGCTCTCGCAAGCCGAGATCGCGTTCGGAGACCTCCGGGCTGCGGAGGCCGAGTACGTGGCGGCCCGCGAACGATTCGAGGAGCTTCGGGGGACACTGGAGGATGTGAAGGTGTCCGCGTCCCGCGCGGGCGCGCTCCTCGCGGAGCGCAAAAACACGATCACTGAACTCGAGGAGGACGCGCGACGGAACGAAGCGGCGGCCGCGAAGCTCGAATCGATGCAGAAGGAACGCGAGGTCCTCGCGATCCTCAAGGATCAGGTGTTCCACAAGAAGGGTGTCGTGATGTACGCCGTGAACCAGCTCCTGCCGGAGCTCGCAATCGAGGCCTCCAAGAACCTCGGCGACCTCACGGACGGACGGTTCTCGAAGATCCGGCTCGAGACGTACGAGGAGGGGAAGGGGCATGGGATCCGGATCCTCGTCGAGGGCGTCGACGGACAGTGGCACGACGTCGGTGAGTTCAGTGGCGGGGAGAAGACGCAAATCAACGCGGCCCTCCGCTTCGCGATTGCGCGGGAACTCGCGTCGATGCCCCAGGTCGGCCGGACGTATGGCCGGATGAAGACCCTGTTCATTGACGAGGGCGACCTCGGATCGCTTGACACGGAAACGTCGCGGGACCTGTTCGTCACGAAACTGTTCAAGATGGGCGAGTTCTTCGACAAGGTCATCCTGATCACGCACCTCACGGAAGTCGCGGACAAGTTCCCAGGGCGGATCCGCGTGTCGATGACGCCGGAGCAGGAGTCCCGAGTCGAGATCGTGTCATGACCTTCGTCGACGAGATGCGACAGGAGCTAGCGAAGGCGCTACAGGCCCACGTCAAAGTCCCGATTCCAGACGAGGAAGTGCCGGAGTTCCACCCGATTACGCCCGCCGCGGACGTCCGGGAGATGGTCGCGGTCGACGGCTCCTACAGCTTCCTCCTGAACATGTCGAGCTGGTGGCTCGCCCTCGTGTCCGTCGGGCTCCTAAAGTTCAGCTTCGACGGGGAGGCGTATCACCGCCACAAGCATCGGCTCGAGCAGCGGATCATCGCGGTCTCGACGTGGGAAGAGTACGTCCAGACGCAGGACGAACTCCATAAGGCCCTCTTCGAGTTTACGCAGAAATCCGCGGAGCAGCACCGGGACATGGTGAACGAATTTCGGAGGCTCATCGAGGGCCAGCTCGCAATCAACTTCGCAGCGGATGAGAAAAACGGGATCGTCGCGGTCGACGGAGCCCTCCAAGAATTTCCGAAGCGATTTGAGTTCATGGAGCGGCTCGTGAAGCTGTGCGAGGACCGCGGTCACATCCTCGTCGGAATCTCGAAGGATTCCGCCCTCCATGGCTTCGGCAACGTCCTCACGGACGAGGACTTCCTGAAGCGATGCGAGGACCGGGTGGGCCCCGGCCCGGCTTTCGTCCGGGCGGCGCAGGCCGTGCAGTCGACGCAGAAGGGGCTCCTATACGGCGACGTGTTCTACGCGAAGTTCCACGAGAAGGCACCGAAATGGTTCCGCGTCGACATCGGGACGTTCCGGAAGGAGCCGGAGTACGTGTTCGGCCAGATCGCGCCGTACTGCCGCTCCCTCATCTCGATCGGATATCCGCTGCCGCTCCTCGAGGCCCACCGGATGGCCGTCACGGTGCGGCAGATGCGGAGCGCGTACCTCGAACTCCTGATCCGGACCGCGACAAAGATGGGAATGGACATAAAGCAGGTTCTTGATGGGCTCACCGCGATGGAGGGCCGTCGGCAGACGGCCTTCCACGAGTACCTGGATCGGATCTCGAGGGGCCTCCGATGAAGATTGGCGAAATCGTGTCCGCGAGCGTGATCAACGGGCTCCTCGCGAAGCTTCAGCTCCCCGTGCCCGAGGAGCTCCGGATCGCGTACCCTGTGATCGTCGAAGGGAAGCGGTACGACTTCTACTGCCTCGTCGAGGACATCCTGAACGAGGAGAGCGAGGTCGCGAAACAGCTCGCGGGATCCGCGATCGCGGACGCCGTGCTCCCAACCGGGGCGAGCGACGAGTCGTATGGGGGTCCGATCTTCTACTCCATGGCAAAGCTCCGGCCGATTCAGCTCATTGACAAGGAGACGGGGCGGCTGAGCGAGCCGCAGACAATCCCGCCGTACTTCGCGGAGTGCCGCCACGCAACGAGGCAGGACGTGGACCTCCTTTACGAGATCACGGAGAAATCCGCGCCGATTGGGACGATTTCCGGCGTCGAGAAGTTCTACGTCCACATCGATTTCGGGAAGCTCGTCGAGAAGCCGTTCGCGATCTTCGGTCGCACGGGCACGGGCAAGTCGATCCTGAACAAGCTCATCTGTTGCGGAATCGTCGCAAAGGACGCGGGGAGCGTCCTCCTGTTCGACATGCACTCCGAGTACGGCGTGTACTCGAAGACGGACAACACGTACGGCCTGAAGTACTGGTTCCCGGAGAAGGTCGAGATCTTTTCCCTAGACCCGAAGAACAGGGAGGCCCATCCGTTCCTCCTGAACACGAAGGAAATCACGCCGGAGGACCTCATCGTCGCGCTCCAGAATCTCAGCCCCGCGATGGTCGACGCGCTTTACCAGATTGACAAGGCGAAGGGCGACGCGGACCTCGTCACCGCGATCCGACGGATGTCCGCCGAGGAGCTCGGGGAGGAGCGGGCGCACGAGATGTCCCTCCAAGCCCTGAAGCGCCGCGTGGGACGCCTCGATCGCCTTCCGTTCCTGAGCCCGACAGGGAAGGACGCGTTCAACCAGATCGTCTCATTGATCCGGGATGGAAGATCTGTCGTCCTCGACTTCGGAGACTTCGGGACGGACCAGATGGTGTACCTGTTCGTCGCGAACGTGATCTCGCGCCGACTGTTCGAACTCTACACGGAAAAGAACGCGGAGTTCCCGCGGCTCATCCTGTTCCTCGAAGAAGCGCACAAGTTCCTCGACCCCGCCGTGGCGGACCTCGCGCCGACGTTCACCCGGCTCGCACGGGAGACGCGGAAGTTCAACCTCATCCTCGCCCTGATCGACCAGCGGCCCGCACGGATCAGCGACGAGGTCCGGAGCCAGCTCGCGAATCGGTTCGTGATGTCCCTGAAAGAGCCGAGCGACGTCGAGTCCGCGTTGGCGGGCGTGCCGGACAAAGGGATGTGGACGAACATCCTCTCGAAGATCCCCGTCCGCACGGTCGCAGTGATGGGCGACGCGATTCGGATTCCGACGGTGATCGACGTGATGGACTACGACGACGAGCACGTGCAGGACCGCATTGTTGGCCACGATCGGCTGACGGAGGACAAGCTCCGGAAGATCGCGGGTAAGGCCGACGAGGTGTTCGGCTCGTAGGCCTCCCATGGCGTCGCCCAACGTGCCAAGCTCTCCATAGCGGTCGCCGTATGGCGGGTCAAATCCTATCCGTTCGACCGCCCTTGCCGTCCTCGTGACACTCGTGACCACGGTCCGGGAACGTGCGGCGGACGTGGTGCCCGAGGCCTGTCTCCACGGGGATCTTGAATACCGGGGAGCAGGCGGCCGTGCGAAGTACTACCGCTGCCAGGTCTGCGGTGCGGGCATCATCGCGAGCAACGGGCGGGTATGGCTCCTGCGGAGATCCGCGTCCCCGACACGACCCGTCGGTTAGCCGCCGCTAGGCCGCGACACCGACGAACGGCGCGATCCGCTCGGCGACGGAGGGATCGTCGAGTGCCGCGGTGACCTCCGACCAGTTCACGAACGGCCGGGCCCGGACGATCCGCGCGGCCCGCTTCGCGCCGATGCCCGGAAGCGCTGTAATCGCCCGGAACGACGCGCGGTTGATGTCGAGCGGGTACTCGATCCCGGTCAGCGACCGCTGTCCATGGCTCGTGACCTTCACGTCGATGAACCGGTTCAGCGGCGCGTCGTACGGGATGCCGACGAGAATGGCGTATGTCCCGATCTGGCGCCCGAAGGTCGTGTGGCCCTCGTGGAGCTCGAGGAACACATCCTTGAGCACGGTGCCCTCGGGCACGGTCCGACCGAGCATTTCGTGGTCGATCGTCGTCCTCACGAGCTCCTTGAACCGGCGGAACTCCCGGTACAATCCCGTCGGCTCGAACTCTTTCCGAACTGGCCGCACCTGCCGGATGTTAATCCGCCGGACCCAGAGGTCCTGCTCGAGGAGCCGCTTGAGGAAGGCGAGGTTCAGGTCGAACGTCTTCGTCGTCTCACCTGTGAGACCCGCCACGAAGTTGAGCCCGGGCAGGAGGCGCGGCAACCCGTTCTCGCCCCGCTCTCGCCCGATCGAGTTCACCATGCGAATCGCCTCGAGGCATCCGTCCGCGTCGATGTTGAGGTTGTTCGCCTCTGTGACCGCAGGGTCCGCGGTCTCGAGGCCGAAGGAGAGGGAGTTCCCCGGAGTGGAGTATCGGACAAGGAGGCGAAGCGCCTCGATCGCTTCCTCCGGGTGGGCGATCATCATCGCCGGATCCCCGTTGTCCGTGTGGAAGACCTTCGTGTTCGGCGCGGCGGCCCAGAATCCTACGAGGAGTTCGCGAATCGTGGAGACGTTAATCTGCGGGGTCGGGGAGGATCCAAGGCCGATCGCGTCATAGCTGAAGAAGTCCGCCTGGCCGCCGAGGCGGAAGTTCACCGCGCCGAGCTCTGCGAGACGGCGGACCTCCGCGAGAACGCGCTCCACGGGCCGGAACTTCGGCTTCCCATACATCGGCTCGATGCAGAACGAGCAGCCCTTGTTCACGTACCGGACGCAACCCTTCGACGTGTCAAGCTCGACGATGAGGGGATCCGGGAAGTCCGGGTGATCGCGGATCACGTCCGCGCCCTGGAAGGCCCACCGGTCCCACTCCTCCATCGTGCGGTCCCGCTGTGTCCATTCGCCCGTCGTGAGGAAATCATACACACACGTGTCAAGGTCCCGGAGGGCGACCGCGTCGAACGGCTCGACGAGCGCCTCGTCGTAGTACCGGAAGCGGGCGAGGGGGCCGCCGAAGACGAGGAGGCCTCCGAAGGCGCCCGCGTGGTGGACGATTTCCCGCTCGCTGATCGGCATCCCGCGGAGGTACTTGCCCGGCACGATGGGGCCCGAAATGATGGCGAGCACATCGCCAGAGAATCGGTGGCCTGCACGGACCTGATCGATCGTGATGTACTCCCAGTCGTGGCCCGCGTCGCGGATCGCGCCGGCGAGGTACCGCGGATAGGGCGAGATGTACGGCGGGACGCCGAAGTTCGACGGCTCGTCCACGTAGCCGTCGAGGATCACGACCTTCATGGGCCCGAATCCATGCCTTCGGCTCGATAAAAGGCCTTCGACTTGGACAGGACGGCGAGGACTACTTACTGCCCCACCGGCCGATGAGGACGATGGAGACGATCATCACGAGGGTGATGATGAGGGCGGTCGCCAGATAGCCAATCCATCCGACGAGACTGATGTTCTGGAACGTCGTGTCTACGCCTGCAATCTTCAGCCCGCCCTGGACCACGTTGTTCCACAGCAGTGCGATGACGAACCCGAACGCCGCCGCCAACGAGGTCGAAATCGTCCTGCGCACTTCGGTAACCGAGAAACGTCGCTCCTCCGCCATTAAAACCCCGTCCGCGACGGGACGCCTCGCGAGATAAACTTTGGGAGCCCGGGTTCAGAGCGAGATCCACTCGACGATACTTCCCTCGACGCGTTCTTATAGTCCCGCCCAAATGCAATTCGGCGCATGGCGATCCTGGAGATCGATCCCAGCCTGGCGGTCTTCATCGGCGCTGCTCTCGCGCTCGTCGGCCTCGCCCTCGCGTTCTGGGGCCGCTCGATCGTCGCCAGGGTGATGGCAATGATCGGCGCCGCAATCGGCTCGATCCTCGGGTTCCTGCTAGGGGTCGCGATCGCCGGGTATGTGGGGGGTCTGATCCTTGCGCTCGTCGGCGGGTTCATCGGATCCCTCCTCTTCGGAAAGCTCGTGAAGATCGGGCTTGCCCTTGTGATGGGACTCCTCGCGGCGGGCCTCGTGTTCGTCGCGTTCGGCACGCCGACGGGGACCGGGCTCGGGGACACGCGCGCGGTCGCCGCAATCCTCGTCCTGTTCCTCGTGTTCGCGGTCGCGTACTACTTCATCGAAGAAGTCCTCGGAATCGTCACCGCCATTATCGGCGGGATCCTTCTCGCGCTCGGCGCCTACATCCTCCTCGGCCCTAATTCGGGGACGACGGCCGGGGCAGCGGGACTCGTCGTGTTCCTCGCGGGGGCGATCCGCCAGTCTCTGAAGATCCGCCGGCAGAAACGGATCGCGGCCGTGGTGGCATCGCCCGCGGCGTATCCGAATCCGCCACCGCCGCCACCGCCTCCCCCGCCGCCGCCTCCCTAGCGAGTCAACGAAGGCCGTGGTGGACACTTTCGCCCATCTCCCCCCGACGTCCGCCTAAATAGCGCGGAAGGCCCATCGATCGCGGGGAGGATTCCATCGCGGACGCACAGGTCGAACTGCTCCCGCCAGAACTCATCCAGGTCCCCGCGCCGCGGGTCCTGACGACGTCGATCCCCGTGCTCGACCGCCTCCTCGGCGGCTTCGAGGCCGGCAAGGTCACGTTGATCGACAGCGGGAGCGACTACGTCTTTCACCTCACATCCCTCCTCTGCGTCCGCGCGGTGATGGAGGGCGGCGAGGTCGTGTTCGTCGACGGCGGGAACTCGATTGACCCGCACGGGATCGCAGGGATCGCGAAGCGCGTCGGCCTCGCACGGCTCGAGGTCCTGCCGAAAATCCACGTCGCGCGGGCGTTCACGTGCCACCAGATCGCTACAATTTTATTAGAACAGCTCGATGAAAAAGTGCGGGACGCGGACGCGCAGCTCGTCGTCCTGTCGTGCCTCCCGGAGCTGTTCCTCGACGAGGACGTGCAGCTCTCGGAAGCGCACCAACTGTTCCTCCGGTCCGCACGGGAGATCAAGCGAGTCGCGGAGGACCGCGGCGTCGTGATGGTCGCGACGAACGCGGGGCTCGCGAAGCTGTACCGTCGGAAGTCAATCCGGCGCGTGCTGTACGAGACCGCGCACCGCGTCGTGCGGTTTCAGCACCACCGCGGCGGGCTGAAGATTATCGTGCCGGACCTCGGGGTCGAGGAGATGTACCGGCCCGTGCCTCCGGACCAGACGACCCTGGAAGACTTCGAGTACGCCATCCCGAGAATCCGGGACCTCCAGGAGGACGTGCAGCCGAAGGAGGTGAAGGCCTCCGGGTATCTCCGGTTCGCGTGGTGACCCGCGAACCTTTTATGGGGTGCGGGAGCTCCGTGCGGGTCGATGAGATACTTCGTCACCGGCGCGACGGGCTTCATTGGCGGCCACCTCGCCCGCCGACTCCGCGATGCGGGCCATGAAATCGATGCGATCGCGAGAGAACCGGCGAAGGCACGGGATCTCGCGGCGGCCGGAATCCGTGTCCATCCGGGGGACATTACGGACAAGGGGAGCATGCGCGGGCCCATGACGGGCGCCGATGGAGTGTTTCATCTCGCCGGATGGTACAAGATCGGGGTCAAAGACAAGTCCCCTGCACAACCGGCCAATGTCGTCGGGACGAGGAACGTCCTCGAATTGGTCGAAGAACTCGGGATCCCAAAGGCCGTGTACACGAGCACGCTCGCCGTGTTCGGGGATACGACGGGGCAGGTTGTGGACGAGTCCTACCGCCATGGCGGGCCGTGGCTGAGCGAGTATGATCGGACAAAGTGGGTCGCGCACTACGAGGTCGCGGAGCCGATGATCAAGCGCGGCCTCCCGCTCGTGATTGTTCAGCCCGGGGTCACGTATGGGCCAGGGGACCCGAGCGCGATGGGCGTCACCCTGAGGCAATACCTCCAGGGCAGGCTTCGCGGCGTGCCGAAGGGGTCCGCGTACTGCTGGGGGCACGTCGAGGACGCTGCGGCGGGCCATCTCCTCGCGATGGAGCGGGGGCGGGCAGGGGAGAGCTACATCATCGCAGGGGAGCCGCGGACCCTTATCGACGCAATCGAGATGGCCGAACAAATCACGGGAATCGCCGCACCCCGCCTTCGGCTCTCACCGGGATTCCTACGATTCCTCGCCGCGATCACGCGCTCGGAGACGTTGCGCGTGGGCGCGGGCGTGACGTACCTTGGGAGCAACGCGAAGGCAAAGCGGGAACTCGGCCTGCGACATCGACCCCTCGAGGAGGGCCTGCGCGAGACCCTTATCGCGGAGATGCGCGCGCTTGGGATGCGTCCGGCGAGGTAGGTCCGATGGAACGAATCGAGGTGACGCTTCGGGGCATCGATGCGGCCCTGCCGATTGTTCGGGAGGTCGCGATCCACACGCCGACGGTCCCGTTCCATGGTACGCTCGATCGCGAGGTGTGGCTCAAACTCGAGAACCTCCAGCGACTCGGCGCGTTCAAGATCCGAGGGGTGTGGAACCGGCTGTCGCGGCTGACCGAGACGGAACGACGAAGGGGCGTTGCGACAATCAGCTCGGGAAACCATGGCCTCGCCCTCGCGTGGGCCGCGAAGCGTCTCGGATTGCGATGTGTCGTACGGGTTCCTGAAGGGGCGGTCGGGCGAAAGGTCGACGCGATCCGCGCTCACGGTGCAGAGGTCTCACCGATTTCCCGCCGGGAACTCGTCCTCGCGCACGAGGAGGAGACGTGGCGGTCGTGGCCCGAGGTCTTCATCCACCCGTTCGCCCACCCCGCCACGATCGCGGGCCAGGGCACGCTCGGCTGGGAGCTCGTCGATGACGTCCCCGATGTCCGGACCGTGCTCGTGCCCGTCGGTGGCGGCGGACTCGCAGCGGGCATCGGGACGGCGGTCAAGGGACTCTTGCCGAATGCGAAGGTGTTCGGAGTCCAAGCGGAAGGAGCCGCGCCGTTGCCTGTTGCGCTTCGAACTCACGCGGCGCATCGAATCGATCAGCCGCGGACGATCGCGGACGGGATCGGGATCGCGCTCATCCTTCCGAACATGGCGGACCTCCTCCACCGCGTCCTCGATGGCTGTCTCGTCGTCTCGGATGCAGAGATTCTCGCTGCAATGCGAACCCTCGCACTCGAGGCGAGGGTCGTCGCAGAGCCGGCGGGGGCTGCGGCGTTCGCTGCGTGGGTGCAGTACCGCACGTCCCTTGAGCCGCCCGTGGTCCTCGTCATCTCAGGCGGGAACCCGACGCTGAACCTCCTATCGCAGGTCGTCGCGCCAACCGAGTAACGTCGAATCGCTCGCGCAAGAAATCGATATGCGCCCTCATGCGAGAATAAGAAACTCGAGACGACGCATGGAAAGTATTATCCAGGGAACTCGGCGTTCCCCCCGCGAGGGGGACCGTGCAGTTTTGTACGTCGTGCGGCAAGGAGGTCGTGGAAGGGGCAAAGTTCTGCCAGAGTTGCGGGACCCCGATGCCCGTCCCCATGATTCCGCAACCGGCCCCCCATGCACAGCCTCCACCAATGTACGCGCCGCCTTCCCAGTACCCGCCTCCCGCCCAATACGGGCCTCCCGTCCAATATCCACCGTCCGCTCAGTATCCGCCCCCAGCGCAACAGGCAGCCGCGTACCCGTACCCTCCCGCGTACGGAACCGCACCTCCGCAAGCGTATCCACCGGCGCAACGGACCGCGGCACCCATCGCGGCCGGCATCCTGTTGATCCTCGCCGGCATCATCGCGCTCATCAATTGGGGGATCGTCTTGGCGCTCGGCGGCCTGCTCGCGGCCGTTGGAGGGGAACTCCTCATCCTGATCGGGGCGGTTGGCGTAATCTTCGGCCTCTTCGCGATCATCGGGGGCGCCATGGCGGTTCGGCGGAAGAGTTGGGGCTTGGCCCTCGTCGGGAGCATCCTCGGGCTGTTCACGATCGGCTTCGTGGGTGAGGCCACGGTTCTGTCCCTGATCGCCCTCATCCTCATTGCCATCTCCCGAAGGGAGTTCACGTAACTTCACGCGGCTTCCTCTGCTCCGCCGGAGCCGTTCGTGGGCAGGAGAATCCTTGGCCGAGTTGGCGTGGCCCTCGGAAGCGAGCGTTGTCACACGGGACCAAAAGCTGTCGAGGGCCCCTCTACAGCTTCGACCCTCCCGCGGCCTTCGTCGGGTCCGGCGGGAGCATGAACCCCGCACTTCTTCGCGGCCGTGACGAAAGGATAAGTGGCGGTGAAACGCTCCGTCGCCGATGGTCCGGATCGGCGGGTCGACGTTCAGCAAGCGGCCGTTCCGCCCGCAAGTCGAGCTCCTCCGGGACGCGGGGTTCGACTATTTCGAGATCGACCTCGCGTGGCTCGAGCCCGGAGCGAAGCTCGAGACCGCGGCGCTGGAACTCGCGGAAGTCCTGCCGATCGAGACCGCGCACCTCCCGCCCTCGCGGTTCACGCGGGAGGACCAGGAGCGGTTCCAGCGCTTCCTCGACTACACTGCCATGGCGGGGCCGAGGATCTACAACATCCACCTCGCGCCGAGTCGGTCGACGCCGAACATCTCCCTCGATGTCCGCACGCAATGGCTCGTCGAGTTCACGGACGCCGCACACGCGCGCGGCCTTACGGTCACGCTCGAGAACATCCTCGAGCCGCTGTCGGTCCTCGCGGAGGTCTTCACACGAATCCCGCGGATGACGTTCTGCCTCGACGCCGGCCATGCGTCGCTCGACAACGAGACGAAGCGTCCGTACGAACTCCTCTCACTCCTGGGAGATCGTCTCGGCCTCGTGCACGCGCACGACAACCGGCAGGGTCATGGAGAACCCGGAGACCTCCATCTGCCGTTCGGCCAGGGGACGATTCAGCTCGAATCGATTCTCCGCGCCGTCCGCGCGAGCGGCTTCGACGGCCATGCCACGCTCGAGCTGTTCACGGGCACGAGGGACGAGAAGGCGGACAGCCTCGCGAAGGCCCGCGCCTGGCTGGGCGGGTAGTTTCGCCCATCCCTGGGAGAAAGCGTCTTCTCGATCCGCTGCCTTGGTAGAAAGCTATATGCATATGAGTACAAATGTGGGAAAGCCCATGGCCAAGACGATTGCAATCGCGGACGACGTCTACGAGACGCTCTCGAAGGAAAAGAGACCGGGGGAAAGCTTCAGCGACGTGATCCGTCGGCTCGGTTCCCGTGGCGGGAACCTCCTCGAGTGTGCGGGGATCCTCAAGGACGTTCCGGAGGCGAAGTTCCAGCGGTTCCGGACCGCAGCCCTGAGCGTCGACCGGCCGCTCTCGGTAGAACTGGGGTGGAAGAGGAGGAAGAGGGCGTGAAGTGCCTCGACACAGCCGTCCTGATTGACCTGACGCGCGATCTTCCCAGTGCGGTGCAGGCCGTGGGACAGGCCCTCGCTGGAGGCGCCGTCACGACCGAGGTCAACGCGTTCGAACTGTACTCGGGGGCTCACGAACGTGGCCGGCAGGTCCCGCTGGACTTTTCTGCGGTAGAGAAGATTCTCCGACGGGTTGACGTGCTACCGCTGAACCGCCGGGCTTCCATCCGCGGCGCGGAGATTGCGTCTCTCCTTCGCTCCCGTGGGCAGGATGTCGGCGGCCTCGACGTGCTCATTGCCGCCATCGCGATGTCCCATGGAATTGACACAATCGTCACGGAGGACACTGACGACTTCCGTCGCATCCCCGGCCTTCACGTCGAGACGTACCGGTAGTTTCGGCCACCCCTCCCCAGCCCGGCTTCATAGGCCTCCGAAGCCTCCTTCCGCAGGGGAGACCGCTTGGGCCGCACCGTGCCGACGTACCGCCTCCACACGGAGTCGATCATCAACGACTGGATGGACTACCGCCGCGCCCTCCGCGAGAGGGATCGCGAGGTGTTCGACGAGGTGATGTTCAAGGCCCGCCAGCACGCGAGCGCGGGGAGCTACTGTGCCCACCTTGACCCCGTCGACACGATGTTCCTATCGATCCTGCTCGAAATGCAGAAGGAGATCCAAAGGACGAGGGACATGCTTATCGAGAAACCGACGCATACACAGGTCGATGGCGAAGAGGGTCCCGAAAGCGGCTGACGTGCACGATGGCGGGAGCCGGTTCCGGACGGTGGGCGACGGGAGCGGGATTGACAACGACGGGAGGTTCTACAGGGAAGAGATTCAGCTTGCGTTTCGGAACCGGGGGATCTTCTTGGAGGGGCTGCGGTATCCGATCACCCCCACGGGGATGCATTACCTCCTCGTCCACTTCGACGTCCCGGACATCGATGCCAACCGGTGGCGCTTGGCGGTGGGGGGCCTCGTTTCTAGGCCCTTACGGATGACCCTCGACGAGATCAAACGACGCCCGGTCGAAACGCTCGCTGTGACGATGGAGTGTGCGGGCAACGGCCGGGCCCTCCTGAACCCGAGGCCCGTCAGCCAGCCATGGCTCGTCGAGGCGGTCAGTACCGCCGAATGGACGGGCACGCCGCTTCGCGGGATCCTGGAAGAGGCGTCGGTCCGTGACGAGGCCGTCGAGATCCTCTTCACGGGGCTCGATCGGGGAGTGCAGGGCGACGAGGTTCAACAGTACGAGCGCAGCCTGAGCATCGAAGAGGCGATGCGGGATGAAGTGCTGCTCGCCTATGAGATGAACGGCCAGCCGCTCCAACCCCAGCACGGCTATCCCTTGCGGCTCATCGTTCCCGGATGGTACGGGATGGCGAGCGTGAAGTGGCTGGACACCATCACGGCGATCGCAGAGCCGTTCCACGGCTACCAGATGGATCGCTCCTATCGATACTCCGCGGAAGCCGATGATCCGGGGGAGCCGGTGTCCCTGATTAAGGTCCGGGCTTTGATGATCCCGCCCGGCATCCCCGATTTCCTGACTCGCACGCGCGTCGTTCAGGCGGGACCCGTTGTGCTGATGGGGCGGGCCTGGGCCGGGCGGTTGGAGGTCTCCAAAGTGGAGGTGTCCACGGATGGCGGCTCCACCTGGTCAGAGGCACGGCTGGGGGAGACGACGTCGCCCTTCGCGTGGCGGGGGTGGTCCTACGAGTGGCAGGCGAGGCCTGGTCGACGTGTTCTGTGCGTCCGCGCGACCGACGGCAAGGGAACCACCCAGCCGGTCGACCAGTCGTGGAACTTCCATGGCATGGGCAATAACATGGTCCAGCGTGTGGACGTGGTTGTGGAATGAGGACCGGCGGCGCCAGCCACGCCTGAGGTGGGCGAGTTCGAGCAAGCGCCTCACCAGTGTGCGGTTCTGTGGTACAACACGCGCCTCGTACGGTTTGGCCATCCGGCTGTATTCCTCGACCAGAATCTGAGCGGCGACCTCCGCGTCCACGCACATGCATCTCCCTTCGGGATTTAGACGTCTCGCGATCGTCCCTTGGGGACACTTTCGGCCATCCCCTCTGCGCCCCGCCTTATCTGCCGACCCGACATCGCAATCCCAGGGGGAGTTCACCCACGCAGGGTTGGCTCATCGACGCGTATCCGGACTACGACAAGGACACGATCGTCCTGTGGCTGTGGACTGAGCGCGGGGCCCACCGGATCGAGGACGCGAAGTTCGAGGTCTCGTTCTTCGTCCGGACCCCGCCGTCCGAGCGGAGCGAGGTCCGAAAGCGCCTCGAGATCCTCGACCAGGTGAAGGAGGTCCGGGAGGTCGAGCGGCGCGTCGACATCGGGAGCGAGGAGGCCGTGCCCGTCCTCGAGATCGTCCCCCGCCACTACAAGGAGCTCCAGGACATCGCGAAGATCGTCGCGTCGAACGGCGGGTACCACGACTACGCGCTGTACAACGTCGACCTCCGGTTCGGCCAGCGGTACTGCCTCGCGCACAGGATCTTCCCGTGCGGCCTCCTGTGGTACAACAACGGCCGATGGCGGGCGGAGGAGGAGCAGTTCGCGCTCGACTATCCGATCCCGAAGCTCCGCGCGGAGGTCCTCGACATCCACGTCGACAACCCTCTCGGGATCCCGCGGTTCCAGGACAAGCTCCTCGGCGCCCGCATTGGCGAGGTCGAGGTCGAGGGCAGCGAACCGGAGATCCTCGAGACGCTGAACGCGGCCGTGCGGGACGTCGACCCAGACGTCGTCCTCACGGATGGCGGGGACGCGTTCACGATGCCGTACCTCGCGCGGAAGGCCGCAGAGCATGGCGTGAACTTGCAGCTTGGCCGCGACCCGGATCGGTTTGTCGAGCGGCGGGGGAAGTCGTACTTCACGTATGGAAAGATCGTGTACAAGCCGGGGCAGTACCTCCTGAAGGGCCGGCTCCACCTCGACCGCGGCCACTTCGCGTATCGGGAGAGCGCGATGGCGGGGCTCGCGGAACTGTCGCGCCTCTCGCTCCTGATGCCGCAGGAGCAGG
>Ga0209002_10002673_pt1 | contig 14288 bp, 11 predicted proteins | sample Rifsed16ft2_FD_184010 | JGI IMG/M metagenome (GOLD analysis project Ga0209002, IMG submission 184010) | Soil microbial communities from Rifle, Colorado, USA - sediment 16ft 2 (version 2) | ecosystem: Environmental > Terrestrial > Deep subsurface > Rock core/Sediment | place: Rifle, Colorado...
TCTTGCAGCTTCCGGTTCGATAATCGGTACTTCCGAAATTTACTTTCGTCGAACTAATCTCTTTGCAAAGTTGGGAATTGATATTCTTAACTCTTCCATTTTGGAATAAACTAACGGAACAATAAGAAGCGTTAGTAAGAGTGAACTGGTCAATCCGCCAATCAATGCCCAAGCTAAACGGGATTTTCCATTTTACCCCCTATAATCCGGGTAGTGCAATTCAACTCATTCTAAAAATCATACTAAATGAAACCAACATTTAATTAAAATCATTTGGAACTTGTGCAAATCAAAATTTGTTTTTAATTTTCGAACAATCAATTAAAAAGTTTGAAAACTATGACAACGCAAATAACCGACACCAAAAGGGAATTAATCCTACAAACTGCCCGTGAGCTTTTAGCAAAAAATGGATTTGCTAAAACTACTCTCGATGATATTGCTAATGCACTTGGGATGAAAAAATCTTCTCTTTACTACTATTACACAAATAAGGATGCACTGCTTGAAGATGTAATGAAAAGAGAGGAGGAAAATTTCTGCTCAATGGTCGGGGAAGCTTTAAAAAAATCAGATATGGCTATTGACAAAATTATTAATTATGAAAAAGCAAAATTCGATTATGTGAGAGATACCATCAAGATGCACGAAATTTCAACTTCAGTGCTTCTTGAATTTAAGAGTAAAATGTATGTGCACATCCAAAATATTCATAAAAAAGAAATCGAGATGTTAAAAACAATTTTAGATGAGAGCATTAAGAAAAAGGAGATTAAAAAATGCGACACAACAAAAGTAGCTGGGCTTATCTTAACCATATCTGAAGCTCTTCGTCATCGCGAATTTTATTTTGCATCCTTCACAGTCAGCAAAACGATTGATTTTACAAACGCAATTGATGAAATGATTTTTGCAGTAAAATTAATATTTGACGGAATTTCGATACATCATTAGAAAAAAAATAAGAGTTAATCAAATCATTCGGAGGATAATTAAGTGAAAAAAGTTCTGTTATTAATTTCAATTTTTTCGGTACTGCTGATAGCACAAACCAAGCAAACTACAGTGCTGAGTTTAGATCAGGCAATAAACCTTGCATTAGAAAAGAATGCAGATTTGAAAATTGCCTCGATGGAAATCAATAAATCGGAAGAAAAATTAAGAGAAGCGCGCAGCGGACTTTTCCCTCAGCTAAATGCAAGTGGTCAATATCAGCGGTATATTGATCTGCCCGTAATTTTCATGCCGCCGGGTTCTCCATTTGGTCCAACTCTTAAAATTGGTGCAGATAATTCATATATAGCTTCTGCATCATTATCCGTTCCCCTTTTTGCTTGGTCGTTATATCAGGGAATCGGATTAGCTTCAGACGCGTTTGATATTTCCCAGCAAAATTATCGAAGTGTTAAAAACAAAATTATCGGTGATGTTAAAAAAGCATTTCTTGCTGTGATTCTTACAAGAGAGTCTAAAGATGTTATGCTGCAAAGTTTGAAAAATGCTGAGGATAACTTTGAGAATATTAAAAGACTAAATTCAGCCGGAACACTTTCGGATTATGATGTACTTCGTGCAGAAGTGCAAGTTGAAAATTTAAGACCGATTGTGCTGCAAATGGAAAATAATTATAAACTTTCTCTTGAAGCGCTTAAAGTCGCAATTGGGCTTGATGCAACTCAACAGATTGACGTTACAGGTGATCTTGAATTTGAGGAACCATATCAAATACCGACTGAACAAGACGTAATTGAAGAACTGATTAATAATAATCCGCAGCTTGCCATTCTCGAAAACCAGGTAAAGCTGAATGAAAGAGCTGTTTCGCTGGAGCAATCTGCATACTTACCTACATTGGCGGGCTTTGGCAATTATCAGTATCAAGCTCAAGCCAACGACTTTAAATTTTCCAATTATAAGTGGGTAAAAACTTTTGTGCTCGGTTTACAATTGCAAATTCCAATTTTTAACGGATTTAAAACACAGGCAAGGGTAAGTCAGGCAGAGATTGGTTTTAATCAAGCAGTTGAGCAGAAAAGAAATTTTACAGAGGCACTTAAGACTCAAGCCCTCAGTATTCTTTACAGAGTCGAACAAGCCGTAAAAAGAATAGAAGGACAAAATAAAACAGTAAGCCAGGCAACAGAAGGATATGAAATTGCAAAGCGGCGATTAGAAAACAACGTTGCTATCCAACTTGAAGTGAATGATGCTGAACTTGCATTACGGCAAGCAAAATTAAACCGGCTTCAGGCAATATATGATTTAAAAGTTGCAGAAGCTGATCTTGATAATGTTTTAGGTAAAATTAAATAAAATAAAATTTAGGAGATAAATAAATGAATAAATTAAAATTAGCAGCCGTAATTTTCCTTTTTTCAATAGTTTTTATTAGCTGTTCAAAGGAAGAAGATAACACACAAAAAAATTCTGATTCTGCAATTCCGGTTGAAGTCACCGCAATAAAGAAATCAAGCATTCAAAGAGATATTGAACTTGTCGGAACTCTTGCGGCGTGGAAAGAAGCAAATCTTGGTGCACAAACTACAGGACGAATTGAAAAAATATATGTTGAAGAAGGTTCGCGTGTTAAGGAAGGCGATTTACTTTTTGAAATGGATGATACACAGCTTGCACAAGCAAAAATTCAATACCAAGTTGCAAAAGATAATTACGATAGATTAAAACCACTTTTTACAACCGGGTCAATTTCACAATCACAATTTGATCAAGTTAAAGCCGGGTATGAAACAGCTGAAAAAACTTATCAACTCCTACTGTCAAACACACAATTTCGTGCGCCATTTAGCGGCATAATTACTGCAAAAAAATTAAATGACGGCGAAGTGTTTTTGCTTGCACCAGGTGGAGTTGGTGCTCCAACAATCGTTTCTTTAATGCAAATAAATCCTTTAAAACTTTTGTTGAACGTCAGCGAAATCAACTTCAGAGAAGTTCGGCTGAATCAAACAGTCGAAGTTCAATCGGAGTTATATCCGAATGAAGTTTTTAAAGGAACTATAAGCAGAATTAATCCGTCAATAAATGCCGCTTCAAGAACGTTCGAAGTAGAAGTTAAAATTCCCAATCCTAACCAAAAATTAAGACCAGGAATGTTTGTCCGTGCAAAGATGATACTTGGTACAACTGATGGAATAATTATTCAGCGTTCTGCTTCACTTAAACAATTAGGTTCATCGGCTTATTACGGATTTGTTGTTAAAGACAAAACCGCAAAAAGAGTTGATCTGACCTTAGGCAAAGAATTCGATTCGAAAGTTGAAATTACGAACGGTTTATCTGAAGGTGATCTTCTTGTGACAAGAGGACAAGGTTTGCTTAAAGATGGAAGCAATGTAGAAATAAAAGCCAAAGCAAAATAAGGAGATAATGATGAATCTACCAGAAGTATCGGTTAGGCGGCCCATTACAACAATAATGCTCTTTGTGGCAATCATCATTATTGGTTTTGTATCATTTCAAAGATTACCCATTGACTTATTCCCCGAAATAGAACCACCGATAATCAGTGTTCTCACACAATATCCAGGAGCAAGCGCTCAGGATGTTGAACTTAATGTGAGTAAAAAAATTGAAAGCGGATTAAGTTCTGTCACCAATCTTAAAAAGATTAGATCAACTTCGATTGATAACATTTCTGTTGTTTCGCTTGAGTTTGAGTTCGGATCAAATCTCGATGAAGCATCAAATGATATTAGATCTGCACTTGAATTTACTAAGAGAAATCTGCCGGATGATGCTGAAGATCCAACTATCTTCAAATTCAGCACAAACATTTTTCCTATATTGTTTATTGCTGTTCAAGCAAACGAAAGTTACCTTGGATTAAATAAATTAGTCGAAAACGAAATTATTGATCCATTAAAAAGAGAAAACGGTGTTGGTACTGTTCAGGCTTTCGGTGGACCCATAAGACAAATTCTTGTTCATGTTGACGAGAAAAAATTAGAAGCGTATAACATTTCGGTTGCTCAAATCGGTCAGGTGCTTCAGGCAGAAAACATTAATCTTCCATCCGGTTCAATAAAAATGGGTGATATGGAATATAATCTTCGTGTGCCGGCCGAATTTACTAATGCAAATGAAATAAAAAATATTGTTGTTGGGTCACAAAATGGAAGAGCTGTTTATCTTAAAGACATTGCCGTTGTAAAAGACAGCTTGAAGGACCGCACAATTAATGTAAGACTGAACGGCGATAAGGGTTTACAAATTATTGTACAAAAGCAATCCGGTGCTAATACCGTTCAGGTTGTAAATGATGTAAAAGCGAAATTAGAACAGCTTAAGAAGAACTTGCCCTCTGATGTCAAGGTTAACATCATTCAGGATTCATCCGAATTCATCATACAATCTGTAAGCAACCTAACTGAAGCTGTTTTACTTGGTGGATTATTTGTGATTATAGTCGTTCTGCTTTTCCTAAGACAATGGCGGGCAACATTTATTATCGTACTAACATTACCGGTTTCTTTAATCGGTGCTTTCATCTATCTCTATTTTTCGGGTAATACGATTAATATCATTTCATTATCATCTCTTTCTATTGCAGTTGGAATGGTAGTAGATGATGCGATAGTAATTCTTGAGAATATTTCTCACCACGTTGAAAGAGGTGCACGCCCACGAGAAGCTGCAATTTTTGGTTCAGCAGAAGTTGGGCTTGCTGTTGCTGCGTCAACTTTCACGATTGTCGCTGTATTTTTTCCATTGGTTTTCATTTCAGGTATTGCAGGAATTTTATTTAATCAACTCGGATATTTAGTAACAGTGATGATACTTGTTTCATTATTGGCTGCTCTTACATTAATTCCTATGCTTTCAGCAAAGATGTTAAAATCTAGAAAGGAAGAAAAATCAATAACGAACCCGTTGCTTAAAAAGATAGATTCTGCATTGGCAAAGATGCTGGATAGCTTAGATAATTTTTATAAAGGAATATTAGAGTGGGCGTTAGATCACAAAAAATCAGTTATCGTTATTGCTCTTTTAATCTTTGTCGGTTCATTGGCACTTATTCCGGGACTCGGTACAGAATTCATTCCCAAATCCGATTCAGCTCAATTCCAATTATCATTAGAACTTGAGCCCGGTAAGCGATTAGAAGAAACAGTTGAATATGTTAAGCAGATAGAACAAATAATGAAAAAAGAATTTCCCGAGGTTGTTTATGTCTCTGCCCGATCTGGCGTTAATGATGCCGGATTCTCATCAATTTTATTTGGTCAAAATGAAGGTGCAAACATTGCGGGATTTCAATTCAGAGCATCTAAAATTAATGATAGGAAAAGATCGGTTTTTGAAATGGCGGATGTGATGCGTGAAAAATTAAAATCATTTGTTGGAATTAAAAGTTTTAGTGTGAATACTGCCGGTGCTGCTTCCTTTTTAACAGGTGCAACAGGTGCTCCCGTACAAATTGATATTATCGGTCCTGATTTGGAAAAATCTTATGTGGTTGCTAATAAACTTAAAGATTTCATGATCAAACTAAACGGAACACGCGACGTTCGAATTGATATTGGTGATCCTCGCCCTGAACTTCAGATTGTTTTGCAAAGAGATAAAATGGCGCTGAGTGGATTAAATACTGCAATCGTAGGCAATACTCTACGAAATAATTACTATGGTTTAACTCCAACAAAGTACAGAGAGCTTGGTGATGAGTATGACATCTTTGTCAGCTTACCTCCCGATAAAAAAAATAATATTTCCGAAATAGAAAATTTGCCAATTAAAACTTTGTTGGGCACAACAGTAAGACTAAAAGATGTTGGAAAAGTCGTTCAGGCATATTCACCTCCGACAATAAAAAGAAAAGAGCAGGAAAGAGTAATTGGTGTGTTGTCTGATGTAACCGGTCGTTCTCTTGGCGAAGTAGCCGCCGATATTAAAAACTTTGTTTCAAAAATTGAACTTCCTCCAAACACCACAATTGAATATGGCGGGCAAATTGAACAGCAAGGAGATACATTCAAAGATTTATTTTTTCTGCTTGCACTGAGTATAATACTTGTCTATATGGTTATGGCGGCACAGTTCGAATCATTACTCGATCCATTCATAATAATGTTTTCCGTTCCATTTGCATTCACCGGAGTTTTTATTGGTCTTTTTGTTACCGGAGTTTCATTCAGTGTAATTGCATTTCTGGGAAGCATTATGCTCGTTGGTATTGTAGTTAAGAATGCCATTGTATTAGTTGACTTTACAAATATTACGCGAGCCAGAGGTATTGCTCTTCGTGAGGCGATCATATATTCAGGGCGAAACAGGTTACGCCCGGTGCTAATGACAACGCTAACAACATTGCTGGGTCTTTTACCCCTTGCTATAAGCACAGGTGAAGGTTCGGAAATATGGAAACCGCTTGGTGTTTCAACCATTGGCGGATTGCTTTTCTCTTCACTAATTACATTAGTGTTAGTGCCGGTACTTTATTCGGTATTCGAAACAAGAATTAAAAAGAAAAAAGAAATTGATTAAGGAGATAAAATGAAAGCAGTAATGATAGTTTATAATCACGGAATTACTGAAGAAATTGAGGAAGCTTTAGGAAGCTTAAACATTCGCGGCTTTACTAGATTTTTAAACGTTCACGGGCAGGGCAGCGAAAAAGGAGAACCGCATTTAGGCACGCATATCTGGCCAAGTCAAAATGCTGTTGCGTTAACAGTCATAAAAGATGAGTTGGTTGATCTATTGCTTGAGAAAGTAAAAGCAGTTGATATAGAAGCAGAAGAACAGGGGCTTCATGCTTTTGTTTGGAACATTGAAAAGATGGTGTAATTCTGCTATTCATTTTTTATAAATTATTGCGAATCCCACTTTAGTAGGTGAAGCAATCTGTTTTTACAGGTCATTACGAATGAAACGAAGCAATCCCCTAATGCTCCTTTTTAGATTGTTTCGGGAGTATCGTCCCTCGCAACAACAACCATCAAGTCATTGCGAACGCAACGAAGTGAAGTGAAGCAATCTCATTTCTTTTTGATTTAGATAGCTTGGGTTGTTCCTCTCTCGTTATGTCGTTTTTGTATGTGTCATTGCGAGCGAAGCGAAGCAATCTGTGTTGTTCCAGAAATTGCTTCAGTCGTCCGTCAGTTGACGGACTCCTTCGCAATGAGAGTGATGAAATTTTCTAACTTACTTCAATCCCCACCACTTTACCTTTAAACTTATATTCATTCCGAGTCTCATCGCAAATGATTTGTTTGATGATTGCCCACATCGCAAAGATTACATATTCAAAATTCTTCAATTCAATCCAGTAAATTTTTCTATTCATTTACAGGATATTTTTTTAAGTTTGACTGAAATTATTTCTTCTTAATATTTTCGATTAATCGGAGGCAGCATGAAAACGTTATTTTACTTCATCCTTCTTTTTACAATTATCCTTTCACCAAATAACAATGCGCAAACACTAAAATCTCCCGAAGAGTTTTTAGGTTTCCAAGTCGGTGCTGATTATAAAGTTGCGGATTATGAAACCATCCAGAAATATTTTAAGCATCTCGCTGAAAATTCTAAAATGATTGTATACGAAGAAATCGGAAAGACAGTTCAGAAGCGTGATATGTTCATGGCAATTGTCAGTACTGAAGAGAATATAAAAAACTTGGAGAGGTATCGCGACATTGTCCAGAAGCTTTCTGATCCAAGAAAAATCTCAGATGGCGAAGCAAAACAGCTTGCCAAAGATGGTAAAACTGTTGTACTGGTTACATGCAACATTCATTCGACTGAACTTGGCTCAGCGCAAATGTCAATGGAGCTTGTTCACAATCTTATCACTTCAAAAGCTCCGGCCAAAATAAACGAGGCGCTAAATGATGTAATCTTTATTATCATGCCTTCAATAAACCCAGATGGATTAACAATGGTTGTTAACTGGTACAATAAATATCTCAACACAGAGTATGAGGGAAGTTCGCTTCCTTATTTGTATCATGTTTATTCCGGTCACGATAATAACCGCGATTGGTTCATGTTCAATCTTCCCGAAACAAAAAGTGTAATTAACATTGCATACAATAAATGGTTTCCGCAAATCTGGCTCGATGAACATCAAATGGGCAGCAGCGGTGCGCGACTTTTCGTTGTTCCTTACAAAGATCCTATCAACCCAAATGTTAATCCATTAATTTGGAGATGGCAAAAAGTTATTGGTGGATTGACCGCACTTGATTTGGAAAAGCAAGGTTACACGGGAATAATTGATCAAGCGCTTTTCGAGGGCTGGTGGGAAGGTCCTGCAAGCGATTGCGGTTTATGGCATAATCAGATTTCTCTGCTTTCAGAAATGGCAAGCTGCAACATTGCAAGTCCCATTTATATTGATCCATCCGAGGTTAAAGCTACGGAAGAAATAACTACTTACGATATTCGAACAAACTATCCAAGTCCTTGGCGCGGCGGCTGGTGGCGTTTGCGTAACATTGTTGATTATGAACTCGCTCTCACTTACAGCTTGATTGAAACCTCGGCACGATTTAAGGAGGATTTGCTCTACAATTATTATCTCATGGGAAAAGATGCAATTGAAAAAGGTAAAACAGGAAATCCCTACGCCTACATAATTCCACGTAATCAGAATGATCCTGTCACAACTTCAAGAATGATTGAGATTCTTCAAGAAGGAGCAGTTGAAGTAAATTGGTTGGAGAACGAAACCAAAATAGATAATGTAACCTATTCTGCTCAAAGCTATGTGATCTTCCTTGCTCAGCCAAATGGGCGCTATGCTAAAGATTTATTTGAAGAACAGTTTTATCCCGATCTCAGAAAATCAAAAAAAGAAAATCCGATAGAACCTTATGATGTTGCAGGGTGGACACTTCCTTACTTGATGGGTGTTAAACATTTTACAATTGATAAACCAGTGGAAATAAATACGGCATTATTAACTGATGCTAATTATTTAAAAGGAAATGTTCAAAGTTCAAATTCAAGATATTTTATCGCGCCTTCAGGATTGAATGTAAATTCATCACTCATAAACAAACTTCAGAAGGAAGATGTAAAAGTTTTTTGGAGTACAGAAAAGGTCGAATCAAATAATAAAACATATAACCCGGGTTCTGTTATAATCTCTAATGATAGTAAAACTCAGAAACTTTTAGCGAACTTTGCAAACGAGCTTCACGTTCAAGTCGATGGTTTGAATGATGTAGATGGAACTAAAATAAAAGAAATAAAAAAGGTAAAGGTTGGTCTGTATCAACCCTTCACCGCAAATATGGATGAAGGTTGGACAAGATTGCTCTTGGAAAATTACAATTTTGATTTTAGGGTAATGCAGAACAAAGATTTTAAGGAGAAGAAAATCAAAGAAAAATTTGATGTGATTATCATTCCCGAGATGAGCAGCGATCTTATTAAAACCGGTTATTATGGCGGAGATTTTGCTCGCTTCAATCGTCCTAAACCTCCAGAATATGACAGCGGCATAGGAAGAATTGGTGTTGAAAACTTGAAAGCATTTGTTGAAAAAGATGGTGGTTACTTAATTACAATTGGTGAGGTATGTAACTTTGCAATCGAAGATTTGGGTTTACGTGTAACAAATGTTCTTAAGAATGTTAAGAATGAGGAATTCTTTTGTCCCGGCTCTTTGCTGAAGATGAATGTTGATAACACAAATCCAATTGGTTATGGAATGCAGGAAGAGATCATCGGTTATCAAAACTCGAATATTGCTTTTTCTACTTCAATTCCTTTCGGGCAGTTTAATAGAAGTGTGGTAGCAAGATATCCAACGAAGGATTTACTCAAATCTGGTTTCTTGCTTGGTGAAGATTATCTTTACAAACGCGCAGCAATAGTCGATGTGAAGCAGAAGAAAGGTCATGTTATACTTTTGGGATTTAAGGTTCAGAACCGCCACCAAACCTTCGGAACTTTTAAGTTGCTATTCAATGCTATTCATTCGGCAGGAATGAATTAGAAAGGTATTTTACCGCAGAGGCGCTAAGATTTCTTGGCGACTCTGCGTTCTCTGCGGTTAAATGTTTTTCCTGTGTTCTTCTGCAAATTCTCTTCCAACTTTTAATGCATCAAGATTTAGCTGAACGACCTTCTCCCCTTTTCTCTCAAAGATTCTTTTTATTCCATTCTCAATAGATTCGTATGGAATATCAATGAACGGCGAAGCAGCACCAAGAACAACCATGTTTGACGAACGCGGTGACTTTACTTGTCTTGCTATTTCATCTGCATTGATTGCAATGTGATGAGGAAGCTTCTCAATTTCTGCAAGTAGATCTTTCATATCGGGGTAATCGGAAATGTTTACAAACGGAGTTGTGTTTGTAACAAGCCAGCCATTTTCCTTAAGCCACGGTAAGTAACGAAGCGACTCCATTGGTTCGACAGAAATTATAATATCTGCATTACCTTCGGGAATAAGATCGCTTGCAATTTCCTTTTCCGAGATTCGTAAATGAGAATGCACAGCACCGCCGCGCTGACTCATCCCATGAACCTCTGCTTGTTTTAAGAATAGATGATTTTCAAGTGCCGCCATCCCAACAACAGCAGCAATGGAGAGAATGCCCTGTCCCCCAACACCAGCTAAGATAATGTCTGATTTCATGATTTGTTCGATAGTATTTTGATAGGGCTAAGCTGAAGGATAGAAAAATGTTTATTGACTAAATTTCCATCCTTCGGCTCTTATTAGTTCTATAATACTAATTGGTTTAACTCCAAATTCTCTGCAAACAATTGGAATTCTAGGTCTATTATCAGTCCCAAAATTTTTCTCACCAGTAATGACCAAACAATTTTTATGTTTAGCTAAAGCAATCACAAAAGGATCGGCTTGTGATCTTTCTTTTTTTGAATCAATCAATCGAGGAAATTTAATTAGTATATCAGAGGCAATTTTTTGAATCTCAGATGTTAGTGGGAAAAACATTTTTTGTTTTTTTGCCCATTTAAAAATATCATCGTCTTTCTTTTCTAATTCAATCAAGACTTCCTCTGTAGCTAGTAGTCTTTGCTCAATAACTAATGCTTCAATATTTTGCCACAACTTTGGAAACAAATCGGGCGGGTACCATCTAACCCAAGCGTCTAGTAAAGCACTCGTATCTATCGAATAACTATCATTTGAAGACATTAAGTTGTAAATCCATAAATTGTGTTTTCAATTTTTGATAAATGTTTCAATTTCATCCCAAGAAAATCAGACAATTGACTAGTATTAATAGCTTCTTGATAATAAGCATTTAAAACTAATTTAATAAAGTTAGATCCGTTGTTTCGGATGACCAACCGATAATAAGGTGGCACACCGCCTTTGGTTTCTTCCTCAAGTTTTTTATAATATTTTAATAATTCTACTCTTTTATTCTCATAAAATCTCCGAGTTGTTTTATTCAATATTAAAAGTCTCCTCAGAATTACTTCCTGACTGACACAATACTTTTTTGATAACTCATCTATCTCTACAACTGTCCATGATTCTTTGGAACTTTGTTTACGAACAATACCTTCATTTAAAATAAATTTTGTTGGAACGAGAACTCCACCAGCAATCATGTTGCAAAAAGTTTCAATTTTTTCTTCATCCGTTATTGGCTCTTCATAAATAGCCAAATCACAAATTCCCGCATTGTGAAGAAGTAAGTGAACAAATTCGTGCAATAAAGTAAATATCTTGCCACTAATGCTATCTTTTGAATTGATTACTATGACTGGCAACTTATTCTGACTAATAGAAAATCCCCTCATCTCTCCAACTTTAATGCGACTTGTGTGACTTGTCTGAAATACTAAAACACCTTTACTCTCAATATTTTCTTTCCAATAGTTATATGCTTCATAATTGTCTTTCCAACTAAATTGTTTTTCAATTTCAACCGCTAATGAATTCCTAACTAAATCTGAGATATTATCGTGATCATCAGATATACCAATAGATTCCGTAAAGAAAGGAATATCCTCTTGTATCTCATTAGCTAATTCTAGAGCGATTTCTCGTTTATAATATGCCCTTCTTATCTCAATAAATAAAGCTGGTGATTGAGGTACTAACTCAAGATCAAATGCTTTTCTAAAATCTTTCATTGCATCAAAAGTGAGAGGTGGTTCAGGCAGAAAAAAAATAGCAATAGGACGTTTATATAGCTTTGCAAGTTTTCTAAGTTGGGGAATTGTGGGTTTGGCTTTTCCAGTTTCCCAATCCTCAAGATTTTGAATAGACGATTTTATCTTCTTTGCAACACTGGAAATACTCAATCCAACACTATTCCTAGCCCAGACAAGTAATTTGGGATTTATTTCAGCTTTAATTCCTGTGGCCATTGTAGATAAAATGTATATTGTTATTGTATTTATTAGTCAACTTAAAAATAGTAATCAATTATATCAATGAAAACATACTCTTTATATTTATTCAACTTCTTCGACTTTTACCTTTTTCTCCTTCTTACTCCTCGTCACAGTCTGTATGCACTCTCTTCTTGGGATAACAACAGAAACACCTTCAAAAGTTAATTCTTCGCGTAAGATTTTCACCATTTCATCATGGTATTTTGGTAATGGAGTAAGAACTCTAACGTGTTCGGGTTTAACACCAAGGCCGATACAAATTTCCTCCAATCTTCCCGTTGCATGTGACGCTTGTCCGCCAGTCATTGCAGTAGTTGAATTATCCGAAATAATAACCGTAACTGGAGTATTTTCATAAACACAATCGAGCAAAGCAGTCATTCCGCTGTGAGTAAAAGTTGAGTCGCCAATTACTGCAACGGAAGGACGAACACCAGCATCAGCGGCACCTTTTGCCATCGTGATTGATGCACCCATATCCACACATGAGTTAATAGCATTCCACGGCGGAAGCGCGCCAAGTGTGTAGCATCCTATATCCGAAAAAACTTTTTGCTTACCAAATTCCCTCATCGTTTCGTTAAGTGCTAAGTAAATATCCCTATGACTGCATCCTGAACATAATTCCGGCGGACGATTGGCTACAATTTTGGGAATCGGTATTCCTTTTTTAGCTGGTTTACCTAAAGCTTTGCCGACAATATCTGGATTCAATTCACCATCTCGCGAAATTGTTCCGTCGAGTCTTCCTTTAATCTTTCCGCTTTTATCCAAGAAACTTTTTAGCTGTTCCTCTACAAAAGGATAACCGTCTTCAAGCACTAAAACCTTTTTGCATTCATTGATAATCTTTTCAACTTTAGAATAAGGAAGTGGATACTGTCCGAGCTTTAAAACCGGATAAAGACAAATTCTGTCAGGAAAATTTTCCATCAGATAGTTATAAGCAATTCCGCAGGCAATTATTCCTATAGACAGGTCTTTACCAGCATAATAAATATTGTATTTCGATTTTTCAGAATCATCTTCGATCGAATCTTGAATGGCTAGTAATCCTTTATATCTCTTTCTTGCATTTGAAGGAAGCAGTACAAACTGAAGTGGGTCTTTAGGATAGGTTAAAGGATTCTGCTCTTTAATTTCTTTTATTTGAATTCCTGCCCGCGAGTGAGAAAGTCGTGTTGTAATTCTAATGAGAATGGGAATTTTAAATTTTTCAGAAAGCTCAAAACCTTCATAAGCCATATCATAAGCTTCCTGCTGGTTCGACGGCTCAAGAATCGGTATCATTGCAAACTTGCCGAAGAAACGAGAGTCTTGTTCATTTTGCGATGAATGCATTGAAGGATCATCAGCAACTGCAACTATCAATCCGCCATTAACTCCGGTAATTGCCGAGTTGATGAAAGCATCAGCAGCAACGTTTAGTCCAACATGCTTCATACAAACCATTGCACGTTTGCCTGCATAGCTCATGCCAAGTGCTGCTTCCATTGCGGTCTTTTCATTTGTTGACCACTGACTGTGCAATTTTCTTTCTGATGCTGTTTTATTATTCTGAATGTATTCGGTTATTTCTGTGGATGGTGTTCCTGGATAAGCATAAACGCCGGACATTCCCCCATCAATTGCACCTTGAGCGATTGCTTCAGCACCGAGTAAAAGAAGTTTTTGCATTTGTTCTCTCTATTGTTTTAAGGAAAGCATAGAAATTCCGTTTGCACAAAAATAGAAAAATGAGAGGAAAGAATTTTTATAAATTCACGGACTCCTGTTTTCCGCACAATTTTATAACAGGAATAAAAAGTGGGGTTCTTAGAAAAAATTGAAAGCTTTTCTTTCAGTTCAGACCAACCAAAGTTGAATTTTTAATGTATTGTTCTTAAAAATTTATATCAATTGACCTAAGGTAATAAGGTTTATATTATATA
>Ga0209002_10002676_pt1 | contig 14277 bp, 19 predicted proteins | sample Rifsed16ft2_FD_184010 | JGI IMG/M metagenome (GOLD analysis project Ga0209002, IMG submission 184010) | Soil microbial communities from Rifle, Colorado, USA - sediment 16ft 2 (version 2) | ecosystem: Environmental > Terrestrial > Deep subsurface > Rock core/Sediment | place: Rifle, Colorado...
GGAGGTCACACCCGGTTCGCCCGCCGATGCCGCTGGGCTCCAGGTCGGGGACGTGCTCACGTCCCTTGGGGGCCGGCCCCTCGTCGGACTCGTGGACCTCGTCGAGTCCCTGCGGGAACGCAAGATCGGCGATGCGGTCGAAGTCGAGGCAGAACGGCGCGGACGGACCGTGCGAGCAACCGTGGCTCTCGGGACCCGCCCGTTCTGATCGCACCCTTCCGGGATCGCATCAGGTTGAAATCCTTCGGCCCCATCGCCGTGCCGGCATGAGACCGTCCCATCCGGAGGCCTGCCCGCAGTGCGGCAAGCTCACGTGGAACTGGCAGTACCTCTCCACCCGCATCTGGCTCGAGTGCGAGCATTGCAGCTTCAAGGGCATGGTGAGCAACACGCCGGTGCATGGCTCGAACACGGATAGCCAGAGCCGCAAGGTGCCGCGGACCGGCTAGAGCCGCCGGAGCGTCTCGCGCAGCGTGCGGACCGTGTGCGGCCTCCAGTACAGGGCGTCGAAGAGGGCCGGGTCTGCCTTCATCCGCTCGTACTGCTCGCGGATCATCGCGGTGCCGTACCAGTAGCAGAAGGCGTAGGAGGCCCAAAAGCGGTTCGCCGCGTACCGAACGTCCCGCAGCGCCTGCCTCCAGTCGACGAGGCCGGAGTGCATCGCATACCGGATCAGCTCGCGGCGCGGCTCCTCCCGGTGGACCATCCAGGCGAGGTTGACCTCCGTGCCCCAGCGGAGCCGGTTCAGGAGGAGGGTCATTCGGTCCTCCGGGGCCTCGTCCCACTCGACGAAGACCATCGCGTTCTCGCCGATCCCTTCCTCCACCGGGCCCATCGGGCAGGCCGCGAGGCTGACGGCCGCCTCCCGGGGGAAGTCCCCGTGCAGGTACTCCCACTCCCGCGTCGCCTGATGCACGTGGTGACCCGGATAGGCCTCGTGGGCAGCCATGTCGCGCAACGCGGGCCAGGTCCACGGCAGGTCGACGTTCAACTTGACCGTGCTCTGGTAGTCGACCGTGTAGTAGCATGCCCCGGAGATCGAGCGGCCGTGGGTCGCGAGAAGCCGCACGCGTTCCGACCGCGGCAGCTTGAACAGACGTCGGGCGTCGCGCCGCGCCGATCGAAGAAACCGTGCCATCGTCGGCAAGACCTCCGTGCGTGGGATCCGATGGGCCCGCTCCCATTCGTTGACCGCCTCGAGGACCCCATCGGCGCGCGAGACGTGCAGGATCCGACGGATCTCGCGGCGCAAGGCGTCGAGCTCCCCCTCGCGGGCCGGTTTCGCCGGGAGATCGTAGAACGCGCGGACCTGCTCCGGCAGCGGCGGGACGTCGCCGCGCAAGAGGCGGATGAGCGCACCAATCGTCGGGAGGTGGTCCTCGAGCCAGTCGCGGCGGAATCCGCGCGGTACATGGCGCGCAAGGGACCGGAGCCGCTCGTGGGCCTCCTCGATCTCCGCCCACGACGTCAAGGGCGGCAGCCGCACGGGATCGAGATCCCACGGCGTGAGCCGCGTTCCATCCCGGGCGCGCGAACGTCGGTCGAGGGCATACGCCAGACGGAGGAACGTGCGAGAGGTCTCATCCCCCACGGGCCGACGCGGCACTCGAGCGGGAACGGGCCGGAGGTCAAAAGACTTTGGAGCGAGGCCTCAGACGGGGCTCGAATACGTGAGGTAGAGGACGACCACGGAGAGGGCGATCGCGAGCACGACGACGAACCACGGGTTCACCTTGAGGGCCTTCTCGTCCTCTTGGTCGAAGTAGCGGATCAGGCCTGCGGCGGAGTGGAACCCCGTGTCGCGGTTTCGCGCCATGTCGAATGACGATGCGTCCCGCGCTATAAAACATTTCGCCACCGGGGCGATGGTCACGATGAGGGTTAAATACCCGCGGTCCGAATGGCCGCCAAGGATTGGCTGGGACTGCGGTGGCCGAAGGGAACACGGTCTACATCGGGAAGAAGCCCACGATGAACTACGTCCTCGCCGTCGTGACGCACTTCAACGGCGGTGCGCGCGAAGTCATCGTGAAGGCGCGCGGCCGTTCGATCTCGCGCGCGGTCGACGTCGCGGAGATCGTCCGAGGACGTTTCGTGCCGGAGACGAAGGTACGCGATGTTCGCATCAACACGGAGAAGGTCGCGTCGGAGGAGGGTCGAGCGACGAACGTGAGCAGCATCGAGATCGTACTCGCGAAGTGAATCGCGCACACGCAAATTTCTTATCGCATCGTCTGCTTGCAGAGGCGATGGCCGCCATCGAGATCCTGGTAGTCCTGGCCGTGGCGGCCTTCCTTGCGGGGTTCGGCGGCTCGTTCCTGGGGATCGGCGGGGGCGTGTTCCTGATTCCGTTCATGACCCTCGTCCTGGACATCGACATCAAAATCGCAATCGCGACGAGCCTGATCGGCGTGATTGCGACCTCATCCGGGGCCGCCTCCGTGTACGTGCGGGACCACCTCACGAACCTTCGGCTCGCGATGTTCCTCGAGGTCGCGACGACGTTCGGCGCGATCTCAGGCGCTCTGCTCGGGCTGCTCGTCGACGAGCGCCTCCTGTTCCTCTCCTTCACGGCCGTCGTCCTGTCTGCCGCCGCGATCATGGTCCGCACGCGCGAGACGGCAAAGGAGCGCGCGTACCGCGCGGGCGAGGAGGACCCGCTCGCGAAGCGGCTGGCCCTGAGCAGCGTATACTTCGACCAGGAAGACCAGGGTGTGTACCGGTATCGTGTCGAGCGGCCCGTCGCCGGGTTCGCGGTGAGCGCCGCGGCGGGCGGCTTCTCGGGACTCCTCGGCGTGGGCGGGGGCTTCATCAAAGTCCCGGCGATGAACATCCTCATGCGCGTGCCGATGAAGGCGGCCGTGGCGACGAGCAATTTCATGATCGGTGTGACGGCCGCGGCGAGCGCGTTCATCTACTACTCGGCGGGGTTCGTGGAGCCGAGCCTGGCGGCGATGGTGATCGTCGGTGTGTTCTCGGGAGCAAACATCGGGACGAGGCTCCTCGTGCGGGCGAAGGCCCAGCGCGTTCGTTTCGTGTTCGCCGTCTTCCTCGCGGTCCTGGGCATCCTCATGGGCCTCCGGGCGTTCGGAAGCGGGGTGGCTCTGTGATCTCCCCACGCGTCGCGCTCCGTGCCGTCCAGATGCGCGTGGGGAACCTGCGGCGCGCGGTCCTCGCGGAAGTCGAGGACATCAACCGACTCATCTACCATGTGCTCCGCGCCGGCGTCGTCCTGTCCGTTTCCCTGATCCTCTTCGGGTTCATCCTCGAGGCCTTCGGTGCGGGGGGCCTCCCCACGCAATCGATCCCGCCACGCCGCCTGCTCTCCGAGCTCCTCCGCTTCACCCCGGCGGGGTATGTGAACCTCGGAATCCTCGTGCTCATCTTCACGCCGATGGCCCGCGTGCTCCTCAGCCTGCTCTCCTTCCTGGAGGAGCGCGATCGGACGTTCGCGGCGATCACGCTCGTCGTCCTCGTGAACCTCTTGACGAGCTTCTTCTTCCTTGCGTGAACCTTTAAGCCGCACGCCCCTTGCCGACTCCGATGGACGAGGTCGTCACCGCGGCCCGCGCGGTCGACTGGTCCCGCCTCGGCGCGCGGGGCCTGTGCGACGCCTGCCTCGGGCGCCTCTTCGGGATGCTCGGCCACGGGTACACGAACGCGGCTCGGGGTGCCGCGATTCGCGCCGTCGTCGACGTCCCGACCGGCGTCTGCTGGGTGTGCAGCACGCTGACCTCTCGATACGATGACCTCGCAGACCTCGTCGTCCGCAAGATCGAGCCATGGGGCGCCGACACGTTCCTGATCGGATCGAAGATCGATCCGGAGGTTGCGGCCCGCGAGGAATCCCTGTGGTCGGAGCTCGGCCTGTCGGCCCCGGAACCGCTGAAGGCGGAGGTGAACCGTGAGGTCGGCAAGCGGGTCGAGGCGCGCACAGGGAAGACGCCGGACCTCGGCCGCCCAGACCTCGTCGCAATCGTCGACCCCGCGTTCGACCACGTCGATGTCCAGGTGAACCCACTCTACCTCGGCGGACGGTACCGCAAGCTCGTTCGCGGGGTGCCGCAGACCCGGTGGCCGTGCAAGCGGTGTCGGGGCAAGGGCTGCGCGCGCTGTGGTGGCACCGGGAAGATGTACCCGACGAGCGTCGAGGAGGTCATCGCCTCCGAGCTCATGCGGGAGACCGGCGGCACGGGCCACGCGTTGCACGGGATGGGCCGCGAGGACGTCGACGCGCGCATGCTCGGCCGCGGGCGTCCGTTCATCGTCGAGATCAAGGAGCCGCGGACGCGTCACGTCGACTTAGACGCCGTCGTGCGACGCATCAACGCTTCCGGGGTCGCGGAGGTGGACCGCCTCGACCCGGCGACGGGAGACGACATCGTCGCGATCAAGGAGGACCGCGCCGCGAAGACGTACCGCATCCTCGTTCGTTGTTCCCCTCCCGTGGAGGAGGCAAAGCTTAAAAGCACCCTCCCGGTATTAGTGGCCCAGCCGATCGCCCAACGCACCCCCCAAAGGGTCGTTCACCGGCGTGCGGATACCACGAGGCATCGACGGCTCCTGACGGCGGAGGTCGTCCGAGTCGAGGGAGACCTCGCGGAACTCCGCGTGACGGCGGAGGCGGGGACCTACGTGAAGGAATGGGTCCACGGGGACGGAGGCCGCACGATGCCGTCCCTCGCGGAACGACTCGGCGTGAGGTGCGAGGTCCTCGAGCTGGACGTCCTCGACGTCCTGGATGGATGAGACGATGGTCAAGGCCTCGAAAGGGATCATGGAGAAGACGCGGCAGAAGTTCCGCCGCGGTCCGCGAGAGCGCGGGCTCTCCCCGATCACCCGGTCCTTCCAGTCCTTCGAGGTCGGCGAGCGGGTGACGATCCTCATCGACTCGAGCGTCCAGAAGGGGTGGCCCCACAACCGGTTCCACGGGATGACGGGGACCGTCGTCGGGAAGCGGGGACGGGCCTTCCTCGTGGACGTACGGTTCGGTCACCGGACGAAACAGGCCCCCGTGCTGCCGGAACATCTGAGGCGCGCGTAGGAGGGGAGCCCTTGGAGGAAGCGCACGTGTCCCTAGCCGAACTGAAAGTCATCCTCGAGAAGGAGAAGGGTGCCCGGGGCGAGTTGACCCCGGAGCAGCAATACACCCTGTCGCACGCCTCTCTCTTCGCGCGCATCTCGGTGGACAAGGTCGCACCGATGGTGAAGGAGCTCATGGAGATCCCCATGATGCCCCCCTTCAACGCGGTGAAGATCGTGGACTGCATGCCGACCCATCTGGACGACGTCCGAGCGATCTTCGCGAAGGAACGCTTCAGCCTCTCGAAAGAGGATGCGGAAAAGGTCCTGGAAATCGTAGGGAGATACCGCTGACGAGGCCCCGCCCATGGAAGACTACTCCCGCATCCTCGACTCCTTACCGCAAGGTCATCCCGACCAGTCGAAGTTCCATCGGGAGCCACTCGCTTATGCCCTCGGCGTGGACGAGTTCAAGCTGTTCGAGCTCGTGCCCAAGGAAGGCGTGAGCCTCTCGATCGGGCAGCGCGTGTACATCGGGAAGGATCTGGAGCAGCGGAGCGAGGTCCTCCACGTGAAGCGCCGCGTCGCGTACGAGGAGCTCACAACGGCGGCGCAGAAGGAAGTGCCTTTCGTCATCCAGGAGACGGTCAAGGAGAAGGAGGCGAAGTTCGTCGACTTCTTCAACCGCGCGCAGGCGATCACGACGCGCTTCCACATGCTCGAGCTCCTGCCCGGCCTGGGAAAGAAGACGATGTGGGCGATCCTCGAGGAGCGCAAGAAGGGCCCGTTCACGTCCTTCAAGCACCTCGAGACGCGCGTGACGAGCGTCCACCATCCCGAGAAGCTGATCGCGAAGCGCATCGAGATGGAGATCTCGGACCCGACCCAGAAGTACCGCCTGTTCGTCGCCCGGTGACGTCAGGCGCGCGCGAGTTCGGTCTCGATCTCGCGACAGTCGTTCGTCGAGAGGCCTGTCTTCTTCCGGAGGACCTCGAGCAGTTCCCGTTCTTGGTCCTGGATCGGCCCGTCATCCATCGCCTCCGCGGCGACCGCGCGGTAGATGCCGCGGTTCGTCGAGAGGACATCGTCCATGACCTGGCTCTCGATTCGCACCTTCTCCTCGTGCGAAACGCCAAGGTGTTCCGCGAACTGCTCCACCAGGAGCCGCTCCGTCGCCGTCACGCGTCCGTCCTTCCACGCCGTCATCATGGCGCGGGCGTACTCCTCGAGCCGCTTCACGCGCTCGTCCATCGCGCGCTTCCGGCGCTCGTCGATCGTCTCGAGGACCTCGAGGTCGAGCTGCTCGACGTCCATCGCCTCCCGCACGATGTCCGAGAAGGTCAGGTGCACGGACGTCGCGCGGTCGATCTCCTCGAGGGACATCTCCTTGACCACGCCAGCGATCTTGATCGGCACGTGCACCTGCGCCAGGCGCTGCTTGATCCCCATCGCTCGCTCCCAGCCGCGCGGCGCGAGGTAGTATGCGAGCATGCGTTGTTTCTCGCCCTCGATGTGAGCCTTCATCTCGACGAGGTATCCGTCGCGGACCATCTCGTCGAGATATCGGGAGAGGTGCTTCCGCTGTACGCCGGCCGCGAACGCAATCGCCTTCTGGGTCAGCGCCTGCGGCAGGACGTACCGCTCCTCGATGTTCCGGAAGTCGCAGAGGTAGAGGAGGATCCGGTCATCCGTGCTCAGGGTGAGAGGGGAGTCCGGACTCACGGGCCCGGGAACGCCGAGCGAGACGGATAATCCTTCCCGTCGCGCGCCGCTCCCGGTTCGCCCACCCTCCCGCCATCTTCTTATGGTCATCGCCACGTCGCACGCCCTCCGATGATGGCCCTCCCCGTGCGCCAGCCGGCCCCTGACTTCCGTCAGATCTTCGACGCGGACACGCAGGCGGCGATCGCGAGTGGGCTGTGCATCCGATGCCGCGGCGCGAAGCTCCTCTGCGGGAAGGACCGGTGCCCGATCCTCGTGCGGTGGGACTTCATGATGCGCACGGCCCCGATGATCGACCGCACGGACATCGACGGCTCATCGCCGCCCGGGGTGTTCGTCGGTCGATTCGGGTATCCAAAGGTCTTCGTCGGGCCCCTCGTGCCGCCCGTCCACGGGGACACGGGGATCCTCGACACCCCGGAGGAGTGGATCGGCCACACGCTGGAGGACATCGTGAACTTCCGGTCTCAGCTCGTGCGCGGGATGCACCGCGTGCACGTGATGGACGTCGAGCGCGGCGGGCGGCTGGTTGACCGGACGCGCGAGCTGGCCCTCGCGACGACACCCGCGGACGTGGAGGCAGGGTTCGAGAGGAAGCCGCGAGGCCGGGTCGTGCTCGACGACAACGTGCAGCCGTTCGGTCCCTCGGCTCCGCTTCGGAGCCTCGAGCTCGGCACGCTCAAGGTGGACCGCGATCTCGACCGCGCGTACTCGGACACGGACCTCCTGGCGCGGGAGGCGGTCCTCGACCTGTTCGGACGCGGGCTCCCGGTCTCGAAGATCCAGCGGGCCTTCAGCGTCGGCGCCTTCGGACTCGGTAAGAACCGCAAGTTCGTCCCGACCCGCTGGTCGATCACCGCGGTCGATGACACGATCGGGAAGGACCTCCGGGGACGGGTCAAAGAATTCCCGCTCATCAACGAGATCCGCGTGCACGAGGCGATCGGCTTCGACGACCGCTTTCTCGTCGTGATGATGCCGCGCCCATGGCGGTACGAGCTCATCGAAGCGTGGTACCCGAACACCCTCTGGAACCCGCTCGGCCGGGAGGTCGTTGTCTTCGGGGACCACGAAGGTTACGAGGGTCGCACGACGTACGCAAGCATCGGCGGTTGCTACTACGCCGCGCGCCTTGCCGTCGCAGAATCGCTGTTGCACGAGCGGCGACAGGCGGCGACCGTGATCCTGCGGGAGACGCATCCCGGATACATCATGCCCGTCGGGGTGTGGAACGTCCGGGAGCATGTGCGGGAGGCCCTCCGACGGCCGCCACGGACGTTCGCTACGATGGCCGAGACCCTCGCGCATCTCGCGACGCGCCTCGACATCCCGATGACCCGCTACGTCCGGATGAGCGAGGTCCTCAAGCACGTCCTCTATCAGCGGACCTTCGACGATTACAGGATACCGGACGCGATCCGGGTGGGCCCGGGGTCGCACAGTTGAAGATTCGTCCTCGGTATCTCCGTGCGCGCCATGCCAGCTTCCAACGAATTCCCCGCGCATCCGATCCCCGCGGTGGGCGCGATCGTTTTCCGCGGTCAGGACGTCCTCCTGGTCAAGCGGAGATCCGAGCCGAACAAGGGCCGCTGGAGCGTGCCCGGAGGCGCACTCGAGACCGGCGAGACGGTCGAAGAGGCCGCGGTCCGTGAGGTGCTCGAGGAGACAGCGGTCGACGTGCGCCCGGTGAAGGTGTTCGACGTGAGGGACTACATCGATGCGCAGGACGATCGGGTGCGCTGGCATTACGTGCTGATCGACGTCCTCTGCGAGTACGTCCGCGGGGAGCCCTTTCCGGCGAGCGATGCGGAGAACGCTCGGTTCATACTGGTGCGCGAACTGTCGGAATACGACGTGGCGCCGTCCGCGCTCGACGTGGTCTGGGCGGCCTCGAACGCGCGAACGGCCGCATCACGCTGACCCGGCTGGCCAAAGGCTATCTCCGTGCAAGCCGCATCCCCGCTTGTGCCTGCGATGCCCGGCGTCGCGCGAAAACTCCGCGATGCCCTGGAGATTCAATCCGCTGAGCTCGACAGACCCGGACGTCGTCCCGGTCCCGCGTGGCTCCTCAACCCTCGCCGCCTCGAGATCGTCCTCGCGGCCGCGGCATATCCGGGCCTGCACCTGCGGTCTGCCTCCCGGTTGTTGCTCTCGCCCCTTCCGACGTTGCGATACCACGTGAAGATCTTGGAGGCCCACCGACTGCTCGCCGCGCGACGTCGAGGGTCGCGTGTCCATCTGTTCCTCCCTTCCATGTTTCCGGAACCGGTGGAACGTTTCTTGGAGGCTTGGCAGGATCCGGAGGGACGACGCGTGCTGGCGGTCCTCCGAGAAGGAGCCCCTAGGGGTGTTGCGGAACTCGCCGATGCGACGAGGATTCCGCTGCCGTCCGTCCGGCGGCTAGCGTCGCGGCTAGCGGAGCAGGGTGCGATCCGCGGCGTCGGAGTGAGGGGCGAATCCCTTTATCGGCTGTCGCCCGCGTGGCGAGCGTTCGAGCGGCTCTGCCTCACGGAGACGCTGGAGCGGCTCGAGCGCTTTCTCGCGATCCTTCGAGCCGACGACCTCCACCCCGTGGTCGAATCGCAGGACGGAGATCGGGCGCGGATCGTCGTCGACGGGAGACGCTTCCGCATCCGATTCGTCCTTCCGCTGAATCCGCTCGGGTAGCGGATGCTTCCGCACACCAGCCGCCGTGATCCGGTTCCTTCTGTTCATACCTCCACTTAGAGGTATGTCGGCGGTTCGGTTGTGCGAGGTCGAGTTGTATCTCTCAGGGAGCGGACCAGTGGTGGCCGCCCGCAAGGTTCGTCACGCGGGTCCTGCCCTCTTTCTCGAACGCAGCGAGCTTCGCAGATGCCTCGTCTGGTGTGAGCCCGAATACCCGTGCGATCTCCCGCACCGGAGTCGGACCGTGGTCCCTCAGGTAGCCAAGGATGTCCTTCGGCGTGCGCTTCGTCAGGCGCCCGCGCGAGAGGAAGTCGATCGTCTCCTCGACGATCCCCGGGTCGAACGCGTAGTCGAGAATCACGGTCCGGTTCTCCCCGTCCGTCAGGATCACGTTGTAGAAGCCGAGGGGCATGTGGTAGAATTCGTCCCCCTGGTTCTGGTAGTCCGCCACGAGGCCGTCGTGGTCGGCGAGGTCGTCACGGAACCGTTCGAGGTCGAGTCCTGCTTCCTTCGCGGCCTCGAGCTGGGCCGACTCCTTCGTGACGTCGTGCCCTTCGACGCTGGCCCGTCGGAGGAGGGCGCGGAAGAACCGCGCGCCCTGCGCCTCACCCTGGCGTTTCGCGGCCATCGCGGCCATGGACGCGGGGAGCTGGCTCGGGGGGAACTGCTCCCGCCGTAGGTGCGTGTGGAGTGGCACGCCGATGATCCCGATCGCCTCCTCCGTCCACTCCTTCATCCCGTCGAACGTGAGTTCGTAGTGCTTCAGGTACTCCTCGAAGTTGTCGTACACGCAGGAGATCTGCACGCGGACATCGATCTGGTCGCGGTACACGAGCTTCAGGCGGTTGAACACGGCCTCGTAGCCCCAGGACCAGAAGCAGGTTGGCGCGGTCGAGTGGAACACCTGGATCTTCGATGGATGGGCGGGATGGTCGGAAGGCTCGTGGCCTATCGGAAACCCTTCGGACCTGGGCAGGCAGCTGAGGCGGATGAGGGTTCCGGTGGCGAAAGACACATTGCGGCGTCCTGCTTGTCTGTCGTGTGTCCCGAGTCTCCGTACGACTCGAGCCCGTCTCTCCGGTCGAGTACGAGACGTTCATCGAGGCGCAGATTGCGGAGTTCGCGGACCAGAAGGTGCGCGCGGGCCACTGGCGGGCCGAAGATGCGCGCGAGCTTTCGCGTCATGCCGTGGAAGGGTTCCTGCCGCGACGCGGACCGACGTCGGGACATCGCGTGTGGAAGGCGGTCGACGGGAGCGGCAAGAGAGTCGGCTGGATCTGGGTCGGCCCGTCTCCGTTGAAGCACCTCGATGAGCCTTCGAAGCGGTGGCTCTACCAGATCACGATCGAGGTGTCACACCGGGGCCAGGGCTACGGCCGTGCGGCGCTCACGGCCGCGGAGGCGATCCTTGCGGCGGAGGGCGTGAAGGATCTCTATCTGAACGTCTTCCGATGGAATACGGTGGCCCGATCCCTCTATGACGCCTCCGGATACCGGGTCGTCTACGACGGCGAAACGGAGACGGGGATGATGAAGACGCTTGCCTCCACGGAGGAATAGGATGGCCTCTCAGGTTCGATTGTACACGATCAAGGAAGGGAAGATGCAGGATTGGCTGAAGGGCTGGCGGACGGGTGTGCTTCCGCTCCGGCGGAAGTTCGGGTTCCGGGTCGAGGGAGCGTGGGTCGACGAGTCCACGAACCGCTTCCTGTGGGTGCTGAGCTACGACGGTCCCGACGGGTTCGAAGCCCGGGATCGTGCCTACTACGCCTCCGCGGATCGGGAGGCGCTCAAGCCGGACCCGGCGATCCACATCGAGCGCGGTGAGATGTGGTTCGCGACACACGTGGCCCTCGACTGACCCGATCTCCGAGCTGTTCCCGCCGCGCCGCGTGGGGGGTATGTCAAGGGGCAGTACGAATAGTATGTCACATCCTGAGCACGAAGACAATGAGATGATCCGTCCGTACGTTTCCGTGGCGCCAAGTGACTGAGTCATTCGGCCGAAGTAGACGACGGCATCGGCGGAAGGTCCGCCGCAAGTCGTAATCCTTATGCCGATTCGGGCATCGCGGTACTCGATGCGATTCGCCGTGTTCATCGGGCTTGTGGGCGGTGCGTGGGACCTCGGTGTCGGACTGTCCATCATCCTGACCGCTTCGATGTCCGCGCCGGGCGAATCGATGGCGCGAGCGGCAACGTATGCGGGAGGAATTCTGCTGATCTTCCTTGGCGGTACCGTCCTCGCGACCGCGATCTACTCCGCCAGCGGGTCCATGGTCGCCAACCAGAAGCTTCTGGGCCTCCTCATGCTTGCGTACGGGGCCACGATGCTCTTCGTATCGGCGGCCATGTTCGCTCGGTGGTTCCCGATGATGACGGGCTCCGAAGTCTCTGGAGCCGCGATGGTCGTCCTCGGCCTGGCGATGTTGTACAGTGGGGCCACGATGAGGAAGACTCGGATGCCGAGCCCTTGATCGCTCATTGTCTCCGGTGAACTCAGCGAAGACGCCGAACGCGCGTCCGCTGTACGTCACCCCGGGTTCAGAGGTCGCCGTCCCATATTCTCACGACATCGCGGCGGCCACCGCGGCTTCTGCGTTCACGAGGCCGAACCCGAAGACCGTGTCGTAGCCCGCCGCTCCGAGGTCCGTCGCGGTTGCTTGGAGGATCAGCCGCACATTCTGTCCGGAGATCCCCGGAGCCGCGGCGATCACGAGGGCCGCGACGCCGGACACGTGGGGCGCACTGAAGGACGTCCCGCTCGCGAGGTCGTAGTCGATCGCGATCACGACGAGCTCGACCACAATGGCCGGGCCCGCGTCGAGCTGCCCCTTCAGGGCGAGCCCCTCCTCGCGGGAGATGCTCACCGCGGGGATCGCGGAGAGCGAGGAGAGCGTGCCGACGAAGTTCCCCGCCGCGTTGTTGTAGATGACCGCGGCGATGGCTCCCTTCCCGGCGACGTTCGAGACCTTCTCGGCGAACGTGATGTCCCCGCGCTCGATGAGGGCGATCTTCCCCGTCAGGTCGAGAGACTCGACCTCCGCACTCGTCGCACGCCCCGCGAACGCGAGGGGCGCCGTGATCCCGGCCGTGAGGGCCGTGAACTCGAACGGGTTCGGATGGAGGGTCGCCTCCGTCGGAGCGGTCTGCATGAGGGCGGCCTCCCGGCCGTTCCCGCGGACGGTCGGCGTGGGCACGTCGACGCCCGGGCCGACGAGCTCCTGGTCCTTCCCGAAACTCGAAAAGTCCGCGATTTCGTTGTTGATGTCCGTCGCACCGACCGCGATGACCTCCGCGAGGCAGGCCGGGCAGCCGACGGGCGGGCGGCCCGCATTTCCGGACGAGGCGACGAGGACGATGCCCGCGGCGAACGCGGCCCGCAGGGCGATCTTCTCCCCGCGGGAAGCCGCGGGGCCGCTGAAGCTCATCGAGATGACGTCCGCGCCGTTCGTGATGGCCGCATCGATCGCCGCGATGATCGCGTTCGTGAAGCAGATCCCCTCGAGGGAGTCGCACACCCGGAACGGTAGGATGTCCGCTTCCGGCGCGACGCCGACCGTCCCGATCCGGTTATCGATCGCCGCAATGTTCCCCGCCGTCGAGGTGCCGTGGCCGAGGAACGGGCCCGACGTGTCGCTCGGGTCCGCGTCGCCGTCCACGAAGTCAAAGCCAAGATTCACGCGGAGGTTCCGCGCGAGGTCCGGGTGGCCGAGGTCGAAGCCGGTGTCGAGGACCGCGACCTGCACGCCGGCCCCGCGCGAGCGGTCGAGGGACCACGCTTGGGGCGCCCGCACGGCGGTCGTCCCCCATGGCATGATCTGGGGGCGCCCGTCCCACAGCTCGCCCTCGAGCAAGTGCGATGTCACGTAGCGCGCCATTACGGGCTCGACGAACGTCACGCCCCGCGAGGACGCGATCGCGCCGACGGCTCCCGCGGGGACGGTCGCCGCGAGGAGCGGGAAGTTGCGATACGTGATGTCAATCTCGCCGCCATGGCCACGAATCGCGCGCGTCACGTCCGCAAGATCTCCCTGATAGCCCACGAGGACGGGCGTCCGCACGGCCCCCGCGGCGGCGACCGCCGCGAGCGAGCTCACCAGGAACAAAGTCGCGAGGACTCCGACGAACAGCTGAACAAAGCACTTGCTCACCCTGACTCCTCCGTCGCGCCATCGATGGGCTGGTTGCGAGTTAAATCTTTTCCCCACTCTCTGGACTGGGAACGTTCGTCGGCCATGACGACCCGCGCGCTCTTCGTTCGAGAGCGGGAGATACGTTCCGAAGACGACCGATTGATTCAACGTAGCACCCAGGATGAGGTGCGGGCCTAACGGGATTCGAACCGGGTGAGAGCCTCTAGAGGCCAGTCGATTCGGGACCCCGCCGTCACAGTGGCTTCCGCTCTGCGTCGTACTTCGACGACCACATCGGAACCCAGTGGGTTTCCACTTTGTAATCAGTCCGGTACGGCTTGATATCGATCACGGGAGTGCCGTCGAACAGGTCGAGGCCTTTCACGACAAGGACGTTCCCGTCCCGCGCGACCAGCTTCACGAGCGTGAGCCCAATCGAGTTCGGGCGCGCGGGCGAGTCCGTTGCGAAGACACCCACGGTCGGGATCCCCTCCAGCGAAGCCCCCTCCCGCAGGAGCCTCCTCGGTTTCACCTTCAAGAGGCCCCGAGCGTCGCCCGGGACCTTGTGGAAGTACGCGAGGAGCAAGACGTGGGAGAACCCCTCGATGCCGTCGAGGCCGTCCGCGAATTCCGGATGTACCTCGACACGACCTTCGACCTCTGCCGTGTCGGCAGGTCGCGCCGCACGGTCCTCCGGCAGCCCGCCCCGCACGATTCCGATGCTGCGCGC
>Ga0209002_10002677_pt1 | contig 14273 bp, 13 predicted proteins | sample Rifsed16ft2_FD_184010 | JGI IMG/M metagenome (GOLD analysis project Ga0209002, IMG submission 184010) | Soil microbial communities from Rifle, Colorado, USA - sediment 16ft 2 (version 2) | ecosystem: Environmental > Terrestrial > Deep subsurface > Rock core/Sediment | place: Rifle, Colorado...
CGGCAGGCAACTTGTATGTGGCAGACTGGAGCAATAATGCCATACGCAAGATCACCCCGGGTGGAGTGGTGAGCACCGTTGCGGGCGGAGGCGTTTGGGCAGTTGGTTCCACCAATGGTGCGGCTGCAAGCGCAACGTTCAACGCGCCCAGAGGCGTTGCGGTCGATACGGCTGGCAACGTGTATGTGGCAGACACCGGCAACTATTTGATCCGCAAGATTGCCGCCGGGCAGGTGACCACCTTTGCGGGCAGCACCCTCAGCGGAGTGTTTGGGGGCTTCGCCAACGGCACGGGCACAGCTTCCATGTTCGATTCGCCTATGGATGTCGCGGTCGACGGGGCTGGCAATGTGTACGTGTCTGATGTGAACAATTACTTGATCCGCTTCATCACGCCGAACGGGATGGTGACCACGCTGGCAGGCACCACCAAAACAGGCGGTTTTCAGGATGGCCCGGCTTTGTCCGCTACTTTTGGGGCTCTCAGGGGCGTTGCGGTTGACTCGGCCGGGAACGTGTACGTATCGGATGGAGACTTGATTCGCAAGGTCACGCCGTAGCCGCAAACATCGTGGTGGTGAAAAATAATAAACAGGGGAAGTCATGGGATTTCGCATTTTCAGCAAGACTGTAATGATCGCAGGATTGGCGTTTGGACTGGCGGCCTGCGGCGGTGGCGGTGGCGGCACGACTGGCGGTGGTACGACCGGCGGTGGCGCTACGACGCCCACTTCCCCCACGGGCGCGTCGCTTTCGTACATTATTCTCACGTCCGGCTCGGCGAGTCTTCCTAAAGGGATAAGCGAGCAATTTATTGCAACGGGTGTTTATTCGGATGGCACCAAGCAAAACCTTACTGCTTCGGCCACGTGGAGTTCCTCCAATCCCGCCGTAGCGACCATCAGCAATTCCGGTGTAGCGACGGCGGTTGGAGCGGGAACCACGAAGATCACCGCAACAGCAGGAATCGCATCGCTAAGTTATACCCTGACCGTAACGACGGCTGCACTGAATTACATCTCGGTTACGCCACCTGCTCCGACCGTCGGGGCCGGGCAAACCAGGCAATTCACAGCGACCGGTACCTTTTCGGATAGCTCCACGCTAGATATCACTTCAAACGTATCCTGGTCTTCAAGCAATATTTCGATAGCTAATGTGAATTCCACCGCACCTGCGCCAATGGGCCTCGCATCTGGCTTAACACCAGGTACGGTAATCATTACCGCCACCAATTGGTCGGGCACGAATTCGATCCTGGCCAGTACCACACTGACAGTGGCGGGTTATGGCGCCAGTGGTTTACTGAGTCTCTTGCCTGCTGGCAAATCCGTCGTGTTGCAGAATAACCTCGCGGACGACGTTACCCTCAACGCCGACGGAACGTTCATGTTCAACACGCCCCTGGCAACTGGCGCGACCTACAATGTGACCGTCCTCACCCAGCCGACGGGAGTGCATCCCTGTAATGTAGTGGATGGCAGCGGCATGATCGCAACCTCTCCCGTCACTTCGATCCAGGTGGTGTGCGCGACGGCGGTGGGCACCTTTGCAGGTACTCCTCATGTGTATGGAACCACCAACGGCCCCGGGTCTTCCGCCTCGTTCTACAATCCATCGGGTGTAGCGTACGATGCGACATCGGGCAACCTGTATGTCGCGGATACGGCCAGTCAAGTGATCCGCGTGATCACGCCGACAGGCGTCGTGAGCACCTTGGCCGGTACGGCGGGCATGGCGGGTTTTGCCAATGGGGTGGGCACAGCCGCAACGTTCTTCAACCCAACCGGCATAGCGGTCGATGCTAATGGCAATGTGTATGTGGCGGACTCCGGGAACAACGCAATCCGCAAGATCACGATGCCCGGCGTGGTAGTGAGCACGCTTGCAGGATCCGGACTAGTGGGGGCCAACAATGCTGTCGGTACGAGCGCTTCCTTTGACAATCCGAACGGCGTCGCGGTCGATGCCGCAGGCAACGTCTATGTGGCCGATACCTACAACAATCTGATCCGCAAGGTCACGTCAGCCGGCGCGGTGACCACCTTTGCAGGTACAGGGGCCGGTGGTGGCACTAACGGTTCCGCAGCGTCTGCTACATTTAACTTTCCTAGTGGTGTCGCAGTCGATTCCATTGGCAAAGTGTATGTGGCAGACAGTAACAACGGTTTGATCCGCCTGATTTCTGCGGGGCAAGTGACGACCTTTGCAGGCACCAGCATGAGCAGTCTGCTGGATGGTCCCGCCACGTCGGTGTCGTTCAGTTGGCCGCTTGGTGTTGCAGTCGACGCGGCAGGCAACGTGTATGTGGGAGACCGCAACAACCATCTGATCCGCAGGATATCAGCGGGGAATGTAACGACTTATGCAGGCCTGACTCATTACATGGGATCATCCACTGGTTCGTCCGGTTTCCACGACGGCCCCGCTTGGATAGATGCGTCCGCTTCGTCATCTGCTTTCAATTCTCCAAGCGGCGTGGCAGTCGACAGCGCTGGCAATGTTTATGTGGCGGACACGTGGAATCACTTGATACGCAAGATCATGCCGTAAGCATACGGCTCAAGCAGAGAAACACGCCGCCAGCCGGCGTGTTTTTTTGTGTTCGCATGTGATTTAAAGGGGCCTGGCTCGAAATGAATTCGCGAGTTAATGCGAGTAGATGGGGCAGCATCGTAACGATGACAAGTGTTAAAGCGGCGCGGCATGCGTAATTGGCTATTGAGATGGAGATGTGTAGCTGCTGGGAAGGCAAGGCATTAACGGTAGCGTGCAGCGTGATGTAGAGTTTTTCAAGAGCATATTCAATAAAAAAGGGAAAGTGCAATGATAAAAATAACCAACAATACACTGCAGCGTATGGCAAAGCTTCTTTTTTCCATAACGCTTTTGTTTGCATTGGCTGCATGCGGGGGCGTCAATAAACCGTTCAATCCTCTGAATAGCGGAAAAGCGATCAAAGCATCATCTATCGCTGTTATCAGCGGAAGCCACCGTGGTGGGGATATGCAATTGGCAGCGCTTATCACCAAAGGTTTGGCCGAGCGATCAACTTTTCGTGTGTTGTCTCAGGATGATATTGAAAAGCGGGTTCCCGAATACCCAACAGCGATTGAATTCCGCGACGATGTAAAGGCCAGTGACGAGAAAGCAATCTGGTTCAAGCCATCTGAAAAGGCAAGGCTGAATGCCATGCAGGCTAAGCTGAAGGTGGACTACCTTTTCGTAGTCTGGAATTCCGAGATATCGGTAGTCACCGACAGGAATGGGTCAACTTATTACGTTTATCCTATTGGCAACATGATCGAGTACCCGGGTACCAAGGTGGTGGCCTCGACCAGAACATATGATCACAGTTCTACATCCATCCTGGCCCTGTTCCGATCAGCGGACTATTACATAGTTGATGCGATGGAGGATGCTGCAGACAATATTGTGGACGAATTCCTTGATGTGACAAAGTCGAAAAAACCATAACGCGAGGGTAATGACCATGAGTTATCGCACAATCGAATTGCGGGCCTTCCGGGTTGCATTAAGCGCAGCGGCTCTCTTGATTATCAGCGGCTGTTCGCATTACGAGGTCGACTTTGATTTGACAGACGGCAGCTTCAGGCCAAAAGGAAAAAGTATCGCGGTGATTTCCGGCACCAAGGAGCAGACGAACGTTGTTCTGGCCAAACTGGTAAGCGATTCTTTGCGGAGAAAGAGCCGCTATCAGGTAGCCTCCATAGCAGAAATCAATCAGGCAGTGGCGTCTTATCCGCAGACCATCAAGGGGCCCTATAAGTCTGCATATTTTGTTATAGACACTGACTGGGATCTGGGCGACAGAAACAAAATCGCCAGCATCCAGCGCTCGCTCGGCGTTGATTACCTCTACGTTATTTGGGCGCCTGTTGCGGTGCAACATAATGGTGGAGAGGTACTTTCCGTTCCTGCCGTTGCTCAGCTATTTGAACGGCCCAACACAAGTGTAGTTGCGCAGACATCAATGGCTGTTTTTGTGGGAGACGAAAATAACGTCTACTTAAAAGAAGGTGTGGAAGAAATCGCCCGGCAATTGGCGGAAAATACACATATGGCGAGTGGCGCGAGAAAGTGAACCCAAGCGAAAGCTAATCACAGCCAGGGGGCAGCTTCGAATTGTTTTGGGAAAACACGAATGGAGCCTGGAAGCCTGCACTCTGGCGCCCGGCGCCGCTCTCAATATCCAATGACAGATGATGCTGTACCGCATGTCCGGAAGCCGGGCCGAAATTGATATCGGGCTCGGGCAAACGGTCATCAGCGGCGCGCAGCGTACTGAGATCGGTGCCGTATCCCTGCGCGGCAGATTCATGTTCGGCGAAGCTGTTTCCATGGATATCCTGCCGACGTGGGGCAGCGGGCTGGACGACTGTGAACTGGCCCTCCACTGGGGAAGGCAGTTCGGATCGCTAAAGATCGGGTACCGCAGGCTGAGCAGCCCCAGTGCCGCTTTGGGCGGCCCATTTGCCGGCTTTGCTCTCTACTTCTGAGTCATCAAGCTGTTCAAAGGATGTTGCTTTTGATTTGATAAGCTGCCTGCGCCATGTCGGCCGCGTAGAGGGAAAGGATGACCGCATGTACCAGCTCTTCATCGCCAACAAGAACTATTCCTCGTGGTCTTTGCGCCCTTGGGTGCTGATGCGCGAACTTTCCATTCCGTTCACCGAGACCCTCATTCCCTTTGGCGATGCGCCGGGGCAGCTTTCCATTGCCGATGTATCTCCATCCGGGAGAGTTCCCTGCCTGAAGGATGGCGAGTTGCTCGTATGGGACTCACTCTCTATCGTCGAATACTTGGCCGAACGACACGCCCACGTCTGGCCTGTGGATGCAGCGGCGCGCGCATGGGCGCGCAGCGCCGCGGCCGAAATGCATTCCGGCTTCTTCGAGCTGCGCGGAAGATGTTCCATGAACTGCGGCGTCCGCATTCGGCTTCATGAAGTCGCTGCACCGCTTGCGCTCGAACTGGAACGCCTGAATGCACTGTGGCAGGAAGGACTGCAAAAATTCGGCGGGCCGTTCCTGGCCGGACCTCGATTCACGGCGGTTGACGCCTTCTTCGCGCCGGTTGCCTTCCGGGTGCAGACCTACGGCTTGCAATTGCAGCCCGCAGCCATGCAATATGTGTCGCGCCTGCTGCAACTGGCACCGATGCAGGAATGGTTCTCGGTGGCGCTGAAAGAGCCATGGCGCGATGAACAGCATGAGGCCGAAATGCATGCGGCCGGCACCCTGATCGAAGATCGCCGGAGCGCGCCGTAAACGGCATGATTTTTCACACAGGGAGCGTGTAGACAATGATTGGGGCAAGCTCATCATGGAGTTGACCGAACTCGGTTTGGATAGCGGGCTTGCAGAACAGGCAAGCCAGCTGTGTGGATCAGGCCAGCGCCTGGCGCGGGTGACTGCGGTCGACCGCGGGCGCTATGTCGTGCGCGATGAATTCGGCGAAGTGCCCGCCGAGACGACGGGCAAGTTCCTTTATCACGCCGAATCCTCCGTGGATATGCCTTGCGTGGGCGATTGGGTGTGCGTGCAGTATCACGATGCTGATACGTTCGCGAGCATCCATGATGTCGTGCCGAGAAGGTCTTTCCTGCGGCGTAAATCTCCCGGCAAGAACATCGATTTCCAGATGATCGCGGCGAACATCGACGTGGCCTTTCTCGTGCAGTCGTGCCATTTCGATTTCAATGTGCGCAGGCTGGAGCGCTATCTGGTGATGGCCAACGAGGGGCATATCGAGCCGGTGCTGCTGTTGACCAAGACGGATCTGGTCAGTGCGGCGGAGCTAACGCGCATGCTCGCCAATATCCGCGCGGCCGGCATCACGGCCAGGATCATCACCCTCAGCAACCAGACGGGCGAGGGCGTCGAAGAGGTCAAAGGGTTGGTGGTGCCGGGCAAGACCTATTGCCTGCTCGGGTCTTCGGGCGTGGGCAAGACGACCCTGATCAATCTGCTGCTTGGAAAAGGCGAACTGGAGACGCGCACCGTCAGCGGCACCGGCGAGGGCAGGCACACCACCACGCGCCGCCACCTTTTCATGCTCGACAACGGCGGCCTGATGATCGACATGCCGGGGATGCGCGAGCTGGGCATCCTGAGCACAGGCGAAGGGCTGGGCGACAGCTTTGCCGATATCAAGGCGCTTGCGTCCAGCTGCCGTTTCGCCGATTGCAGCCACAACAACGAGCCGGGTTGCGCGATCCGCAAGGCGATCGAAAGCGGCGAGCTGAACCCGGAGCATTACCAGAGTTACCTGAAGCTCAGGGCGGAATCCGAATTCAACGAGATGTCGTATGTGGACAAGCGCAAGAAGGACAAGGCGTTCGGGAAGATGGTGAAGTCGGTGTTGAAGCAGAAGCGCTAGTGAGATAATCCGAAGCACATCCTGTGAATGAAAGGAGCGCCTCATGAGCACCGATGACGAAATCTGTTGTCCTCGTTTCAATCCCGAACCCTGGGATGGCAAGACCGTCACTTGGCAAGGCAAGCACTTCGTGCAGGACCGCGTGACCAGCCTGTTCCACCTTCCCCTCAACTACGGCGCCGTGATGACGCGGGTGGATGCCGCCATCCGCGCTGCCGGAGCCAAACTGGAAGCGCCTGTCATGCTGACCGACGAGAATTCGTTGTGGGGTGCGGACGTGTTCGTCGAAGCCGGCAAGGATGTTCCCGGTGCCAGGATGGTCGCCATCTCCGGAACGTTCATGAGCAAGGTGTTCGAAGGGCCGTTCAGCCAGGTCGGACATTGGGTGGAGGAGATGAAGGCGTGGCTGAAGAGCGAGGGCAAGCGCTACAGCAAGCTGTATTTCTACTACACGACCTGCCCCAAGTGCGCCAGAAAATACGGCAAGAACTATGTCGTGCTGCTGGCGAAAATTGACTAGCGCGGTGCTACCGGTTCAACTCGACTCATGAAGCGATTTTTCATAACGCTGTGCCTGTCGATCGCGCTGGTTCCGCCCGCGAGAGCCGTGGACGAAAAGGCTGAATCCGCCGGCGTCGTGGATTCGTTTGTCGTCGACCGCCGCAAGGAGCAATTCGAAACCAGCTTCGCCTACGCGCTCTTCCCCTTTCCATACTCTCTTCCCGGTATCGGCAGCGGTCTCTCCGTGGTCGGCGGCGCAATGAACATCAGGGATACGTACACCGATGTATACGGCATCGTGTACGGCGGCGATGTCGAGGGGGCGGCACTTGGCGTGGGCGATTTCCACATCGTTCCGCGCACGCTCATCCTTGATGTTGGCGCGGGTGCGCTGAGCAAGGCCTCGATCCAGAACTTCAGGGAGCGGGGCATGAACGCGGGCAAGGACAATTACCTGCTGATGGATGTCGACAATGCGGAATATTTCGGCGGCAGGCTGACGGCCACCTTCTTCGAGCGCCGCTTCGAGATGTACGGCGCATGGTACGGCGGCGCCTCGAAGCTGAGCAGCATCCGCGACAAAGACGGCAACGTGGTCGTCCAGGCGACGGACGCTTCCCGCCAGCGCTCGCACACCACCATATTCGGGGCACGCATCGATCTGACCGACGACTATGACGATCCCCGGCGCGGGTTCCGTTTCGCCGTGACGCGGTCAGCGTCGCCGCCCGGCAATTCCGGGCCGGACCTTGCCGTGATGGACTACAACATGACCGCCTACCTTCCCGTCGGCAGGCGCAACACCTGGGCTTTCAATTACCTGCGCTCGGACGCAATCGTCAGCCGTATGGGCGAGACCGATCCGGCCAGGATCCAGGATCAGATGGGCGTTAATTGCCGCGATCCTGCGCTCACGCCACAGCAACAGCAATACTGCATCGACGCGGTGAACCTGACTATCGCGAACAACACCTACGGCACGGCGACGTCGCTCGGCGGATTCGACCGTCTGCGCGCCTATTCCCAGGGGCGGTTCCGCGGAGCCCACACCCTGTTCTACGGCAGCGAATTCCGCTGGAATCTCACCGACGAGGCCAGGCCGTTCGACCTTTTCGTCATGAAGGACATCCGCACTTCGCTGCAGCTCGCGGCCTTCTACGAAATGGGCAGCACTGCCGACCTGCGGGCGGAACTGGGCGATACATGGCGGGAATCCTATGGGGTCGGATTCAGGATGGTCACGGCGTCGGGGGTTGTGTTCCGCGGGGATGTCGCGGATGGGCATGACGGCATCGCGACCGCCATCTTCATCGGCTATCCGTGGGAGCTTTGAACGACATGGGACAACAGGGGAAGGCCAGCCGCGGCCTCCGCTGATCCCGATCAGGACTTTTGCGTTGCCATGAACGACCGCACCGCTTCTTGCGTGCCGTAGTAATCCAGCTTCATCACATTGAACAGCGACCTCCAGTAGCCATCCACGACGAGGTACAGGTACTGATGACGCGAGGCTTCGAATGCCTGCGGCAGGTATTTGTGCGAAAGGTAGGGATACTTGTGGTGCACCTCGTGATAGTTGACGTGACTCCACAGCCACTGCAGCCACTGTGGGGTGAGCACGACCCAGCCGCTGACCTGCTGGCGCATCCATGCATCGTTTTTCGTCTCTTCGGATTCCGCGTTCTTGTCAGCAGCGCGCACCACGGGCGGGATGCCATAGTGGTCGGCGAGCGCGCGCACGCTGAACACCAAGGGCAGGGCTAGCATGGTGGCGCCCCAGGTGAGCGCAAGCGATATGCCGAGCGCGGGCAGCAGCAGTAGATAGAAGCAGAGCGCAACGCCGAGGTAGCAGATGTCTCGCAGCACGCGCTGCAGATCGCCGCTCATTGCGATCCTCACCAACACTTGATATTGGGCGAGCAGCGCGACGAAAGGCCCGACTGTCACGGCGAACAAGAACGAGGTTTGATGCATGGGGTTCTCCGGGTCAAGGCCGGGCTGGTGCGAATAGCGGTGATGCTCCATGTGGAATTGGCGGTTCGCTTCCAGCGGGATGAGCACGAGGCCGGCCAGCAAGCCACCCCAGAGTTCGTTCCAGAACCGGGAGCGGAACAGGACCCGGTGTACGGCCTCATGCGACAGCACTCCCATGCCGATCAGGAGCATGGCATTCCAGATCGACACCGATGCAATGAAGGACCACTTGATCCAGGAGTCGTCCATTTGCCCGGCGATGTGCTGGGTCGCATAGAAGGCGCCCAGCAACATGAATACCAGGAAGAACGATTTGAACAGGTTGGAGCCAGACGGGATGATCTGCTCTTTCGGGTTCGGGATGCCGTTCGGCTTGTCTGCACTATTCATCTCATTCTTTCAATGTCGTTGATATATCTGCGTGGGGCAATTCTTGTCGCATGTTTGGTCTGATTGTGGAATTATTGCATACCGATCACAGGTAGCGGGATACGGGCGCCGAATACGGACCACCAACGGAAGTCCTCGTGGTTGGCAATATTCAACTATTATTTGCCGCCTTAAGCATCTAGAATTTGTGCCGATAAAAATTACGATTTCCAGCCCCGCCAATATGACCAATACTGAACAACCTCCGGTTCAAAGCAGCGTAGTGCTGTTGCGCATACGCGACTATGCGCGCCGCCCTGTGGCAGAGCAGGCGCGCCTGAGCGCGCAACTGGATACCGTGCTAGCCCTGTTGTTGCCGGAGATTCCGGAACGCTCGCGCCTGGTGCTGTCGGGCAATGGTAGTGCTGCGGTGGCTGTGCTGGACGACGCACCCGCTGCGCTGGCTTTTGCCGAGCGGGCGCTGCATGCCTATGACGCCGGCCTTGATCTGTGCATCGGCATCGACCACGGGCCGGTCGAGGTGTTGAACAGCGATACCAACGAAGAACTTGCCGGAGACGGCGTGGCGACGGCTTCGGTGCTGGCTGCCTCCGCCGCGGATACCGGTCTGCTGGTGACGGAAAACTTCCGCACCGCGCTCGCGTTCATGTCTCCCGGCGCGGAAAGTGCGCTGGTGCCGGCCGTCAATCTGAGCGATGCCGGGCTGCGCACTTATGAGGCATATACCCTGGACCGCGCCGCCACGGTTCGCCGCGGGCGCAACTTGATGCTGATCGCTGGCGTCGCGGCCGGCGTCTTGCTGGCCGTCGCGATGTCGCTGCGCTTGTGGATGCCGGATCGTCCGCGGCCGCTGGCGGCTGAGCTCGGCAAATTCTCCACCCCTGTCGTTCAAAGCCTGACGAGGTACTTCCATGGCCGCTAAACTCAAACAGTTGGGGCGCTATCGCATCAAGAGCGAGCTCGGTCACGGCGCGATGGGCGTGGTGTACAAAGCCCATGACCCGGTACTCGACCGCACGGTGGCGCTCAAGACCATCGTGCTGGACGAGGACGCGCAGGAGCGGGAGGAATACCATCTGCGCTTCTTCCAGGAAGCCAAGGCCGCTGCGCGCCTGAACCACCCCGCGCTCATCACCATATACGATTTCGGCGAAGAGGGCTCGCTGGCCTACATGGCGATGGAGCTGCTCAACGGCATCGAGCTTTCCGAGCGCATGAAGCAGGGGACCATTCCGTTGCACGAAGCCGTTTCGATCGCGGAGCAGGTGGCGGAAGGCCTGGCGTTTGCGCACGACAACGGCGTGATCCACCGCGACATCAAGCCCGGTAACATCACCTTGCTGCCGCGCGGACGGGTGAAGATCATGGACTTCGGCATTGCGCGACTGAAGAGTTCCGAGCTGAAGACCCAGCTCGGCACGCGCCTGGGCACGCCCAAATACATGTCGCCCGAGCAAAGCAGCGGCGGCGCCATAGACCATCGCACCGACATCTTCTCGCTCGGCATCGTGCTGTATGAGATGCTGACCGGCGGCAAGCTGTTCAGGGGCGAAAGCCTGACCCATGTGCTGCACAACGTGGCGACGTTCGAGCCGCCGCCGCCAAGCCGGCTCAAACCGGAAGTCACCTCATTGCTCGACCTGGTGGTGATGCGCGCCCTGGCAAAGAAACCACAGGACCGCTACGGCAGTGCATGGGAGATGGTGGATGACCTGCGCAACTGCCTGCTGGAACTCTCGCCAGCTGTGCTGGCAGCTCGGGGTGGTGCCGAGGCCACCGCGAAGAAGGAGGCGACCGGAGAGGCGACAGACAAGACCATCGCGCTCAAGCCGAAATTTGACGGTACGGTCAGCGTGCGCCGCGTATCCACGGATACAGAGACCAGCAACCGCATGCCCCTGTCGCCCCGTTTCGATTCGGCAGCGGCATTCAATCGCCTGCAATCGCCCGACCCGCGCGACCTGAAGCGCCTGGGGCGCACACACAAGGCGCCCGGACTGCTGCGCCGCCTGTGGCTAGACCGGGGCTTTGCCCGGTTCGCATTCACGCTGGCATTGTCTTTCGCGGTTGCCGGGGTTCTGGCTTTGAGTTGATGTCTGTAGCGAGGAGCATGTAGCGCGGCTCATCCGACCAAGGTGACTAGCGACCTCTGCTCGCCGGCCGCCTTATTGCGCACGCCGCCCCACAGATCGACGACCTATTGGTCGGGACCGGTCGCAGCTCTTGTTCAGCCCGCCTCTTCCTTCGCCATCTCCAGTTCCAGCCAGCTTTCTTCCAGTTCCGCCACTTTCGCCTGTAGCCGCGCGTGCTCGGCATTCAGCCCGCTGATTTTCGCGCGGTCGGGGTTCGCGTAGGTGGCGGGATCGGCGAGTTGCTGGTTGACGGCGGCGAGTTCGGTTTGTGCCGCGGCCAGCGCGGTTTCGAGCTTGTTCTGTTTGGACTGCAGCGCTTTGCGGTTGGGCCTGGGCGCGTTCTGTGATCGCGGCTTTTCCGGCTGGGGCTGCGCGGCGGCTTCGCGCGGGCGGCGGGTCTCGATCCATCTCTTGTAGTCTTCCAGATCACCATCGAACAATTTCGCTTCGCCATCGGCCACCAGCCATAGTTCGTCGGCCACGGCGCGAATGAGGTTGCGGTCGTGCGATACCAGCACCACGGCGCCGGTGTATTCCTCCAGCGCGATGGTGAGCGCGTCGCGCATGTCGAGGTCGAGGTGGTTGGTGGGTTCGTCGAGCAGCAGCAGGTGCGGCTTCTGCCAGGCCAGCAGCGCGAGTGCAAGGCGGCTCTTCTCGCCGCCGGAGAAGGTGGCCACCGGGCGGTCTTCGCTGTCGCTAGCCAGGCCGAAGCGGCCGAGGAAGCTGCGCAACGTCAGCGTGGTTTCCTTGGGTGCCAGCCGCTCCATGTGTTGCAGCGGGGTGGCGGCGCTGTCCAGATTCTCCAGTTGGTGCTGGGCGAAGTAGCCGATGCGGATGTCGGGGGTGAATTCGAGCTTGCCTGTCGTCGGCTGTAGTTCGCCCACCAGTAATTTGATCAGCGTGGATTTGCCCGCGCCGTTGGGGCCGAGCAGGGCGATGCGTGCGCCGGCGCGCAGCACCAGTTCGATGTTGCTGAACAATGTCTTGTCGCCGTAGGCGAAGCCCATCTTCTCCGCGCGCAGCAGCAGGTCGGGGCTGCGCTCGGGCGCTTCGATCTCGAGTTCGAAATGGCCGTCGGTGATGTGCACGGCGGCGATGCGCTGGATGCGGTCCAATGCCTTGATGCGGCTCTGCGCCTGCTTGGCCTTGGTGGCCTGGGCGCGGAAGCGGCGCACGAAATCTTCCATGTGCGCGATCTTTTCCTGCTGGCGCTCGAACGCCTGGTTTTGCTGCGCGATGCGTTCGGCACGGGCACGCTCGAAGTCGTCGTAGTCGCCGCTGTAGGTGTCGATGGTGCAGTCGTGCACATGCGCGATGCGGTTGACGCAGGCGTTGAGGAATTCGCGGTCGTGCGAGACCAGCAGGATGCTGCCGGGGTAGCGCGCCAGATATTGTTCGAGCCAGAGTATGGCTTCGAGGTCGAGGTGGTTGGTGGGTTCGTCCAGCAGCAGCAGGTCGGCGCGGTGCATCAGCGCGCGCGCCAGATTCAATCGCATGCGCCAGCCGCCGGAGAAGCTGGCGACGGGGCGTTCCAGCGTGTCGTTGGCGAAGCCCAGCCCGTTGAGCAGTTGCGCGGCGCGCGCCTTGGCGCCGTAGCCGTCGATGGCCTCGTAGCGGTGCTGCGCGTCGAACCATGCGGTGTCGTGGCTCTCCCGCGCCAGTGTCCTCTCCAGCAGACGCAGTTCCACGTCGCCGTCGAGCACGAATTCCAGCGCGGGTTGGTCCGAGTTGGCGATCTCCTGCTCGACGAAGGCGATGGTCTTGCCGGACTGCATGGAGACTTCGCCGCCGTCAGGCTTGATCTCGCCGCGTATCAGGCGGAACAGCGTGGATTTTCCGCAGCCGTTCTTGCCGACCAGCCCGATGCGCTGGTCGGCGAAGGCCTGTAGATTCACATTCTGGAGTAGCGGGGTGCCGCCTTGCAGGTAAGTCAGGTTCTGGATATTGAGCATGGGCGCGATGATAGCAGAGGGTGTCGGAGCGCCGTGCTTTCCCTGCCAGTTGCATCTGTCCTCAGGGGCGGATGCAAAAGAATGGATTAGAATTGAAAACAGGTTCGTATAATTCCGCCGGGACCACGGTTTGTCAGGCGGCCCGATTCCAAACCACCCGGTACGATTTCATGATACGACTTGGCAATGCATTGAGCGCCTGGGGAACGCCCGGTTTCGAGGCCGTCCTCAAACAGGAGATCGCGCAACTGGGGGCGGAGCAACTGCCTTTGCAGCAGGGGCTGTCATCCAGCAACTATGTTGCCGATGCCCCGATAACGGTCATGATCAACAGTGTCGCCGAGATGGAAAAGGTGATCCGCGTAAAGGCGGGCATCTTTTACAAGGGGGTGACAGGCGGTTGCAGTTGCGAGGGCGACCCCACTACTGCCAGCGAAAACACCGAGTACTGCGAGGTGCAGCTGGATATCGACAAGGCAACGGCAGAAACTGCGGTTGCCCTTGTGGCGGAACAGCCGGACTAAAGGGGCAGGAACACGATTTCTCTTATGCCGCAAATCAAACGAGGACACCAATGAAAACCGATTCAACACAAACCGGCCCGCGCGAGATCGTCACGCCATTCAGGGCGATCCCGCTGGAAGTGCCGGAGGGGATGAAACACAACGAGTTTTTCAACAGCACCGAAAACCTGAACGATCTGATGCACAACAACGGCTTGCTGACGAACTCGGAAAACCTGTTGCTGTACCGCAAGGCGCTGGGGCACAGCAACGAATTCGATTGCTCGATCATCTACAACACGTCCAAGACGATACTCAACCCGCTGGGGCGTCCGGTGCGGCGCACACAGGTTGCAGAGAACGTGAAGCATGTGTGGAACCGGATGAACCAGATCATCATCGACTACATGCTGGAGCA
>Ga0209002_10002687_pt1 | contig 14238 bp, 8 predicted proteins | sample Rifsed16ft2_FD_184010 | JGI IMG/M metagenome (GOLD analysis project Ga0209002, IMG submission 184010) | Soil microbial communities from Rifle, Colorado, USA - sediment 16ft 2 (version 2) | ecosystem: Environmental > Terrestrial > Deep subsurface > Rock core/Sediment | place: Rifle, Colorado...
TGACGCCCGCTCCGGGGTTGGTGACCAGGGAGACGCCCGCCAGCTCGAGGCCCGCCCAGCGGGCCGCAATGGCCTCGAGGACGGTGGACATGCCGACCGCGTCGGCGCCCAGCGCGCGCAGCATGCGCACTTCGGCCGGGGTCTCGTAGTTGGGGCCCATCAGGCCCGCGTAGACGCCCTCCTCGAGGGGCACGTCTTCCGCCGCGGCGGCCTCGTGGAGGAGGCCCCGCAGGCGCGGGCTCCAGGCGTCCGTGAGGTCGGGGAAGCGCGGCCCGAGCAGGTCCGCGTTGGGCCCGATGAGCGGGTTCAGCCCGGTCAGGTTGAGATGGTCGGCGATGGCCATGAGCGTCCCCGCGGGCCACGCGGCGTTGACGCCGCCGGCGGCGTTCGTGAGCAGGATCGTCCCTGCCCCGAGGCGGCCCATGAGCAGCACCGGCTGCACCACCAGGCCCGGATCGTGGCCCTCATAGACGTGCAGCCGGCCCTGCAGGAGGACGACGGGCACGCCCGCCAGGTGGCCCAGGAGCAGGCGACCGGCATGGCCAGGGGCGGATGCGGGCGGCCATCCCGGCAGGTCGCTGAACGGGATGGCCAGCGGGGCCTCGAGGGCCGCCGCCAGGCCGCCCAGCCCCGAGCCGAGGACGATCCCGATGCCGGGCACGAGGTCTGTACGGGCCCGGACGGCAGCGGCCAGAGCGTCGAGGCGGGCAGGCAGGTCGGCGGGCGCGATCCGGTCGTGCATGGCTCACGGGCAGGATAGCCTCGCCGGTCGGAGGGGGTATCGACACCGGGATGCCGATCACGCCCTTCCGACCGGCCCCGTCGGCAGCTCCGGGAAGGAGCACCGGCACCGGGCAAGGAAGCGCCCGAAGCGACCGGCCGGTTGGGCCACCATCCATCGCTCCGTCGCTCCGTCGGCCTTGATGCGATCGCAGCCGCCGTGTGCGCCGTCGCGGGGAGCACCACGATCGCTCGCGGTGCGGGCGCCGGGGATCGCTCCCCGTTGCCGGTAGTCTCCGACGGCCCCTTCGGGCAAGAAGAACGGTACCGGCGGCGGCGAGGACGGGTCAACGCGGTTATCCACGAAGTTCGGGAACGGCGCGGGCGCACTGTCCACCAATCCACCGCCACTGTGGACGGAGCGTGGATAACGTGCCGGGCCGTGCCCCGGGGCTCAGCCTCCGATGCGCGACATCTCGACCTTGGGCAGCGCCGCCGTCTCCGCCGAGCGCTGCTCGGAGTACCGATCGGTCCGCGCGCCCCAGATGGCCGCGATCCGAGCGGCCAGGGCCTCGTCGCCCTCGCCGTCCCGCAGCGGAGCGCGCAGGTCGTGGCCGCTAACGGCGAAGAGGCACGTGTAGAGCTCGCCCTCGGCGGAGAGACGCGCCCGCGTGCAATCGCGGCAGAAGGGCTGCGTGACCGACGCGATGACACCCACCTCCCCGTCGCCGTCGCGGTACCGCCAGCGATCGGCCACCTCGCCCGGGTAGTTCGCCGGCACCGGCTCCAGCGGCATCTCCGCGTCGATCATGGCCACGATCCGTTCGGCCGGCACGACGTCGTCCAGCCGCCAGCCGTTGCTGTGGCCTACGTCCATGTACTCGATGAAGCGCAGGATGTGGCCGCGCTGCGCGAAGAAGCGGGCCATGGGCAGCACGCTCTCCTCGTTCATGCCCCGCCGCACGACCATGTTGATCTTGATCGGCGCCAAGCCGGCGGCCTCCGCGGCGGCGATGCCGTCGAGCACCCGCCCGACCGGGAAGTCGACGTCGTTCATGCGCCGGAAGACGTCGTCATCGAGGGAGTCGAGGCTGACCGTCACACGCCGCAGGCCCGCGTCGGCGAGGGGGCGCGCCTTCTGCGCCAGAAGCGACCCGTTCGTGGTCAGCGTCAGGTCCCGCAGGCCGGGCATCGGCGCGATGAGCTCCACGAGCCGCTCCAGGTCGCGGCGCACCAGCGGTTCGCCGCCGGTCAGGCGCACCTTCTCCACGCCCGCCGCCAGGAAGAGGCGCACCAGCCGGGACGTCTCCTCGAAGGTGAGCAGCTCGTTCCGCTCCAGGAAGCGGAAGTCGTGGCCGAAGACCTCCTTGGGCATGCAGTACACGCAGCGGAAGTTGCAGCGGTCGGTGACCGAGACGCGGAGGTCGTGCAGCGGGCGGCCGAGGCGATCGTCGAGGCGCACCGCGCCATCCTACCCCGGTTCGACGACGGGCCGGTGACCATCGGCTGCCCAGGCTCCGGGCGACCCGATGCAGTACCACCGGCCCGACCCGCCGGTACCTCTGTCCACCTCGAAACTGCGCACTCCCCGACCTAGCATGCCCGTACGCGGGGTAACCGCACCGCACCGCCCGAAGACCGAGGATCGCTGACGATGGCTTCGACCGAACAGCGCACCGGATTCCGCCTCTGGGGAGGCGGCACGCCCGCCCAGCCGGCGGAGTCCGACCAGCTCGTCGCCGACGACGCTGCCGTGGCAACGACCGACGCCGCGCCAGCGGCAGATGAGCCTGCGGTGGCAACGACCGACGCCGCGCCGGCGGCAGATGAGCCTGCGGTGACCTCGACCGCCGTCGAGGCTCCCGCCGTCGAGGCTCCCGCCGCCGCCCAGCCGGCGGCGCCCACCGCTGCCCGCCGGCCCGCCCGCTTCCTGGCTGACCTCGTGCGCGCCATGCGCGCCGCGGCCGAGGAGAGCCGGACCGCGACTCTCGACGCCTTCCGCCAGGACGCGAAGTCGTTCGTGGCCGGTGTCCATGCCCGCTCCGCCGCCGAGGTCGAGCAGCTGCGCCGCCTGGCCGACGACGACGTCACCGCCATCAAGGAATGGTCGAAGGGCGAGATCGCCCGCATCCGGGCCGAGACCGACGAGCAGATCTCCGGCCGCAAGCAGGAGCTGGAGCTCAGCCTCGAGGGCCACGCCGCGCTCATCGAGCGCGAGATCGACCACATGCAGGCGCGCATCACCGCCTACGAGGCGAAGATGGACGCCTTCTTCGGCGGGCTCGAGGGCGTCGAAGATGCGGGCGAGTTTGCCGCTCTGGCCGCACAGATGCCCGATCCCCCCATGCTCGAGGAGGCCGACGCCGCGGCGCGCCAGGAGGCCCTCGCCGCGCTCGTGCGCGAAACGGCTGAAGCCGCCGTCCAGGCCGAGGCCGAGGCTGAAACGGAGGCCGAGGCTGAAACGGAGGCCGCGCCCGTCGCTGAAACCGAATCCGCCGTGACCACCGACCCGCGCCTCGCGGCCCTCGGGCTGGACACCCCGCTCGACGCGGCGCTCGAGCTGGAGGCCGAAGCGGCCGCCCCGCTCCAGGAGCCCATCGAGGAGCTCAGCGAGGAGTCCATCGCGGCTCGCCTGGGCGACCTCGGATCCTTGCCGATGAACGGCAGGAGCGGCCGCTCGGTGACCACGAACGTGGTCGTCGTGGGGCTCGTCAGCGTCGCCTCGATCGCCTCCTTCAAGCGCCACCTGGCCAGGCTGCCCGGCATCCAGTCGGTCGGCGTGAGCTCGGGACCGGACGGCGAGTTCGTGTTCAAGGCCACCCATGATCCCGACGTCTCGCTCGGCGACGCCGTGCCCATGCTGCCCGGCTTCGCCGCCCGCGTCGTCGCAGCCGGCGAGGGCGTGCTCAATATCTCGGCTCGGGACCCCGAGTCCGAGGCCTGAGCGAAACCGACCGATCCAGAAAGGGACTCGATACATGGCCCGACCGGCCGTCGTCTGCGCGCTGCCCCCGGACGAGCTGAAGCTGGTCGCGTCCGGGCTGCGAGAGGCGGGCTTCGAGGTCCTCGAGGCCGGCCCGGCCGACGGGTTCGACGCGCTCCTCCGCGAGCGGCGCGACATCGGCCTGGCCGTCATCGATGGCGAGACCGACTTCAACGCCTCGCTCGAGCTGTACAGCAACCTCCACGACGACGGGCGCGACGTGCCGACGCTGATGGTCCTCTCACAGCGCGCCTTCGAGCGTCTGAACGCCTCGCAGCAGGCGGACGACACGACCGAGTATTTCACGCGCCCCTACAGCGCCGAGTCGCTGCGCTGGCGCGTCGAGGCCATGCTCATCCGCGCCCAGACCTTCGACGACGGCAGCGGACCGATCCTCGCCGCCGGCGAGCTCGACCCGCGCGCGCTGGCCCGGCGGGCGATGATCGTGGCCGTCTTCAACCCGAAGGGCGGCGTGGGCAAGACGACCCTGGCCACGAACCTGGCCGCCACGCTCCAGATGAAGCGCCACCAGCGAGTGCTGCTCATCGACGCGGACACGGTCACCGGCCACATCGCCACCTCGCTCGGGCTGGAGCAGGTGGAGACCGTCGCCGACGCCTGGGAGCAGGACCACACCCTCGCCCAGGGACTCGCCGGCGTGGCCACATCCCACGCCAACGGCCTCCGCGTGGCCGTCCTCGCCGCCAGGCCGATGCAGACCGAGTCGATCGATCCCCAGCGGCTGGCCGACCACCTCTCGGGCTCGAAGCTCGGCTTCGACGCGCTGATCATCGATCTCCACCCCGACTACGGGCCGCTGAACCTGGCCATCTTCGAGCGCTGTGACCGCATCCTCGTGCCGGTCACGCCCGACATCCCGGCCATCCGCGCGGCGGTCCAGTTCTTCGAGATCGCCGGGGACCTGGGTATCCGAGACCGCATCTCGATGGTCGTCAACCGCGCCAACAGCGGCGTGAGCGTCGACGACATGGAGCGCACGACCGGCATGCCCGCCCTTGGCACAATCCGCTCCGGCGGGTTCCTCTTCGTGCGCGCCGCGAACGAGGGCACCACCGTCGTGGAGAGGTTCCCCCGGGAGAAGGTCACCGAGGACTTCGAGCGCCTCGCCGACCGCCTCCTTCAGCGCGAGGCGCCGATGGCCTCTCGCGCCGCTGAGCGCGGCCTCTTCGGCTTCCTCGGCCGCCAGCGCGAGCCCATCCGCGCCTGACCCGACCCCGGGTGCGCGGCGACAGGCGAGCGGCGCCGCAGCAGCCTAACCCTGCCGGTGGCTGGTCCCGCCCAGGGGCTTGCCGGGCAGCGGCCGCACGGCCTCGTTCGTGCGACGATCGATCTGCTCGACGCGCTTCAGGTAGCTGCGGTTGATGAGGGCCACCTCGCTGGTGTCTCCGACCCGCCGCGTGTCCACGAAGGTCACGGCGTCGGTGACGGCCACGAACAGCTCGGTCTGCCGCTCCAGGAGGCGATCCGGCTCGGTGCCGGGGAAGAGGTGGATGGTGCCTACGACACGGAACGGCGGGCAGTCCAGCGCCACGTCATAGGCCACCTTGTGGAGCTTGTGCGCCGCGCGCTGCCGGTCGTCGTAGGCGGGCTGGCTGTCATGGCCGCCCAACACGACGATGAGATCATACGGATCCACCGACTTGAGGCTCGGTGCCGGGGCGAAGGGCGCGCTCTCGTCGATCGGGGCCCAGGAGACGGCGATGATGGGGATCGGCTCGCGGCGGTTCAGCGCATCCGAGAGACGGCCCTGCACTTCCATGACGCCCACCAGGCGCCACTCCTCGGTGAGCGCGTCGAAGGGGATGCCCGGCGGCAGCGGCTGGGCGCCCGGTAGCGGGGGCGGCTCCTCTTCGGGCCCGCCGCGTCGAAAGATGCGGAAGGGCATGGCCGAGCCTACTCGTCCTCGCCCCGTCCGGAGGCGGCGCGGATGGAGTCCACGACCATCGCGTCGGCGAGCGTGGTGGTGTCGCCCAGCACGCGGCCCTCGGCCAGATCGCGCAGGAGGCGGCGCATGATCTTGCCCGAACGCGTCTTGGGCAGATCCGGCGTGAACAGCAGGTGCCGCGGCCGGGCGATGGGACCGATGACGTGGGCCACGTGCTCGCGCAGCTGCAGCGCCAGCGCCTCGGATGGCTCCTGCCCGGCCTTGAGGATGACGTAGGCGAAGATGGCCTGGCCGGTGACCGCGTCGCTCTTGCCGACCACGGCCGCCTCCGCCACCGACCGGTGGTCCACCAGCGCCGACTCGACCTCGGTGGTGCTGATGCGATGTCCGGCCACGTTCATCACGTCGTCCACCCGCCCGAGCAGCCAGAAGTAGCCCTCATCGTCCCGCTTCGCGCCGTCGCCGGTGAAGTACATCCCCGGGAAGCGGCTCCAGTAGGTCTGCCGGTAACGCTCGGGGTCGCCGTAGATGCCGCGCAGCATCGCGGGCCACGGTCGCTTGAGGACGAGATAGCCGCCCCCGCCGAACGGCACGGAACGGCCGTCGCCGTCCACCACGTCGGCCTCGACGCCCGGGAAGGGGAACGTCGCGGAACCGGGCTTCGTCGTGGTCACGCCGGGCAGCGGCGTGATGAGGATCATGCCGGTCTCGGTCTGCCACCAGGTGTCCACGATGGGCGCCTTCCCGCCGCCGACATGCTCGTGGTACCAGAGCCAGGCCTCGGGGTTGATCGGCTCACCGACGGAGCCGAGCAGGCGCAGGCTCGAGAGGTCGTGCGCCTGCGGCCACGCCTCGCCCTGCTTCATGAAGGCGCGGATGGCTGTGGGCGCGCAGTAGAGGATGGTGACCTTGTAGTCCTCGACGATCCGCCACCAGCGATCCCAGGCCGGCGTGTCCGGCGCGCCCTCGTAGAGGATGCTCGTCGTTGCGTTGGCCAGGGGCCCGTAGACGATGTAGCTGTGGCCGGTCACCCAGCCGATGTCGGCGGCGCACCAGAAGACGTCGTCCGGCTTGACGTCGAAGATCGTCTCGTGGGTGAAGCTCGTGCCGACCAGGTAGCCCGCCGTGGTGTGCACGATGCCCTTCGGCTTGGCCGTGGTGCCCGACGTGTAGAGCAGGTAGAGCATGTGCTCCGACTCGACCGGCGTGGGCGGGCAGAGCGCCGGCTGGCGCTCCACGACCTCGTGCCACCAGTGGTCGCGACCCTCGAGCATGTAGACCGCATCGCCCAGCCGGCGCACGACGAGGACGCTCTCCACCGAGGGCGTGTCCACCAGGGCGTCGTCGGCGTGCTGCTTGAGGCCGACCGCCTTGCCCCGCCGCCAGCCGCCGTCGGCGGTGATGAGGACCTTCGCCTCGGCGTCGTTGATGCGGCCGGCCAGCGCCTCCGCCGAGAAACCGCCGAAGACGACCGTGTGCGGCGCCCCGATGCGAGCGCAGGCGAGCATCGCGATGGGCAGCTCGGGGATCATGGGCATGTAGATGGCGACGCGGTCGCCCTTGCGCACCCCGAGCTCCTTGAGCGCGTTGGCCGCCTTGCCCACGTCGCGCAGGAGGTCCGCGTAGGTCAGCGTGCGCGTGTCGCCGGGCTCGCCGATCCAGTGGTAGGCGACCTTGTCGCCGAGGCCTCGCTCGACGTGGCGATCCACGCAGTTGTAGCTGATGTTGAGCTCGCCGCCGGTGAACCACTTCGCGAACGGCAGATCCCACTCGAGCGTCCGATCGAAGTGCGTGTACCAGCTGATCCGCTCGCGGGCGAGCCGCTCCCAGAAGGCGACGTAGTCGCGCTCGGCCTCCTCGTACAGGGCGGCCGTCGCGTTGGCCCGGGCCACGAAGGCCGGATCGGGCGGGAAGCGCCGGTCCTCCACCAGGAGGTTCTCGATCTCGGCCCGCGGGCCCTTGCTGGACTCGACGCTCACTCCACCCTCCTGCCGTCTGATCCGGCCATTCTAGGAGCCCCGGATCTCGATGGTCGCGGCCGCGAACGCGTTGGCGATCCGCTTGCGCAGCTCGCCCGTGGCCGCCCAGCGGTCCGCGGCACGGACGGAGCCGAGGATCTTCAGCGTCACCCCCTGGCCGGCCAGCGATGAGACGCGGTCCACGCGCGGCGCCTCGAGGACCCGCCGGCGCCAGGCCGGATCGGCGGCCATCTCGCGGCCGATGCCGTTGACCAGCTCGCTGGCGGCCTCAAGGTCCGTGCCGTAGGCGACGGTGATGTCGAGGTTGATGCGTGCCCAGACGCGGGTCAGGTTGCTGGCCACGCCGATGAGCCCGTTGGGCACCGAGTGGACGGTGCCGTCGAGGTCTCGCAGCGTGGTGCGCCGCAGGGAGAAGTCCTCCACCGTGCCCGAGACGTCGGCGATGCGCACGACGTCTCCCTTGGCATACTGGTTCTCGATGAGGATGAACGAGCCGGCGAGGTAGTCGCGCACGAGGTGCTGGGAGCCGAGGCTGACGGCAAAACCGATGATGCCCAGACCGGCGATGGCGGGCCCGATGTCGAGGCTGAAGGCCTGCATGGCCATCAGGAAGGCGATGGCCAGGATGACCACGCGCAGGAGCGTCGTGGCCAGACCGTGCAACGTGGCCTTGCGCTTGGATACCTCGATGGCCGACAGCTCCTGGGCCGTGCCCTCGACGACCTCGCGATCGAGGAGTGCGGAGATGATGGCGGCCACGCCGATGCGCGAGAGGCGCAGGGCGACGATCGTCGCGGCCGCGATCAGGAGCAGCTGCAAGCCGAGGGCGAGGAGATCGCGCAGCGGCGGCGACAGCTCCTGGTAGGCGGCGACGACGTCCATCCCGCCTAGCGTAGCGGAGGGCTGGCCCGGACGGCGAGCCTCGGGATCAGCCCGCGGTGCCGGTCTGGACGCCCCTGGGCTGCAGGTGCGCCCGGGTCTCCAGGGCCGCGTCGAGGGCGTCGGCGAAGATCGACACGATGCGATCCACCTGGTCGCCCTCGGCGTGCGCCTCGCAGATGAACCACGGCTCCCGCGAATCGGGCTCCGGCATGGCGCCCCGGGCCTGCATGCCCACGGCCACCGCGTCGTACAGGTCGTGGTCGCTCTTCGCCCAGTCGCGGTACTCGTGGGGCACCTGCTCGGTGAACATGATCCCGAACATGGAGGGGTGGCCGGTGAAGACGTAGGGCAGGCCGCGGCTCTCGATGACCTGGCTGAGCCCGGCCTGGACGCGTTCGCCGGTACGGCGGATCGTATCGAGGGCGTCCGTGTCACGCAGGATCTCGAGCGTCTTGCAGGCCGCGGCGGCGGCGACCCGGTTGCCGGCGTACGTGCCACCGTGGCTCATCTTCTCGGGCAGCATGCTCATGACCTCGCGCGTGCCGCCGAAGGCCGCTGCGGGGTAGCCGTTGCCCATGGCCTTGGCGTAGCTGGCGATGTCCGGGGTGACGCCGAAGTACTCGGCGGCGCCGCCCTTCGCGAGGCGGAAGCCGGTCTTCACCTCGTCGTAGTGGAGGAGGATGCCGAATTCGCGCGTCAGCGCGCGCAGGCCCTGATGGAAGCCGGGCCGCGGCTGGATGGCCTGGGCATTGCCCAGCACGGGCTCGACGATGACCGCTGCGATCTGCTCGCCCTGTCGCTCGAAGAGGCGACGCAGGAAGTCGAGGTCGCTGAAGGGCGCCGGGATGATCGTCTCGGCGATGGCCTGGGGGATGCCGCGGCCCCAGACGAGACCGACCGGGTTGTCGCGGTCGCCCAGCTCGTCCATGACGTCGGGCGTGACGCTGATGAGGGCGTAGTCGTGGACGCCGTGGTACTGGCCCTCGAACTTCACGATCTTCGTGCGGCCGGTGTAGGCCCGCGCGAGGCGCATGGCGTGCATCGTGGCCTCGGTGCCCGAGACGGTCATGCGCACCATCTCGACCCAGCCCGTGAGCTCCTTGATGAGCTCGGCCACGCGCACCTCGTCCTCGCTCGTGAGCGAGAAGGCGGAGCCCAGGCGCATGCGCTCGTTGACGTGGTCGTCCACGCGGTCGTCGGCGTGGCCGAGGATGGCCGGGCCGTAGCCCATGCGCAGGTCGATGTACTCGTTGCCGTCGATGTCCCAGACGCGCCCGCCCTTGCCCCGGTCGACGTAGACGGTGTCCTCGCCCCAGGCGCGGAAGTTGGAGTTCGTCCCGCCGGGCATCGAGCGCATGGCGCGGCGCCACATGGCGAGCTGCTTGTCGCGGCGGAGCGCCGGGGTTCGGGACGTCGTGCTCATGGTGCCTCCGAGGCGCTGGGATGCGCGAGATTCGCGCCTCACACACCTTCCAGGTACGAATCACGTCCTATGTGAGGCGCCCATTCTATGCGATGCGTAGACCGCGGCGCCAGCCTGGCAACCGGGGCAGCCGAACGTGCCCACCGTCCCGCGCCGGCCTGGCCCGTGCCGACCCTGGCCGCCCTTCCGCTGCCGCGGGCCCCTCGGCGCTGCGCCCGCGCACGACGCGCAGCGCGGACGCACCGACCGGGCCGCGGTCAGACGACGCGGCCTACGAGCATGCCTGGCGGTCATGCGAGCGGCTGGATCCACGGTGAGGCGCAGCTCGATGAGGCTTCATCGCGAGGCAGTCGCGCTCGGGTTCGCGGCCTCGGATGCCCGGGGGGCATACGGCTGGTCGGGGCGGGGCTGAGCAGAGAAGACGGTGTCGGCCCGCGCTCAGTCAGGCCGGGGCTTCACCCAGTTCGGCAGCTCTTCGCGCAGGATCGCCAGCGGCAGCGACCCGTGGCCCAGCAGTTCGTCGTGGAAAGCCCGGAGATCGAAGCGGTCGCCGTCGCGGGCCTCCAGCTCGTGGCGCAGGGCGAGAATCTCGCGCTGGCCGACCATGTAGGCGAGGGCCTGGCCGGGCCAGACGATGTAGCGGTCGATCTCCACCTCGGCCTGCGCACGGCTGAGGCCGGTGCCCTCGAGGAAGTCGACCGCCTGCTGGCGCGTCCAGCGGAACGCGTGCAGCCCGGTGTCGGTCACCAGGCGGCCGGCGCGCAGGGCCTGCATGTCGAGCATGCCCAGCCGCTCGCGAGGATCCTCGTAGAGGCCCATCTCGTCCGCGAGGCGTTCGCTATAGAGGCCCCAGCCCTCCGCGTAGGCGAGGCCGGCCAGGCGCGACCCGAAGCGCCGGAAGGCGTGAAGGTTCTCCAGCTCCGTCTCGATGGTGCACTGGAAGTGGTGGCCGGGCACCGCCTCGTGGTACGTCGTCGTGGCCAGCTGGTGGAGCGGACGCCCCTCGGGCTGGTAGGTGTTGATGAAGTAGATGCCCGGCCGCGAGCCGTCCGGGGCGGGCGGGAAGTAGAAGGCGGCCGGCGCCTCGCGCTCCATGAAGGGCTCGACCGGGCGGACCTCGCAGGCAGCCCTGGGGAGCCGGCCGAACCAGCGCGGGGCGAGGGCGGCGGCGCGCTCGATCTGCGCCCTGGCCCGCTCGGCCGGCTCGGCCCGGGTCCGGGCGAAGTTATCCGCATCGTGCTCGAGCGCCACCCGAAGGCTGGCCACGTCCGTGTGCCCGAGCCGGCGCGCGATCTCCAGCCGATCGCGATCGATCTCGGCGAGCTGCTGCAGGCCGAAGTCGTGCAGCTCGCGCGCGGTGAGCGGCAGGGTCGTCGAGGCGAGGATGGCCGTCTCGTAGATCGCCTCGCCGTCGGGGATCGACCAGACCCCCTCCCCCACGCGGGCATGGGGCAGATACCCGCGGGCGTACTCGAGGAAGCGTGCCTGGGCGGGCACGACGTCGCGCACGAGGGCCGCGCGCAGTCGCTCGCGCTGGTCGACCGAGAGCTCGTCGCCCAGCGCCTGCAGCAGCGGCGCTTCGTCCATGGGCGCCTCGACGGCGCGCTCGGTCTGCTCGATCGTGCGCTCCACGACGACGCGGGCGGCGGTCCGCCCCGTGGCGATCCCCTCGTCGAGGTTGGCCGTGTGGGCGTCCATCCAGGCGGGGTACGCGGCGAGGCGCGACAGCAGGTGGTCGAAGGCCTCGTCGGAGTCCACGACCGTGAAGCGGGCGAGATCGCCCGTGAGCCCCTGTGGCCCGTTGATGTGGTCGAACGAGCCGAACTCGTGCAGGTGCTGCTCGTCCCGCGCGAGGTGGACGCGCGCCACGACCTCGAGCATGCCCAGCGTGACGCGGTCCTCGACCCCGAGGGCCGCCCGATCCACCTCGGCGGCGTCGGCCAGGACCCCGCCCAGCATCGCGCGGTCGGCTGCGCGACCAGCCGGACCCGGATCGTCCAGGCGATCCTCGTAGCGGCGGTCGCCGAGCATGGACGCCAGGACGGGCTGGCGTTCCAGGACGTAGGCCCAGAATCGGTCGGCGATGGCGTCGACGGGGCTGCGCGTGGCGACGTCGGTCACGTGGTCCTCCATGGGCGGCTGGCGCGGGCCGGCGGGCCGGGGCGGCTCAGTCGAAGAGCGGCAGCTGCTCCCCCTGGCGCTCGATCTCGGGGTCGAGCCCGAGGTAAGGCGCCAGGCGGTCGAGGTCGGCGCCCTCGCGGGCAACGAGCGCACGCAGATGATCGGCCTTGAGGATATGCCAGTTGTGCGCTTCGAGCTCCCGGCGCAGGAGCGGCGAGCGCTCGAGCTTGAAGCGCACCAGCTCGACCCGCTCCGGAAGGACGACCAGGAAGCGCACCAGCTGCTCGTCGTCGGGGATGCGCGGCCCACGCTTGAGGAGCACGTCGCCGAGCATGGCCGTCCACTCGATCTCGAAGAGGAAGGTGGCCCGGTTGCGCAGGTACCAGATGACGTCCACGGCCTCGAGGACCTCCCCGGGGCCCTTCGAGATCAGCGGCAGATAGGCGCGCTGCTCCGTCTCCGAGAGGAGGCTGCCCAGCGGAGCACCCTGGTACGGCCGCTTCTGTTCCTGCCTCGCCACCCAGCAGCGCAGCCCCAGCCGGTGGCCGTACTCCACGAGCAGGCCCGCCAGCTCGGTGTGCTCGGCGTAGCGCGCCTGCAGCTGGTCGTGCGTGCGCAGCAGGTCGGGCGTGGAGGCCCGGCTGCGGTAGCTGTCGAGACAGGCCCGCACGAGCGCCTCGTCGGGCGTGTCGTGGCCGCGGAACATCGTGCCGATGCGGTCGAAGAAGGCGCCCTCGGAGAGGCCACCGGAGGTGGAGAGCAGGCTGAAGACGGCCCATTCGACGCGATCGGAGAGGGGCTGCGCGGCCACGGCTATCTCGCCCTGGTCGCGCAGCCACCATCGGCCGGGCTCCAGCTCCACCAGGCGAGGGTTGTCGGGGCGGCGCAGCTCGCCGTCGATGAGCTCCAGCAGGAGCGCCACGTGGTCGGACCCCGGGCGGCCCTCCGGGGAGTCCGCCGGGGCCGGGGCCGCGGACTCGCCATGCCGGTCGGGCAGCTCGGAAAGCTCGGTCGCCGGCCCGGAGAGCATGCCGATGGCATCGAGCGTGCGCTCGCTGCGCGCCTCGCTCTCGGCGAAGGTGCGCGTGCCCACGAGGCGGCGCAGGTCGCCGCTCCGATCGAGGCCGACCAGGACCTCGCCGAGCAGCCGCTCGAAGCGCGCCGGCTCGCCCCGCGCTGCCAGCACCTCCACGGCCACCTCGGTCACCGCGCGCTCGACGTCCGCGAGACGGAAGGCGACCGGGTCGGACGCCGGCGCGCCGCCGCCATCGAGGGGCACGTTCGCCCGGGTGCGCGGTCCCCCCGGCACCGGCGCCCCGGGGGGCACGAACTCGAGCGTGCCGCCGATCGCCTCGCCGGTCTCAGCCAGGAAGGCGCCGATCAGCCGGTAGCCGGCCTCCACGCCCCCCAGCGCGCCGGCCACGAGAGCCTCGGGACCACCCGGCTCGAGAAGCACGACCGCGCGAGCGTCGGCAGCCAGGAGGTCGGTCACGGACCCCAGGGAGCGGCGCAGCGCGGCCGCCTGCCAGCCCCATTCGGCGCGCGGCGCGGCGCCGAAGAGTGGCTCCAGCGGGAGCGCCGCGGCGGCGTCGCGGCCCAGCACGACGGCCGTCGTCAGGAAGGCGAACGAGAGGCTCTCCGTCGTCCAGCGGATGGGTGGCTGCGTGAGCACGAGGCGCACGCGCGAGCGACCGGCATCGAGCCGGGGCGCCGCGCCCGGCCCGAGGGGGATGCCGCGCTCGCCGGGTCCCAGCCAGCGCGCCTCGGGCCGCTCCGCCGCCCCGCGGCGCATGACGACGTTGACCGTGCCATCCACGAGCGCGGACGGGTCGTCACCGAAGCGCGCCGCCACCGGCCCCCCCGGGGCGGCCTCGAGTCGCTGGATGAAGCCGCGCACAAGGCGGCAGCCATCCTCGAAGAGGAGCCAGGGGTTCCGTTCGCGCCACTGCCGGCCACCCGGTGGCCGGACGCGTCCGCCCACGATGCGCAACGCGGCCAGGCGCCCGGGGTAGCTGTTGAGACGGCTGGCCGGCAGCAGGACGTGGAGCAGGGCCAGGCGCAAGGCGGCCTCGATCGGTGCGGCGCGCAGATCCTGGTCGAGGCGGGAGAGGATGGCCTCGATGGACACGAGGGTGCGCGGCGTCCACAGGTCGAGGACCTCGTCGACGAGCGCCTCGCCGCCGTGCGGGACGGGCAGCCGATCGCGCAGCGCGGCCCGGGCCGC
>Ga0209002_10002693_pt1 | contig 14226 bp, 21 predicted proteins | sample Rifsed16ft2_FD_184010 | JGI IMG/M metagenome (GOLD analysis project Ga0209002, IMG submission 184010) | Soil microbial communities from Rifle, Colorado, USA - sediment 16ft 2 (version 2) | ecosystem: Environmental > Terrestrial > Deep subsurface > Rock core/Sediment | place: Rifle, Colorado...
TGAAAAATCTGCAGGAAAAAAATACATTGATGCAATAAAGGATCCTGCTAGTGGAATCACAAAGTGGCAGGTTGGAGGCCAGATTCCAGAGTATATCAAAAATATGATGGTACGATCAGTTAATGAGATAAAGGTCGATGAGCTTGATCTTGTTTTTACATCCATTGAAAGTGGTGCTGCAAGAGAAATAGAGGAACGCTTTGCAAAAGATGTTCCTGTAATAAGTACATCATCTGCCTTTCGATACGAAGAGGACGTTCCAATTCTTATACCAGGAATAAATGACGAACAGGCAGATCTAATAGATACTCAAAGAAAAAATAGAAAATGGAAGGGTTTTGTTGCACCACTGCCAAACTGCACAACAACTGGCCTTGCAATAACAATGAAGCCACTTTATGAAAAGTATGGAGCAAAAAGAGTATTGATGACATCAATGCAGGCAATATCAGGTGCCGGACGAGAGCCTGGCGTTTCTGCAATGGATGTTACAGACAATATCATACCATACATTCCAAAAGAGGAACAAAAGGTAATGATAGAAACTGCAAAGATTCTTGGCAAGCTAAAGGACGGAAAGATAATTCCAGCTGATATCAAGGTTAGTTGTACCTGTACGCGAGTTCCAGTCCTTGATGGACATACAGAGTCAGTCTTTGTTGAGACGTCAAAACCAATTGATCCAAAAACTGCGAAAGCGTCGTATGAGGAATATTCTAAAAAAATAAGCGTGACCGGTCTTCCATCTGCCCCACCAGATTACTATGCAGTCCATGATGATCCTACAAGACCACAGCCAAGACTTGAACGCGAGGTAAACGACGGCATGACAACAACCATCGGTAGACTGGAAACTGTAGATCTGTTCGACAACGGAATAAAGTATGTACTGTTCTCACACAACAAAAAAATGGGATCAGCAAAGGGCGCAGTACTGCTAGCAGAAATGCTATACAAAAAAGGCAAAATCTAGGTCTAAAATCATAAAAATTTCATTATATCTTTATTAATAATGTAATTCTTTACAACTATTGCGGGATTTTAATGGCAAAAATCGATAATCTTGATCTGATTATTTTATCTGAGCTCAGCCAAGATGCAGCAATTTCTGTCCCAAAACTTTCAAAAAAGATCAAGGTAAACTCATCAGTTGTTTACAGTAGGATAAAGCGGTTAATCAAACGAAAACTAATTGAACGATTTACAATCGAGGTAAATAGCGCAGAGCTTGGCTATCACGTAAAGGCGTTAACTGGAATAAACATGGATACAAAGATGCGTGATAATGTAATTGAGGAGTTGTTCAAAATAGCTGGAGTGTCAGAGATTGCTGAAGTTACTGGAAGATTTGATGTTTTAGTTACGATGCATGCAAAAACACTTGATGAGATGCACAAGCTATTATCTGAAAAAATTGGTAGAATCCAAGGCATACAGAGCTCAGAGTCATTTATTGAGATGAAAACGCGTAAAAAGCCAATGCCGTTTATGCCTGAGTAGCGTGCTACATTTAATTTTAGAAAGGATGTCGATATAGCGTGGAAGAAAAGGTGCAAAAGACAAAGAGCGAGTCTCGCATCAAGGTATACTATGAAGTAACAAAGCCAAAGATCTGGTATCTTTTAGTTTTTACAACTTTTGCAGCTGCAATTACTGCATCCAATATTTATCAAGTTGAGATCTCGGCAGCTACTTGGGCCCTTATGCTTGTAGGGGTAATCACAGGATCTGCTGCTGCAAATACCCTGACAAACTATCATGATAGAGATATTGATGCCATAATGGAGCGAACAAAGAACAGACCCCTTCCCTCAAAGCGAATTTATCCTCCCGAGAAGGCACGCGATTTTGGTCTTGTTTTAGCTACAATTGCTCTTGCATGCTCGTTTGGCCTCTCATATACTACAAGTTTCTGGCAGGGAATAATTGCCGGCTCTCTTATGGCATTTGGTTTGGCTGATAACATCTTGGTTTATAGCTATACGCTAAAGCGCAGAAGCTGGACTAACATAATTTTAGGCGGATTCTCAGGCGGGGCTCCTGCAATGATTGGATATGTTGCAGTAACAATGGATGGTCTTTGGTCGCTTGGACTGATGATGGGAGCACTTGTTTTTGTGTGGATTCCAATGCACATATGGGCCTTGACTTTGCATTTTAAGGAAGATTACAACAAGGTAAATGTCCCAATGCTAACTGCTGTAAGATCTGAAAAAGATTCTGTTAGGATAATAGCTGGAACTACACTTATGATGGTACTATTTTCTGTTGTGCCTTTCTTTTTGACTTTGGAAGACGGAAAGCCCATGATGGGCCAAGTCTATCTGTATACTGCAATTGCATCAGGTGTTTTAATGGTAATTTTGTCGATTTGGGTTATGGCAAAACCATCTGAAAAAGCGTCATGGACTTTGTTCAAGTTTTCAAGCCCATATCTTGCTGTTTTGTTTATTGCATTGATGATTGATTCTGCATTATAATTAGAAAATTTAATTTTCTGTAGAATAAGCAAATTTTGAGTTTTTACAACTAATTCATAGTTAAAACATTAAATGGAAACTGGCTTTTGTTTGTAATGAATTAAAACATCGTTTATTCCATCAATAATACTTTGAATCCTAGGCACGTTAGCTTTGTTTTCCATAATTTCATTTTTTATTATATTTAGATAATGTAATTTTGTTTTTACAGTTTTAAGTCGCTTTGTTTTTGATAAATCAGAATTTTTAAGATCAGAAAGATTAGCTGCAATATCACATAGTTTGATTAATTTTGCCTCAAATGGTGCATTTTTTAGCTGCGTTACATATTGTGATTCTCTTTCTTTTTTAGGCAATTTTGTATCCTTTGAAAGTGATGAGACAAGAATTGCAACATCTCGTCCAAACTGCTCAAAAATATCATCAAAGCTGGTATTGGTATCTTCCATAGTATCATGGAGCAATGCAGCACAAAGAACATCCTCATTTACAATGCCCATACTTTTTAGTCTGCTAACTACAGATTCCAAGTGGACAAAGTAAGGTGTGGTTCCATCTTTTCTAGTCATTTTGGAATGTTTTTCTTTTGCAAATAATTCGGCTTTTTCTAGTTTTGTCATGAGTGGTTTTTCATTTTAACTATTCAAATTCTTAACTCAATTAACTTTTGTATTATTTTTAATCAAGAAAAAGTTTCAGAGCTTGATAATTTCTCATCTCAATTACAAACCATTAAATGTAATCAAAATGACCAACTGCGTGAGCAAGCAAAAGGCTTTAGATATTTTATCTAGCTATAGGGATCGCAAGCAAAAAAGGCTTGAAACCATTAATCAAAGCATACCACAATTTACAACATCTGAATCAAAAGGTAATGTAATTTCGCTTAGAAATACGGTTCAAGGCGAGCTACAAATCCTTGATGAAGTAATTTCTGAGCTTAAAACAGATCACATCTAGTTTGATGCCAGTCTTGTCGTTTTGATCGGCTAGCCAACAAATCAACTTTAGCAATATTGTGGACTTATATGACCTAAGTAAGACAATCATGCATATGGTACAACTACACATCACTAATGAAACAATGGTGCGTATGAAAAAGATAGTAGGAATTGACCATGTAAAAGACGGCGACTATCTTGTTAACGAAATGATCGATATTTTAGAGAAAAAAACTAGAAGGTAGCTATACCTAAAGTTTAATTTTTTTGCAAACAAAACTTATCTTTACTTAAAATTATCATAGAATCATGCCAGTAAGCATCAAGACAATTGAGGAGCTAAGACAAAAGATAACGAGTCTTTCTATTGATGGTGAGAAATCAAAAAAAATTCTTGAATTAATCGATCAGTTTGAAGGCGAGGCAAAGAACAAAAGGGACGGAAAAAAACTACGAAAGATTCTACTTGATGTTGGCACAAACAACGTACGCGCAGGTAGCTTGTTGCTTGACTATTCAGAAAGCTGTGGTCTTCTCTCAAAAATGGTTTTATAAAATGATTTCAGTTTTAAATAGAACAACGAGTATTATCTATTATTAGCACCAAAAATTATGATGAGTTTTGCGATAAGATACTAAGGTTAGATAAAAAAATCAGATTTGCGGGAATTTATGATGCGCCGCGAGTCTATGGCAAGATGCGGGAAGGATTAACAGCCTACCTTAGTCCATATGAAACCGAGACATCGCTAAATCAGGCATTATACAGGTGGAAGGCCAGACTCAAGTTTCAGCAAAAAATTGGAGCGCCAGTTTTTGCATTAACAAAATATGAAAAAGTTTACCGTGTAACTATGATCTTTGAAGGTGAAAAAATTCTCTGCTTTAGCACAGAAAGTGATGTGAATATAATGGATTTAATTGATAATGTAATAAAACTAAGAGACGAAACGCTAAAGACTTGATGATTGTAAGTGATGAAAAATAATAGTCTAGTAAAATGACAAACTTGCGGCAATGATTCAATAGAATAGATAGAAAATTTTGTGTGGAGGCAGTTAAAAAAGGGACTGGCCTGCCTCCACTATGGTCAAGGCACTAACTAGTGATATTAGTTTGAAATTTTTCTTATAAAGAGTTGCGTAGGAATTATACGCGGCCTTTTGGAGTGTGTAGCAGATAGAATAATGTTTATCTTTGGAACATATAGAAGAATTTCATGTTAAAAGTTGAGGGAATAATCAGAAGTTCAAAACTATACGATGTGCAAGCAGCTCTTGCCAAGCTAGGCATCTCTACATTTTCATCTTATGAAGTAAAAATTTCAGGAATTCATAAGGTTCATTCAGGATGGAGAAACAAAACCAGTGATTTCATACCGAAATCAAAAATTGAGATCTTGTGCAATGATGGAGAACATGAGAAGATAGTAGATGCCATTTTAGAATCTGCAAAGACAGGTGATAAAGGAGATGGCATAGTTTTTGTTTACCAAGTAGACAAACTGGTAAAAATCAAGACAGGTGAAACTGGAGAATCTGCCCTCAAGTAGATTTTTAGGTTTAAAATTATATTGGATGATGAGATAGGGATCATATGAAAAAGGAATATGTTGTAAAAAGCATAGATGCCGCACCTGATGGTAAGCCATATGTGCTGGTATCTTTTATGTCAGCAAAAGAATTAATGGACAATTCTTCACCTGTTTCGCCTTTTGGCTCAAAGGTCATGGGATTTAGTAACATGAACGACATGGCAAAGGAGCTAAACAAGATGTTTACAGGAATGGGTGGCATGCCTAGTGGGATAACAGCGATAAAGCTTGACATGCATGAGTACAAAGAGATGAATCTCTCAGTTGGAGATAAGGTGTACTTGGAGATTACAAAATCTGAAAATACCGGTGTCTAGAAATTTCTTTTTTATAACCAAGATATCATAAAACTATGGAATACTGCACCAAGTGTAAAAAAAACCATAAAGTACAACACACTCATGTAGAATCTACCCATACGCCTCATCTTGTCTCAAAGTGTGACTGTTCTTGCCATTTATCAAAATCCTAGAAAGGTAAATTTTCCTTTTATCAAAAATAAATAAATCTTGACTATAATGAAATATGAAACAAAATTACGAGTTATTATCATGACATGCCCAAAATGTAAGAAATATTTTGGCTCGAGTTCAAAATGTATGAACTGTGAGTATGATTTTTCAAACTAACAAACAGATATTTTTAATCTAGTATTTTTTTCTTTAGAAACTAGTTTGCCATATGTACTGCAACGTATTTTTCAATTGTTCTATCTACAGATCAGTTTCCAACACAATTGATTATATTTACTTCATTTTCTTTTAAAATCAAATCATAGTAGCTTTGCCTACTGCAAATAGTAGAAATCCTACGTATTCCTTTTTAGGAATTTTCACATATTATATCGACTAGGCAAGTAGGACGATCTTTTGCGTGAGATTGAGGCTCACACACTATGTGAACCTGCTTGCCTATTAAGACAACTTTCGTTAAACAAATGTTAAAAAAGATTCCCACTCCTTTGTATGTCTGTTTTAGATTTTGAAAAATGTAATTTTGAAATGGATAAAAGCTTCGTGGAGGTTAAATATAGAAATTGTATAATATTATTTGATGACTACAACAGCATGGAAATGTTATAGATGCGAATTGATCTTCAAAGAGGAAGACCATGCTGAAATCCACAAAAAAATATCAAATCATCCGTCTCAGAAAATAAAAATTGCAATGGCATAAACTAGTCTAGTTTATGCTTCAAAATCAAATTTTAGCTGGTTTGTTAAACTTCCATGCTCTGCATTTAGTGTATACTCGCCATTACCATTCCAGCCAGCACCAGCTGCAATCAAAAGCGTTGAAAACTTGCCGTTATTTTTTATTTTTACATTTTCTGACCAGACTAATTTCCCATCAGGGTTTTGAATTGACAGCTTGATCTCGTTTCCAGCTGATGTCTCAGAGGTGCCAGAAATCGAAATAATATCACCTTTGTTGTATGAACGCTGATCTGTAGCTATTGAGAGTCCTGTAGTCTTTGGTGTTATATTAATGGGATTTGAGAAATCGCCAAAATCAAATTGAGTAGCTGCTACACCTATTGCTATCATTGCTACAACTACAGGTGCTATAATAAGTAGAATTTTTTTTGATGGCATGCTGCCAGTTGGTTTCCATTCTCTTTGTTTTGCAAATAGTGAGGATTGTTGTTGGCTTTTTTGCAATGAGTGTTTACTATCTGATTTAACTTCGGCCAATTTTGTTTGTTCTGCTTTGATGGTTGCAGATTCTTGAGTTTGTGGTTTTAGAGATTCCTTTGTAGGTTCTGGCATCCTAGGTTTCTTAAATGATATCTCCTGAAATGATTTCATAAAATCTCTTTTTTTCTCTATTGGTGCTTCTTTTAGATATCTAGACGCTAGAGATTCCACATATTTTCTGTCAGATAGTGTTATGATCTTGGTTTTTTCAAAATCATCCTTGATGTGGATGAGTCGTTGTAAATCTCCTCTGTTTGATTTGATAAGCTCTTCAATGTCCTTTATGATATAATCTGCCATTTCTTGATATCACATAAATGCGTATTTTCTTGGTATGATTAAAAGTTCTTAAAGATTAGGTATGTCTTATTTGATCAAATTTTGATGATTCCAGATTTGTGTTACTTTATTTTGTTTTGAATGTAATTTCTTCGCCCCATCCTATTGGTATTGTAACTGAGATAACACCTGGCTTTTTTTGTGCGTATTTTGCATATTTTTTCATATCATCATTATCAAGAATGTTATCTGCTGCTATTATTCCACCTTTTTTTACCATAGTAAGACATGTTTCAAAATAGCTGATGCTGTTTTCCTTATCTGCGTCAATAAACACAAAATCAAACAAGTCTTGTCTTTTTTCAAATTTTTTGGATAAATCAGATAGAATGTTCTTTGCTGTTCCTTCTTTGATATCAATTATTTCTGAAACGCTGGCTTCTTCAAAATTCTTTTTGGCAATCTGTATTTTGTATTGGCTCTGCTCAATCGTAGTTATTGCGTTTTGCCTTTCAGATTTTTTGGTGTTGTAAATAACTGCATCTGCAAACCATAGCGTTGAATAACCTGTTGATAACCCAATTTCAAGAATCTTTTTTGCCTTTACTGCCTTTAGCAGTATGTTATAGAACATAGCTGTCTCTTTTGTGATAGCAAGCATTCTTTTGTCATGATCGATTTTGTCTTTGTGTTGATTTTCGTAATCGGCTTGTTTTTGAAGTCGTAAAATAACTTGTTCTATTTTTTGTTCCAATAGGTTTACTATTTTATTTGATTTAATTAAAAATCATTCAAGCTCGAGCTGTTAATATAATGGTGCCAGCTATCCGAAAAGGTGGAATGCGCTTTCTACACGAGTATAAAAGCGTGCAATGATAATATTTTGCATGTGTTATGATGAATAAGAAACATCCTCAAGTACCTGAAACCCTTTCTTCATGGGCTCAAGACGAATATAGTAAATGGCTTTACTGGAAAGAGGAAGGCAATCAACCAGCTCACGATGAAAATGTTGAAGACGAGCTTCACCGAACTTTATACGACAAGGAATTCCGTAAAGTTGCCCTAGATACCTGGAGTAGAAAACAGTACATTGATTTTAGAAAAAGAATAATGGAGATGACTTTTAAAACCGCCTATTATGCCGAAGTCATTAATTGGCTGGCACGATGGAATGCCTTGTTTGAATATAGATAAAATTTCAATACAAAATTACTTTTAAGAAAATTGTATACTGATTGTATATAATTAGTAAAATACATCAAAGTAACAGCTTATTATCAAATTTGAAGACTAGCCACTAATCTAGGGAAACAATATGCTTGATTATCTCAGAGCCATCATAGGCGGTATTAATAGAATAATAGGGTTTTTCAATAATTTCATTTGATTTTATGGCTAGGCAAAAAAAGTACAGTTGTTTGATCAAAAATATGCATATTGGGTCTTAACTTTTTTTTGTAAAAGTCAAAAGTGTGAATACATCAATTGGCCTTGTAACGCTACTGCTAGCTGTAGTTATATCAAGCAGTATAGTGTCTGCTAGCGCAATAACAGGCAATCTTGTCATAAAGGGATTTCCTCAAAAAAGCCCACTTGATTCAGGTGAGGTGCCAGTTATTGTTGGAAGGGTAACAGATAGTGCTGGAAAACCTGTCGCAGATGTATCAATAACTGCAGTTGTTGGCGATGATAAAGCAAGTACAGTAAGCAATACAGATGGTTCATTTAAGATAAGTTTAGCCCCTGCAAACTCGGGCAAACATTATACAAATTTAATTGCGTCAAAAGATGGTTTTGAAGAAGTATCAACAATAATTGTTTACAATGTCAAGGAACCTGCATTTATCCCACCTGATTTGACTGGCGTTCAAACACTGGTGCAGGATAGCTTGACAAACAATCCACTTTCTGAATATTTGATAAAACAAATGGATGCATCAAGAAACTTGCAGGAAGAAGAACAAAAGAAGCAAAAAGAAATCGAGGAAAACAAGATCAACGTTGATGAACAAAGAAGACTTGCACAAGCAGAATTACAAAAGGATCTTAGGTCACTAGATGCTGAATCAACACTAAACTCTGCAAGAAAGTCTTTTGAAGCCTTTGTTGTTGATATGGATGGATATATTCGTGGAATCTTTTTAGACCAGTTTGGATTCACAGAACAAAAAACAACCGCAGGCAAGGAAGCAAAAATGAAGGCACTTGAAAGCGGTGCAAGCTCAAAAGAAGCCATGAAAGCATTTCAGAAAAAGGCAGCATCATCAAGAGGGGATGTTATCAACTATAACACATACTTGAATGTAAAACATGGATTTGCAGATCCTACATCACAAGATAGTTTTGATAACGAAGGAAAATTACCTAGACAAAAATACAACAACACCTCTCAGCAATAATCTGCTTTTGTTTCAATAGTATTAATTACAATAATAGCTGTATAGTATCAATGGTGATTTTTCTCTAAATGGAGATTATTGGAAGAGGACTCAGACAAATAATAAGCGAATCTCCATTGTATTTTCATATTGGACTCAAGTATGCAGGCTACAAATTTTTTAATCGGAAAAGCCCGCTATATGGCTCTGCTGACATAATTAATGTCTGCAATCTTCACTGCGAACACTGTTACTGGTGGCTAAACAGAAAGGAAAACGAGGATCTAACACTAGAACAGTGGAAAAAAATCATAGATGAGAAATTCAAAAAACAGCACGTCTTTATAATTACTCTTGTTGGTGGCGAGCCAATGCTTAGGCCAGATGTTGTAGAGCTTTTTGTAAAAGAGTTTCCAAAGCGCATATGTGTTGTTACAAATGGAACCTTTCCAATTCCATCTCTAAAGGACATTTACTTTTACTGGATATCAATTGATGGCACAGAAAAAATTCACAACGAAATTCGTGGACAAGACACTTGGGCAAAAACAAGAAAAAATGTAATTGATTATGTTGAAAACAATGGGGAAAAGGCATGGAAGGACATTTGGATTACAATGACTATAAACTCTAGAAATTACATGACAGTAAGAAATGTAATTGAAGACTGGAAAGATTATTCAAACAAGATTGGATTCCAGTTTCATACGCCTTTTATGAAAGGAGATCCGTTATGGTTACCATTTGGAGAAAAGAGGACCAAGCTTGTTGATGAAATCATTGCAATGAAGCAAGAGTATGGAGACTATATTATCAATCCAAATAGCCAGCTTGAGTTGATGAAGAAAAGTTGGGGAGGAAAAGATATAGTTCCTGTTGACTGCCCAACCTGGGCCATACTATCAGTTGATCATATGGGCAGAGAAAAAATGCCGTGCTGCATTGGCAGTGCTGAAAAAAATTCCTTAAAGCCAAGATGTGAAGAGTGCGGGCTTGGTTGCTATTCTGTTTTGGTAGGATATGGAATAAAAGGATCTGGAATTATTTCGCACTAGTTTGCTTTTTAAAAAATCAATATATTATGGCTGTGTGGTCTGTGGGCCTTTCCGTGAAGCATAATATTCCAAACAGTTGTCTTCTTCAAAAATTTTGTTTACATCGACAGTTTGAGTTTTGGGATCTACTGCCATAAGAACAAGTGGTTTGAGTTCAGGATTAATTGAATACTCTAGTACTATTTTATCTGCAAAAATATTAAGAAATTCTGGCGAGAAGCCTTGTTCGATAAATGCGCGTAGTTTTTCATCATCTGCAAATGTTTCAAGCCAGGGCCCAAAATCTGCCTGATATTTTGAAACCACGTTTGTTATGCTAAGTGAATGTAGCTTCTCGCCGTTTGGATATTCGCTAGAACTCATAGCATAAAGCATCTCACATGATGTGTTTAATCGATAAAGTTGCGAATTTTGCATATCAGTCATTTCAGCAGGTGGCCCAACTGGTTGTTCTTTAAAAGTAACAATCTCTGAATTTGATGCTGTTTGCTGGTCTGTTATTTGGGCTGGCGTATTCATTTTGTTATCAAAAACGCCTGTAATTGCTACAACTATGATTATAGCTGCAGCAGCTATTGCGCCTCCAATTATTGCATATGTTTTTAATTTTGAATTCATGGAAAAATTTCCCATAGCCTCGAGCTCAGGTTTATGCTAATGAGTGTTTGCCTAAGTTTGTTACATGTATCTATTTTTGTCGTAATCTTTTGTCTAGCTTTCGAAGCTCCCGTAAATCAGTTATCTCAACTGCACTACTTTTTGTAATCAGACGAGAAAGTTTTGGTTTAGCTTTTTTGCCAAGCTTCATGACGACTTTGCCGTTGTGTGCTATGTGCAATGTCAAGTGATTTTCTTTTAGGTTTTTTGCAAACTCGCGTGCATCACTTAGTTTTGATGATATGCTTGTATAGGCAGGAATGTTAAAGGAAATATCAATTAGATTTATTGTAATTGTATTTTTGTCTGCAATAAACTGCATTGATTCTTTGTTGTTTTCTTTTATCTCAAGCGTGCCGCTCTTTATTCCTTTTAGCAGATCAACAGACAGTCTAGTATCCATAGTTTCTAGCCCGCAGTTATTGTTATCTTGCCATTTATCTTGATCTTACCTGCAGGAAGAAATTTTCCACCAGTGTTTGACCTGTCTAGCTCAAATGTTACGTCATTGAAGTTATATGTTATTGAGGCATGTTTGTCAGTTAGTCGCTCAAATACTTCTGCAAGTAAGTTTACCCATTCGCCTTCAGCTGATTTCATGGTAAGAGTATACAAGAATAATTAATGAGGGTTTAGGTAGAGTGCAAGGATTTAACTTTGATAAATGATTTAAGAAAAATGTCTAGTAAAGAGGTCTTAGTTGTTTCTCTTTACTGTGATTTCTATGGTGGAAACGTTTCTTGATCTTCCGTCTTGTGACTCTAGTAATTCAGAGTCTATCTTGATGTTTCCTATTGAGTGTCCAGCGTCAGTCTTGCGTAAGATGATTTGTGCTACATCTACTGCTCGTCCTATGCTCATTCCTCTTGCCTTGATAGTTACTTGCGGGAAGGTTGCCAACTGAATCAGCGTAGATGTGACATACGCCATTATCGGTTTCTTGCCGATGTATACTGTGTCTCTGTTTTGTCCAGGCGTAGCAACTTTGTTTTCTGTAGACGTGATAACTTTGTTTTCTGTAGACATGGAGACTTTTGCTTTGGGGATAATTTAAAGCTAGGAAAGCTTTGAGAGGATGTTAGATCCTAAGGGATTTATCTGGTGCATCGCTTATCCCAGATGTTGCAAAAATTCGCAATGATCGCAGTTTTTTTCATATGTGCCATGTCCTCTTTTGCGTTTTCTTATGCAGCAACAACAGATGACTCTGTTCTGCAGAATGCAAAGCTAGTTTCAGATGATGATAACACCATACAGGTTGACAACCAAGTCATGATAGTTGCAGATTTATCAAACGGTCAGGACAGAGACCAAAAGTTTGCATATATTGTACAGATCCACAACGAAAATGACATCGTAGTTTCACTTTCCTGGCTTACAGGAAATCTATCTCCATATCAGACATTTTCGCCAGCACAATCATGGACCCCGACACAGGCAGGGACATATACTGTTCAGATTTTTGTTTGGGAAAGCGTTGACAGTCCTACTCCACTTTCACGTCCATTGCTTTTGACTGTAAATGTAGCTGAAGCTGAGATTTAGAAACTTCTTGTACTTGGCAAACATAATTCATGCGTGAATGAAAATTGCAAGTATTGTTCCAAGCCTATCGATGAGCACACAAAAAAAGAGTTAACATCATGTATGTTAGAAATTGCCAAAACTACAGATTCTAATCTAACCGATGAAGAGGTAACTGAATATTTCAATAAAATCAAAAGTAGCGAGTTTTTTCGTATGTCTCAAAAAGGCAAAAAAGCCTAGCGCTATCTGCCGCCCTGTGATAGAATGGCTTGAATAGTGTTTGTGTTTCTAATTTTTGGTATTCTTCGAATCTTGTTTGTAATAATGTCTGTTAGCTTTTCTTTATCAGCCTCAATTTTGCAAAATATGTCAAAAACGCCTAACGTGCCTCTTACCTCTTTAATCTCAGGTATTTTCATCAACTCGTTTATTATCTGAGTCTCTACTCCCAAATCACAGTTGATTAGAACGTATGCAGTCTCCATGTTTTCACTTTGTGAAGCTATTGCGTCTTATTAAAAATAATCTTTTAGTGAGATTTTGTTTTGGCTTGGAATCTTGGCAATCTCAAATCCTTCCTTTCGTTTAGAAAATGACTTTGTTGCATCAATTCCCATCTTTGCAGTTTTCAGCCTTTTTTGATCACTTGATGGATCAAGGCTAGAACCACGAACGTTTTTTATTATTACCAAGTCATGGTCTGCTTGAAACCTTGTTGCCATCGCATATTCGACAGATTCTGCACTGGTAGGATCAATGTCTTCATCAACTATTGTAACCATCTTTAGTGATCTGTGTGTTTCAAAGGTTTTTTTGATTATTTTTTTTGGATCATCTTCTCTTTTTTTTCTTATTTGGACAACTGCATGAAGCCAACTGCATCCGCCATTTGTAAGACAAACCTGTCTTGTCTGCGGATATGTCCGTTTTAGCTCGCCAGTTAGTTTTGCCTCAATTGGCATTCCCATAAGCAACCTGTGTTCTGAATATCCTGAGAGAATATCGTGAAAGATTGGATTGTTTCTATAGTATAGTGATTCTAGCTCAAAAACTGGCTGTTGCCTTGCAAAATCATATGTCCTGAGCATCTCAACCATCCATTCCTTGTGGGTCTTGTCGCGCAGAATCTTGCCTTCCATGACAATTTCGGCATTTGACGGCACAAAAAGGCCAGAAAATGGGCACTTTGTCATTGTCAGTCTATTGTTTAGTATAGAATTTGCAATCTCGATTTCGTCTTTTCCCCATTCTGCCTGATATGCACCAGCTATAGAAATTGCAGGATGTACGCCAACTGTTATTGCAACCTTTAGATCTTGGCCGTGCTGTTTTGCATCCAAAAATGTTCGATGCAGGTGTCGTTCTTCAACCATCCTTACAGAAAAATGCTTTTGGTCAAGTGGCATCAGTCTATGAAATGAAGAGTTTTGTGCTCTTGTTTCTGGATTTTTTGCATAAATTATTGATGAGGTGATAAACGGGCCAGGCTCTTTTTCAAAATGTTTTATGATTGGCAAAGCTAAAAGGCTTTTTGTCTTGTTTTCAAAAAACAGGCCTTTTGATACAGTTTTTGGCTTTTTTGCATGTCTTATTGCAGAAATTACTTTTTTGTGAA
>Ga0209002_10002694_pt1 | contig 14226 bp, 14 predicted proteins | sample Rifsed16ft2_FD_184010 | JGI IMG/M metagenome (GOLD analysis project Ga0209002, IMG submission 184010) | Soil microbial communities from Rifle, Colorado, USA - sediment 16ft 2 (version 2) | ecosystem: Environmental > Terrestrial > Deep subsurface > Rock core/Sediment | place: Rifle, Colorado...
GGGATTGGGCTGATCATAGGGCTGTAATGCCAGGGGAAAGCGCACCACGCTGGAAATGCGGTTAAGCTCGTCGGCGTCCAGCAGGCGCCCAATCAGCAATGTGCCGGCAGCCGGACCTTCGCCGCTGGTTTTGAGCAAGGGCGCGGAGACCACCAGCAGCGGACCCAGCTCGGTGGGCAGAAAACCGGAACGTGATTCGCTATCCGCGGCGCCGCGCAGGATCTCATCGCCGGGCTGAATGCGCAGTGCAAGTTCAGCCGGTAAATCTTGCTGCGAGTCCGTTTCGCCTGCCAGGTGTACATAGACGATACCGCCCTGCGGCGAAACGAAAGCCAGCAGGTCTATGTTTAGGCCGATCAACACCGAATCGGACAGGTTGCGCTGAATGTATTCCGGATCGCTGGTACGAATGTAGTCATAGCTTTCATCCCGGCTGGCCCAGTTGTTGATAGCCTCGGTCAGGGAGATACGCTCGTTTTCCAGCACACCCAGCACGCGCTGGACGTTCAAGCGGGCCGAGCGGTCTTCCTCCTCGCGGAAATGAGGTACCAGAATGCTCTGCAGGCTGACGGATAGGATCAGCACCAACCCGACGAAGGTCAGGAGAATAACGCCCAGGATGGTCCAGCGAAGATTCACAGGTTAACCGGATCGATTTTTTGGATGCAGCGCAAATTTGCGTGAGCGAATTGAAAATTCGCTCCACATTTAATAGAAGATCTTGCGAGGAGAAGCCATCTCCCCCTCAGGTTGATTATACAAAGATTTCCACGGGAATGTAGCGGCTGGCACCGCCAGTCATTTCCTTTCCCAGTGAGAAGAAATTTGCTCTCCATGTAGCGCAAATTTGTAATTTGCGAGAGCGAATTGAAAATTCGCTCTACATTTAATATTAGTGCCGGCGGTTCTGACGCACACTGGATATGGCGGACGCCCCCACAAGGGGACGCACCTTTCACGTGTCCGCCGCTACACGGTTGTGGTGACCGCCTGCTTTTTCAGCGCCACCCGCCGGGTCCCCCACTCATTTAATAGCAGCGCTGCCACGACCACTGTTCCGCCGATAAGCAGGTGCGGCAGGCTGGCCTTCTCGCCGAAGAAAATCAATGAAACCGCCACTGCCAGCGGAATTTTGAGGTCGTTGAAAACCGCCAGCGTCCCGCCATTCACCTTGCGCGCACCTACGTTCCACAGGAAGAATCCCAGCCCCGAAGCGACCGCTCCCAGGTAGACCAGTGTCAGCACCTGCTGCGCGGTCAGCACCAGTGACTGCCACGGCGTGGTAATCAGCGCCGGAACCCCTGCCGCCAGCGCCCCGCCCAGGTAAAGCAGCCCGAATATCCGCGTATCGCTCATCTCTGGATGACCTTTGAGGGTCTCCTTGTAGTCCACCTGGCCAAAGGCAAATGCCAGGTTGCTGACCTGCACCACCAGGAAGCCCGTCAACAGCTGCGGGTCGAACAAATTCCCCTGCTTAACCACCGCCGTCCCGGCGATCGCCAGAACCGTGGCGGCCAGACTGATGGCATGAAAACGCTTCTGGTAAGCGTCATTAATCAACGTGACGTAAAGCGGCGTGAAAATGGTAAACAGCGCCACTTCATACGCCTGCAGGTATTGGAATGCGTAAGTGTAGGCAACGTACATCAACCCAAACTGCACCGCGCCAATCACCAATAAACGCCAGCGTAACCGGGAAGGAACTTGTTTAATGCGTAAAAACGGCAGGAAGGCTGCCAATGAGACGACCAGTCGGGCAGCAGCCACAAAATTGGCGTCCAGACCGGTCAATTGACCTTTGATCAACCCAAAAGAAAATGCCCAAATCAGGGAAACAATCAACAGATAAATCATGTCATACCACCTGTAATAAGGATCGGAAGCAAATTGATTATAAGAAGTTCAGCCGCGGGATTCTACGGATTTAACCCCCAAGGTGCCGTTTGATTACGAATTTCAGGATGGTTGTCTGACAAAGTGCTTTTTAATTATGACCTTCCTCCTTATTCCACCGCATACCTGCTTAATCTTGACCAGCGCAACAAGCCCCTATGGTATAACCGAAATGCTTTCAAAATCCCCTTTACCCGAATTTAATAAGGCATTCTACCGGTAGATCGGCGTCGTAAGAGAGCACATTTCACATGCTTCAAGGAGTATCCTGGTGGACTGGTCATTTATTGCCATAGTTATTCAGCTTATCTTTTTGGAGGGGATACTCTCCATTGATAATGCTGCCATCCTGGGGGCGATGGTGTCCGTTTTACCAGAACATGAACCCATTCCATGGCCGCAAAGGTTGGCCAAATTGGGGCATATTTTGGATAAGCCGCTGGGGTTCCAGCGCACGGCTGCACTGCGTGTTGGTCTGCTTGGGGCCTACGTCGGGCGCGGATTGATGCTGCTGGCTGCCAGTTACATCATTCAGAACCCGTGGCTCAGGTTGATCGGGGCTGCCTACCTGATCCGTCTGGCGTTGGACGATCTGGCTGCACCGGGACATGGCGGCGAAGAAGGCGATTCCGACCGCAAGCTTAAACAAGGCGGGTTCTGGCTGGTGGTGCTCAACGTGGAACTGATGGACCTGGCCTTCTCGCTGGACAACGTCGTAGCAGCGGTGTCGCTCTCTGACCATATTCTGGTCGTCATGCTGGGCGTGGCTATCGGTATACTGGTGATGCGTTTTGCCGCTGGTATTTTCAGTGTCGTGGTGCAGCGCGCCCCAATCCTCAAAACAGCCGCCTACATTTTGGTTTTCAACATTGGCGTCGAGCTGCTGCTGGAAGACTTCCAGATCATGGAGTTCTCCGACTGGGCGCGTTTTGGCATTTCCATCGCCACCATCGCACTGACGCTGGCTTACGGTTACCTGCCATTTATGAAAATCTTCCGCCCGTTACTCATCTGGCTCAGCCAGGGACTGCGGCTGGTCAACGGTATCATCAACTGGGTGTTAGAGCCGCTGCGCGGCATCTGGTGGCTGATCATGCAAATTTTCAAGAGGGAACCAGAACCAACCGCGTCGTAGTATTGTCTAATCCGTAGGTAAAAGCAACCGCGATCCATGCTGATGATGGATCGCGGTTTTATTATGGCAATTTTTTTTACCGCACACGGAGCGCAGCGGAGTGCGGCAATCTACGCGATTATCCCAGCTTCTTTTCCATCCACACCACCTGCGTGGTGCCAAAATAATGCGTGGGCAAGCCGGCAATTTTATATCCCGACTGCTCAAAATACTGGGTGGTGTTCAGGCGCGAATAACAGCCAAGGGTATGGTAGCCAAGTTCGCGCGACTTTTGCTCGATGGCGTCCATCAACAGCTTGCCGATACCCTGGCGCTGGCGCGCGCCGGTCACCGCCATGTGCGAGAAGCAGCCAACACCGGGTTCCTTCTCGTAAACTTTTATGACCCCCACGATTTCGTTATTCTGCGTGTCAACTGCCATAAAGTGGTTGCTGATGGGTTCGTAATCATCCTTCTCTGTCCCGCGTACCTGGGCCCACGGTTGACGCAATAAGCGGTAGCGCAAGTCGTAGTAAGCCTTGAAATCATCGCGTGATCTCGGAGTTCTAATTTCGATCATGGCAGGATTCTCCTATAATGTGCCTTGCGCTGAACGCAGGGGAAAGGTGATTTTAATTATACGTCGGCGGGTATCTGCCGCGCAACCGGTTTGACCAGTCTATCGTCCCATAAAACTGACCGTTGCACTCCAAAAAAGAGGGGCAAGCGGTTTGCCTGCCCCTTTCGGTATTCCCTTACAGTTAATGCAGCTAGAGCGAACGCTTTTCGCGGTCGTAGTTGTTCCCCAGGAAGCTGGGCACGCGAGTCTTGCGGAAGGTGAACATCATCACCAGAATGGTCGCCAGGTACGGCACCATCAGCAGGTATTGGTAGGGAATGGCAATGCCGCCTGCCTGGAAGCGGTAAGATGCCACCTCGATGCCGGCAAAGAACAATGAACCGTACAGTACCGGCAGCGGACTCCACCCGGCGAAGAAGGTCAGCGCAATGGTCAACCAGCCGCGTCCTTTGACCATACCTTCGGTAAAGGTGCCGGTGTATACCATGGGCAGATAAACGCCCGCCAGCCCGATCAACATGCCGCCAATGATAGCGGTCAAATAACGATGCTTGACGGTGTTGATCCCCAGACTGTCTGCCGCGTGGGGGTTCTCACCGACCGAGCGCAGTTCCAGCCCGAGCTGGGTACGGAAAAGGAAGTACCACAGCCCAATCGATAACAGGATGCTAAAGTACACCAAAATGTTATGGCTGAACAGGATCGGTCCGAGGACTGGGATTTTGCTCAGCAACGGAATGGGCAGGTCTTGCAGCGTCGGAATGAGCGGCTGTGACAGCGTGACACCGATGATCAGTTTGGGGATCAGGGTGGACAAGCCGGTGCCGATGAACAGCAGCGACAGCCCAATCACAAATTGATTCATTTTCAGCGTGGTGGTGAAGTACGCCAGCGCCAGGCCAAAGATGCCGCCGACCAGCATGGCAGCGATAATTCCGGCTACGGTGTTACCGCCCAGCATGTAGCTGGCCATAAAGCCGAGGGACGCACCCACCAGCATGATGCCTTCCTGGGCAACATTGAACACACCGGTTCGGCCTCCCAGCATGGTTCCCTGGGCAGCCAGAACGAACGGCACCATCGATAAAAGCGTCAGACGCAAGAAGGTTACAAATGAGTCCATAGTGGTTTACCTCCTGCGGACCACGTCAGAAAGCAGCACGAACAGCAGCACCAGCGCTTCCACGATGAAAACCATTTCGACCGGGACATTCATGGTACGCTGCATGGCACTTGCGCCGACTTCCAGAATAGCGATAAAAAAGGCCACAAACGGCACTGCCAGGTTGTTGCCCTTGGCAATCAGGGCGATGATTACGCCCAATACCAAAAAGTTATGTTGCAGCCCGACGATCAAACGGTGTTGGACGCCAGCCACTTCGATGACGCCAGAAAGCCCGGCGATGCCGCCTGCCAGCACAATCGAGAACACGAACATGCGCTTGACATTGATGCCGAACACCGAGGCAGCCCGGGGATTGGCGCCGGTGGCGATCAGTTCGTAGCCGCCGGCGGTGCGCGAAGTGTAGATATAGACACCTGCGGCAACCAGCAGCGCCAGAATCAGGCCGGCATTCAGCGGTGGATTCTTTATCAGCATGGGCAAAAAGCCGCCGGCACCAATTTGCACCGTGGTCGGGTGACCGGCAACCGGATCACGCCAGACGCCGGTGGCGACCAGATCAATGATCTGGAAGGAAACAAAGTTCAAGAGCATCGAAGTCAAGATCTCGTTAATGTTGAACTTGTACAGCAGGTAGGCCGGGATAAAGCCCCACAGCGCTCCTGCTACCACGCCAGCTAATATCACCAGCGGCAGCAGGACAATCGCGGGCAGGTCAGCGCCGACAATACCAACTGCGGAGGCTGCGATTGCGCCTACGATCATTTGACCTTCGCCGCCCATGTTGAACTTGCCGGCGGTCAAGGGGATGGTGAAAGCCAGGGCTTGCAGCGTCAGCGGGATGAACTTAAGCAGCGTCTGCACGAAGCCGTTCGGCGTGCGGAACGAGGTTATTAAGATCGTTTCATACGCCTGAAACACGTTTGCGCCGGTCAGCGCGATAAAAATGCCGGCGGCCGCAAACGAGGCGATGATCGCGATCAGATAGGGGACGGTCTTGCGTACAATCGTCATGATGCGGCCCTCAAATCAGCAGTTTCTTCCGCCCGGATACCGCTCATCAAGCGGCCAATGGCGTACTTGTCGAAATCTTTGCGGTCCAAAATGCCTAAAATTTGACCGCGGTAAAGCACCGCGATGCGGTCGCTGATCAACAGCAACTCATCCAGGTCCTCCGAGATGAGCAGCGTGGAGGAACCGGATTTTTTGTGATCGAGCATTTTGTTGTAAACGAAGTCCATCGACGGGATGTCAAGCCCGCGGGTCGGGTTGTGCGCCACCAGCAGATTCGCATCCATCGAAAAAGCCCGGGCAATCATCACCCGTTGAATGTTGCCACCCGACAAATTGCCGCCCGGATCTTCCGGTCCGTTGGTTTTGATGTTGTATTCGCTGATGTAACCGCGGACCTTGTCGTAGACCGTGTTCCATTTAATCAAGCCGTGTTCGTAGTACGGCTTCTGACGGTGGTAGCCAAGGATCAGGTTCTGCGCAACGTTAGCTTTTGGTAAAAAGCCGTCGTGCAGCCGGTCCTCCGGGATGTAGGCAACCCCCTGTTTCAGAAGTTCATTCACTGGAAGCGCGGTAACATCCTTGCCGTGCATCAAGATACTGCCCTCGCTGGGTAAAACCACGCCAGTTACGCATTCAGCCAGTTCACGCTGCCCGTTGCCCGCCACACCAGCTACCCCAAAGATCTCGCCCTGTTTGATCTGGAAATTAAGATCTGTGAGCCGAGAGATGCCTTCTTTGGTTTTCAGCCCGACGTTTTTCATTTCCAGGGCAGGAGTTGCGCTTTCATTGGCGGCAACATTTGCCATTTTAGCGTGCGAGAAATATACACTGCCTTCGATCTCCATTTGATCGCCAACCATGGCCCGGATAAAAATGTCCTCCGAAGCCTCCGCGCGGGTCAGCGATGTAATGTTGCGTCCCTCGCGCAGCACGGTGATGCGGTCGCACACATGCAGCACTTCGCGCAGTTTGTGGGTGATGAAAACGATGCTGCGTCCTTCATTGACAATAACCCGCAGTGAATCGAACAGGTCGTCCACTTCCTGCGGGGTCAGGTTGGTTGTCGGCTCGTCCAGGATGAGCACCTCAACGCCGCGGTACAAAGCTTTAAGAATTTCCACCTTCTGGCGCGTGCCGACCGGCAGCGTGTCAACCACCGCGTTCGGCTCGACGGGCAGGAAGAAACGCTTCCCGAGGTCGGCGAGTTTCTCAGCCTCTGCGCTCAGGTCCATCGAACCGGGGTGGGATACATTGGTTCCAAGCACAATGTTCTCAAGAACGGTGTAGTTACCAATTTGAAGGAAGTGCTGGTGCACCATGCCAATTTTGTTATCGATGGCGTCCCGAGGACCCTGGATGTTCAATTTCTTGCCGTGAAAGTTAATCTCGCCCTCGTCCTTGCGGTAGAGGCCGTAGAGAATATTCATGAGAGTGGTCTTGCCGGCGCCATTGCCGCCTAACAGCCCATGAATCTCGCCGGGATAGAGCGAGAAAGACACGCTGTCCAGTGCAACGGTCTTGTCGAATACTTTACGGATATTGCGAAGTTCTAAGATCGCTTCTTTTTCCATAAGGCTGTACCTTTTATCCAATTGAAGCGTCTGAAATCTTCCAGACGCATGACTGCATCGCACCGGTCGTATTCCACCCGGACGTTCTACCTACAAGATTACGGATAATAAAGGGTTTCCGGCGCCCCAAGCGAATGGCGTGCCCCCGGAAACCCTTTTATTTCAAAAACAGCGTATTACCAACAGCGAATGTTACTTGACTTCGGTAATATCTTTTACAACTTCAATTTTTCCGGCGACCAGGTCGGCCAGGACAGCCTCGACCTCGGTAACAACCGCTGCATCAACGTTGGTGATGGGGGATTGCAGGGAGACGCCGGTGTCAAACCCGAGGGGATAATAACCACCGGTCTCGCCAGCCAGGATTTTGTTGTAGATGTCCTGCAGCGGTCCAGAGAAGTCGTACAGTAGAGCAGTGGCGTAGTTATCCGGAGCGTATTCAGACTTATCGGTGTATTTGACGGTGACGAGCACTTTTTCGGGGGCAGCCTTGACAGCTTCGAAGACACCGAACATGCCCAGATTGAGCGCACCCATCAGGACATCAGCACCTTCGGCGATAAGGGCATCAGCCACCTGGCGGCCCTTGGTCGGGTCGTTCAAATCTCCGGCCCACACAGCCTTGAGCTCAACATCCAGACCGGAGTCCGTGATGGCCTGCTGAATGGCGTGCACTTCGGCGTAGGAGAACGGCAGGGTCACGCCGCCGATGTAGCCAACCACACCGGTTTTGGTGGCACGAGCAGCCAGAGCGCCGATGCCGTAGAAACCGACGTGGAAATTGCGGTCGATGAACCACAGGTTAGCGGGCGGGTTCTCGAGTTGCGAGTCGCCTTCAGCGATGAAGATGACATCGGGGAACTGGGGAGCCAGCTCAACGGTCTGGTTGACGAACTGACCGCCGTGCGTCCAGATGATATTGAAGCCGCCGTCGATGTATTCGCGCATAACGCGGTCAACATCCGGTACAGCCACGCTCTCGGAGTAAGCGGTTTCGATGCCGGTTTTTTCCTGTAAGTCGGTAACGCCGACATAAGCCAGGGTATTGTAATCAGCATCGGTAATGACACCAGGGAAAATCGCAGCCAATTTATAGGTCTTGGCAGCCGGGGCTTCTGTCCCGGTGGTCGCCGCGGGGGCGCACTGGGCTGCTAATACAGATACCAATAGCAGCACGAACAATACCATGTAACGTGACTTGCGCATTCTTACCTCCAGGGGAGTAAAAAAAGGGGGATGGGGGCCTGCCTGAAACATCTAGGCCTTTATATATTAATCGCATCTCGAGAGATGTCAAATGTAATATATCACTCATCCTTGCCACTTGTGTCATGTCTGACAATTAGCAACGATTCGGCAATTATTCCGCAACTCTTCGCGCCTAAAAACCAGCTAAATTCGCTCCTTAAAGCCGCTAAGCGTACAATTGATTGGGTTAAATCAGCCTGATTCTCTCAATAATGATATTGGGGAGCAGCGTCCATGCCAATTTTGAAATGGCGTTGGGTTTGATTATTTACCGCACTCTTTACCTGATCAGCCACAATTCCGACCTGGGTGCCGGCATTGGTACCGGAATCGGAGTGCTTCTGATGACGTTGCGGGGTCAGTCGCTGTTGCCAGTTGTAGGTGCAGTGATATTTATTTTGGTTGTCCCGGCCAAATTCTTGCTGGACCGACCAAGACGAGAGCAGAACATCGCATCAGCGCAGAGTGTACGCAAAGATCGCTAAGGAAGCTGGCAGCTTACCCTGCCGTTTATCGGTTAAAATGGCTGCATGACTGATGCGCTGGCGCTCTACCGCAGCCTCGTTCTCATTCGCCGCTTCGAAGAAACCATCCTGGCTGAGTACCGCCGCGGGGCGTTCAGCGGCACCACTCACACCTATCTGGGGCAGGAAGCCAATGCTGTGGGGGTAATTTCCAACCTGGAACCCGATGACATCGTGGTCAGTAACCACCGCTGCCATGGGCACTTTCTGGCTTACGGCGGCGACCCACGGGCGTTGTTTGGCGAATTGATGGGACGCGTCACTGGCGTTTGCGGCGGACGCGGCGGCTCACAGCACCTTCATTGGCGCAACTTTTACTCCAATGGTATTTTGGGCAGCACGCTGCCGCTGGCGGTCGGTATTGCGCTGGCCGAAAAAATGCAGGGACGGCAAACCATCACGGCAGTATTCGCAGGCGACGGGGCTCTGGGTGAAGGAAGCGTCTATGAGGCTTTCAACTTCGCCAGCCTATGGCAGGCACCGCTGCTGATTGTGATCGAAAACAACCATATCGCCCAGACCACTCCCACCAATCAGGCAATGTCTGGCAGCCTGGCTGGACGTTTGGCGGCTTTCGGCATCCCCGCGTATGAGCTGGATACCTCGGATGTAACTGAAATTTCTTCAGCTGCGCAGCCGTTGATCGCCTCCATTCGCCGGGAACAACGACCCCAGGCACTGATCCTGAATACCGCCCGTTTTGGCCCGCATTCGAAATCGGATGATACCCGCCCCGCAGAGCTGGTGGACGAGCTGCGCCGCACCCGCGATCCGTTGGCACTGTACAGTAGACACATCCAGCCAGAATTAAAGAATGAGGTGGATGTTGAAGTCGACGCGTTGGTGCGGGCTGCCTTTGAGCAAGCCCTGGCTGACCCGCCCGCCGGAGGTGCCAATTGACCGCCGTGCTCGACGCGCTGACCAACGGCCTGCAGCGCGCCTTAAGCGACGATCCGCACGTGGTGCTGCTTGGCGAGGACATTCTCGACCCGTACGGCGGCGCCTTCAAAGTCACCCGCGGCTTATCCTCCGCCTTCCCCGAGCGGGTATTGGCCACTCCCGTCTCCGAGGCTGGTATGACTGGTCTGGCAGCCGGCATGGCGCTGCGCGGTCTGCGTCCGGTGGTCGAGATCATGTTTGGCGATTTCAGCACGCTGGCGGTTGATTCATTGGTCAACACGGCTGCCAAACTGCGCTGGATGTATAACGAGCAGGTGTCAGTGCCCTTGGTATTGCGCACACCCATGGGCGGCAGGCGCGGCTACGGACCGACCCATTCGCAATCGCTTGAAAAGATTTTTCTGGGCATTCCTGGACTTAAAGTGGTGGCTGCCAGCCATTTTGGCGACCCCGGCGAGCTGCTTTACCGCGCCATTCTGCAACAGGACGACCCAGTTCTTTTTGTTGAACACAAATTATTGTATGGTCTGCAGGTCGTTGACGCCGCCGCCGCCGCGGATTTTGCCGTCGAACGGGTTGGCAGTGCAGAAATTTTCCCGGCTTACCGCCTGGCCATGCGCGGCGCACCTGCCCCAACACTCACCCTGGCAGCCTACGGTTACATGACTGAACTGGCGCGCCAGGCGCTGGTCAAACTGGCCTATGAACACGAAATCTTTGCCGAATTGATCGTCCTCACGCAGCTGGCACCGCTGGATGCGGCGCCGGTGCTTGAATCGGTAATTCGCACCGGGCATTTACTTACCGTTGAGGAGGGGACGCTTTCCGCGGGTTGGGGCGCCGAGATTCTAGCCCGCTGCGCCGAAACCCTGGGGGGCCAATTGAAGGCTGCCCGGCGCGTGGCAGCTGTGGAAACGCCTATCCCGGCAGCGGCTGGGCTGGAACGCAGCAGCCTGCCCGATGTGGATGATATTCTGCACGCCGCCGAAACGATTGGAGCCCAGCTGCATGCCTGACCTAACCCCGGTTCTCGTTCCACAACTCAATCCCAACGAACGCGAGTCGCTACTGGTGGACCTGCGCGTCCAGGACGGACAAAAAATCAACGCTGGTGATGTTCTGGCTGTGCTGGAAACCACCAAATCGACCATGGAACTGGCTGCCGATGCCGGCGGCTATGTTCTTGGTTTGGCATTTGCCCGCGGCGATACCGTCAGTGCCGGACAGGTGCTGTTTTACCTGGGCGCCTCGCCGGATTTGCCATTGCCAGCCGCAGCCAAAGCCGCTGAACCTGCCGCAGACGATTTGCCTGCCGGGCTGCGCATAACCCAACCAGCGCTGGCTCTGGCGCGCTCGCTGGGCGTGGATCTGAACAAGCTGCCGGTAAACACCTTTGTGACCGAAGCTGTGATTCGCGGACTCGCGCCTGCGCCGGTGGCACTCCCCCAGCTCGACATCGACGAGAAATCGCTGATCATCTACGGCGGAGGCGGACACGGCAAATCCCTGGTGGACCTGGTGAACTTGCAGAACGCTTACCGTGTGGTCGGCATTGTGGACGATGGTCTACCCGTTGGCAGTCAGGTGTTGGACGTGCCGGTATTGGGCGGCAGCGCAGTTTTACCTGCCTTGCGTGACCGCGGCGTTATCCTGGCGGTCAATGCGGTGGGCGGTATCGGCAACCTGGCGCCGCGTTTGAAGGTTTTTGAAAATCTGACACAGGCTGGGTTCCAGTTCCCGACTGTTGTTCACCCCAGCGCAGTAGTGGAAGCCAGCGCCGAAATTGCCGCGGGGGTGCAGGTTTTTGCGCATGCCTATGTCGGCAGCGCTGTACGGGTGGAGTTTGGCTGCATCGTTAACACCGGAGCGATTGTCTCGCATGACTGTGTTCTGGGGGAAATGGTTAATATCTCGCCGGGGGCGATTTTAGCGGGTTCGGTCCAGGTCGGCGCTCGCACATTGATCGGCATGGGCGTGACCGTCAACCTGGAAGTGCGGGTCGGTGAAGGAGCCCGCATTGGCAATGGAGCCACGGTCAAAGCGGATGTGCCGGCCGGCGGCGTGGTGCGCGCCGGTACCATTTGGCCGGAGTAGCGCCCGAAATCCACGACTTGCTTGATTCAGCACTCGTTATTTATTTTTGACAAATTAGATATATAATTGTTTTTTAGCTCGCTTTATCGGTTCATGGGCTGGAGAATAACCATGGCTTCTTCGCGTTCAGGTGACTTAACCTGGGCTGCTTTTGCAGTCTCTGTGGTTTTCGGGGGATTGAACACCATCGGTGTTCGTTTTACAGTGCTGGAATTGCCGCCGTTCTGGGGAGCTGCCATCCGCTTTATCCCAGCTGCGGCGCTGTTGTTTCTCCTGGCCTTTATCCAAAAGCTGCCCCTGCCTAAGGGCCGCGGCCTGGTTGGGGCTGCATTATTTGGTATTCTGAATTTTGGCATCAGCTTTATATTCCTTTATTGGGGATTGCGCCAAATTCAGGCCGGGCTGGCAACCGTCATATTGGCGCTCGGTCCGCTCTTGACGCTGTTACTGGCTGTCGCTCATCGCCAGGAGACCATGCGTTGGCCTGCACTGATCGGTTCACTCCTATCCGTCGGCGGCGTGACGCTGGTTTTTCTGCAGAGTTCAAACAGCCAGGCTCCATTGTTGGCGCTTCTGGCAGTGTTCCTGGGCGCTTTGTGTTTGTCGGAATCCAGCATCATTATCAAAAAGTATCCGCAAAGCCATCCAGTAACCACCAATGCCGTAGGCATGGCAGTCGGAGGTGTAATTCATCTGGTCGTGTCCTTGATCGCCCAGGAACGGCAGATTCTGCCGGTTAGATCTACTACATGGGTAGCCATTTTGTATTTGATTATCCTTGGATCATGCGCCCTGTTTATATTGGTGATCTATATTTTGAAGCGTTGGCCGGCCTCACGGACTGCTTATATACTGGTTTTGATGCCTTTCGTGGCCTTGCCGGTATCGGCTGTTCTGGATCAAGAGCAAATTGGCTGGGCTTACCTGGCCGGAGTGGTATTGGTGCTGGTGGGGGTGTATTTTGGGGCGATAGCCCCGCAAAGAAAAGCTGTATTGGCCAGCCGGTAAAACCATCCGAGATTTGGGGTAAAATAGCCCTTTTGTGGTGATGGAGTCCACCCTTAACCGCCTCGTGCTGATGACTCCTGCATTCCATCATGATAGGGCAGTTTTACTTTGGAAAAATTTATGTTGATCGGTACAGGGGGATTCATTGGCGCGGTGCTGCGCTATTGGGTGGGCAATGCCGCCCAGACCTGGAGCAAAGCTGAGAGCTTCCCTGCCGGGACACTGATTGTCAACCTCATCGGTTGTCTGGTGATCGGGTTTCTGTCCCACGTCGGCGAAAATTCTTCGGTCATCTCCCCCGAAGCACGTTCTTTCCTCTTTATTGGAATTTTGGGGGCTTTTACCACCTTCTCAACCTTCAGCAACGAGACGGTCAACCTTTTCCGTCAGGGACAGGGTTTTTATTCAATGGTGAATGTAGCAGCCCATATATTGATCGGTTTGGCTGCCGTCTGGCTGGGTCGGCAGGCCTCGTTATTGCTCTGGAAATAAATCGCGGTCCCAGTCTGCAAAATAATCGCTTGGTAGGCAATAAACGCTCAGGGTACCGACTTTCTGTCTTTCGTGCTTTTCCCATCAATGAATACCCTCGCCAAGAATTCAGAATCAATTATCACCTTCGAGAAGGCACGTTGGTTTTCCAATACGCCTGCCCGGGGAAGTTGGACAGTGATCAGAGACAAAATAACGACTTGCTCTGGTCTATAAATATTTTTACTAACTATTTCGGAAGTGGAAAAAATGCGTTGGAAATTGATTTTATAACGATCCGATCTGGCCAAGGATCAGTATTTGAATAAAATTCCAGCATACTCAATTTACCATCTCGGATAAACAGAACACACCCTGCTCCATTAGGCAAATTTTCAAGCTCAATTTCTACATTACCGCCTGAGATATTTTTAGGAGTCACTTTCGGGATACCCCCTGGCACCTCAAAAGTTGTAAAGAAACCATTACCTGAAAACTCACGACGAACTACGTTGATAGATAAATATTGTTTTCTTAGAGCAGCAAGGAATGGATGATCTCCTTGTAAGAGAAGCTCCATCACTTTCTGTTCAAGGTCTTCCGGTAATACTTCTGTCATTTTCCCTTTTAGGACGAAGTTTTGCGCAGGTCAGATAGAGCGGCTGGATAAAATGGACCCACTTCCA
>Ga0209002_10002696_pt1 | contig 14208 bp, 12 predicted proteins | sample Rifsed16ft2_FD_184010 | JGI IMG/M metagenome (GOLD analysis project Ga0209002, IMG submission 184010) | Soil microbial communities from Rifle, Colorado, USA - sediment 16ft 2 (version 2) | ecosystem: Environmental > Terrestrial > Deep subsurface > Rock core/Sediment | place: Rifle, Colorado...
TGCCCGGCGTAACTCCTTGACGGCAGCCTCGGGGTCGATGATCAGCTGGACGCGCGAGACGGTGGCAAACACCTCCACCACGCGACCGACAAGACCCCGTTCGGTCACCACCGGCATTCCCCGCAGGATGCCGGCGTCGGAACCTCGACCGATCCAGATCGACCGGATGAAGGGGCTCACGTCTTCGCCGATGACATTGGCGGCCAGGTAGCGGTTCTCGGGCCGCGTACGGGCATACGAGAGAAGTGCCGAGAGGATCTCCACCTCGCCCACCTGTTCCTGCAGCGTGATCACCTGCTGCTGGAGGCGGGCGACTTCGGCTTCCAGCTCGGCATTCCGCTGACGGAGCGCGGCCACATCGCTCGGTGAGGTGGCCAGGTCTCGCAGCGCGGCGAAGCGGGAGGCGATCCACGATTGGATGCCCATGATCGGCCGCAGCACCAGGCTCTGGGCCGGCGTGAGAAAACCGGCCAGTCCGAGGATGAGCAGGCCGATCGCCAGGAGCAGAAGGCTGGCCGCGGTGAGGGACCGAGAAGGCTGGGGTTTCATGGGGAGTCGCCCGAAGGAGACGGCTGCCTGGGGCCGGGGCTAATGCGCGGCGCCGGATTGCACTCCGACGAGGAAGCGGCTGTTGGCGTTGAGGTCCTCGAGGATCAGGCCGGCGCCGCGGGCGACGCAGGTCACCGGATCCTCCGCCAGCCAGACTCGCATCTTCAGGTCGTTGGCCAGTCGCTCGACCAATCCCTGGATCTGAGAGCCTCCGCCGGCCAGGCAGATCCCGGTCTCCATCAGGTCGGCGACGAGTTCGGGAGGCACTTCGTCGATGGCATCGCGGATGGTGTCGACGATGATCTTTACCGAGCCGGCGAGTGCCTCGCGGATCTCGACCGAGGAGACCTCTACAGCCTCAGGGAGGCCGCTCACCAGGTTGCGGCCACGCAGCGTGAGCGTCTTCTCTTCCTTCAGGGGATACGCCGATCCGAGGGTGATCTTGGCGCGTTCGGCCATTCTCTCGCCGATCAGGATGTTGTACTTATCGCGCACGTACTTGATGATGTCTTCGTCCATTTCGTCGCCGGCGACGCGCAGCGAACGGGAGACGACCAACCCGCCCATCGAAAAGACGGCCATCTCGGTGGTTCCCCCGCCGATATCGACGATCATCGACCCCTGCACCTCGCTGATGGGCAATCCGGCGCCGAGGGCCGCCGCCGTGGGCTCTTCGACGAGGAAGGTCTCCCGGGCGCCCGAGGCCATCGTGGCATCATAGACGGCGCGTCTCTCCACCTCGGTGGCGCCACTGGGAATCCCCACCACGACCCGCGGGCGGGGGACGGGAACGATGCTTTGCTCGTGGGCCTTCCCGATGAAGTACTCGAGCATCGCCTCGGTGATGTCGAATTCGGAGATCACCCCATCGCGCAGAGGGCGCAGGGCGACCACGTTTGCCGGCGTGCGCCCCACCATTTCTTTCGCTTCGGCGCCGATCGCCAGGATCCGCTTCGACTTCTTTTCCATCGCCACCCACGACGGCTCGTTGATGACAATCCCCTTCCCCTGGACATTCACGAGCGTGGTGGCGGTCCCGAGATCAATTCCGATGTCGAGCGAGAATAGCCCCAGGAGCCAGTTCAGCGGGTTGAAGCCCAAATTGGGTTTCCTCCGTTGGTGGTCCGGAACCAAGGAGGCAGTATACCACGTCCATCTCACGCCGGGCCGCACCGCGCACGGATTCGGGCGAGACATCCTCCTCGAATGCTATAATCCACAGATCGATGGACGTCTGCGAGCGCGTAGCCGCAACCATTCGGGACCACGGCCTGCTGCGTCGCGGGCAAAAGGTGGTGGCGGCGGTCTCAGGCGGGGCCGACAGCCTTTGCCTCCTCGACTGCCTCCACCGCCTTGGCTTTCCAGTGGTCGTGGCGCACCTCAATCATAGGCTCCGGGAAGGCAGCGAGGCCGACGCGGAGTATACGCTTCACATCGCCCAGCAATATGGGCTGCCGGTGGTTGTGGCCAGCGAAGACGTGCGCGCACTGGCGCGCGGCCGCTCGCTCGAGGAAGCGGCCCGGGTCGCTCGCTATCGCTTTCTTGCCCGCGTGGCGCGGGAGCACCGCGCTCGCGCCGTCGCCACGGGGCACACGTCGGACGACCAGGCCGAAACGGTGCTGCTCCATCTCCTGCGCGGCGCGGGGCCACTCGGGCTGCGAGGGATGCTGCCCTCGACCGACCTGAGCACCTGGATCGGGATGGCAGCGGGCCCCCGCCTCGCTCTCATTCGCCCGCTCCTGGACATCTCTCACGAGCAGACCCTGGCGCATTGCGCCCACCGAGGGCTCGAGCCTCGCCTCGATCCCACCAACACCGACCCCGCGTTCCTCAGGAACCGGATCCGGCTTGAGCTCCTCCCGGCGCTTGAGACCTACAACCCGGCGATCCGCCGCGTGCTGGAGCGGACGGCGCGGCTGATGCGCGATCAGGCGGAGCTCGTGGGCTATATGGCGGATGAGGCGTGGCCGGAGTTCGCCCGCGCCGCCGGCGAGGCAGCGCTCGCCTTGAGTCTCCCGGGGCTTCGCCGCCAGCCCCCAGCCTTGCGGGGCGAGCTCGTGCGCCGGGCGCTCTCTGCCGTTCGCCCCGAGGCGCGGGACTTCGGCCTGGAGGACGTCGAGCGCGTGCTTGAGGTCTTGAGCCCGGGTTCCGGCCTGCGCCGGGCCTCGATCGGCAATGGCCTGGAGGTCGAACGCTTCGGTGATGAAGCCTATCTTTATCAAGAAGGCACCTCGCCCTCCTTCCCGGAATACCCTCAACTGCCGACGCCCGCCGAACGGCGCCTGGGGCCCTCGGCCATGGTGAGGCTGGCGCAGAAATGGCGCCTGGTGACGAAGACGGTGAGGCTCTCGCCTCAGGCCAGGCGGGGACTGATGCGCAACGCCGATCCACATCTGGCCGCGTTCGATCCGGCTGCGCTTCCGGGGCCGCTCTCCCTGCGGCCTCCCCGGCCCGGCGATCGGCTCCGCCCCTTGGGAATGCAGGGGTCGGTGAAGGTCGCCGATCTTCTTATCGACCGGCACATTCCGCGGCCCGCCCGATCGCAATGGCCGATCCTCGTCTCCGGTGAGACGCCGATTTGGGCCGTGGGGCTGCGCATGGGGACGGAGGCGCGCCTCACCTCCGCCTCGAAGCGCGCCCTTCTCGTACAACTCGAGCCTCCGGTCAACGTCTGACTCCCCCAGAGGGCCGAAGGGGGGATCCCGAGCGCCAGCCCTTGCATTCCCCCGATCTGCTCATAGAATAGGGAAACTCTTCCTGGAGGACTTCCGATGAGCCAAGATGTGGTCAAGCGCGCCGTGGAAGACGGCGTCAAGTTCGTTTGCCTGCAGTTCACCGACGTCACCGGGGTGGTCAAGAGCGTCGACATCCCTGTGCAACGTCTCCCCACGGCGTTCGACGATGGGATCTGGTTTGACGGCTCATCGGTGGAAGGTTTCTCCCGAATCCAGGAAAGCGACATGCGCCTGGTGCTCGACGCCTCGACGTATGCGGTGCTCCCCTGGAGCCACCCCGACCGGCGCCGCGCCCGCCTCCTGTGTGATATCTATCGCCCGGACGGCGAGCCGTTCGCCGGCGACCCACGCAGGGTGCTGCGTCGTGCGCTCGATCGGCTGACCGAACGCGGCTGGAAGTTCAACGTTGGGCCCGAGCCCGAGTTCTTCCTCCTCAAGCGCAATGGGCCGGAGGCCGTCCACCCCGTCCCACACGACGTCGGCGGGTATTTCGATTTCTCGGCCTCGGACGAGGCCCAACGTGTGCGCACCGAGCTGATGCTGGCGCTCAGCGGGATGGGCCTGGAAGTGGAGATGGGCCATCATGAAGTGGCGCTCGGCCAGCACGAGATCGACTTTCGCTTCGACGATGCCTTGCGCACCGCCGACAATGTCATCACCCTCAAGTACACGGTGAAGGCCCTGGCCGCGCAGCACGGCCTCGTGGCGACGTTCATGCCCAAACCGATCTTCGGAATCAACGGCTCCGGGATGCACACCCACCAATCGATCTTCGACAACAAGGGCAGGAACCTGTTCTTCGATGCTTCGGACGAGCATCACCTATCTTCCATCGCCTACGGTTTTATCGCCGGCCAGATCGAGCATGCGCGCGCCCTGGCCGCCATCGTTGCGCCGACCGTCAACTCCTACAAGCGCATCGTCCCCGGTTATGAGGCGCCGGTGTACGTCTGTTGGGCCCAGATCAACCGCTCGGCCATGATCCGAATCCCGGCCCCCGGGGAGGGGGAGGAGCATGCCACCCGGGTGGAGCTCCGGTTCCCGGACCCCTCCTGCAATCCCTATCTCGCCTTCGCGGCAATGCTCACCGCCGGCCTGGACGGGATCGATCGAAAGCTGCCTTGCCCGCCCCCGGTGAACAATCTCAATATCTACCACATGACGGCGGAGGAGCTTTCGGAGAAGGGCATCTCGCAGTTGCCCGGCTCGCTCGACGAGGCGCTCGACACGCTGTCGAATGACATGCCCCTCGTCAAGGCCCTCGGCCCCGAGATTTTCGAGGCCTTTGTGCGCGCCAAGCGTGCGGAATGGGACGAATACCGCATCCGGGTGATGGACTGGGAAGTGGAGCGCTATCTCGAGACCGCGTGAGCCGACGGCACCACAGGGGTGATCGGTGGCTGGTTATCAGTGATCAGTGATCTGTGGTCGGTGATTAGTGGTCGCTGATCGTCCGTCGTCGGTCGTGAGCGGCCGCCCCTTTCAACGTCATCCTGAGGCCTTATTCCGCTGGGTCTCCTCATCGCATTGGCTCGGAGGCCGAAGGATCTCGTTGCCACACCTGACGACGTCGTTACGGCGGACGAGATCCCTCGGCCCTCCGAGTCATTGAACGGACCATCGCGGCCGATGGACGGGGCTCAGAGCCTGTGACCAAACCGGATCAGAGCGAAAGCGGGTCCCCAGTCGACACGTTCCCAGCGCCTAAAGGCTTCCAATTTCCACGCACTTCGGCCTCACCCCCCTGACCCCCCTCTCCGCTTGCCACCCATCTCCCGCGCGGGGATCGAAAGCGGAGAGGGGGGACGAGGTCTAAGGAGGTAGGGGGGGCTTGGCCGCTCCCTACCTCCTTAGATCAACCTCCCCTCCCCCGGCGATTGCTTGAAGCATGGGCGCGCCCGGCACACGCCGGGGGAGGGGGCCAGGGGGCCGTGTGCTGAGGCTCTCTCCATAGGAGACGCATCTTGAGCACATCCTCGGGAGTTGATTCACAAGCTCCCAGGATGAGATTGAGAGGCGAGGCCTGCGGTCGTGCCCACGGCCGTTGATCCCTGCTCGGCTATCGCCAGCCTGAATCGTCCTGCGCCGCAGTCAGAATCGAAGAGGAGTGAAGCTTGTTTCCCGGTCGAAGACGTCCAGGCCTTCCGCGCGCTTGAGGCCGTTGACAACGGCGTAGGTAAGGGGGGTGGCGACGACTTCGTAGGCGGTCTTCACCAGCCACTGAGAGAGGATCGCCCCCAGGAGGACGCCTCCGGGTAGGATCCCGGAGAAGGCCAGGGAAAGGAAGATCGCCGAATCGGCGGCCTGCCCGAGCAGCGTTGAGCCGATCGTCCGGGTCCAGAGGTAGCGTCCGCCCGTCGCGAGCTTGAGGCGGGCGAGGACGAATGAGTTGAGGAATTCGCCTACGAGGTAGGCGGCAAAGGAGGCGGCGAGGAGCCGCGGGCTGAATCCGAGAATCGCCTGGTAGGCGAGGCCGGCCTCCTCCGGGCCGGAGTAGACGCCCGCGTTCCAGAAGGGCGCCGCGGGCAGGAGCCCCCCGATCCAGATGGCTGCCACCGCGATCAGGTTGCAGCCAAAACCGATCCAGATCGCCTGACGGGCGCGGGCATAGCCATAGACTTCGGTGAGCACGTCACCGGTGATGTACGCGAGCGGGAAGAGGATGACGGCCGCCGGGAGGCTCAGGCCGAAAAAGTCGAAGATCTTGACGGCGATGATGTTGGAGACGACGAGCGTCGTGGCAAAGAAGGCCACCACGCTCGGGTACCAGCGGGGGTGGGGCATCTAGCCAGCCGGACGACGGCCGTGTTCGGTTTCGACCGTGATCGAGATGCCGCCTCGAGCCTTGAAAGCGCCCCGAACGCGGCACCAGCGAGGATTCAATGCAGCCACGAGATCCTCAAGGATCTTGTTCGTCACATGCTCGTGAAAGACGCCCTCATTCCGGTAGGACCACAAATAGAGCTTGAAGGATTTCGACTCGAGGATCCTCTCACCGGGGATGTACTCGACCGTGATCGTGGCAAAATCCGGCTGCCCGGTGGCAGGGCAGACGCAAGTGAACTCGTCGGTCTCCAGGCGGACCACGTAATCTCGGCCGGGATGGCGGTTGGGGAACGTCTCCAGCTTCTTGCTGGGCTGGGCGTCTCGGCCGAGCAGGGTGAGGCCTTCGAGATCGGACGATTCGGTCATCGGCGGGCTGCGCTCTCGGCCATGGGCGCCCGGCGGGCGCGGACCTGGTCCCACGTGCGGCAGAAGGCGCACTGACCCGGCGCGGAGGTGGGTTGCCCGCAGGTCTCGCAGGGATGAAGGTCGGCGCTGCCAGTCTGGCTCGACGAAGGGAGAATGCCCTGTGCCTTGGCCTCGAGGAACGAGAGGTAGAAGGAGAGCTTGAGGCCCGGCCGCTCCGCTTCCATACGATTGAGCACTTCTTTGTAGTGGATCGACTTGGCGCCCACCGCGTGGGGGCACTCGTCGTAGATGTAGTCGATCGGGCGGAGGAGGGCGTAGGCCGCGGTCTCGCGCTCATAGAACCGGCAGAAGGGCTTGACCTTGCGAGCCAATCCCCGGGCCGAGGCTTCCAGCACAGGGCCCTGGCGCGCCAGGTATCCCACCGACCAGCTCAAGGTGTTGCCGAACAGGACGGCGGCCTCGTCGTCGAGATTGTGACCGGTGGCCAGGACATCGTACCCGCTATCGCGTGCCACCCGGTTCATCACGTGCCGCTTCGTCAGCCCGCAGACCGAGCAGGGCTTGTCCTTCCCCCGGCGGGTGAGATTGGCCGCCTCGGGGATCGTGGCCCCTTCCACCTCGGCCACGTCCACGACGATCAAACGCAGCCCATGCTCCGCGGCAAAACTCTCCGCCTTGCGCTGCGACTCGGCGGAGTAGCCGACACCGCCATCGATCCCGAGCCCGATGTAGAGCCCGTCGGCCTCGTAGCCCAGCCTGTGCAAGACGTCCCACAGGCTGAGAGAGTCCTTGCCGCCGGAGACGGCCACGAGGATGCGGTCGCCGCGCTGGAACATCTGATACTTCTCGATGAACCGTTCCGTCTGCTCGGGGATCCATTCGAGGTAATGCTCGCGGCAGAGTGCCAGCTTGTGCTGGCGCATGTTGATGGCTGCCTTCCCTCCGCATTTCCGGCACTTCACCGCTTCACCCCGCCCGAGATAACCGCGACCAGCTTGATCTTTTCCCCTTCGCGAAGGATCTCATCTTCGGTGATGAGCTCGCCCTCTCGAGTGGCCAAGACCGACTCCGGCTGCAGCCCGACGTGCAGAATAGCGTCGCGCACGGTCATCCCGGCGCGGACATCATACTCATGCTCTCGAAGGGTCAGGCGAACGGTCATCACCTTCCTCTGGCGCAGCTGGATTGTACCGTACCGCAGCGAGCGGAGTCAACGAAGGAGCTCCCCTGGGCGGCGGCGAGCACAATGCCGCCGGATGAGGGACCCTTGAGAATCAGGCCCGACTGCGGTCTCGTGAAGGGCGCCGACCGCGATAGAATTCCGCCGCGAGGTGCCGTGGAGAGAGGCAGCCCGACCGTCGTCATCATTGGAGCCGGGTTCGGAGGCCTACGGGCTGCGCGCGCCCTGGCGCAAGCGCGCGCCCGGGTGATCCTCCTGGACCGACGCAACCATCATCTTTTCCAGCCTCTGCTCTACCAGGTGGCAACAGCGGGATTGGAGCCGGGCCAGATCGCCAAGCCGGTGCGAGCCATCTTAAGGGGACAGGAAAACATCGAATTCCGAATGCTTGAGGTCCACTCGGTGGATCTCGCCTCCCGATCCGTTCAGACCTCCGGCGGGCCGATCCCCTACGACTACCTGATCTTTGCCGCCGGTGGCGAGACCGACTTCTTCGGTCTGGAGGGCCTCTCGCACCACGCCTTTGGCCTTAAGGACGTACAAGACGCGGTGGCCATCCGGAATCACGTCCTTTCGTGTTTCGAGCAGGCCATCCTCGAGGAGGATCCCAGCCGACGGAGCGAGCTCCTGACGATTCTGGTCGTTGGGGGAGGGCCGACCGGCGTCGAGATGGCCGGGGCCCTCTCCGAGCTGATCCGTCTCGTCCTGGCGAAAGACTATCCTGCCCTGAATCTCGTCGAGGTCCACGTCGTTCTTCTGGAGGCGGCAGAGAGGATCCTCCCCGGCATGCCCGAAAGCCTGGGTGAGGACGCGGTGAGGCAGTTGACGGCGAAGGGTGTGGAGGTGAGGCTAGGGGTGAAGGTAGAGGACTACGACGGAACGGTTGCGCGGGTGGGCGGAGAGGAGCCGATCCCCGCCCGGACGATGATCTGGGCAGCGGGGGCCCGGGCGGCCGGGCTCGCGGGGCGGATGGGGGCGCGTGTCTCCCGTCAGGGGCGCGTGCCGGTCGAGGCCGCCCTCCAACTGCCCGGTCATGCCGAGGTCTATGTCATCGGGGACGCAGCCTACCTCGAAGCCGATGGCAAGCCGCTTCCGATGATGGCGCCGGTCGCGATCCAGATGGCCGAGGCCGCCGCAGACAACGTCCGACGACAGATGGCAGGCAAAGAGCCGCGCCCGTTCCGCTACCGCGATCCAGGCTCATTGGCCACCATCGGCCGCAACGCCGCCGTAGCCTACATCCATGGGATCGGGTTCCGAGGATTCCCCGCCTGGGTCGTCTGGCTCGTGGTCCACCTGATCCAGCTGATTGGCTTTCGCAATCGGCTCATCGTCTTGATCAACTGGGCCTGGGACTACCTCTTCTACGACCGCGGGGTGAGGTTGATCACGCGCGAATGAGGATCGCACAAGGCGCAGAGGGCTTGGCGCAGGGGTGGCACCCTGCCGCCGGCCCTTAGTCGATCGTGACGGCAGCGCTACAACGCCGGGGTGGGGGAATCGGCCGGCCGGGCTGGAGCCGGTTCGCCGGCCCTCATCGCTTCAAACGCCGCGATCGCCACCTCGAGCATATCGGCGCTCGGTTCACGGGTGGTGAGGCGCTGCAACGCCAGGTTTGGGGTGATCAGCGCCTGGGCCCACCGCCGGCTGGCGAAACGGGCGGTCAGGCGGATATATTCATACGCCAGGCCGGCGACGACCGGCACGAGCACGATCCGGCTGGCCAATCGCGGAAGCAAGGCGAGCGGGCCGAGGGCGCTGAAGAGCACAATCGACATCACCGCCACCGTCAGCAAGAAAGCCGTGCCGCATCGAGGATGCTCGAGAGGGAAGCGGGCGACGCTCTCTGCGGTGAGTGGCGCCCCCGCCTCGAAAGCGTTGATCGTCTTGTGCTCTGCGCCGTGGTAGGCATAGACACGCCGGATCTCACCCCAGAACCCGATCACCCAGACGTACCCCACAAGGAGCAAGAGCCTAGTGAGGCCCTCGATGAGGTTCGCGGCGATCGCGCTGACGCCGAGCAACTGCTCCGCGGCATAGCCGACCGCCGCCGGCAGCAGGAAAAAGAGGCCCAGCCCGAGCAGGATAGCGGTCGCCATCGTGAGGGCCATCGAGGCCGGCTGTGGCTTTTGCGTCTCGCCCATTTGGACATCGGCCGAAAACGCCAGGGCTCGCATTCCCAGGCCGAGGGCATCCCAGAGCAGCAGCAGGCCACGCAGGAAGGGGAAGCGGCCGGCCGGGTGACGATAGAGCCCGCCCAGGCTCTCTGTCTTTACTGTGATGGAATGGTCCGGCGCTCGCACGGCGATCGCGAAGGCGCGAGATCCCCTCATCATCACCCCCTCGATCACAGCCTGACCGCCGTACACCGGTAGCGCTGGTCTCACTCTGGCCTCCAGACTCTGCTTGCACCAACCCGCCGTTTGCTACCTATCGGCCCCCTCGCCCGTCGGCGCCGGCGACCCATGCCCGCCGGGCTTGAGAATCCCTTGCCCTAGGTCGGGCGACTGAGCGCTGCATACTCGTCGAAGAAACGGATGGTCGCCTCGATGCCGCGATAGAAATTCGGCAGGTATTGTTTTTCGTTGGGGGCATGGAGGTTGTCATCCTGCAGCCCGTAGCCCAGCATGAGAGTATCGACGCCGACGAGCTCCTGGATCATCCCGACGACAGCCACCGAGCCGCCTGAGCGAACGAAGACGGGCGGCCTGCTCCACACCGCCTCGAGGGCGCGGCTTGCGGCGCGGACTGCTTTCGAATCCCTCTCCACGATGGCGGGGCGGGCCGAAGCGTGCTCGATCAATTCCCAGGTGACGGTGGGTGGGATATTGGCCTTGAGGAAGGCCTCGAGCCCTTTGCGAACCTGGTCGACCGTCTGGTCTGGCACCAGCCTCGTGGAGAATTTCGCCATCGCCTTGGATGGAAGAACGGTCTTCGACCCCTCGCCGGTGAATCCGCTCAGCAAGCCGTTGACATCAAACGTCGGCAGGCACCAGGCGCGCTCCAGGGCCGTCGTGTCGCCCTCGGTGGGCAGGGCGGGGGATCCCGCTTGTTCACGCCACCAGGTGTCGCTCATCGGAAGCGCGGCCAGCTCTTTTCGTTCGGCGGGCGATAGCTTGCGCACATGGTCGTAGAACCCGGGGAGCTGGACGCGGCCCTCGAGATCGCGCATCTTCGCAATAAGCTGGCACAGGATGGTGGCAGGGTTGGCGATGGCGCCGCCAAAGGAGCCGGAGTGGAGATCGGTCGCCGGGCCGGTCAGCCGCAATTCGAAATAGGCCAACCCCCGGAGGGCGAAATTGATCGACGGTTCTTCGGGGCCGAGGATGCTCGAGTCGCCGTTCAGGCACAGGTCGGCCTGGAGGCGGCTCTTGTTTTGTAGGACGAAGGCCTCGAGGCTGGGCGAGCCGATCTCCTCCTCGCCCTCAATCAGGCAGCGGATGTTCACGGCCAGGCCGTTGGTGCGCACGAGGGACTCGATCGCCTTCATGTGTGCCACGAGTTGAGCCTTCATGTCCGAGGCGCCTCGGGCATACAGGTTGTCGCCCCGGAGCTCAGGCTCGAAGGGATCGCTCTTCCACAGGTCGATCGGGTCGACGGGTTGTACGTCGTAATGCCCATAGAACAGCAGTGTCGGGGCGGAGGGCCCGGCGCCGGTGTGCTCCCCGAGAACGACCGGGTGTTTGGCCGTCGGAGCGATCTCCACGTCGTGGAACCCGTACGACCGAAGTTGCTCGGCGATCCAACCGGCGGCGCGGCGGATGTCGCCTTTGCGCTCCGAAAGGGTCGAGATGGATGGAATGCGGATCAGGCTCTTCAGGTCTTCGAGGAATCGATCCTTGTTCTCATGGGCATAGGCAATCGCGGCGTCGGCTGCTGGCATCGGAAGATCTCCTGAAAGAAGGCCTGCGCCTGCGGGCGATCCGCGACGCGGCGCCGGGACAGACTGCGTCTCTGAGACGAGCCCCGCTATTATATCCTTGAGAACGAGCTGAATCTCCGATCGGCCCCCCGGCGAATCCTCTCCTCGCCGTGCAGCCGGTGACCACCTTCGGCCGGCGATCTTGGGACGCGGCCCTGAATCGTGGTACGCTTTCGCCATCGCCAGGTGAGAGGAGGAGGAGATCTGCGATGGCCCCTCCCGGTTTGCAGGCCTCCGAGGGGTTGCGGGTCTACGACAGCATCCTGGGCACCATCGGGCAGACCCCGCTGGTGAGGCTGAATCGCGTCGCCCGCGGCCTGGATTGCGCCCTCTACGCCAAAATCGAATTCGCCAACCCCGGAGGATCGGTGAAAGACCGGATCGGCCTGCCGATTCTCGAGGACTACGAGCGACGGGGCCTGCTTCGGCCCGGCGGCACGGTGGTCGAGGCCACCTCGGGGAATACCGGGGTGGGGCTGGCCATCGCCTGCGCCCTCAAAGGGTATCAGGCGGTTTTCGTCATGCCCGACAAGATGAGCGAGGAGAAGATCCGCCTGCTGCGCGCATTCGGTGCCAGGGTCGTCATCACCCCGACGGCCGTCGCACCGGACGACCCGCGGTCCTACTACTCGGTCTCGCGCCGCATCGTCGAGGAGACCCCCAGCGCGGTCCTCGCCAATCAGTACCACAACCCGGAGAACCCCGACGCGCACTACCGGACCACCGCCCCCGAAATCTGGGAGCAGACGGAGGGGCGAGTCACCGACGTTGTTGCCGGGATGGGCACCGGGGGAACGATCACGGGGATAGCCCGCTTCATGCGGGATCGGGATGCCCGCGTCCGCATCGTGGGCGTGGACCCCGTCGGCTCGCTCCTGTACGACGCCTGGAAACGCGGCGGGAACACTGAGGGGCTGGAGACCTACGCCTACAAGGTCGAGGGGATCGGAGAAGACTTCATCCCCTCCACCCTCGACCTCAGCCTGGTGGATGAGGTCGTCCAGGTTGGGGACGCAGAGGCCTTTCAGTGGGCCAGGCGACTGGTGCGCGAGGAGGGCATCTTCTGTGGCGGATCCTCGGGCTCGGCCCTGGCCGGCGCGATCCAGATCGCGCGCAACCTGGGGCCGGAGCGCCTGGTGGTCGTAATCCTTCCAGATTCGGGCTCTCGCTATTTGAGCAAGTTCTATGATGACGACTGGATGCGGGAGCACGGCCTGGTGGAAGCCGAGCGGCACCGGGTGACCGCTCGAGATGTGTCAAAGGCGCGTGGGCTGCCCGTTCTGGTTACGGCCTCCCCCGCCGATACCATGCTCGACGTCATTGCCAGGATGCGCCAGTATGGGATCTCGCAGACGCCGGTCGTCAGCGCCGACGGCTCGTTGGCCGGCCTCGTCTCCGAGGTCGATTTGCTGGACCACATCGTGCGAGCAGGGCATGAACACCGCCCGGAGGAGACGATCGAGAGCATCTTGAGTCGCGAGGTCCGCTCCGCCTCGGCCGACGCTCCTCTGGAGGACGTGCTGCCCGATCTTCTTCGGGCCAAGGTCGTGGTGCTCATCGATGAGCTTCGCCGCCCCCAGGGGATCCTGACCGTGATCGACGCCCTGGAGTTCCTCGCCGCCCCCGAGAAAGCATGAGGGGCCTCCCCGACCTCCCCGACCTGCGAATCGTCCCCACTTCCTCACTCCTGCCTCACGAGCAGGTGGATGAGAGCCGGACCGCGTCCCTAATCCAGCGACTCCGTCAGGAGGGAATCCTCCGCAATCCGCCGGTTGCGATCCTGGCCGGTGACCGCAGCGGGCGTTTCGTCGTGCTCGACGGGGCCAATCGGACGGTGGCCTTCCGGATGATGCAGCTGCCTCACGGGCTTGTGCAGGTGGTCCACCCCGGCAGTTCCTCGGTGCAACTCCTCACCTGGAACCACGTCTTAAGCGGCGCGACCAGGGAGGCCCTCATCGAGGCTATCGAGCGCTACCCGGATCTGGCCCTTGTCCCCTCCGACGTAGACCGGGCGGCATTCAACTTGAGCACCGGCGGCACCTCGGCATATATTGTCTTCCCCTCCGGGAGCGTGAGCGAGGTGGTGGGGGAGACGGCCCCGCTGGTGTGGGGAGTGCGCAATCTGCAGCGACTGGTCGCCAGCTACCAGGGACTGGGCCGAATCGATCGGGTAAGCACAGCCTCGCCTCGAGGCCTGGGAGAGATCTACCCGGACTTCTCGGCGCTGGTGGTCTTTCGGAGTTTCGTGGTGGAAGAGGTCGTCGAGGCTGCCTCGATGGGGCTGCTATTCCCCGCCGGCCTGACGCGCTTTGTGATCTCGCCAAGGGCCCTGCGGCTCAACTATCCGCTATCCATGCTGGCCGACGACAGGCCCGCCGAAGAAAAACAGCAGGCGCTCGCCGATTGGATCCGCGATCGGGTGGGGGGCAGGCACGTCCGTTTCTATGCGGAATCGACGTTCCTCTTCGACGAGTAGAACTCGATGCCGGCGGGCGGATCCTTCAGGCCGCCTGCCGTCAGGGCGCGAGGCTCAGCTCTGAAGGATCTGTGGTCAACAGACTCGTCAGCATTCGCGATTGCCGGGGATCCTGCCAGCCCCGTGTGTCTTCCCGCATGGGCCGAAGGCCCTC
>Ga0209002_10002707_pt1 | contig 14164 bp, 17 predicted proteins | sample Rifsed16ft2_FD_184010 | JGI IMG/M metagenome (GOLD analysis project Ga0209002, IMG submission 184010) | Soil microbial communities from Rifle, Colorado, USA - sediment 16ft 2 (version 2) | ecosystem: Environmental > Terrestrial > Deep subsurface > Rock core/Sediment | place: Rifle, Colorado...
TGCGGGGTGCCGTCCACATTGATGTTCGCGGAAACATCGGACGGAACGCCTGACAGCGAGATTGTTACGTCGTACGTGTCTGGAGTTACGTCGAAGAAGATCTGGGCGCTGTCGAATCCGGAGCAAAAGTCGTCCGCTTGGAACATTATGCCATACCTTCCGATCTTGTCAGCGGTGAATGTTCTCGTGAGCGCGTAGGTCGGTCCATACATAACATATGAGAAAGTTGAAGGCGAACCCGATGGAGGAGTGATCTGCAGAAGGCCCTCGGCCGGTCGGTTCACTGAGATCGAAATTGTCACTTTGTCACCGATCCGATACGTGGGCTTGTCCGATGTAAGAGTCACATGAAGCGGCGGACCAACAGGAAATACGGTCAGCGAGGTAACCGCACTAGTCCCTGAGTCAGGGACAACAACAGTTGAGTCCGCTCTTACTTGAAAGGAATAGGTGCCAGGACAGTACAGCCCGGGGAGGCTGCCAGCATCCAGAACGATGTTGCTGGGGCCACCATTTCCCACACCATCCGTGGGAATCGATGGAGCGGAATACACACTGCCTGGAGGGAGTCCAAGAACCGTTATGGCATAAATGTCATTCGGCTTGTCTGCATTGAGCGTGACAGAATAGGTCGCGAGCGATCCCTGTGGAACGGATTGAACCGCAGGGCTGACTGTAACGACCGTAACCGCGTGCGCGCTCGGCGCGAGGGTGATACTGAGGATAATCATACACGCCAACAGTATTGGTGCAGAACGCTTCAAATTTGCTGCAGCACCAGAGGGTTTTGACAACCAACTCCGTGTGGCATTGTATTTAAGATACGTGTCTCGAAGGAAAAACTCCATACCACAACGGAAACGCTTGGTTCGACAAGCGAAATCGCGATTGCAGAATGTTTAAACCGAAACCCAATCTGATATTCCAATTGCGACGATGAGGGAATCAGAGTTAACCTGAAGGAATTGTGTTGATAAGGCATTTACCCTGAGTCGCGCTTCCAGAAGAATTAATATTCGCCCCCAAACTAGGCGCTGCAAGTGTCTGAGATGCCGTTCTACCTATGTGAAAACTGCGCACGAGAAAAGGTGAAACTGGATCTTACCTTCGCCGGCATCAATCAGCTTTGGCTCCGTGCGTCACCGAATCCCGATGGTTTCGGTCCGCCGTGTGAATTCTGCAATGCACCCAAGACAATATACCAAATCCAGATCATAGGCACCAAGTTCGACACCGAAGGCCAACAGTTAGAGAAAATGAAGGCCGAGATCAACCCGACGGCCTAGTTTCGTGCAAACCGGGAACCCATCCCCTCTAAGGCCCTAGCCTGAGTCTAGGGGTAACGTTCAATTCTAATCGAGAATGACTGTTAGATCCAAGAGTGGCGACCATGGAACCCATAGGACTTCACAAGAAAGGCGAAGTTGAACTGGCAAGAATTCTGGATGGTTTCTCGAAGCATCCAGCCTACAAGGAAGCGGGTGCGGTAGCATGCTTTCTAGGCATCGTGCGTGAGGATCCGGTTTCAGAATCGCAGGCGAAGGTTACGCATCTCGAGTATGAGGCGTACGAGGAAGTCGCGGTGAAACGCATGGAGGAAATTAGAGAATCGATCAAGAATCGTTCCGGAGTTATTGACGTCTCGATCCATCACGTGATTGATAGGCTGAATGTCGGGGAGCCAAGTCTGTTTGTTGCGGTTCTCGGAAGACATAGGCAGGATGTGTTTCCTGCGCTCTCTGAGACTGTTGAGCGTGTGAAGAAAGAAGTGCCGATTTGGAAGAAGGAGTATACGACAAAGGATTCATACTGGGTTTCATCTGCACAGTCGAAGAAATCGGGTCATTAACCACTCCCAGTTGTGAAATTTTATATTCACATTCCGCCAAGAACTCAGCTAACCAACTGTTCTTTCGGCGAGCAGATTTGACGATAAGCGACAGAGCCAGGCGATCTTTGCAGGAGTTCGGCCTGACTGATTACGAAATCCGCTCATACACATGGTTGCTCGAAATCGGCCCAGCAACTGCCAGCGAACTGAGCGAAGCATCCGACGTGCCCTACTCTAAGATTTACGAGGTACTTGGTTCGCTGGAGAAGAAAGGTTGGATCGAGAGTGAGCACGGACGACCGAGCAAATACTATCCGAAGCCCCCCTCAGTCGCGATGGAGATCACCAAATCCCAACTTGAAAACAAGCTCAAAACGAACGAAGCCCTCGTTCTCGAGGAACTTCAACCCATCTATGAGAAGAAAGGCGTGAGGGAACGACCAGACATTTGGATTGTACGAGGCAACTTCAACGTTCTAGCCAAAGTCCGAGAAACCATAGAACACGTCCAAAAAGAGATCTTGGCCGCCGTGCCCGCGATTCCTGATCCGGTTGCTGAAATGCTCATCCCGCTCGTGAAGACGATTGTTGAAAAGGGTGTGAAAGTGCAGTTTATGATAATGAAGCGTCCTATGAGCGAGACCATGGCAAGGCTCTCGAAGCTTTGCGAGGTCCGAGTGAGAGAGCAGATGTTTGGGGGCGGCATAATCGCAGACGGACGCGAAGTCATCCTGCTCTTGGGTCAGGAAGGGGACGAGGCAATCAGTTTGGCAATTTGGTCTGACCATATTGGGCTTGCGAAGTTCGCCAAGAACTACTTCGAATACCTCTGGTCCGACTCGAAGTCTTCTGGAGATAACGAGAACCAAAAGCGGGCATGAGAAAGCGTCTCAAGATCAGCAGGTATTGGCAAGTTCTATCTTTGTGTGAGCATTCGTCTGGGCTGTCAGGTCCATTGTTGGCTTCTTCCCTTCAAGAAGCCCACGACAACCATCGCCCCTGATTTCCTCTATGGACGGATGCCCGATCGCTTAAGCCATGAGAATCGAGTGTCTGAGACGTAGCAACGGAATGACCTGGTCGAGTTCTGCACCTGAACGTATTTCCAACGTCGCGTATTTGACGTCGCCCATTTCCTCGGCTTCTTTCACTCGGTCTACGACTTGACTGTCAAGATTCTCGTCTTGGAAGACTTTCTTTGCGAACCTTGGTTCAACTGGAACGCTGAGCCAGAGTTTCTCGTCCAAGTGTACCCAAGCTAGGTCGGAACCTCTTACTCGGTAGGCTGGACACCAGTCTCCTCGCAGTTCGTCTATCTCAATTGATTCTTCAACTTCAGGAAGTGCTGTCACAGCGGACCTTAGATCCGTGAAGTATTTCCTTTGCTTAGGTTTGATTCGTGCGAGAAACTCCTGCAATCCTGTTCTTGCCTCTCCAAGTCAGAGTAAAATCGCTTCTACTGAGCTATTTGAATCTGACGAGTGCCTGCTGACCACAGTGAAAAGTGAAAGTTGCTCAACGACTAGGCGAATCTAGAGTATGCTTCCTGCAGCTCTGCTTTGAATTTGCGGTGCCATTCTGGAAAGGTTTCTGGTGATGTTGGGTAGTTCATGTAGTGTTGGACCAGCTTTCTGTTCTTTTCTGCAGCGTAATGAAGCCCCCTCGCGAATGCGAGCTTGGGAAGCACCCAGAGAAGTTTTGCCGGATTTCCAAAACCGACTTGTTTGAACTCTGGGTGCTCCCTACGTATTATCCTGTCAACGTCATCTTGCCCCAGAAAATGCTTCATGCCATAGTTGAGATCAGCGTTACTGATTGTTTGCAGAAAGCGGCGGAGGATCTCGGAGCTTGCCATGCGAAAACCGTAAGTCTTCACATACTCTGTGTTGAATTTCCATAAACCACTTTCAGAAGTGTCCTTTGACTGCATGGCCTCGGCCGCTACACGGCCTGCGATTGTGCTCGCGTAGATAGCTGGGCCGATTCCTCCAGCATCGATCGGCCGTGGCATCCAAGCCGCGTCACCAACAATCATGTAACCATTCGCAACCATGCAATCGTTCTGCCTTCTGACCGGAACCTGCCAGCTTCCCTTCGCATTCCCAACATCTTCGGGACTATCAGCTAGCTTCCAGTTCTTGATTACCGGGTTCAAGCGGATGTATTCATCGATCAGGGACTGCAATGTGTCATTCCTCCCCAGCCTCCTATTTCTCGCGTCAAGCAGCCTCTTCTGAACACCTAGACCAATGTTGACCTTGTTCTCACCCTTCGGAAAAACCCAAGCATACCCTCCGGGCGCAATTTCTTGGTCTAAGTGAATTATGGCAAATTCAGGATCGAAGTATGTACTGTTCCTTTCGCCAAGCTCAAATGTGAGGATATAACGACCAGTAGATTCCATGTCGTTCTCTTTATCGATCTCTTTCTCGATGTAGCTTTTGATCGGTAACCCAGTTCTAAGTCGAGATGCGGAACCAGTGGCGTCGACAACTAGTTTGGCCGTTTTCTTGAAGGTCACGTTGTCTTTTGCGGATCTGCAGTGAATTCCTCTAATGAATCCGTCCTCTGCGATAAGCCCCTCAGTATAGGTTTCGAAGAGGAACTCGACTCCCATCTTCTTTGCATCGTTCATTTGCTTTTGTGGGAGGAGTTTGCGGTTCAGAACATAGCCATCGCCGTCGAACATTGCCTTCGAGGCGTGATCTGGGGAGTAGGCGACCACGCCGTGGACAGCGTGTTCAAGTTCCGGTTTGCTGTAGCGAATACCAACCTCCTTCGCAAGAAAGTCGAGACTGCCCTGGCTCACAGCATCCCCACAGATCCATCCACTAGCCGTCTTCTTTCCAACTTCTGATCCTGGGTTTCTATCAATAACCAGGATTTTCAAGTTCTGATTTGAGTGTTTCGCCGCCGAGGCAGCGGTTATCATGCCTGCAATTCCGCCTCCGGCTACTATCACATCGTAGTCTGGCTCCATCGGTAGGGACGCATCCTTAACGTGCAGTTTGTTGTAACATCAGGCTTCCACACAAAAACGTTCAGGTTGGATTTGCCGTGACGCGAAAGATCAACCGACTGAAGAATGTATGTGCGGCGATTCGGCACGAGGAAATAGCCCGAGTAATGAAAGAGAAAATCACGGAAATCAGGTTAGAGAAGAGAAAGGAAGACGGGGAAAGAGGGTAGGCGAAGCTGGTGTAGCTTACTTGCCCATGATCATGCCGTTCTCGATTGTCAGTAGTTCGGAGCTTGGAGTGTTGAGCGCTCCGAGCGGACAACCGCATCCGGAAGCATGGCCTTTGCCCTTCCTGAGTGTCCCTTTGTAGAGTCCTTGTTCTATCGTTGTGTGGTGCTCGCGTTCCCACTGTTCGATTGGGATTCCGTACTTTGGTTGGATAGCATCTCTGTACCATTCTGGGATTACGTTGAATGCGCAGAATGGGATGATTCTCATGTCTGGGCTTAGGTAGTGTATGTCGCATCTTCGCAGGCGTTCTTCGTCGTGGTTGTACTTGTCCATGAAGTGCATCATGCCGAGGAACATTGACTTGTGGTGGAATGCTCCGAGGGCGCCGTAGTCGTTCTTGACGAGGGCGTTGAAGAGGAGCTTACTAAGCGCCAATCCCTTAGGCTGCTTGTTTCTGTCGATGAAGGTCCCCATCTTGGCGAGAACCTTCGCCACGACTAGGTACTTGTTCTTACCGGATTTGAGTTCGTCCGCCTTCTCCTCAAGGTATTCGAGCATACCTTCAAGGTCCACGAATGAGGCGATTGGCACGAGCTTGTCACCGTCTTTGAAGACGTATGTCCCTGCACCGCATGCGAAGTGGATTGAGAGCTCGTAGCGTGGCCGCTTTGTGAGGGCTTCGACGAAGTGTGTGATTGGGACGCAGCTTGGGACGGGGAACCATGATTCCCTGTCGACTTCGCCGTTCGTCTGTTCTTCTATGCGTTGAATGCAGTCGGGGATGGTTATTCGGTACTTCTCGCGTTCTGTTTTCGATAATCTACCTGTTAGCGATACCGGTTGGAAGTTTACGGCATGGATGACGTCCATATTCCTTTGACCGAATCTGATCAAACCACCAAGTTCGTGGTCGTTAATGCTCTTGATGACTGTTGGGACGAGGACGATTCCAAGCGCTACTTTTCTGCAGTTTTCGATTGCGATTGGTGCTTCCCAGTGGTTCTTGGGGTTGGTTCTGGGTGTTACGCCGTCGAAGCTCATGTAAACGGTGTTGACACCAGCTTCTCTGACGCGTCTCGCCATGTCTGGGTCTTGGGCAAGGTTGATGGCGTTGCTGTTCAGTTGAATGTGTTCGACGCCTTCCTCTCTGCAGATCCGGACGATGTCGACTAGATCATCGCGAAGAGTTGGTTCGCCACCGGTGATCTGAATTGCATTACCTGGAACGGGTCTCTCTGCACGTAGCGTCTGGACCATTTGACGTATTGTGTCCTGGGTTGGTTCGTAGACGTATGCACCTTCGACGCCTTTCTTGGCGTAGAAGAAGCAGTACCAGCAGGTTAGATCGCAGCGGTTCGTAATTACCAGATTAGTCAGGCCAGAATGGCTTAGGTGGCTTGTGCATAAGCCACAGTTCGTTGGGCATGCGCACTTTTCTAACGGGACGTTCGGGTTCTCAATACCTTTCCCGTTGTGTGAGAACTTTGCGAACTTGTAGTACATGTCCGCGGAGCCGAAGTAAAGTTCCTCGACCTCGCCGTGATCGGGACATGTCTTTGCTATCCAGATTTTGCCTTCGCGTTCGAAGACATTGGCTGGAAGAATCTTGTTGCAGTCGGGACAGATGCTTCTGGTTTCTCGGATGAGTTTAGTCTCAGTCCTTTCTAATTGAATAGTTTCCACTTTTACCACCGTACTAGGTGAACTAGGGGGCGGGTTGGGTTTTTAGTATATTAATGGTTTCCAAACCAAAACTAAGGTGAAAGGTGGGTTCTCGCCGTAATTTCCGCCTAGAATGGGTAGGCTAAACAAGTTCAGGCTTCCTCCGAGAGTCAAGAAATGCTCGCTTCCCCTTCAGAGGGAGGGGGGGTGGGGGGGCTTAGTTTTGTGGGGACAACATGTTACTTTGCAATGGGCGGAAACCTTGTTATTCTTTCTGATCTGCTTTCCCTGCAATCGATTATGTCTGATTTCCGGACATAGTCTTGTAGCATATCCATTCTGACGGTTCGTCAAGGGGGAAAGGACAAAACGCGAAATAGAGGTAAACCCTTATTTCCCACAATTTCAAGATTTGCGTGCCAACGTACACTAGAGCGCGCATGACGATGAGTTTAGTGGAAGTCGACTCACGATACAGGGTGACTTTGACAAGTGACGTTCGGAAAATGGTTGAGGTTAGGAAAGGCCAGCGCGTTTACATTGTTCCCAAAGGAGACAGCTTTGTTGTCATTCCACTTAGCGACGATGTTGACTCGCAACTTCAGAAACTAATAGGAAATGTCAAGTTCAACAAGGCCGCTAGGAAGAAAGCTGAGACATTTCTATTCAAGCAGGCAAGATAGTTGTCCTACGTGGCGGACACAGAGTTTCTATTCTCGCTCAGACCTAAAGATCGGTGGACAAAGCCGACACGTAAAATTCTTCGAAAAGTCCGCCAACACGGAATCCAAGTCCGCCTCCTGGAATCTGCGGTTCAAGAAATGAGGGCAGTCCTTTTTTCCCAAGGAAAAAGCCACCGGGATGCATATAGGAGCTTGATCCTCATCAAGACGAAACTCACAAAACATGGGATTCTGGAGGAACCAACAACCATCGACGATTACATCTTGGCAGACAAGCTCCGCGAAGAGCACGCTGAACTAACATACTTTGACTCGCTTCACGCAGCAGCTGCGCTCAGACTGAATACGATCTTGCTCACTAACGACAATGTCTACGCTCGCTGCGAAGTCAAGACAATAACGTTTGAGGAGTTGGCGAGGTAAGCACGACAGAACATAATGTCTTAGAGATCGAAAACTGATTTTCGCCAATTCCCCCAAGAAGTCCTATCTTCGGTGTACGTCCGGTAAGCAATTCTGCGGGACAGCATGTTACTCTGAGGGAAACGCGCTAGGAGAATCGACTACAGGTAAACCTCATCTGAGGGCCAGTATGTGGCCCAGTCTGTTCGAGCAGTAGCGAGGTAATTGTCGGACAATCAATCTCGAATTGTCGGACAGTCCGTTAGTGATCGAATCTATCCTTGTGAGTATGTGCCCCTGCATCTTTCTTGTGTGACATTTCCGCCGTCGTTGACGATGTGCGTATCCATTATGTGGCGGGATCATACGCTTTCGACATAGCTATTATTCATCGTAAACCTCACTACTGAGGAGATGACCTTGAGCGAGAGCGCGAAAACTCCGAGCGAATCTTTGACAACTGTCTCCAGAATAATGATGCCTATGGACGCCAACGTTGCCGGCAACGTGTTCGGTGGAACAATTCTGAGGCTGATTGATGAGGTGGCGTCCATAGTTGCTTTCCGACACGCACGAAAGAACGTAGTAACGGCATCCATCGACCGAATGGACTTCCTAGGTTCTGTTTACATCGGCGACCTACTGCGACTGAACGCCTCCATCAACTATGTCCACAGAACATCAATGGAGATTGGAGTTCGCGTAGAGGCCGAGAACCCATTGACCGGCCAAGTCAGACATACGGGCACATGCTTCCTAACCTACGTTGCTCTTGACAAGAATCGGCAACCTACTCCTGTCCCACCACTAACTCCCGAAACTGAAGAAGACAAACGCCGCTGGGCAGAGGCAGAAGTTAGACGAAACCTGAGATTGCAGCAAATAGGCAAGGCCTCTAACTAAACTCCCGGGACGCTCCTCGGAAAGCTTCAAGAACGCATCCCCACGCTACGTACTTCTTCAAGGCGCGAAGAATGATCGGAGTCGTCATAACCTTCGATGATGCTGAGAACAAGGCATGGATAACAGTCTCTGAAACAGACTTGGATCGACTCATCGGTCACGATGCAACTTTTCAATTTACCAAGACGAAAGATTTCAAGGGAAAAGTCATCGGCGTAGAAACCGATTTTCTGGTTGTGAAATTCGACGAACCTCCTCTAGGCCTTGGGCAAGGGAGTCAAGTTGCCATTTCAGACTAGATGGTCAAGGTAAACTCAAGAACACGTCAATCTCGGTGTGGAATTAGAGAGCCTGTCCATCTCGGCTTTTGCACCTGAACGGAAGCTGAGCGGTACTTATAATGCGGGGTGCATTCGCTGTAAATGTGGCACATTAGTGTACGATGTGGACGTTTGAGGCGGGGCCTGTGATAAGAAATATGGATAAAGACTGGCGCGAACGCGTCGTCAAGAACAATCTTGACTTGATCATACTCAGGCTCCTGAGCTCCAAACCCAGATGGGGATATGAGGTCAACATTGCTATACGAGACAAGTTTAGGGTCTACCTCAGCGCAGGGACACTGTATCCGCTACTCCACTCCCTTGAAGAAGAGGGGCACATACAGGGCGAATGGGAATCGGAGAAAGGTCGAGGAAGAAGAATTTACAAGATCACAGAAACCGGAATCAGCTTCCTAGAAGCTGGAGAAAAGGCAACGCTAGAACTAGCTCGACTCATGCAAAGTGAGGCCACTGAACCGAAGAGTTAGACTGCTCGAACAGAGAACCATGTTCTAGTTCATGAGCAGACCAATTGCCGGCATTACTGTGTTACAGTTGGGCCCAAGTGAGGTACAGTTCAGCGGTTTTCGAAAGCAATATCAATAGCTCAATGACCTCCAAGCGGCGAATCTAGAATGCAGATCCCGAATTCAGCCTCGAAAGCAATCAGATTCTTCAGGAAGAATCCGACAGCCCGCGTCATACTGATTATTGCTGTGCTATTCGTCGCGACTTATGGTAGCGTCGATGTTCTCAGGATCGGTTTGAGGACGGAATCCCCGTTGATGGTGGTTTCTTCTGAGAGCATGGTGCCAACGTTGAATGTGGGCGACATCATTCTAGTTCGCGGAATCGACCCGTACCAGATAACAGTGGGGACCATCATCATCTTTCACAGTCCAAACAACTACGAAATGCCGATAGTGCACCGCGTAATCGAAGTTATCAAAGAAGGAAATTCAATTTTCTTCCGGACCAAAGGCGACCACAACCCGGGACCGGATGGGTGGAGAGTTCCTGCTGAGAACTTGATGGGCGTGTATGTTGGGAGAATTCCTTATGTGGGTCTTCTGAGCCTGCAGCTACGCGGCCCCTTGGGGATCACTCTCATAGTGCTATTGGTTGCGTTGATCATCGCAATCGAGTACAATGAATCCAAGGGAGCCGCGAAGCGGACTTCCAAGTAGTGGGATCGGTTTTCAGTCGCCTGTCGTCACGAGCTCGCCGACTATGGCTGTGTGCGTACGCAAAACGCCTTCTAATGTTTGGATCCTTGTCCGAACCGTCCCGGTCAGGCTGTTGATGTCCGACGCCTCAAGAAAAGCGATAATGTCAAACATGCCTGTGACTGGGTGAGCCGTCTTGACGCCTTCAATCTTCGAGATTTGTTCCGTGATCACCCTGGATTTTCCCGGCGTAATTTTGATGAGAACGTAGGCCCCAATTTTTCTTTTGTCGGCCATAGAATAATCGCCGGATAATTCTCGGTGCTGCGCCTCTATTTTGATTCCTCGGAGATGACGGCTTTCTCTTTTGATTCGTAGGCGATGAGGACTTTCTCTTCGAGAGTGTCCTGGAGTATGTTGACTGCTCTGTGAACTTCGGTTTCCTTCTTTGCTCCTGTGCATACGAGTTTGCCGCTGGCGAAGAGGAGTATGACGACCTTGGGGTCATCCATTCTGTAGATCAGGCCCGGGAATTGTTCGGGCTCGTACATTGTACGTTTTAGGGAGTAGGTGGACTTCTCAAGGTCTATGGCACCTCCAAGCCCAGCGGAGGCTACGATGTTTTGGATCATGATTTCAGGTTTGCCCAGAATGACTATGCCGTTTCGCTTGAGTTCATCAACAACCTTCATCACTGCCTTTCTAGCTTGGCGTTCAGATTTTGCTCCGGTGCAGACCATTTTCCCTGAACTGAAAATCAAAGTCGCCGTCTTCGGCTTCTTTAAGCGGTAAACCAATCCCGGAAACTGTTCAGGTCGATATTCAACGCCCGGAAAGACACGAACGATAGAATTCAAATCAATATTCTGATGGAGCGTCGCAGATGCGACGACGTTTTCAACGTTGATGAAGACTTTCTTACTCAGCAGATTTGCCACCTTATATAGGCGACTATTTAACCACCCGTAACTCCCATCCATATATAAGCCTAGGCTGTCCCGGTTCTGTTCGATCCGAGGCGCTTCTAGGTTATTGTTCGGTCGGCGGCGCTTTCAGTCTGTCCCTTACTTGCTCAGAGAGTTATGCCTCTACTCGAATGGGGCCGCTGCGTTTCGGCTAGTGCTTCAAGCGTTTCTTGATTGAGATGATACCGAAGAACGCGGCGAGAAGTGAGGCTATGAGCGGCAAGGCGTAGGTTGGATATTCTGGGATGGGTGTTACCCAGTTCACGGTGACGTCAGCATTTCCAAAGTTGCCTGCATTGTCGAATGCAACAACCACCACAGTGTAGGAGCCGGGCTGCGAGTACGCGTGGTACTGGACTTCGCTGACTTGGCTTTGGCAACAGTATGGAACATCCAAGACGGCGCCGTCGCCAAACTGCCAGACCAATCTTGTGATCCAGAAGCCTGGGGTGGTTTTCGCAACAACCCCGAACGAATATGCTTGCGGGGGCGGATTCGTGAGTTGAACCGAATCGAACATCACCTGCAGGGCACCGCTTGTGGTGACAGGGTAGTTTGTTGTCGTGGTTAGGGTGAATGAGATGCTTGTGGTGCCTTCTGCGATGTCGGTTGTTGCGTGTGCGGCCAAGCTCATGAATCCTAGCACAGCGGCTAGGAAGATCATGAAAGCGAATAGGGAGCGTGCTTTCAAGTTCGTTCGAGAGCAGACCCTAAAACTGGGAAGATAAACCTACCCGGAAAACGACACAAGCACATGTTATTTTGAGTCACCAGGCCGCATGAGTGTTAACAACACCATTACACAGTTCGCGTACAATCCTCGGTTCAGAGAGGGGAGATGTTTGAGTTGAACGGCGATTATCGCTTTCGCCGTCTCACAATGACCAGCGTGGTTAATCCGAGGACTATTCCAGCCAAGATGGATTCTACTGGGAATCCAGGTATAGCTGGCATTACGAGCGGAGTTGTTGTGCTTGAAGTAGTTGCGGGCGTAACTGTGACTGTACTCGCAGCTTGTGAGCTTGTTGAGCTGCTCGTTGACGTTTCAGATGTTGACGTTGAAGTTGTGATCTGTGAACTCGTTGACGCCGTAGATGAAGTCACGACGCTGGAAGTGCCGGCCTGTGTACTGGTAGCTGAGGATGTGGTGATCACTGGAGTTGTCGTCGCGAAAGTAAGCGACGTGATAGCCGTTGTTGTCCCCGTGTAGCCAACACCTCCCGGCGGGTCGAGATGTAAGACCAATGCCAAAGTGCCTGCTCCTATGGCCGGACCCACGGCTAATCCGTTCGTGGCGGAACGAATACTCAGCGACAACAGGAATCCAGCAGTCGGAATCGATGGCGTAAGAAGGGTTGACCATGACAAGCCATCGTAATGAACTGTCACCGGCAGACCTACGGCGTCTCGCCCCACAGCCCAACCGTCAGCACCAGTGCCGAAACCTAAGACTTGGATGTCCCACAGGTCGAGTGGCGCAGTGAAAGGTGGACTAACCGTAACGGGCACCAACGTCCAAGAAAACCCATTCCAGAAGAGTATCGTGGTGGTAGGTCCGCCAACACCAGTGGCCCAGCCATGGGTACTGTCTTGGAAGTAGACTGATGTCAACTCCACGCCGGGAGCCGCAGGGTTTGCAATTAGGGGCCACGCGTCGGCACCACCGTTCGTTGTATGTACGATCGTTGGCGGGTTCGCTCCGCCTCCTCCCACGGCCCATCCACTCTGTCCTCCACTAGTTGGATCGAAGAACACCGAGTTGAGCTGTCCCCCGGGTAGCGCGACTGCGCTGGGAGAAATTGTGAAGGCTCCACCCGTACTTGTCGAGTGCATTATGACGCCCCCCGTTCCGACCGCCCAAGAGTTCGAATCGCTAACCATGTGCACACCAATCAAGAAACATCCTGCACCGCATGCAGGTACAGGCCTTCCGGTCCATGTGTTGCCGTCGAAATACAGCGACGAGGCGACTGCTCCGGTTCCACCTACAGCCCACGCAGAAGATGAGCTCGTCATGTGGACATCAAGCAGGGTTGTAGGAGAAACAACTGGGGCCACAAAAGGCGCTCTCGTCCAGCTGAAAGTGCCCCCGTTCCACCTGATTATTGTGGGGTTCCCCGCGGAATCCGCAGCGCCAACAGCGAAACCATCGCTGTCACTTACCATGTATACAGCGCGAAGATCCGTCTGCTGAGGTGAAGTCGTCGTACTCCATATTGCTCCGGAAACAGAACCGCAGTTGTTGAGACAGAACGCAGCAGCGCCAGAAGCGCCTGCAGCCCATAGATTTCCTCCCGACGGGGCAAACGTAACTGAGTTCAAGCCCGGACCCGCGGGTACGGTGAGAGCTATCTGATTGCCGGGAATTCGGGTCCATGCCGGCGATGAGTCAAGTGATGTGCCATGTACGATCGTGACACCGGTCGCGTCAGCGTCTCCTACGGCATAAGCCTCTGAGGAGCTCAGCATCACTATTGATCTGAGATCTGCCGTGCAGGTCCCTGGGCTGACGGCCCCGCTCCAGGTGTTACCATCAGTTGTTCGTACGATTGTACATGAATCTCCGACGGCCCATCCATTAGTCCGGGATGACATGGCGACGCCATTGAGGTCCACGGCTGGTACGGGAGTCAGTAGAGGGTTCCATGCTCCGCCAACGAACCGGTAAATGTTCGTTGGTCCGCCCGCATCGGCGACAGCGATTCCATCGGTCGCGGCGCATGGGGAACCAGTACATTGGGTCATATACAGCGAGTTGACAGGGGCCGGAACTATTGGGCCACATCCGGCGACCGAACACCTTGTCCATGCTCCGCCCGAGCCAGGGACGCCGTTCCAAACCCAGAACGCTCCATCAGCCCCCGATTCAGTTCCAACAGCGTAGGCTTGGATGAAATTCCCAGGGGACCCGCTCTGAACTAAGTATACGCCGCGTAGTTCGGTTGTTGCCAGCGCGGCTGAAGGCACCGCGTATGCGACCCAGTTGACGCCGTTGAAGAACATGCTCTCCGGCGCACCACATGGCCCTCCTACAAGGTT
>Ga0209002_10002708_pt1 | contig 14164 bp, 12 predicted proteins | sample Rifsed16ft2_FD_184010 | JGI IMG/M metagenome (GOLD analysis project Ga0209002, IMG submission 184010) | Soil microbial communities from Rifle, Colorado, USA - sediment 16ft 2 (version 2) | ecosystem: Environmental > Terrestrial > Deep subsurface > Rock core/Sediment | place: Rifle, Colorado...
CGGACGCGGGGTCGCGCACGTCGAGCGCGTCCCCCGTTTCCGCGGGGACCCATTTGCCGCCGATGTAATTGGGGATCGCCGCGGCCGCCGTCATTTCAGCTCGGGCGGGAGATCTTCATCAGCCATGCGGTTGAAGCCCCAAGAAGATCGCGGGTCCACCCGCACCATCTTGGTTTTGCTGTACTGGTTCAGCGTGTCCGCGGGCACCACCCACAGGCGCGCGTTCCACAGCATGCCCGAGAGCTCGAACGACTGAAGCTCCTCGTCGGGCAGGTCCACCGTGACTTCCAGGAGGGCATCTCCCGGCGGGCCCTCTTCATCCGCCAGCGGCCGGTTGGCGAGCCACACGCCGGTGACCGTGACATCCTCGCCGGTCTGCGCGTCCTTGAGCCCGAAATCCCACTCGGTATCCGCGTAGCCGTCTTTCAGAACCTGCCGGGCGTTGCCGATGCTGGTCTTGTGGTAGAGAACGGTGCTCATCGTTTGGGCCAGGGATGTTTGGTCAGCCCCTCGACCGGCCGCTGCGTGGTGGCGGGGCGAGCGGCGTCTCGCGTGTGGAGATTGAACCGATCGCCGGGCTGGAGCAAGTAGAACCGGCCGTCGTCCCCCAGGAGGCGCTGGTTGTCGTAGATCGCCACGTAGCTCTGCCCGATCACGTCGAACGTATCGCCCCGCACCACGATCGCCGTGTTCTCGTCGATCCCGATGCCCAACAGCTCGGTATGCCGCTCGATCACGCCGATCAGGTCAAACTGCCGGTTACGCCGGAGCAGGTGCTGGTCAATCGCGGTATTGCGGAGGAACCCGAATCCCACCTCGTGGTCGCCCATCATGATGGTGTTGCCCCGGGTGTCCCCGCGCACCAGGTACGATCCCAGAATGGTGGCACCGGCCGACGTCCCGCCCACCACGCCGCCCCGGGCCAGCAGGTTGGCGATTTCGGTCTGGGTGAGGGTGTTGAGGTAGGCATCCGCCAGCCGCCACTGGCGGCCCCCGGGGAACCAGACGCCGCCCGCCGTCTTGATGGGGGCCACGAAGCTCTGGGTGTTGGCCACGGGGCGATCCCGCGTATGCAGCACGGTGAGTTGCCGGGCGCCCGCCGACTTGAGCTGGCCCAGGCCATTCCAGTACTGATCGTATTGATCGCCGTCGCCGGCCGTCGGAATCACCACGATGGGTGCGTCGGGGCCGCCCGCCAGCGCGATGAATCGTTCGACGATCGCCTGGTCGCGGAGTCCGCCCCCGACGATCACCAGCGCCCCGCGCGCCGGGCCGACTTCCTGCGCGGCTCCGGTCGTCACGCCCGCCCACAGGGCGGCCCACACGATCGCCAGGGTTCTCACCAGCGTTCTCAATGGAAACCTCGTGATCAAACCAGGCCGGTCTTGGCTGCTTCCCAGAGTTTGTACAGCCGATTCGAACCCGCGCGAAAGGTACCGGCAGACCGGACCCTCGGTAGGGCAGTGCGCCGGGGAGGTGACTACGGCCGCTCGCGCGCGATGGAATCCAGCCGCCGGTTTCGGGCGGCCGCTGAGTCTTGTGCCTCGATCGCGCCCCGCACGCCCTGTGCACCCGGCAGGCCGGAGGCGCCAATCGCGCTGTCCCGCTGGCGGCGGGTCAACGTGTCCGGCCGATTCGCCTGTCCGTCACCGCTGGCGCCCCCGCACCCCGCTAGGACCACAACCAACAACACATACGACAATCGCATGATCATACCCCTTACCCCTACGGTTTCATTACCGCATTGGTGAGCAGTTGCACGTAGAACCTCACGTTCTGCGCGTAGCCTTCCAGGCTCACCCGCTCGTCGGTCCCGTGCGCCCGCTGGGTGTCGCCCGGGCCAATGGGCGTCGCGCCGAACCGGTACACGTTGGGTGTGAGCGCCGTGAAATACCGGGAATCGGTGCCGCCCACCACCAGCCACGGCACCACGATCGCCTCGGGAACCACCTGGCGAATGGTCCGCGCCAGCAGCCCGAATTCCTCGGCGTCCACCGGTGACACCGGCGAGGGCTCGACCTTGAAGGCCTCGGGGATGGTCACGGTCACGCGGGGATCGTCAATCACCCGGCGCACGTACTCCGCGATGCCGGCGATGCTGTCGCCCTGCAACAGCCGGAAGTTGACAGTGGCCCGCGCCATCGAGGGCAGCACGTTCTCTTTCACCCCGGCCTCGATGATCGTAGGCGCCGTGGTGGTGCGGAGCATGGCGTTGCCGGCCGGGGTCTTCCCGAACTGGCTTGCGAGCAGCCCGCCGAACAGCCAACGGTTGGCGAAAAACAGGCGCGTGCCGAAGGGCAGCTCCGGGCCGAGGTAGTCGAACATCTGCGCGGTGGGGCCGCGAATGCCGCCGGGCACGGGATGCTCTTGCAGCTCGTCAATCGCGGCGCTCAGGATCCCCACCGCCGTCTGGCGGGGCGGCATGGATGAGTGGCCGCCCTCTACCCGGACGGTCAGCTCCAACGTGAGGTAGCCCTTCTCCGCGATGCCCACGAGCGCTACCGGTCCCGCCACGCCCGGCACCAGGCCGGTCGCGATCGCGCCGCCTTCATCCAGCACGAAGGCCGCGCGCACGCCGCGCGATTGGAGCAGGGCGGCGATGGCCGCGGCCCCGGCGCGCCCGCCCACTTCCTCGTCGTGCCCCAGCGCGACGTACACCGTTCGCCGCGGCGCCGCTCCTTGCGACAGCAGGGTCTCGATGGCTTCCAGCTGCGCCACCAGGCTGCTCTTGTCGTCCATGGCGCCGCGGCCCCACACGTGGTCGTCCGCGATCCGGCCGTCGAACGGCGGGTAGGTCCACTTCGATTCGGTACCGGGCTCGATGGGCACCACATCCTGATGCGCCATGAGCACCACCGGCGGCAGGGTGGTGTCCGCACCGCTCCAGCGATAGAGCAGGCTGAACCGGCCCACGCTTTCGCGTGCCAAGGTGGCGTGGACTCCGGGGAACGACCTCGCCAGGTAGTCCTGGAACCGCCGGAATTCGGCGGCGTCGAACTGGGTGGAGTCCTGGTGGGAGATGGTCTGGAATCGGAGCGCGCCCGCCAGGCGCTCGGCCGCTGCGGCCGCGTCCAGCGCGATGTCGGTCGCGGGCTCAGCCGGGATCTGCTTGGAGTCGTACCAGAGCGTGCGAACGACGACGGCGGCCGCCAGGACGACGACGGCCGCGACGAGCAGCAACAGTATGCGTCTCATTGACTGGAGGGAGTCGTCAGACCCCCGAGGTGAGGTAGCGTCGAACCGCGGTCAGGGTCCGTTCGACGTCCGCGTGCGTGTTGTACATGTGGGGCGAGAGCCTCACGCCCGGGCGATCCTCGCCGCCACGAAGCTGCGACGTGATCCGGTCATGCTCGTACAGCGCCCGCGCGAGCTTCCGGGAGTCCAGGCTCGCCGGCTGGAACGCCAGGACGCCCGCGGAGCGCGCCGGGTCCGGGTGGGTCCAGACCTTCACGCCGCTCATGGACGACAGTCCGGACATCAAGGCCTGGGCCAGCTCCCTCGCGTGGGACTCGATGGCCGGCCGGCCGATCGTCATCTGGACCCGCAACGCCTGTCCGAACGCGATCATGGCGGGCTCGTCCCGTTGCCCGATGCCTTCGTGGCTCCGGGAAATCCCCACCGACCCCGCGTACAGGCTGACGATGCTGGGAGACAGCGCGGCCTGTGCCTCGCGCCGGACGTAGAGCACCCCGGTGCCGCGCGGGCCGCAGGGCCACTTGTGCCCGCTCCCGCTATAGAAGTCCGGCTGCATCCGGGAGAGGTCAATGTCCAGGACGCCGAACGTCTGGGCGCCGTCCACCAGCGAAAGCGCGCCACGCTCGCGCGCCATGGCGCAGATCTCCCTGGCGGGAAACAGGTCGCCCACCGTGTTGGTGACGTGGGTGAACGCCACCAGCCGGGTGCGCGGCGTCATCGCCTTGCGGAACGCCTCCAGGTATGACTCCGGTCCCGGGTGCGGAGTCACCGGGTCCACCACGCTGACCGTGAAGCCGAACCGCTTGGCCTTCTCGGTCCAGGCCCGATGGTTGCTCGGGTGGTTGTCGGCGAAGATCACCACGTGGTCGCCCGCCTTCAGCGCCAGCCCGCTGGAGACGATGTTGTTGGCCTCGCTGGTGTTGCGCGTCAGAAGGATCTCTTCAGGGCTGGCTCGCAGATACTCCGCCAGGATCCGTCGCGTCTCTTCCCGCTGGGCGATCAGGCGATCCTTGGTGTCCGGGGAGGGATCGCGATCCAGGTCCTGGGCTCGCTGGTACAGCGTTTCGATCACCGGACGCGAGGCGGGGCACAGGTTCGCGGCGTTCATGAAGGTGAGGTCGTCGTCCAGCGCGAACTGGCCGCGCACCAGGGTCCAGAAGCCGTCGTCCGCCGAAGGCGGCGCCGGTGGAATGGGCGCTCGCGGGCGTTCCAACGCGCCGAGGTCCGCCGCCGGCAACAGCGCCGCCGACCCGCTCACCGCCAGGAGCTGCGCGAATCGTCGTCGACTGATTCCGCTGGAGTGCTCGCCGGAGTCGATCATGCGTCCTCCCCAACCTGTTGGTGTAGGGTCGCGACCTTCAAGATCTTGAGCTTGCGCGTGGCAGCCGGCAGGCGCGCGGTCACCGTCTGACCGGGCTTGTGGTCCAGCAATGCGCGTCCCAGCGGCGAGGCCACCGAGATGTGCCCGGCGTCCATGTCCATCGCGTCGGGGATGACCAGCTCGTAGGTCTCTTTCTCCTTGGTCTCCGCGTCCTGCACGTCCACGCGCGAGCCCAAGCCGATCTTGTCCCTGGGGATCTTGGACAGGTCGATCTGCGACAGCTTGGCCAGCCGGGAGCGCAGGTGGCTCAACCGGGCGTGGACGAACTGCTGCCGTTCGAGGGCCGCGTGATAGTCGCCGTTCTCGCGCAGGTCCCCCTGCGCCAGCGCCTTCTTCAGCGCCTCGGGAAGGAGCACGTTCAGCTCGTGGTTCAGCTGCTCGACTTCCTGCGTCAGTTTCTGCCTGACTTGTTCTATCATCCGCTAAATCCTACGGATTCTCTTGCAATGGCGCTAGCAGGGGCCGCAGAGGCCGCAGGGGGCGCAGATCAGGTTGGTGTGACCACGTGCCCAGGTGTGGCGCCGGTGTGCGCGCCATCGCGCATCACCCACTGGCCGTTGACCATCACGTGCGGGATGCCCTCGGGATATTGATGCGGCCGCTCGAAGGTCGCTTGATCCGCCACTCGGCCGGGGTCAAAGGCGACGAGATCGGCGAAGCCACCCGGGGTGATGGTCCCGCGGCCCGCGAGCTTGAGGCGCGCGGCGGGCTGGCCGGTCATCTTGTGAATCGCGGCCTCCAGCGGCAGGACCTTCCGCTCGCGACCATAGCGGCCCAGCACCCGCGGGAACGTGCCATAGTTGCGCGGATGCGGCGTGCCCCGTGCCAGGGCGCCTTCCGTGGTGAGGGCCGATCCGTCGGAGCAGATCATGCCGAGCGGGTGGGCGAGGAAGAGCCCGACGTTCTCCTCGCTCATGCCGAAGCCCACCATCCCGCTGCGGTTGCGATCCTGCTCTACAATCATCACCAACAGCGCGTAGGGATCCTGCCCGCGCTCGGCGGCGAGCTGGCCCAGCCGCTTGCCCCGCGCCCAGGCCAGGCTGTCCGATCCGGTGTTCGAGATCTGCACCGCGTCCCAGTTGCCCAGCTGGTTCACCTTGTCCAACACCTGCGCCTTGATTCGTTCCCCCTGCGACGGGTCTTTCAGGCGCGCCAGGAACGCGTTGGTCCCGCCCTCGCGCGCCCAGACCGGGAACATGTTGCTCAACCCGGTGGCGTACGCCACGTACGGGTAACAGTCATAGGTCACGTCCAGGCCGCCGGCCCGCGCCCGCTCGAACAGCTCGAGCATGAGCGGCGCCTTCCACCAATTGCGCTCGCCCTGGGCCTTGAGGTGCGAGATGTGGACCGCCGCGCCGGACTTGCGGCCCACGTTCAGCGTTTCCTCAATGGCGGCGAGCGACTGATCGTCCTCGTTGCGCATGTGGGTGGCGTAGGGGAGCCCGGGGCCCTTGAGCGGCGCGGCCACGGCGGCCAGCTCCTCGAGGTCGGCGAATGCGCCCGGCAGATACTCCAGCCCGCTGGAGACGCCGCAGGCGCCGGCCTTGAGCGCGTCGGTCACCAGCGCGGTCATCCGGGCCCGCTCGGCCTCGGTGGCGGGCCGGCCGGAGCCGCCCACCGCGAAGGAGTGCAGCGTGCCGTGGCCCACCATGCTGGCCACGTTGACCGCGGGCCCCTGCCGCCGAAGGTGCGCGAAGTACCCGGCCAGGTCGCGGAAATCGATCCCGACGCCGTAACGCGAGCGATACGAATCGCGCGTCTCCTCGAACTGGACATTCCCCCACGGACCCACGGAGCCGCCGTCCTGGCCCACGACCTCGGTGGTGACGCCCTGCCGCACTTTGCTCTGCGCGTTGGGGTCCACCAGGAGGACCAGGTCGGAGTGCGAATGGATGTCAATGAAGCCCGGCGCCAACGCGAGGCCGCGCAGGTCCACCTCCTGAGCACCGGCCGCCGCGAGCCTCGGCCCCACAGCCTCGATACGATCGCCGGCGATCGCGACATCCGCCTGCACTGGCGGCCGACCGGTGCCGTCGTACACGGTGGCGCCGCGGAGCACCCAATCAGCCGCCCTCTCCCTCGATCTCCAACGGGGATCTGTCGCCCAGGCCGGCACGGCGGTCGGGGCGGTCAAGGCGGTCGAGGCGGTCGCGAGGGCCGCCGCTTTCACGAACGCCCGGCGATCCATTGCGGTCATCGTCCGCCCCGTTCGCCTGCCCGCCGGTCGGCCTGACCGTCCCGCCAGGCCGGTCCGCGCACGATTCGCCCCGCCAGCACGCCCGTGTGCTCGCCATCCATCAGCACGTGCCGGCCGTTCACGAACACGTGGCTCACGCCGGTGGCGTACTGGTGTGGCTTCTCGAACGTCGCGTGATCCTGGATCCTGGCCGCGTCGAGCACCACCACGTCCGCGTAATACCCGGGCCTGAGCGCGCCCCGTCGCTGAATCCGAAGGACTTCCGCCGGGAGGGTCGTCAGCCGGCGAATCGCTTCCTGCAACGGAATGACCTGCTCGTCGCGCACATACTTGCCCAGGAGCCGGGCGAAGTTGCCGTAGGCGCGAGGATGGGGGTTCGATTTTACAAACGCACCCTCCGGGGCCTGCGAGCCGGCATCCGACCCGAAGCTCACCCACGGCTTGGCGATCTGCTTCTTGATGTTGTCCTCGGACATGAGGAAGTAGGCCACTTCCACGCGGGTGCCGTCCTGGACCACCAAGTCCATGGCGGTCTCTTCTGGAGACTTGCGGCGCAGCCGCGCCACCTCGGCCAGGGTCTTGCCGATCAGCGGCTTGAGCGAATCGGTCTTGAAGCCCAGCAGCAGGACCTGATTCGGCGACCCGGCGCCCAGGTACAGGTTCTCCCACTGGTCGCTGGGCGTGCGCATCTCGCGCGCCACGCGGCGGCGAATGCCGGGATTCTCCAAACGCTCGATCCACTCCTGGAGGCCGCCCTCCTGCACCCACGGCGGCATGGCGGCGTCCAAGCCAGTGGCGCCGGCGGTGTAGGTGTACATGTCGGCCGTGATGTCGAGCCCCGCGGCGCGCGCCGAGTCAATCTTCGCCAGCGCCCGGTCCATCGTGGGCCAGTTCGCCCGGCCGGCCGCTTTCAGGTGATAGATCTCGGCGGGAATGGCGGCCTCGGTCGCGATCCGGATGGTCTCGTCGATGGCCTCGAGGAACCGATCGCCTTCGGACCGGATATGCGCCGCGTAGATGCCGCCGGCTTCCGAGGCCACCTTCGCCAGCGCTACCAACTCATCGGTCTTGGCGAATGTGGCCGGCGTGTAGATCAGCGCGGTGGTGACGCCCAGCGCCCCCTCGTCCATCGCCTGCGCCACCAGCTCCTTCATCCGCTCCAGCTCGGGGTTGGTGGGCGCGCGATTCTGATAGCCGATCACGTGGACCCGCACCGTGGACATCCCCACGAACGAGGCGACGTTGGTGGCGATCCCGCGCCGCGTGAGGAAGTCGAAGTACTCGCCCAGCGTGGTCCACTCGATGGGGTACTTGATGTCGCCCTGCTGCGCCGCCCACTCGGCTTTCATCTCGTCGCTGAGCGGGCCCATGGAGCCTTCGCCCAGCACCTCGAGGGTCACGCCCTGGCGGATCTCGCTCTGCGACTGCGGATCCTGGATCAAGGTCTCCTCGGAGTGGCTCAACATGTTGATGAAGCCGGGGGTCACGGCCAGGCCGGCGGCGTCAATCTCCACCAGGCCGCGTCCGGTTACGGCGCCGACCGCCGCGATGGTGTCGCCCTTGATCGCGACGTCCCCGACCAGCGGTTCGCCGCCACTGCCATCGTAAATGGTGCCGGCGCGGATGATGACGTCGTAGCGCGGCGAACAGGCGGTAACCGCCAACAGCGCCGCGAGGAGGGACAGTGGTTTGGTCACGTTTCCCGTTTCCTGTTCAAACGCTGCGTAAAGATACGGGCCAAGTACCCCGCCGGAAGCCGTTCAAAGACAGGTTTCACCGCGGCGAACGCAGAGACCGCAGAGAGGACGTGGGGAGATTCTGATGTTCTCTCCCCAACCCTTCTCTGCGTCCTCTGCGACCTCCGCGGTGAATCCTCATTCGATTTGCGGCCCGCGCACGGAGGCACCAGCTTGTGACGCGATGAAGGCCTGGGCCAAGGGACTTGCGATAGTTGAACGTGCGACGTCGCACCAAGCGCGCACGGCCATCGTGGCACAGGACGGCCGCTTCACCTATGAGGAGTTGCTGGCCGCGTCACACGGCGTCGCGGACGCGTTGCTCGAGGGCAACGACGACCTCGCCGAGGCCCGCGTCGCCTACCTCATCCCGCCGAGCTTTCTCTGGGTCGCCGCGCAGTGGGGCATCTGGCGGGCCGGCGGCGTCGCGGTACCGCTGGCCGTCTCCCATCCGGCACCCGAGCTGGAGTACGTCTTGACGGACTCCGGCGCCGTGGCCGTGGTGGCGCACCCCGAGTTTGCGGAGCGCATCGAGCCGGTGGCCCGGGGGCGCGGCATCAAGCTCCTTGTGTGGTCAGAAGCCCCGGCGGCTTTTGGGGGCAAACTCCCGGCCGTCCTGCCCGATCGGCGTGCCCAGATCTTCTACACCAGCGGCACCACCGCCAAGCCAAAGGGTGCCGTCCTCACGCACGCCAACCTCGCCGCCCAGGTGCAAAGCCTGGTCGCCGCCTGGGAGTGGTCGCCGAGCGATCACATCCTGGGCGTCCTCCCCCTCCACCACGTGCACGGCGTCGTCAACGTGCTGACCTGCGCGCTCTGGTCCGGCGCGGTCTGCGAGCTGATGCCAACGTTCGACGCGGACCACCTCTGGCAGCGCTTGCTCGCGGGCGGCGTCACGCTCTTCATGGCGGTGCCCACCGTCTACAGCAAGCTGATCGCCGCGTGGGAGCGCGCTTCCCCGGAGGAGCAGGCCCGCCTGTCCGCCGCCTGCCGGGGCTTGCGGCTCATGGTGTCCGGCTCGGCGGCGCTGCCGGTGAGGGTTCTGGACCGCTGGCGCGACATCAGCGGCCACACCCTGCTCGAGCGCTACGGCATGACCGAGATCGGGATGGCGCTGTCGAACCCGGTGCGCGGGCCCCGGATGCCGGGGCATGTCGGGATGCCGTTGCCGGGGGTCGAAGTTCGCCTCGTCAGTGAGACCGGCCGCGAGGTGGCGCCGGGGACGCCGGGCGAAATCGAAGTGCGCGGCCCCGGCGTGTTCCGCGAGTACCTGGGCCGGCCGGACGAGACTGGCGCCGCCTTCCGCGACGGCTGGTTCAGGACCGGCGATGTCGCCGTGCTCGAAGACGGCGGCTATCGCATCCTCGGCCGGAGCAGCGTGGACATCATCAAGACCGGCGGCTTCAAGGTGTCCGCCCTGGAGATTGAAGAGGTTCTGCGCGAGCACCCGGCCATCCAGGAGTGCGCGGTGGTGGGCGTGGCAGATGAAGAGTGGGGCGAGCGGGTGTGCGCGGCGCTGGTGCCGCGCGCCGGGTGCCGGCTCGAGCCGGACCTGGTGACGCAGTGGTCGCGTGAACGACTGGCAAGCTACAAGGTGCCGTCGCGCGTGCTGGTGGTCGCGGAGCTCCCCCGGAACGCCATGGGTAAAGTGGTGAAACCCGATGTCGTGAGGCTGTTTCCGCCCCCTGCCTGACCGGCAACTCCCCTGACAAATCGGCTGTGGCGAATGCGCAACGCCACGAGCTTGAGAATGTGATCTGGCGCACTGCGTCCAGCCTCTCACCCCCGCGACGCTGAACCAGACTCGCGACCGCCCTCCGTTGCGCCCGCGGCGCTCGGCCGGTCTACCTGTCAACAAGGAGCGCATGCATGTTCGAGGCGATCCAGTCCTATCTCCCTGCCGAATGGCAGCGGACGTTCGAGTTCTTCGGCGCGCCGGTGTGGTGGATTCCACAGTGGCAGGCCGGGGTGCTGGGATTCACACTGGGGGGTGGTTCTCCGTGGGAGGCGGTGCTCCGATTCGCCTTCCTTCTGCCCCCGGTGTTCGTGATCGTCGTCGGGGTATGGACCACCATGGGCTCGATGTACACCCTGCCGTTCCGCGCCAACCGGGTCCGCTTCATCACCACCATGGCGTATGCGTGGTGGGACGTGGGCCGCTCCATCTGGTTCTTCTGGGTCGGCGTGGTGCGGGTGCTGGTCCTGGTGGTGGGCTGGGTCTGGGGATTGCTGCGCATGGCGGGGCGCTTCGTGGTTCACGCGTTGCGCACCATGATCGAATCGCCGTTCGTGGTGCTGGATTGGACCTCGCGCCGGTACTTCCAGCCCGGGATGCCGTGGATCGCGTTCCTGCTGATCCTTGGCTGGTCGGCGCTGGAAGGCACCATTTTCACATACACCCTCCAGCCGACCATGACGGAGGTGCTGTCTAACATCACCGGGTTCGAGCCGAATCCGGTGATCATGACGCCGATTCTCTGGACCATTCTCTTTCTGCTGATCGCGGGCAGCTTCGCCTGCATCGAGGGCCTGGCCCGGGCCATCCGGGCCCGGCACGCGGGACAGATCATCCAGATGGTGTTCGTCGAGTTCGTGGTGATGTTCTTTGAGGTGCTGTTCCTCTATCGCGAGCTGGTGGATGCCATTACGCCGTGGATTGCCCAGCAAACCGGCGGGCAGGTGCAGATGGGTCTGGTCTCCACGCTGCTCCTGGCCTGCTTCGGCTGGGCGGGTGTGCGCGGCATGACCTGGTTCCTGTTCGGGCGCTACGGGACCCCGGCGCTGCTGTCCGTCCTGTCGCGCGAGACGATCTCCACGCAGGAGGCGGCGATGCCGGCGCAGATCCCGCTGCCGGCGAGCGTCGTGTCGGAGGCCATGGCCGCGTTCAAGCGCGAGATCGAATGGTTCAAGCAGGAGGGGCGGCACGTGGCCGAGGTGCTGTCGCTGCCCATCCTGCAGTTGTTCGCGGTGGCCGTCAACTTCGTGGTCGTGATCGTGCGCGGCGAGCCGCTGTTCCGCCTGCCGTTCCAGTCGCTGGACGACGTGCTGGCCAGCACGTCGCTCTCGGTACGGGAAGGCGGGGTCGCGCGGAGGGCCTCGGCATGAACCAGCGTACTTGGCTTTTGAGCCTGGGCGCGGCGGCCCTTTTGGGTGCGGCGCCGGGCTGCGCGCCGCCCCAGTCTCGCGGCACGCCCCGAAACACCATGGTGCTGGGCATAGACGTCAGCGGATCGTTCAAGAACCGGCACTACGACGACGCGATCGACTTTGCCGCGTACTATCTCTACGGGCACCTGAATGGGCTGGGCGACCTGCGCATTCCCACGGCGGTCTTCGTGGGCTCCGTGGGCGGCGAGCAGCCCGGTGAGGTCAAGTCGTTCCACCCCATTCAGGATTTCCAGGGCAAGAGCGTCGAGCAGATCGCGGCCGATCTTCGCGGCTGGTTCCCGCCGGAAGACGCGCTCACCGACTTCAACCCGTTTTTCGAGCGCGTGGCCAATCTGGTCAAGCGACAGAACCTGGTGCTCGCGCCGCTCAACATTGTGGTCTTGAGCGACGGCCTGCCGGACGTGGGCCGGGCGCATGCCGGCGATACCGTGGGACCCTACGGCCGGCTCGACGTCACGCCGCTGGAGTATCTGTCGCGCAACGTGACGGTGCGGCTGCTGTACGCGTCGCCCACCACCGGCGCGCGCTGGGAGCGCGGCATCCAGCGGCGGCGGGTGCGGCTCTGGACCCAGGACAACGAAGTCATGGTCGGCTGGCGCACGCAGGTCCTGCAAGGCGAGCCGCCGGAAGGGCAGGACAAACTCTGGGCCTGGATACAAGACAACGTGGACTTCCGGGTGCGGGCGAGGATTCTCTAAGAGGGGGGCTGGTCAGGCGGTCAGGCGGACTAGTCACGAGACACCGTGCCGTTGGACCGCCCGACCGCCTGTCCGCCCGACCGCTCGTCTTCACAGCAGGCCAAACAGCACCCAGCACACCACCGCCCCCACCACCGCCATCGACAGTCCCCACGCCAGCACCTTGTTGAACAGCGCCTGCCGGTCTTCCGTGCCGGTGTACGCGGCAAGGCAGATGGCGCCAATGGTGGACAGCGGCGACACGTCCACCAGGTGACCGCCCACGTTGATGGCCGAGGCGATGGCCATGGGATCGGCGCCCAGGCGTTCGGCTAAGCCCGGCACCGTGGGGAGGAAGGTGGGCAGCACCACGCCCACCGTGCTGCTGTAGGCCGAGACGATCCCGGCGACGAAGGCCACGATGCCTGTCACCGTGAACGGCGTGGACAGCCGGACCAGCCCATCCACAATGACGTCCACCCCGCCGGTCTTCTCCAGGACCGAGACCAGGGTGGACACGCCGCACACCATGAGGACCGTGCTCCAGGGAACCACCTTGATGGCGTCGTCGGGCGACGCCGCGTTGGTGAGCGCCAGCACCGCCACCGCCACGAACGCCGCGACGATGACCTCCACCCGGAAGAAGATCACGGCGACCAGCACCAGGCCGAGGACCACCAGGGTGAACCATTGGCGGGCGTTGAAGGGCTCCAGGTCTTCGGCGGGCAGGGCGGCGTGCAGGTCCACCTTCTTGCCCCGGAGCAAGAGCGCCGTGCCGCCCAGCAGGAAGTACCCGGCGAACGCCACCACCGACTGCGCGATGAACGTGTTCCAGAAGGTCTGCCACTGCTGTCCCACGATGCCGGCCCGGATCATCAGCTCGTGGGCCACCACGCCGGTGGGCGCCACCGGCGAATAGGCGCCGGCGTTGGCCGCGTTGCCCACCATGATGGTCATCAGGAACGCGCTGATGCCCAGCCGGCCGGCGGCGGCCATGGCGACCGGCGCCATGAGGGCCACGGCGGCGATGTTCCCGGCGCCCATGACCGCGATCGCCACCGTGAGGCCGAAGAACACGATGGGCACCAGCCCCACGTTGCCGCGGGCCAGCCGGATGCTGTGCCGGGCCAGCTTGCTCAGGGTGCCGTTCACCTGCGCCTGGGCGAACAAGACCATGATCGCCACCAGCACGAGAAACAAGGACGTGGGGAAGCCGCCGGTGATCTGCGAGACCCGCAGGTCGCCGAACCCAACGCCTACCAGGAAGGCGAACGCCAGGCTCAGCAGGCCGATGTTGACCCGCCAGACGATCCCCGCCACCACGGCGACGACCAGGGCTACGAGTGAGATCCAGGCCAGGTTCATGAGAAGCGCTCTTGCGCGAGCGCAAACATAGGTCTAAATCGGCCTTCTGCAATCACACGGTGATGTCGAGACGTGGATTTCATCCCATCGGAGGTTGCTTGATGAGACACTTATGGGTCATTGGTTGGGTCGCGGCGGCGCTCCCCGCTGCCCGTTCGGCACCCGCCCAGAGCACCGACACGGAACGCGCCGCGGCGCGCGAGGTGGTGCAGCAGATTGACGCCCTCGAGGCCCGCTTGAAGCCTACGGAAACGGGCCGGCGGATGGCCGGCAAGAAGGACGCCGATCGCGACCGGCTGTTCCAGCGCATTGACCAGCTCTGGACCGGCGAGATGCAGGACTTGAGCGACTACATCGGGAAGCACCCCGAGGTCGGGTTCAAGGAGTACAAGTCGGTGGACACGCTGACCGCGGTGCTGCGGGGGCACGGGTTCCAGATCGAGAA